>Ga0116216_10000083_pt1 | contig 84272 bp, 70 predicted proteins | sample Sb_taG_11_FD_89696 | JGI IMG/M metagenome (GOLD analysis project Ga0116216, IMG submission 89696) | Peat soil microbial communities from Weissenstadt, Germany - Sb_50d_3_AS metaG | ecosystem: Environmental > Terrestrial > Soil > Wetlands > Peat | place: Germany: Weissenstadt | collected 2010-09-21 | reverse complement strand
TCGTTCTTGCCGGAGTTCCCGTCATCCCAATCGAATCCCGTGCATGCGCGAAGGCGTTCGAGAAGATTCACCCGATCGATTGTATATGGATACCATATACATCGGCAAGAGCGCACTGTCCCTGGAGCCGCTCCGTTTTGACATGGTCGACATGGCCGTAACCCATTGAAACGAAAGGGGGTTTTCGGGGACTCCCCCGCGGCAAAGCTTGGAGACCGTTCTTCATCCTGGGCATGGATGGTGCGGGTGTCCCACGACGGCACGGTTTTCGAATGTCGCTGGACGCGTTGGCGCAGGAGATGGATGGGTCGGAACGCTCATCTGGATTCCGACACGCGGGTGCGTCGGGATCGCCCACCGGAATGTGTCGTGCATGTGCCAGCGGGAAGAGATATAAGCGCTTGAAATTAAAGGAGAGTTTACACTCCCTGAATCTGGTGCGTCTACCAATTCCGCCACCCGGGCAAACCTGCTGAGGTTGCTTGGTATTCCCCCTTGCTTCCAACCGACTCAGGGTGCAGCGGTATTGGCGGAAGCGAAGGAGCCAGGTTGGCAGCGAAGGGACGTGTTCGCAAGCGCGACCGCACACCGCTGCGGTCGCCACCCGCGGCTGCTCGAGCGCTACGTCGGCCTCCCCGGAGCTCCTCGATCCTCGGCGGCGTGAGATCCTAGCGCGGAGCCTTTCCGGGCGAAGCTCGGCGAAGCCGTCGCGTCACGCGCTGCGTCCGGCAGCCGGAAGCCGAGAACGCGCAACAGCTCCACCTGTTTCTCCAGTGTGATATCTCGCGCGCGGTAGGTCCGGGCCGAGCTCTGCGCTTGCGGCCTGCGGACAGCGACGCCGGCCAGAACTTCTGTTGCTGCTTGCGCCAGAAGCTTTCCCGTGAGCACGACGTTCCGGTTGCGAAGGCGCCAAGGGCAAATGGGGAAGCTCGCCTCGACTCGGCGCTGAAGGGTTACGTCGCCGCTGTCCACGCCGGCGTCAATGAAATGGACCGTCACACCCGCAGATTCGAGGTCAGCGTGCAGCACCTGCCAGAACTCGGGGAACATCCCGCGATACTCCGGGAGAATCGAGGTATGCGCATTGAGAGCACCGATCCTCGGAATGTGGATCAGGGGCTCCTTCAGAATTGAGGTGCCGCAGACCAGGAGCAGATCGGGGGAGCGCTCTTGGCACCAGGCCAAGGTTTCCTTGCGATTGATGTTCTGAGTCGAGTGGATGGGGAGATGCTTCGGCCAGGGCCCGGGCGTAGAGCCCGTATCGCGCAGGAACTCGCGCTTTGCTTCCAGGATGAGCCGTTCTCCGATGAACTGAACCCGGGCTCGCAGTCGCTCTCCGCGAAGCCAAGTTCTCGTGACCGAGAGGTAGCTGTGAAGGCGATCCACGAAGAGGGTGCGAGGGGCACCCCTGCGCAAGCGCGGAACGCGGAGCCGAGGGTCCTCGACGACGATGCCCGCGAGTCCCAGCGTCTCGTGAAGCTTCTGTGCGACGTAGCGGCCGTGGGCGCTCGGATTCGTCAGTAGGAGGACTGTGTGCTCAGGCACCGTCGCGATTCTCAGGGGGTTCGATTTGCGGGAAGCGGATCCGGACCGTATCGGCCTCAACCTGGTCGAGCTCACACGCGACAGCCTCCCCTTGGCAGGTGATGCACACGTCGCCGCCCCCCTTGCGGAAGAAGCCGAACTCGAAGCCTCCTAGGTCCGAGAGGTTGAGCGAAGGGAAGCGAAGCCCATCCGCTCGAAAGTCGACGCCCGCGGGACCCACGCTCGCGTGGTCGCGCAGTACCAGGTAGTCGAGGAACTTCGATGTCGAAGAGAGCAGGATGCGACCTTCGGCGTATGCCTCTGCGAGGCGCCCGAGGGCAGACCTCGTCCCTTCCGGAATGTGTCGGCTCTCGCGAGCGCGGCCGGCCCGGCGCTTTCCGAGGTGGGTATAGATCACCGCGGAGCCGCGCACGGCCTGCAAACGCTCGAGGAGCGCCGGCGAGAGCAGCTCTCCCAAGCCATCGATGTCGGCGAGATTCCAGACGCCGTAGCGCCGGAACAGGTAGAGCGATGATTGATCGGCGAAGCGGTGGGCCACGTAGGGGTGATTGGCATTCTCGTCGTACGAGAAGATCTCCGGGGAGAGTAGGCGTCGGGCCGGACTTAGGATTCGATCAAGGTTCGCCCGCAGCACGGCCTTCGCCGGAGTCGAAGACAGACCGGCATACCACTCGCGGCGACCGACCGGCCGATCCTGCCCGACCAGGTGCTGGGTCAGGTTGCCGTCCCACGCGTAGCGGACGCCGGCGGCGCGGATCAGATCCAAGCTGTAGTCGACATTGGGATACTCGTGCCCCGAAGCATCCGTGAAGCTCGCTCGACCCCCGGTTCCTCCGCGGTGAGTCAGGTTGCACGAAGACCCCGCATGGTCGGTCCAGATGAGCGGTCGGAGGGCCGCCTCGGCCATCCGCCGGAGGCCGAGCTCGGCCTCTTCGCGGTTGAAGCGGCGCTTCGGAGTCCCCATGTAGTCGCCCCATGTGTGCATGGAGTCGTGGGGGTGGGCATCCAGGATTTCGGGATGGTCTACGAGGTTCACCTGATCGGGCAGAGCCTCGTTGTGGTTAAACACGAAGAAGCTGTCCGCAAACGGGAGCGCCAGTTCCTCCCAGACCAACTCATGGATCTGCTTCCAGTGCTCGATGATGGTGTTGTCGGGGTCGTTGCTAAGGGTCAGCCAGGCCCGAAAGGGAGGCGGGTAGGCGAGCAGCGACCAGGCTCCCGACGGATCACAGCGACGCCAAACGGGGTTCACGTTCTCTCGCCCCGCTGGGAGGCATCCTTCGGCTTTTGAGCGATCAAGCAATAGCCGAGAGGAATGCCCGCAGACGTACCGGCCGAAATGCGCCGCACGCTGCGGAGGCCCAGGAGCCAGCGCGCCAACCTGGAGTGAATTTTCGAAGCCAGCTTCCGGCTGGCGAGCAGCTTCCCAGTAAGGTCGGCCAAGACCTCCGGGGCTCCTCCATAAGCCTCGACGGAGAGCACCGACAGTCGGCTCGCACTGCAGAGTGTTCGCAGCTGGAGCTCGCTGTAGCGGTAGCGGTCGTCAGGACCCGTGAGCCAATAGAGAAACGGTGAGCCCACGATCAACTTGCCACCCGGACGCAGCACCCGCGCCATCTCGAGCCAGAGCCGATCGGGCTTCGCGCTGTACATCAAAAAATCCGTCGCGAGGACCGTATCGGCTCGCTCGTTGGGCAGGGGAATGCCCTCGTCGAGATCGACCTCGTAGTCCAGCAGCGAGTTGGAAGGCTCCGCTTGTGGCCGATCGATACACAACACCTCGGACACTTGATCCCGGTAGACCTCGTAAAGCGGGGCTCGCGCGCAGCCGAGATCCACGAGCACGCCTCGGGCGTGTTCTCGAATGGCGGCTTCGTACACTCTTGCCAAGACGCTCGTCATGAGTCGCGATCCGGCGCCCACTTCGCCCGGATCCCGCGAGGTCTCCAATCCCGAAGCAGTCAGGACGAACTTCGTAGGAGCCCAAAGGTGCGCGTTCTTCAAGCGAAGCCCCTTGCAAAGACCGGTCGGGCCACCCCCGATACGACGACAGTGATTGCCGGGAGAGGAACTGAGCCTCGTGCGGGGCTATTCAGCCCCGAATAGTTCCGACTCCCGACGGATGCGACTCCCGACCGTGCGAGTCGCAGGATCGGCAAGAGAGACAAACTTCTTGAGCAGAAGGTGCCCCGAGGCTCCCGGAATTCGACGGGAATCGACCCGCCGGGCGCAGCGCAGACGCATTCCACGAGTCTGCGCCGAGCGAGCCACCGAAGACGCGCCAGGATTTCGCCGAGTCCGCTCAGGCAGTCGGCGGACGGTAGGTTCGCACCCAAAAGCCGCTTGGCAGCTCTGCGCTCGAGTCGAGGTGCCCGAAGCGCCGGGTCAGCGCCGCACGCAGACTCTCCGCTGCCTCCGCGATCTGGCCATCGCTAAGGCGCCATGTCCACGACCAATCCCGCCGTACAAGTTGTTCGACGAGCCTGCGCGGCTCCAGAAAGCGCGAGAACGCAAGGCGGCACGGTGTGCCTACGAGGCGCCAGCCCTCCTGTTCCGGGAAGCTCTCGATCTGCTCGTACGATACGCCCGCATTCTTAAAGGGGTGAGCCTGTCCAAAACCCTCAAGCCATGCCCAGTGAGCGGCCCGGTCGTCCGCTCCATGAACGAATACACCGTGGGGATGGAGAACGCGCGCAACCTCTCGCAGCACATCACGCCAGCGCGGGATGAGATGGAAGACATGCACGCCAAGGACGGCGTCGAAGCTCGTGTCCTTGAAAGGCAGCTGCGCCGCGTCGGCATGCACAACGTCCACCGGGAGACTGCCGCGCTTGGCAAGAAGCCGCTCCATCATGCTTCGGGAGAGATCCACGCCGGTAACGCGCAGGCCGCGTGCCGCAAGCGGCAGCGCGAGGCGTCCTGTACCAACTCCAATTTCGAGAAGGCGTGCGCGTGGCTTGAGCTCCGCTGCTTCCTGGACGAGCGCCGCAACCCGTTCTGCGACGCCGGGAGGGAAGCCGCGCGTTGCATCGTACCTGTCGGCGGCACGGTCGAAGACAATGGATTCATCGGGTCTTTCAGCGCTTCTCTCGGTCATCTGACTTCTCGGTCCGCACGAAAAGAGCGTCCGGTCTTGCGGAGGCCGGCTCCGCTATGGGTTGGATCCAAGGCCCATACCATTTCACTTTGCCTCCCCTGCCACGAACCCGCATGTTCGACACTCTCTGCGCACGGACCGCTTCCCCCCCTAGCGATGCCTCGCGCTGCGCGGGTCCGCGCAGTCGCATTCGTTTCACGCGGCGCTCGCTTGCTACCCGATCCCTTGCGCTTCGGGTCATTCGCGACGTGGGGTAACGTTCGCGAGATGCGCGGATGGGCCCTCGTAGTCGCGGCGCTGGCGGTGTGGACGGCGTGTAGCCGTTCCAGCGAGAAGACCGCACCAGCTCCCCCGCCCGTGCCCAAGCCTGCCACGTTTGTCGGTTCGCAAAGCTGTGGCGGCTGCCACCCCGCACAGCTCGCGCGCTGGCAAACTTCGCATCACGCGCGCGCCATGCAGCCGGCTTCGGACGCGAGCGTGCTCGGTGACTTCACGACGCGCGCGCTCATGGATTCCGGTGCGAACGTGCGTTTTTTCCGCCACGACGGTCGCTTTGTCTTTTCGACGGAGGGGGCGGAGGGTCGGGTCCACGACTTTGAGATCGCATACACCTTCGGTGTCGATCCTCTGCAGCAATATCTCGTCCCTTTCCCTGGTGGACGCATGCAGGCCACGGGCTTCGCCTGGGACAGCCGCGCCGAGGCCAATGGGGGTCAGCGCTGGTTCGACCTTCATGGGCGCGAGAAGATCCCGCCGAGTGATCCGCTCCACTGGACGGGACCCGCGGGTGCTTGGAACTTCCAGTGTGCGGAGTGCCACTCGACGGATCTTCAAAAGGGCTGGAAACCCGCCGAGTCTCGCTATGAAACCACCTGGGCCGAAGTCTCTGTCGGCTGCGAAGCCTGTCACGGCCCCGGATCCGCCCACGTAGGGTGGGCCAAGGACCGGACCGAGCGGAGTCACGCCGATGCGCCGTCCGAGGGCGCGGGCCATGGACTCGTGGTCGCGCTCGCAGCGAAGCAGAGTGCCGCATGGGTCTTCGACAGCGACGCGCCGATCGCAAGGCGCAGGGGCGAGCCCCCGTCCCATGCCGAACTCGAAGCCTGCGGGCGGTGCCACAGCCGCCGCAGCGTCATCGCAGAGCCCTACAGCTACGGCCGACCGCTTCTCGACACCCATCTCCCTTCACTCCTCGAACCGGATCTCTACTTTAGCGATGGCCAGATCCGCGATGAGATGTACGAGTGGGGCTCCTTCTTACAAAGTCGCATGTATGCCGCTGGCGTCACTTGCAGCAATTGCCACGAGCCCCACAGCGGCGAGCTCCGGGAAAAGGGGAATGCGACCTGCGGCCAGTGCCACCAGCCCGCGCACTACGACACCGTTTCCCATCACCACCACGCGGTGGGATCGGCGGGTGCGAGCTGTGTGTCGTGCCACATGCCGACGCGGGTCTACATGGTGGTCCATGCGCGCCACGATCACTCGCTCCGCGTCCCACGTCCCGATCTCTCCGTGCGGCTCGGCACGCCAAACGCGTGCGAGAGCTGCCACCGCGAGCGCACGCCGAAATGGGCGGCGGAGACGATCGCCCGCTGGCGTGGAGACGGCCCGGCGCCGCGCGCGCACTTCGCAGAGGCTCTCGACGCGGGACGACGGGGAAGGGCCGACGCCGAGGAGCGTCTGGCGGCACTCGCGGACGACAGCTCCCAGCCCCCGATCGCACGGGCGACCGCGGTGCGTGAGCTGACGCCGTGGCTCACCATCCGCTCGCTCCCAAGCGTGGAGCGGGCCGCCGGGGACGCGGAGCCGTTGCTGCGTCTTGCTGCAGCAGAAGTTGCGCAGGCCATAGGTCCACAGCCTGGGGTGGCGCTGGCAGCTCCGCTCCTGCGCGACCCGCTCCGCGCCGTGCGAATTACGGCCGCGCGTGCGCTGGCCGCGGTCCCGCCGACATTGTTGGCCGCTTCCGACCAGCTTCCGCTCGCCGATGCACTCGCCGAGTGGCGTGCATCTCAGCTTGCGAACGACGACCGCCCCGAGGCGCACGTCAACCTTGGGGCGCTGCATGCACAGAAGGGCGAGGACGAGGCGGCGCGGCGGGAGTACGAGACCGCGCTGCGCCGGGGTCCGTGGTTCGTGCCCGCGTACTTGAATCTCGCGGACTTGGAGCGCTCAGAAGGCCGCGATGGCGCGGCGGGTGAGTGGCTGGAAAAGGCGCTCGCCTTGGCGCCAAAGAACGCCGACGTTCACCTCGCGATCGGTCTTCTCCGCGTGCGGGAGCGGCGCCTCCAAGACGCGGAACAGGAGCTCCGGCTCGCTGCCAGCCTCGCCCCGGAGGACGCCCATCTCACCGTGGTTTATGCGATGGCGCTTCAGGCCGCGGGGCGAGTGAGCGAGGCGCTCAGTGTCCTCGAGGCCATGCACCGCAGCCGCCCCGGCGAACGTGAGCCCCTGCTGGCCCTCGCCACGATCGCACGCGATGCGGGTCAGCCCGGGAGAGCGCGGCAAGCGGCCCAAAACCTCCTCGCGCTCGTGCCCGACGACCCGGGTGCAGAAGCCCTGGCGCGTGAGCTCGCTGAGCCCGTTCCCAAGGAGCGAGAAGCGGGGTCCCGTTGAGTCTGCCACCAAGGCCCCGCACCCCGGCGCCATGCTGCGCGCCGCGCCGGCATGCCATGATGGCTGCAGCTGCAGTCGTCTTCTCAAAGAAGCGCTGCCATTGGAGGTCCGGGTGAGGACACATCATCCCACGACAAAGCGGCGACCCGGAGCCTTGGGCGCAGTGGGACTCTGCCTTTCGATTGTGCTCGTTGCAGCAGCGAATGCGCAGGGCCCTCCGCAGACGCCCGCCCGCCCGCCCGCCGCTGCGCCCGCGCCCAGCGAGGCGGGTATACCGGTGGCGTTAGACGGCGAAGTGGTCTTCTACATTCACAACCCCCTCGGGCCCTTTAGCGCCGAAGAGCGGGCGAAGTCGGCCCGGCGCAGGCTGATCCGCATCGCGGAGGACCCTTTCTACAGCGAGGGCCTCTTCCGCATTCAAAAAACTGACACCGAGACGCTCGTCTTTTATCGGGATGACCTCGTGGGCATGGTCACCGCGCAGGACGCAGCGACCTTACATCAGTCCCAAGAGGATTTGGCTTCCGAAAGGATCCAGATTGTGGAGGGCGCCGTCGCCCGTTACCGCGAGAGGCGAACTCCAATCGAGTGGAGGCGTGCGCAGATTGGTGTCGCGGTCGCAACGGTCGCGTTAGTCACCGTGCTTCTGGGTCTACGGAGCGTTCATCGGTGGCTCTCCGCGATTGTCGAGCGCCGACGCAGAGCGGGCGTCGCGCTGCGCTTGCAGGAGCAGATCGTGATCGATCCGGGGCGTCTCGCGAGCGTGGAGCAGCGGGCGGTAAGATTGGGCACCGCGGCCACAGCCTTGGTGCTGCTGATCCTCTACCTGCAGATCGTTTTCTGGTTCGTGCCCCTTACCCGTGGCTATGCGCTCGCTCTGCTGGATTATCTGCTCGATCCTCTTACGAACCTGTGGCACGGCTTCCTGGCCAATGTGGGCAATTTCTTCTCGATCCTCGTGATCCTGGTCCTCGCGCGATACCTCTTGAAAGGGCTCCGCAGCCTTCTTCTCGCTGCTTCCGCCGACCTCGTCAAGCTGCCAGGCGTTGCGCCAAGCTGGGCCCCGCATCTATACCGGATCGTTCGGCTCCTCGTCATCGGGATCACGGGCGTTATGATCTACCCCTACATCCCTGGCTCAAACACCGACGCCTTCAAGGGTCTCGGTATTCTCGGAGGCGCTCTCCTCACGGTGGGCGCTTCGAGCGCTGTTGGCAACTTTATCGCCGGCCTCATGCTCGTCTTCAGTGACACCTTCCGCATCGGAGACCGCGTGAAGGTGGGAGAGACGATGGGCGATGTGCTGGAAACGAGCATGTCTCTCACCCGGATCCGAACGCCCAAGAACGAGGTGGTGACCTACCCGAATGCCATGCTGCTCAGCGGGCATCTTGTGAACTACAGTGCGAAGGCGCGCGAGGAGGGTCTCATCCTCCACACGTCAGTCACGATCGGATACGACGCGCGGTGGCGGAAGGTGCATGAGCTGCTGATCGAGGCGGCGCTTCGAACCCCTGGAATCGTTCCGCAACCGGCGCCATTTGTGCTGCAGACCGCGCTCAACGACTTCTACATCACCTACGAGATTAACGCCTACACGCGAGCGGCAAACGAGATGCTACGGATCTACGGAGAGCTTCATCAGAATATCCAGGACGCCTTTAATCAGGCCGGCGTCGAGATCATGTCACCGCACTTTGCGTCGCTGCGAGACGGCAACACCAGCACGATTCCGGGGCCCCAAAAGCCGCTGGAGCACGAGCCGCGCCGCTTCTCAATTCGGTTGGAAGAGGGCTCGTGCAAGGAGAGTGCGAAGACCTGACGCTTCCCTGCGCGATGCTGCGCGGTCTGTGGACGACCCGGGGTGGACCAAGCTTCGGCCGGACAGCCGCGACAGGCTCGGGGAAAACGCAACTCACGCTGGGGCAGGTCGGATTGCGCGCAGCGCTGGGCTGAAACGGGCTGCCTCGAAGGCGAGATTCAAGGCCTGCCTGTCGCGGTTCCACCTTGAGCCCGGACCGTGGCGGCACCCAGGACGACCCTTCTCTCCTAAGCCTGGGAGCGCTACCCCTTCGCCGCCCAAAGCGTCGCAGTCGTCCCCTGCGAAGCAGTGCATGGGCCAAGAAGAGCGCGTCGCGGCTCCGCCGATCGCGGGGGTCGCTGGGGGGGAACTCGCGAAGAATGCACCGCGCTCTCGTTCCGCTCGCAGCTCTAGCGGCTCTTGGGATTCTGACTGGGTGTGCAACGCCCATCGGCGTCCGCCCTCTGCGACCTGCGCAGACCGAGCGAGCCCTCGAGAGCAACATCTTGGACGATGGGCGGCCAAGCTCGGAGACCCTTTCACAGCTCTTACGGAGGGGGCTCTACGATCGATACCAGAATTACCCCAACGAGACCCTTGCCGAGCTCCGCGAGGAGGAGAAGCGGGGGGGTGACGAGGATCTCCTCTTCGCGCTGGCAGAGCTCTCGTTCGAGCACGGTCTGCGTTCGGGGGACAAGCGCTACTTCCTCGCTTCGGCTCTCTACGCCTACGCGGCGCTCTTCCCCGAAGACCACAAGCAGTCCCTCCCGCCCGTCGATCCCCGTTACCGACTGGCGTTCGATCTGTATGAAAGGGGTCTTATCCGCAGCTTCCTCGCGCCGGACCGGCCTGAAGTGGTGATCGAAAGCGGCTCGTTTGCGCTGCCCTTCGGCACGCTCCACGTCACGGTTCCGCCCGAAGGCTTTACCTGGGCGGGCTACCGCCTAGGGCACTTCGTATCGGGCGCCGACTTCGAAGTTCGCGGCCTGCGCAATCGCTACCGCACACCCGGAATCGGCGCGCCGCTCCTTGCCGCAGTTTCGAGGGACGGGGCGCAGCCCCTCTCGCCTGCAGCCGCCTACATCCCTGCGCGTTTGCGCATCCCGGTGAGCGCCCTTTTGCGAATCGACCCCCCACGCTCCGTCCTCGCAGAGGGCGACGTGGACGCGACCGTTGAGCTCTACGCCCGGGGTGAGGCCGAGCGCGTGACGATTGCGGGCCAAAAGATTCCCCTCGCGTTCGAGCCGACGGCTGCGCTTGCCTACACGCTGGAAGGAGCCCCGATCTGGGACTTCGAGCTCGCGGGTTTCTTCTCAGGGATGTTCCGACCGGGGGGACTGCAGAGCCTCCCCGATGGTCTCATCATGCTCGAGCCCAATCGGCCCGGCAAGATTCCGCTTGTGCTGGTGCATGGCACGGCATCGAGCCCTGCGCGCTGGGCTGAGCTTGTGAACGAGCTCGAGAACGATCCCCGGATTTGGGCGCGCTACCAGATCTGGCTTTTCATCTACAACACGGGAAACCCCATCGGGTACTCCGGAGGCCTCCTGCGCAAGGCGCTGACCGATGCCGTGAGTACGCTCGATCCGAATGGGCAGGACGCAGCGCTAAACGAGATGGTGGTGATCGGTCACAGCCAAGGAGGTCTGCTGGCGAAGCTCACAGCCATCGACAGCGGGACCCGCTTCTGGGACGCAATGGCCAAGGTCCCCTTCGACCAAGTCGAGGCGGACGACCAAACGCGCGAGCTCCTCCGCAGGTCGCTCTTCTTCGAGCCGCTTCCCTTCGTCAAGCGAGTCGTGTTTGTGGCCACGCCCCATCGGGGTAGCTACCTCGCGGGCTTCGGGATCGCGCAGCTGATCTCGAAGTTCGTGAAGCTCCCCGCGGATCTTGGCGGGCGATTTTTCGACCTGGTGAGCCAAAATCAGGCTGCGCTCGCCATCGACGCGCTCAGGCCGCCCACCAGCATCACGAACATGACGCCCGGAAACCGCTTTCTTCGCGTCTTGAGCGGCATTCCGGTCGCGGACGGGATCGCCGTAAACTCGATCATCGCCGTGAAGGGCGATGGACCCGTCGAGGGCGGTAGTGACGGAGTCGTGGACTACGAAAGCGCGCATATCGAGGGCGTTGAGTCGGAGAAGATTGTCCGATCCCGGCATTCGACACAAGGAGCGCCCGATACAATCGAGGAAATCCGCCGGATTCTGCTCAAGCATGCGGCACAGTTCGAACACGAAAAGACGTACTCGGGCGGCTGGGTGAGGGCACCAGCATGCTCCGTGCGGCTCTGCCGGGCGTCCTTTCTGACTCCCACCACACGAAGCCGAGCGCGATCGGCCCGTGTACGCGTACTGCCGCAGAGCGCGCGCACGCTCGAATCCGCAGCGCCCCGCTCTTAAACGATGCCGGGCTCGCGGGCTTCGCTTCCGCCCGCCCTTGCCTGATCCACAGGGCAGGAGAGCCGGCGCTTCGCGGCGCGATCGGTCCTGAGGGCCCGGTCGGTCACTTCGCGTCGTCTCTACGGGGTGGAAGCGGGGGTCGGCGCGTTGTCGGAGCGCGTAGCCTAGACTACACGCCTGCATGGCCCTCACACGCGAAGCGGTTCTTGAGGCGCTCGGGGGCCGCGCGCGGCCCATGCTTAGCGAAAAGGCACTCTTGCGGGAGCTCGGTGGGCGCGGCGCGAAGGCGGGCACCCTACGGCCTATTCTTCAGGCGCTGTTGCGCGAGGGCAAGCTCGAGCGCGTAGCGGGCGGCTACCGACTTCCGCGCAATGACGGCCTCGTGGAGGGCGTCTACCAGGGCGCCGGCGAGCCCGCTCCGGGCCGCCCCCGACGCGGCGGGACCGATGCCAGCAGCGTGGGTCGCGGTTCGCCGGGCCTCGTGCGCGACGACGCAGGGGTGGCCTGGAGCGTGGGGAGTGGGGCCGGGGCCGAACCCGGCGACCGCGTTCTACTTCGACCTGTGGGCGACCCTCGGGCTCAACGCGGCGAGGTCGTGCACGTTCTCGGCGGCGGGGAACGCCGCAAATGGATTGGGATTCTCTCGCGAGAGCGCCACGGTGGCCTCGTGACACCCTATCGAGACGACGGACACTGGGGCATCTCGATCGCGGCGGCGGACCTTGGAGGTGCGCGGGACGGAGACGTCGTAGAAGTCGTTCCTGCACGACGCGGTGGAGGCAAAGGGGCGCCGCGTGCCTCCGGCCGGATCGTCTCGGTCTTTGGGCCTCCCGGCCACCCTGAAGCCGACTTCAAAGCCGTTACCTGGCGTCGGCGACTGCCGGTGGATTTTCCGCCCGGCGTCCTCGCCGAAGCCGAGGGGATCGAGGTTGAGCCGTCGCCCGAGGAGCTCGCACGGCGCGTCGATCTGCGCTCGCGTCCTTTCGTGACGATTGACCCCGCGACTGCCCGCGATCATGACGACGCGGTCTGCATCGAGTCTCTCCCGGCTGGGGCGACACGCCTTTGGGTTGCGATTGCCGATGTCGCACACTACGTCGGCGAGGGATCGGCGCTGGATCTCGAAGCGCTCCGGCGCGGGAACAGCGTGTACTTCCCCGACCGCGCGATCCCCATGCTGCCGCACCGCCTCTCGGGCGAGATCTGCTCGCTCTATCCGCAAGTCGATCGTCTCGCGATGATCGTCGAGCTCGATCTTTCGGCGGCGGGTCTGGTGGAGCGCCGGAGCTTCTATCCGGGAGTGATCCGAAGCCGCGCCCGCCTCACCTACGAACAGGCCGCGGCAGTGATGGAAAGGTCTGGAGACGGTGGCATCGGAGAGCCTGAGATCCGGGACCAGCTGCGCGGGCTTGCCGCTTTCGCGGGTACGCTGACTGAGCGGCGCTTTGCTGCTGGATCCATCGACTTTGATCTCCCGACCGCAGAGATTGTGCTCGGGGACGACGGACACCCCGTGGATATCGTCGAGGCACCTCGCACCATCGCGCACCGCGCGGTCGAGGAGTGCATGCTGGTTGCGAACCGCGCCGTCGCCGACGCGATCTCCGCGGCGAAGGTTCCAGCGATCTATCGGATCCACGATCCACCCGAGCCCGAGAAGATCGAGCTTCTGTGCGAACTCCTGGCGGCTTTCGGTCTCCTCGAGAACAGGGACGCGAAGTCGCTCTCTGCGCGGGAAATCGCCCGCGCCGTGCAGCGTGTTGCCGGGCGACCAGAGGAGAGACTCGTAAACCTCGTGGCCCTGCGTTCCATGCGGCAGGCACGCTACGACGATGCGAACCGCGGTCACTTCGCTCTGGCGTTCGACAGCTACACACATTTTACTTCGCCCATTCGCCGCTACGCCGATCTGGTGGTTCACCGCGCGCTCAAGGATCTACTCCAAGGCGGGGGCCTCGCGGCCTCGCGCGCGGCGGCGCGAGAGAGCGTGGTTGGCAGCGTTGCGGCGCGCGTCTCCTGGCGCGAACGGGCGGCCATGGAAGCGGAACGGGAGATGATCGATTTGAAGAAGTGCGCGTTCATGGCAAGTCGCGTCGGCGACGAGTACGACGGTACAATTACGGGTGTTGCGAAGCACGGGTTCTACGTAACGCTCGATCCCTTTTTCGTGGAAGGCTTGGTGCACGTATCGCGGCTCAACGACTACGTTGTGCTCGATGAGCGCGCTCATGCTCTCGTGGCCCGTCGCAGCCGCGAGCGCTGGCGCATCGGCGACCGCCTGCGGGTTCGGGTCGATGATGTCGATCCCGTGAAGGCGTGGATCAACTTCTCCGTGGTGCACCGGCTCTCTGGAGGCGAGGCCGAGGTAGCTCCCGCCGTTCCGCCCGGGAACCGCGCCGGTTACCCGAGAACCTCGTCGAGGGCTTCGAGTTCCGCCGCGAGGCGCTCCCACTCGCGATAGAGGACATCGATCGCGTCCTTGGCAGCCGCGCGCTCCGCTTCGAGCGCCCGCACCTTTTCTCCATTCTTGTAGATCTCGGGATCGCCGAGCTTCCAGCTGAGTGCTTCCATCGCACTCTCGCGGACCAGAATATCGGCCTCGATGGCCGCAATTTGCTTTGCCGTCTTGTCGCGCGCCTTGCGGCGGAGACGCTCCTCCTGACGCCCCGGGGTGGCCGGGCGCTGGGGGACCAATGCCCGCCTTCCTTCCGAGTCCTGCGGCGCGGGGGGCGGAGGAGTCTTTTCGGGGGCGTGCGGCGCGCCATGGCCTGCGACCGCGCCTCGCCCCGGGGCCTGCGCCTCGGCGCTTACCCGTTGATACTCGTCGAAGTTCCCGAGGAACTCGCGCAGCCGTCCTGCCCGCACCTCCACCACCCGCGTCGCCACGGCGTTCAAAAAGCTCCTGTCGTGGGAGATCAGCGCAAGCGTCCCCTGGTACTCGCGGAGAGCTTCCTCGAGCACTTCGCAGGCGTCGACATCGAGGTGGTTGGTCGGCTCATCGAGCACGAGGAAGTTTGCCGGCCGCAAGAGCATCTTCGCGAGGGCAAGGCGCGCCTTCTCTCCGCCCGAGAGAACGGAGACCTTCTTGTCGACGTCTTCACCGCTAAACAAGAAGGCGCCGAGATGTCCGCGCAGACGCGGAATGTCGTCGCTGCGCGCGGCGCTGGTCAGCTCCTCGAGCACGGTGCGCGTCGGGTCGAGGGACTCGAGCTGGTGCTGGGCAAAAAAGCCGACGTGCACGTTGTGGCCGAGTTCGCGGCGCCCGCTGTCAAAGGGGAGAACCCCGGCCAGAATTCGGAGCAGGGTGGACTTGCCCGCGCCGTTCGGACCCACAAGCGCAAGCCGATCCCCGCGCCTTAGCTTGAGGCTCGCGCCCTGGTACACCCGCGTAGCGCCGTAGGACTTGTGAACATCCTCGAGTGCGATCACCACGTCGCCGGCACGATCCGGCGGCGGGATCCGAAAGCGCAGCCGCCGCTTCGACGGCGCCTCGACCACAATCCGCTCGACCTTTTCCAACGCCTTGAGCCGACTCTGAACCTGCCGGGCCTTGCTGGCCTTGTAGCGAAAGCGTTCAATGAAGCGCTCGACCTGCGCAATTTCGCGGTCCTGCGACGCCTTCCGGGCGAGGAGCTGGGCGCGCCGCTCCTCGCGCTGGGCGAGGTAGCGGTCGTAGCTCCCCTCGTAGAGCGTGCAGCGTCCGCTTTCGAGCTCAAGCACGCGCGATACATGTCGGCGAAGGAAGGTGCGGTCGTGAGAAATCACGATGACACCGCCCCGGAAGCCAGTCAGCGTTTCCTCAAACCACTGGATCGAAGGCAGGTCAAGATGGTTCGTCGGCTCGTCGAGGAGCAGAACGTCTGGCGCGGAGAGCAGAAGCTTTGCGAGCTCGACGCGCATCAGCCAGCCGCCACTAAAGGAGCGAAGAGGGCGCCCCCGGTCATCGGGCTCGAAACCAAGGCCCGCGAGCACTCGCTCGACCCGCGCCTCGCGCTCGAAGCCCCCACCCAGCTCAAATGCCGCACGCGCGTGGTCGTAACGAGCGGCGACCTCGGTGGAGACCTCGCCGCTCCCGACCCGTGCGATCTCGGCCTCGAGGTCGCGGAGTTCCTGCTCGAGCGCGTCGAGCCGAGCCAGCACAGACGCCACCTCCTCCCGCACCGGCCGGTCAAGCGTCGGATCAATCTCCTGGCGCAGCATCCCCACCCGGACCCCACGCGAGATGACTACGCGTCCGGCGTCCGGGGCCTCATCCTCCGCCGCAATGCGGAGAAGTGTCGTCTTGCCGGCACCATTCGGGCCCACCAGCCCGATGCGGTCCCCCACGCGCACGTCGAGGTCCACACCCGAGAAAAGCGTGCGCCCGGCGAAGCTCTTGGAGATGCCGTCGAGACGAAGCAGCACGGGCGAAATCTACCGAGGTCGCGCCTAGAGCGCTTCCACGAGCGCGTCGATCTCGGCCTCGCTGTTGTAGAAATGCGGCGATGCGCGCACCCCGCCGCGCCGGGCCACCACGAAGATCCGGCGGGCGCGCAGGCGCGCCGCGGTGTGCCTGGGTTCCTCACGAGGCCACTCGAAGGACACGACCCCCGACCGCTCGCCGGGCCCACGGGGGCTGCGGACGAGCGCTCCCCGGCGCTCTAGGCCGACTACGAGACGATCGGTCAATCCGAGGACCCGTTCGGCGATCGCCCCAATGCCGAGCTCGAGCAGCAGGTCGATGGCGGCGCCGAGGGCAAAGATGCCGGGCGCATTGGGCGTCCCCTCCTCGAAGCGGCTCGCCGTCGGCTTGAGCTCAAGGTGGTATCGGTCGAAGTCGGTATCGTCGGTCACGCTGTGCCAGCCGATCACTCGCGGCGCCAAGCAGTCAAGCACACGCCGCGCGCAGAAGAAGATGCCGCAGCCTTCCACCGAGAGCAGCCACTTGTGGCCATCGGCGGAGAGGAAATCGATCCCACAAGTCTCTACATCGAGCGGAAGGCAGCCAAGGCTCTGAATCGCATCGACGCAGAACAGCACACCACGCTCGCGGCACAAGCGCCCAAGCGCCGGGAGGTCCTGGCGGAACCCGCTCCCGAACTCGACGGAAGACAGTGCAAGCAGGCGCACCGAAGACGCGCGCAGCGCCTCCTCGACTCGGTCGAAGGGCAGCCGGCCGGACTGACCGCGCAGCATCACTGTCTCAACGCCGCGATCCCGGAGCGACCACCATGGGTAGACGTTCGATGGGTACTCAAGGTCGCACGTCACCACCCGATCCCCCGGACGCCAGTCAAGGCCCGCCGCGACGAGGCCGAGCCCCTCGGTCGTGTTCTTGACGAACGCGATCTCCTCGGGTTTTCCCCCGATTAGCGTCGCGGCACGTCCCCGTACGCGTTCGATCTCGGCTTCGTAGAATTTCTCGTAGGCGAAGGCGCCGCGGTGCACGGCTTCGGCTGCGAACCGCTGGAGCGCCTCTTCGACGCGGGTCGAGATCGGCGCGACGCCCGCATGGTTCAGGTACACGAGCTCCTTGGTCACAGGAAAGAAGCTGCGGGCGCGCTCCCAACTCACCGGCAGCTCTCGTGCAACGGGCCCGATTCAATCTCGCGCCCCCGCCGTCCGATGAGGAGGTGGTGACCGAAGAGGGCCCGCCAGGAGGGCGCGGGGCGCGGGGGACCGGCATGCAAGCGCAACGGCTGCTCGACTGCGGAGAGCGCGGCATCCATCTGCTCTTCGACACACCCCTGATCGCCGAGGCCTTCGAGCAGGATGCGAAAAGCCTGCGTCGGATTGTGGACGAGCATCTCGCGGAGATCCAGTCTGCGGTCCAGCATGTGCTCGAACTTCCCTCGCCGGACATCGCGCGCGAGTTCATTTCCTGTCTGCCGCGCACTTTGCAACACGTCCTTGTGCTGCTCTACTTCGAGCTCCTCGACGACCGGCTGCGCAAGCGCGAGACCCGCCACTAAGGGGTGTCCCGCTTCGGGGCGGCCCCATCGATCCGCAGTCCCGCCAAAGCGAAGAGGGCACCGGCTACCACGTAGCCAATTCCCCGTAGCGCGTCGCCCGTCGCGAGAGCGAAGAGCAGGCCGGCAATCCCGAGGGCCACTGCGAAGCCGTACCCGGCAAAGAGGCAACGGGCTCGAGTCTGCGCTCGAACCTGCCATGACGCGATCTGACGTGCCACGATGGCTCCGAGGGCCAGCACGATCACCACCGTCGTCACCAACGAATCCGTCTCGCTCGGCTCGGGTCGTGGCTTGAGGAACGTCATCGCGGTTACCGCGAGGCCACAAGCGCCAAGGACGATCAAGACCGAGCGTCGCGTGTTCGCTAAGGATCGTGCTGTGGCCTCGGGCAGCGGGACGAGCCGGCTCATGCCGCGCTCCGCGACGACCACGCACTGCAGGGCGGTTGAGGGGAAGCCGCGCGCTGCGCTGCACGCGCTCCCTCTCCCGGCTTGTCGATAGACCCACGGGTCGTCACTCGGACGCGTTCTCCTGCCTTCGTGCGCAGCAACAGGTAGCCTTCGCGAAGGCCGAAGTCGAAGGCTCGCGAACCGGAAAGACATCCTTGCGGCGATCCTCTTCGAGTTGTTCAAATGCCCTCCGGCGGAAGCGATTTGGCCCGACACGGCGCTCGGACCTCCCGTTCTTGGCGTGTGTTTGCCAGGGCATGCGAGGCCCGCAAGCCGATCCCAGCGCGGGTTCGGTTTGGTTCGCGAGGCCTTTTCGGGGGCCCCGTCAGTCTTTCTGGCGAGCGCCCGGCGCGGGAGCCCTCGCACCAGGTTTTCGATGGCATCACCGCGCTCATTCTTGCAGACTGCAACCCGCAATGAGGCTCTCCCTGCAGGTCCAATACGCCGTCTGCGGAGTGTTCGACCTCGCGTACAACGGTCAGGGGGACCCGGTCCAAATCCGGGTGATCAGTGAACGTCAGGGGATTCCCGCCCGCTACCTCGAACAGATCTTCCAGCGTCTTCGCCGCGCCCGGCTCGTTCAGAGCAAACGTGGTCCCGGAGGAGGCTACACGCTTGCGCGACGTCCGGCCGAGATCACCCTGCGTGACATTGTGGAGGCGGTGGAAGGTCCACTCGACGGCCGCGGAGCCAGAGCGCGTCGGCGCATCGGTGGGGACAAGCACTCCCCTACGCCGTACCGGCCATCCTTCTTGTGGCCGATGCTTTCGGAGAGCATCGGCGACGTTCTCGCCCGCACGACCCTCGAGGCGATGTGCCGGGAGGCGCAGCGCTCAAGTGTGCGCCGTGCGCACTCCGACGTCCACATGTATTTTATCTAGAGGTGTTCGAGATCTTTGCGGATCGCGCCTGATTGTACGCACCCGCCATCGACCATCGCGCTTCGAGACGCACCGACGGTGAAGATCGCTCTCTGAGGGGTTCGACCCCAGGGAGCCTCGGGGGTCCTGTCCGCGTCGTTGCTTTGATCCACCAGAGCTCCGCGTCGCGTCCTTCGGCGAGCGTCGAAAATGAGAGGGAGCACAGCACGGTGTCCCCGGGCCCGGGTCCGCCGTCGGCAAGTCCCTTCGCGTAACCGCTCTACCCATCTCGACGTAGTACCCCTTGACGCAAGGGGTCGCCTCGCCTAGTCGTCGCCACGCCGCCTCCAGCGACGGAGCGTGCAAGGGATCCCGCTTGTGCTGGAATCGGCGGAACGCAAGCACGTTTGGCTGGATCGTGGGCTGTGCGGCCGCATTCGGGTAGGTGAGAGCACATCTCGGACGCTTCGTGAAGACCCGTGGTGATGAGCACTTCACGCGAGATCAGGGCTCGTCCGGCAACATGATTGTTCTCGTCCGATGTGAATACCCCGAGCGACATCGACCGTCGAGGTGTAGAGTGAAGTTCCGTCCTCTGGTATTCGCAGCATTCGCCGCCACCATGGGCAGCGCCGCAGCCGGATGGGGTGCATGGCGCGTCGCGACGGAGGTCGCGGTCGAATCGGGCTATGCCCAGACGATCGTCTTCGTGAACAGCCATACAGGGACCGGTACAGTCGAGACCCCATCCGATGTCTGGCATACCGTCGATCTCTCGGGGTCTATCCCGGCGGACGCTCAGGCAGTAGCGCTTGACGCCTGGCTCATTATCACGCACGGAGTAGCGCCGGAAGTCGCAGACTTGACGCTCGCGTTTCGGCGACCAGGCGATACTACGACTCCATGCACGTCGTATCGCTATCAAACCGTCGAGGGCAATGTGAACGGTGGCCAGCGGCAAGTCTTTCCTACCTACGTCCCGGTAGATCGTGCCCGATTTGAGTTCTGCTGGACACGATCGACCCGCGGCGAATGGCCGCAAAACTCAAGCTACGCCGTGAATCTGAAGCTCACCGGATGGATACGCTGACGATCCGCCGAACCTGCCGCGGGAGTCTGCGAGTGGACTTCCCCGAGGCCATTGGCATGCCCTCGTAGCGAGAGAGGGTTTTCCCCTCGGCCAGGGTGAGTCGCTTTGCGGTGGGGCACACCCCGCGAGCCGCTGCTTTCCGGCGCCTCGTCTTGCCCCCGCGCCCCGACGGTTCAGCGGAAGTTTGGACCGGCGCCGGGCCCGAGCGGGTCCCGGCCCGTGGGGATTCGCGCCTAGGGAATCTCCCTACGCGGACCTGGATGAAGCTTCGCTCTCGCGGGATGCGGGTCACGGTTGTGTCGCTACCGTACGCCCACACGACCCAGGCCGATCTGTGCCGCGGCGACCCAGCGCGCTCACTTCACGCACCCGGAGGACCAGCTACGGGCCGAGTCGTGCGGCTTCTAGGGCAAGGGGAGGTCGCGCGTGACGGAAATGCAGCCGCTCCTCCTCGGTTGGACGCGGCGGGGCACGCTTGCCCTGCGCCGGGTCACCAGCGAGCGGCGCCTGCGCGCCGAATTAGGCTGGGTCGTCGCAAACAACCTGGGTGAGTTCTGCATCGGCTTTGTGCTGCTCAAAGTGCTGACGAACCTCCTCGGCAAGCAAGGTTTCGGGGAGTTTAAGCTCGCGGAGACCGCGATCCTCTTCGTGGCGAGCGTGCTTCTCTCTCCCATCCACGAATCGTACTTGCGAGACTATTACGGCGTTCTCGACCGTGGACAGGGCCGTCGTTTTGGTCTGCTTCTCGTTCGCTGGTATGCCGTCGTAACCGTGGGTTTCGCAGCTCTCGCGGCCCTTCTTTCGGTGAGGTTCGCGCAGTGGTTCGATATGGGGCGCTGGACCACCCTTGCGGCGGGGCTTGTGTTCCTCTTTCTGCCGTGGCGCATCCTTCGCCAAGACATCCTGAACATTCGTCGCGAGCGTCGGCCGCAGATGCTTCAGAACGTCGCCTACCTGACGCTACAAGTCGCCATGATCTGGGGGGTCCTCTCGGTCTGGAACGCGACGCCGAGTGCGGCCCTGCTCGCGTATGCAGGCGCCGCGGCGATCTTCGCATGCGTTTGCGGCGTGCCTCTGGTCCGAGAAGTCCTACGCCTTCCCATAGGCCCCCCCACGCGGCTTATGCCAATCGTGTGGAGCTTTGGAATTCCCTACGCGGCGCTCCTTGTCCTCCAGTGGACTCAGGGAGTAACCGACCGCTACTTGCTGAAGGCGATGATCGACACGCAGACCGTCGGGCTTTATGTCGCCGCATATCAGGTGTGCGGGATTCCCTACCTTCTTCTGCTCAAGGTGTGCCACAACCTCTTAAGACCCATTGCCTACGAGCGCGGACGTGACCCGCAGGATGCGCGGGGTCTGTGGCGAGCCGACAGGGTGCTGCTCGGAGGCGTCGCCGTGCAGGCGGTGCTCGGGGCTGGGATGCTTGTGTTCTACGCGATTGCGGGCCAGCGGCTCCTCGTCTTGCTCACGAGCCCCCAATTCCTATTGCCCACCACCACGATCGTCGCACTCACGGCCAGTCGCTTCGTGCAGTCGATGACCCAGTCCTTAGAGTCCATCTTCGCCGTGCATCACCGGATGGTGAACATGCTCGGCTTTCGCTTTGTGGGCGCGGTGTTCACCGTAGCCATTTGCTGGTATGCGGTCCGCTGGTATGGAATCTTCGGAGCCGCCGCCGGAACTCTCGTTGCATATACCGCCTACTTTTTATGCCTCGTGCTTGGACCGAGTGGATGCATCTGGCTCGTCATGCGCGCGCGCCGCGATGCCCGGGAGGCGCAAGGCGCCTAACTCTGCCTGGCCCTTACCCCGAGAGGCGCCCTGGGACGCATCGGCGGGCGGAGCAGCTCCGCGCTCGCTGCGTCACTTCGACGGAGGCGGGGCCTCGTGGGCCGGGGAGGGCGCACCCCCGCCCGTCGGGGGCCCGACCATCCGTTCGTCGCAAAGCACGCTGCCCTTCGCCGCCGCTCGCTTTTTCATCTCTTCGTGGTTGGCCCGGCGGAACGCCGCGCGCTCCGCGTCGCTTTGCAGGCTCCCCATCTTCGCGCGGTGCTCGGCGACCTCGGCGGGTGTCATGAGATCGCGTCCGTGGACACACGAAGGTTGTGCCGGCGTGGGCGGCGTCTGTTCCGCCGCGGCTTGGAGGGCGAGGCACAACGGGACCCACACTCCGATGCGTGCTCTGTGAAAGAGGCGACGTCTCATCGATTCGCTCTCCCCCTGGCAGCGGCGTGCGCCCCCGAAAGCCGTCCATAAGCGGGGTTTGCGCCGAAGAAGTCTATCGCGACCCCGCACGAGGCGCCGTTCGATCCCCCGCGCGATACGGTATCTGATTCTTGCTGCTAAACGCATTGCGCGCGCGTGGGTGGGCTCGGCAGTCAGCGCCCGTGGGGTCGGCCGGAGGAGAGAAAAATACGTGCCCTCCGCGCGGCGATCACTCGGCGTCACGCGGTCTAGGCGCGATTCTCCTTCTCCTGCGCACAAGCCACGCAGCATGTAGTCCCCGGGAGGGCGCGCAGCCGTGCGATCGGGATATTCCCCCCGCATAGGTCGCACAGCGTAAGCACGCCCTCCGCGGCATGAGCCAGGGCGCGATCGATTGCCGCGAGCCGACCCGCTGCGAGCTCGCGCAGCCGATCCGTAAGACCGATCTCGTGTTCCTCCTCGCTCCGTTCCTCTTCGTCGATCCCGTCCTCCCGCACGCGCACCGCAAGCTCCCGCTCGCTGCGCACACAAGACTCGAGTTGGCGCTCGATCCGGGTGCGCTCGTCGCTTAGCTCCGCCAAGAGGCCACTGAGTTCGTCCTCTCGCGTCTCATCCTCGTGTGCCCGCTTGGCCCAAAGGGAAGTCGCGAGTGCACGCAAGGCGTCCGTACTCGAAAGCATCCCCACGATGCGGCCCTGCCCGTCCACGACGGGAAGGCAGCCGATGCGCCGGTCCGCCATGCGTTGCGCCGCGTCTTCGAGCGAGGTCTCCGGATGAGCCACCTCAGGGAAGTGGGTCATGACTTCGCCCACGGCGTAGTCCCGGACGAGGCCACGGTCGCCGACACTTATGCCCGAAAGCAGACTCACAGGAACGGGCAGTGCGGCACGCAGGTCGTTGATGGAGATCACCCCGACCACGCGCCCCGCCTCCACGACGGGCAGGTGTCGGATTCCCCGCTCGACCATGGACTCGAGAGCCGCTAGCGCCGAGGCTCCGGGATCGATCGCCACGGGGTGCGCTGTCATCCAAGTCTTGACCAGCCCTTTCATGCCTCGCCTCCTCGTCGCCAGAGGAGCAAGACATGTGCCCGCTCTGGACCTCTCCTCCGCGCGTCTCGCCACAGAGTGGGGGTGCTGCTGAGGCCTAGCGCCACAGGTTGCGACGAGACAGCTCGCGTGCAGTCCCGACGTGGCGGTACGCCACTTGCACTCGTGAAACCTGAAGACCGGCCTTGGACCTGGTCGGAGCGAGCGATGGTCTCTTCGCATACGAAAGGAATCATCTACGGACCGGTCTGGTCGCCGCAGCTTGGGCGCTCCCTTGGCATCGATCCCCTGCCGCCTCCTTACCGGGTGTGCAGCTACGACTGCGTGTACTGCGCGTTTCGGCACCTGCCTTCCGGACTCCGCGGCACACGCTGGCCCACACCCGGTGAGGTCGGCTCTGCCCTTGCGAATGCGCTGCCCCAGGCAGGTCCGCTCGACTCCATCACAATCTCGGGTCATGGCGAACCGACGCTTCATCCGCGCTTCGGCTCGCTCGTGGCCGAAGTGCTCTCAGCAGCGCGGCACGCCCGGCCGGGCGTTCCCGTGCGCATCGTGACGAATGGCAGCATGGTGTGCCATGAAGATGTGCGACGTGCGCTCGATCTCCTCGACGAGAGGATCGTGAAGCTAGATGCAGCGGCTGAGCGGGTATGCCGGCCCGACGCAGGTCACCCCCTCGGAGCTGTGGTCGCAGCTCTCCCGCTTTTGCGGGATATGACAATCCAGTCCTGCTTCATCGAGGGTGCTGTCGAGAATACAGACGCGGATTCGGTTCAAGATTGGGTGGATCTCGTCGGCGAGCTGCGCCCGCAGGCAGTGCAGATCTACACGCCATCGTGCGTCAGCCACGAGGTCGATGTGGTTCCAGCGCCGGCCTGGCGCCTTGATGAAATCGCCGCTCAGCTTGAAAAGCAATCAGGAATACATCCATCGGTGTATATATGAGGACCGGTCAGAACCCCCAAGGAGGAAAATGATGGCCAAGGCAACACGCACGACCATTCGCAAGAGCACTCGACGTCGCACTGCCCCGGTGCGCGGCAGGGCAACGGCACTCGCCCGACTTTCGAGCAAGCTTCAGCCTACGCTGCGACAGTTTACGCGACGGCTCCGGCCAGGATTGGTGCGCCTCGAGCGGCAGGTGGAAATCGCGGAGGCCCGCACGCGGCGGCAGGCGGCTCGACTCTTGCGCCGCGCGAGCGAAGAACTTGGCCGACTTGAGGCCAAGGGCGAGCGCCGCTGGCAGCATCTCACCGAGCGCGCCCGGCGCGATGCGGTGCGTTGGCTCCGTCGGGTCGAGCAGGCGCTTGAGAAGGCGGGACCGCGTCGCGGACGGACTCGCGCTCGAGCCTCGCGCGCAAAGCTGGACGTCGCGGCGGGCATTTAGCGCTGGCATTACCCCGGGTCTGGCAGCGGGGCGAGTCGCGCAAAGCGGCCCGCCCCGCGCTATAAAGGCGCCGCTTCTTAGCGCAGCTCGGCCGCCGCGCCGCTCGCCGAGGGTAAAGCGCTGCTCGAGACGATTCCCACCTCGCCCCCGTGACAGATCACGATTTCCGCGAGGGCCTCTAGCACGTCGTCGTCTGGCGCACCCGGTAGAACGCGACCGGTGGCTTCGTCGACACTGCCGGGAAGAGCGCGGTCGCCATCCAGCCAAAGCCTTCGGATGCGACCGGCCACCGCCGCAGCTCCGATGTCGTCGAGAAGGTCGACCCCCTTGCCCGTGTTTCGCGCCCGCTCCCACGATTCGGGCGTCGCGGCGCTCAGCGATGCCCGTGCCCGCTGGACGTGCGGCCAGGCGTGCTCGTGTAGCTGCGCTTCCGTCCAATAGTCTGGGCTTGCGGTGACGGCGGCCTCGATCAGTCCTGGCACGCGGAGCTCAGCCCGAAGGCCAGACTGGTGCGTTGTGTCCGCGGCGAGAACGAGGGGAACCGCATCGTTTGCAAGACGCGTATTGAGTGCGACAGCAATCGCGTGATGGAAGCGCTGTAGATCGATCTTGCGCTCTTGGCTGGCATCATGATGGGCGTAATACACGGGGGCATTGCCGCCGGGCCCGGTGCCGCGAAGCCGCAGCTGCTTCTCGGTCTTTTCGCTGCCGAGCGCATCTTCGAGACTCTTCGGGAGCGTCCCTTGCTCCGCACGTCGGAGTCCCTGCGGGTCACCCTCGTACAAGGCCACCTGCTTCGTGGTAACGGTGAGGACCCGATAGGGGCCCTCGATCTGGAGTGCCCGCAGCACGGGCCGGAGGGCCAGGTGCTTACCGACGGAAATCAGGAAGGGGAGGCGCTGGACAAGGGCAATGCAGCGCACCTCGGAACCGGACTCAAAGCCAGCCAAAGTGCCCCGGGGCGGGACATGATGCGCGGACTCCCGTCGGAGGGATGCGCCGAGCAGTTCGGAGCGGCGCACCGCGTCTTTTGATGGCACACCGAGAGCTTCGAGGCGCTTCCCCACTGCATCGACCACCTGCCGGTGCAGGACATCGTTTTGCGCCGCATCCGGAGGGGGCGCGACGGGCAAATAGACCGAAACGCGCGGCCCGGTGGATCGGCTCAACACGGAAGCGAGCGCTTGGCGCGCCTGTGGTGTGAGCGGTGCAAGAAGCCTCTCAGACACGATCCTTCTCCTTGCTGCGGCGTCAGCGCGTGGGTCTGAGAGACAGCAAAGCTCGTGCCGCGGCGTGTGACTCCTCGAAGGAGGGATGGCGAGCCTCTGTGACGATGCGTCCCACAGCCAATGGCGTCCTGTGGCCGCGCGGCACAGGAGCGAAAGCTCTTGCTCCACAAGGACGGAAGAGCGGTCGGCACGTCGGTTGCATTTCTGCACCACGGGTCACCCCATCGTGGCGATGCGAATTCGGTTCTCAAAAGGAGGCAAGCACCATGCCGGAGAAGCAAGAGAAGAAGGAAGCCAAGAGTCTCGCGCGCTGGGATCCATTCGAGGATCTTGAGGCGTTCGGACGCTGGTCCCCGTTCCGCGAGCTTGGACGTCACGGACGGCTTGGCCGCTTGGTCGAGGAAATGTTTGGCGAGCGGTTCGCCCGTGGCGAGCATGCGCCGGCAGTCGACATCCATGAGAGCGAGGGCGAATACGTGGTCACCATCGAGCTCCCCGGTGTCCGGAAAGAGGACGTCAGTGTCGAAATCACCGAGGGTGTTCTCAACATCCATGGAGAGAAGACGTCGGGGAGAGAAGAGAAGAAGGAGCGAAGCCGCTGGGTCGAGCGAGTTTATGGATCATTCCAGCGCGCATTTACCCTGCCTGCGAACGCTGCGAGCGACCGGATCGATGCGTCCTTCAAAGATGGTGTGCTGATCGTGCGAATTCCGAAGCTTGAGCAAACCAAACCGAAGACGATCGCAGTCAAATGAGCACGCGCGCTCCGCGGCAAAAAAAGGAGGCTGCCAGTCGGGTCGAGCATCTGATGACGAAGGAGGTTCGCGCGTGCCGGCCTTCCGATTCACTAAACCACGCGGCACAGATCCTCTGGGAGCATGATATCGGCACGCTGCCTGTCGTTGCGGATGATGGATCGAACCGCCTCGTGGGGATCTTGACGGATCGCGATATCTGCATGGCTGCCTACACGCAAGGCGGGAGCCTTGGCAGCCTGTCCGTCGCTTCAGCAATGTCGCGCGATGTCAAGGCTTGCACGCCTATCGCGACGCTTGAGGAAGCTGCTCACGAGATGGCACAGGCGCGGGTGCATCGTCTCCCGGTCGTGGATGGTGCGCGCCAGCTGCTGGGCATGTTGTCGTTGGCCGATCTTGCACGCGAGGCTGCGGGCAAGCCATCGGCGAAGGGTGGCAGCGCGGGCTTCTCGCTTGTGGGGAAGACACTTGCCGCAATCGTAAGTCCGCGACCGGTTTAGGACGGGCGAGGCCGGATCGGGAGGACGCTTGATCCCGGGGGTTGATCCTGCCGCCCGGAGGCGTGCCCGAGACGGAGCGCGGGTGGCGCGAGGGCCCGGCGAAAAAGGCGGAGCGGAACCTGGCCACTTCCCCTTGCGCGTTGGCTGGGGGGAGTGGCGCCTGCTGGCCACGGCGGAGAAGGAGAGCGGTTCATCGAGAAGACCGCCTGGAACCGTTCCTCGCCTTTAGCGCAGCCGGCGAACGGCGAGCTCCGGTCGCGGCATGTGGCTCTCCAGACGAAGCTTCACATCCACTGCCGTGACGCCTTCTTGAGACACGATCACCGGGTTGAGATCGAGTTCCGCGAGTTCGGGGACCTGCTCGGCAAAGCGCGCGACGCGGAGCAAGAAGTCCTCGAGCGCCGGGATGTTTGCAGGCGGCGTTCCTCGATAGCCGAAGAGCAGAGGCGAGGTCCTGAGTCCCCGGACCAGTTCCCCGGCATCGCGGTCCGTTAAGGGAAGGATGCGGAAGGCGCGGTCGTGAAGCAGCTCCACCGCGACCCCGCCGATTCCGAAGAGGACGAGAGGGCCAAAGCTTGGATCTTGTGTCACACCGATGATGGTTTCGATCCCCAACGCCACCATCGGTTGCACCAGGGCGCCGCCCATCCTTTCTCCGAGGCGTTCCCTCATTGCGAGAAATGCAGCGCGCACCTCATCGGGAGTTGCGAGGTCGAGGACCACGCCACCGACATTCGACTTGTGCACGAGCTGGGGATTGCCGGCCTTCAACACCACGCGACGTCCCAGTCTCCGTGCCGCCAAGACAGCTTCCTCGGCAGAAGCGGCGCGCTCAGTTGGAACCACCCGAATGCCGTAGCAGGCGAGGAGTGCGTGCGCCTCCTCGGCGGAGAGCCACAATCCCTTCGGTGCCGCGGCGACAGCCCGGTCGACGCAACGCCGCGCCGCAACCGCGTCGGTGCCCGGGAGAACGGCTTCGTGACCCGCCGGACGTGAACGCCATTCCGCGTAGGCCGCGGCGCGGGCGAGTGCATGGGCCGCCTGCTCGGGGAAGGCGAAGCACGGCACGCGAGGAGCGGTGCCGCTCTCGGCGCGCAGCGCGAGGGGGGATGGCTGCGTGCTGAGGAAGCTTGCGATGACGGGTCGCGGGCCGGCTGCGCGAGCCGATCGAGCAATGGCCTCCGCGACTTCCTCCGGCTGGCTCACGCGTGGGGGCGTGTACACGACCAGCAGCGCATCGATCCCCGGCTCGGCCAAAAGGAGCTGGATCGACGCTTCATAGTGTTGTGGGCTTGCAGCCGCCACCAAGTCTACGGGATTGCGGACGCCCGCCCCGGGCAGCAGAAGACGTCGGAGGCGATTCTGCGTCGCCAGGGGGAGCTCGGGCACGACGAGGCCGTTGCGTTCGCAGGCGTCGGCGGCCAGGATTCCTGGGCCACCCGAGTTGCCGACGATTGCCACGCGCCGGCCTGCCGGCAGCGGCTGGGTGGAAAAGAGCTCAGCGACATCGAACAAATCCTGCATCGAGTGCACTCGCACGATGCCCGCTTGAGCGCAAAGCGCGTCGACCGCAGCGTCGGGACTCGCCAGTGCCGCGGTGTGAGACGATGCACCCCGGCGACCGGCTTCTGAGATGCCGCCCTTTAACGCGACGATGGGCTTCGTACGTGAGATGCGGCGGGCCAGCCGCGCGAACTTGCGGGGATTGCCGACGGCCTCGAGATAGAGGAGCACAACGTCGGTGTCCGGGTCTTCCTCCCAATACTGGAGAAGATCGTTTCCGCTCACGTCGGCCTTATTCCCGGCAGAGACAAAACTCGAGATTCCGAAGGCCCCTGTGGCCGCCGAGCGCTCGAGGATCGCGATGCCGAGTGCACCCGATTGGCTGAAGAACCCCACGCGACCTGGCGCGGGCGCCGTCGGCGCGAATGTCGCGTTCATGCGCACGGCGGGCGCTGTGTTCGCGATCCCCATACAGTTTGGCCCCACCATTCGCATGCCATTCGCGCGTGCAAACGCGACGAGTTCGCGTTCTGCATTTGCGCCTGCTTCACCGCTTTCCGCGAAGCACGCGCTAATCACCACGATCCCGTGAACCTGCTTCTCTGCACAATCCTCGATCACCCCGCGCACCTTCGGCGCGGGCACCGCGATCACGGCGAGGTCGACTGTGCCTGGGATCTCGATCACCCGGCGATACGCGGGCAAACCGAGCACGGTCTTGGCCTGCGGGTGGATGGGATAGAGCTTACCCCGATAGCCACCCGCGATCAGGTTGCGCAGAATTTCATGGCCGATTTTTCCGGGCTTGGATCCTGCGCCAACCACCGCGATGGTGTTCGGCGCGAGCAGGCGGGCTACGGACTCGGCTTCAGCCCGGTGCTCGCGCGCCTCCAGCTTCCCGCGCGATTCGGGCGTCGGGGCGATCGGGAACCGGATATGGACGGTGCCGTGGTCGGGTGCGGTTTCGAGCCGGTAGCCCGCGTTGCGAAAGACTTGGAGCATCGAGCGGTTGTGTGGAAGGGTGTCGGCCGTGAAGCTCTCGATTCCGCGCGATCGCGCGATCTCGGCAAGGTGCTCGAGCAAGAGCGTGGCGAGCCCGCGCCCGTGGTGGGCATCGGCCACTGCGAAGGCGACCTCCGCTTCCTTCTTGCCCGGGGCCCGGTCGTAGCTCGCCATTGCGATTGCCTTGTCCCCGAGCAATGCAAGAAGCACCATGCGAGAGTCGTAGTCGACGTGGGTGAAGCGATGCAGTAGCGCATCGGGCAGGCGTTTGAGCGCGGAGAAGAAGCGGAGGTAGATCGATTCTTCGGAGAGTCCGGCATGGAAGCGAATGACCTCGCTGGCGTCGTCCGGTCGCACCGGCCGGATGTGGACGGGACGGCCGTCGGCCAGCACGGAGTCGCACTCCCACTGCGCAGGGTAGGCATCGGGCACTTCCGGCGGCGTCGCTGCTATGCGCTCGCCGAGCGGCGCGTCGGGCGTTTGCGGCCCTGCCATGGCGTCTCCTTCGGAGGCACTAGCTGATAGCACGCCTCGGACCCGTCGCTAACATGCCCCCGGTGCGCGGCCGCATTGAGGTCAATCGGGAGCTCCCGCCGGTTCCGATTCCGGCCTTCCTCTTGAACGAAATTTGGGCCCACGCGCTCGAGAGCGATCCTGAGGAGTGCTGTGGTCTCGTCTCGGGTGACGACGTGCGCCGCTTTCGCCGTGTTCACCGCTGCCGCAACGAGATGACAGCGCTTCATGAACGAGATCCCATCACCTGGCCCCGCAACGGTCGCGAGGCGTTTCACATGAACGAGCTCGACTATCTAAAAGTCCGGGATGAAGCGGAGGGCCGGGGCGAACGCGTGACGGCCGTGTATCATTCTCATGTCGGACCTGGCGCTTATTTTTCGGAAATGGACCAGGAATTCGCCGCCCGCTCCGACTTCCCATTCCCCTCTGCAGACCACATTGTGATCGCGGTGTTTGGGGGTAGTGTGATCGGCCAAGGAATCTTCCAGCGAGACGGGCGCACGGGAAGCTTCCGGGGCAGTCTGCTCGTTGCGGCGGCACCGTGATTGTGCCCAAACGCGTGCTCGCTGCGATGACCGCGGCGGGCCTTCTTCTCGAGGGGGCATGTGCAGGGGGCGTCCGCACCCAAGACCTGCCCGAGAGTCCGCTTGCCCTCTTGCACCGGACGGCGGATGAAGCCCGGCGTCGCGCCGAGATCGTAAACGAGGCCAGCGGCAAGGGCCCCAGCACACCGACCGGATTTTTCCGCCCCTCCGACGTGCAAAAGATTCTTGGCAAAGACGTGAACGCGGAGTTCGCGGATCTCTCCGGCCATCTCTCGATGCTCAATCCACGTACGGGCGAGATCAAAGTGGTGGACTCGGCGCCAAAGGGGGCGGAACCGATGGCCTACTCGCCCGACCGCCAGCAGCTCGTGTTCCGGGTCCGGCGAACCGACTCCATGCAGCTTATGCTCCTCGACATCGGTCGCAACAGACTCCAGCCCCTGACGCCTTCGGACGTCTTCGCGACTTCGGGCGCCCTGGCGAGCGACGGGCGCTTGGTCTACAGCGCGATCCGCAAGGCGGATACGGGGCCGACCATGCGCCTTTTCCTGCAGTCGCCCGGCGCAGGCGCGGCTCGCCCCTTGACGGGGGGACCGGCCGATGGAACTCCGGTCTTCTCTCCGGATGGAAGCCTGGTGGTTTTTGTCACCCATAATAAGGAGGGCGCCGATGAGATCGCGCGTCTTGATCCGCGAGAAGATGACCCCGTGACGCGGATCATCGCCCGGGGGCGCGACCCGGTCTTCGTGCCAGACGGCACGTGGATCGTCTACAGCGCCCTGGTCGGCCGAGAACATCACTTGTGGAAGATGAGACCCGACGGATCCGGAAAGCTTCCTCTCGGTGCCGGGCCTACGGAGACGAAAGATGAGGTCCACCCCGCCGTGTCGCCGGACGGAAACTTCGTTGCCTATGTCTCCGAACTGGAGGGGCGGAGCTACCTGCGCGTGCGACGCATCGATGGCACAGGGGACCGCTCGTTGCTCGACGAGGGTGACGGTGCCTGGCCGGTTTGGTAGGAATGCGCCCCATTCGTGAGGATGCGGAAACCACAGGAGCTCATCCCCGATGTCGACCCAGCGCCATGCCAATGATTTGGTACCCGTGCACGGGGGTCTCCTTGAGCCGGTGGATTGCGTGGTCCCCCTCAAACACCGCAAGCTCTTCCTCACAGAGGCTGAGAAACTCCCCTCTGTACGCGTTACGAAGGCCGACCTTTCCACGGTATATCGACTCTCGGACGGAGCCCTCTCCCCCCTGCAAGGACCGATGGATGCGGAGACGTGGCACCGCGTCCTAGACAAAGGTTCGATCCACGGGGGGGATGGCGGCTGCTACGCCTGGACGATCCCCATCGCGCTGCCTGTCGCCGACGACGAGGTGCGCGCCCTGCGCCGCGGCGGGTCGGCCGCCTTGCGAAGTGAGGAGGGCACCATCGTTGCGATCCTCGACGAAGTGGAGGTCTACCCCTGGGACAAAGCCAAGTACGTAAGCATCGTCTATGGAACGGACCGCTTCGACCATCCCGGAGGTCGCATGGTGCAGGACGATCCACGCGGAAAACTCGCGGGGGGACGCGTCCGGGCGCTGCCGCAACCCCTCCACCCCGAGTATGGCGAATACATGATGTCGCCCCGCCTCGTGCGGGCGCTTGTGCGCGAGCGCAAATGGGAGTGCGCCCTCGCGTTCCAGACGCGCAATCCCTTACACCGCGCCCATGAGTATGCGCTGGTGGCGGGCGCGGAACGGCTTACCCGAGAAGGGTATTTCACCGGCGTGGTCTTGAACCCGCTGGTCGGCGAGCTCAAAGGCGACGACGTTCCGGCAGCCATCCGAATGCGGGCCTACCGCATGCTTCATGATCGCCGCCTGCTCGGCGAAGGGGACAAGGACGCAGCGCTCTGGGAGTCGGTCGGCTACGACCTCGCAGACGTCTTCGAGCTGATCGGCCTTGACATGAGAATGTTCTATGGAGGGCCGAAGGAAGCGGTCATGCACGCCATCTATCGCCAAAACTACGGCTTCAGCCATCTGGTGATCGGCCGAAAGCACGCCGACGCGCCGTTCGACGACGGTAAGCCTATCTGGGGCGACTTCGACGCACAGCAGATCTTCGATGAGCTGGAAGGCGAGCTTCACGTTCGACCCGTGAAGGTTGGTTTCGCCGCGTACTACGAGTCGCTGGGTCGTGTGGACCTCACCGAGAACCATCCCAACGAAAAGCCGGTCACGGTGAGCGGTACCCAGGTTCGGCTGCAGCTCCAGAGCGGGCAGAGGCCGGATCCTCGGATCTTGCGCCCTGAGGTCGCGGATGTCCTGATCGAAGCCTACCGTGGCCTCTCTCAAGCAGGAGCGGGCTAGGGAGCTGCGGCCGCCGTCGGAATCCGGGCTCCGACGTAGCCCGGCGCAACCGGGACCACAGGCGCACTGTACTTTTGCGCGAGTGCTTCGAGCTCATGCTGGCCCGACTCGTCCGCGAGCAGGAACAGGGGACGCTTGCGCTCGGCAACCCTTGTTTCGAGTTCGCTGCCGCGCACCAGGCTCCGCGGCCAAGGGTCACCCCGCTCGAGTGCGAACTTCACGTAGTTGCTGGAGAGTTCGGAGCCCGTCTCCGTGACCACGGTAATTGTTTGCCCGAGATAGAAGGGAAGGGAGATCGGGAAACATCGCACACACACGATCTCCGCCCCCTGCGCAAGCAAATCCACCGCTGTCGCAAGGGACCGTGCAGAGCGCCGCTCGGCCACGCGTGCCCACGGCCCGAACCCGATCAGGACGACGGCCAGGGGCAGTATGGTGAAGGCCGCAAACGCGATCCGTGCGCTGCGAGTACGCCACGCGCCGATCGCGAGACCTGCCGCCAGGACGAACGCTCCGACCAGGTAGACCGAGCGCTGGATGAGCTCCTCCACCACCATCGCGTCGAGCTGGCTGGCGGCCTGGCCCAGCTGCGGCACCGAGACGGCGAGGACGAGCGCAGCTGCGAGTCCCAGCGAGAAGATTCCAAGCGCAAAACTTGCGCGCGCGAGGGCTTTCGCGATGGCGGCGCGCGAGTCCTTGGAGATCGCTGCCTCGAAGCAGCGCGAGGCTAGCAGCGCAATCGGCACCGCAACGATGAGGAGGTATCCAGGCCGCTTCGAATGGGAGAGAGAGAAGAAGATGAGGACCACAGCAATCCAAATTAGGCACAGACGCTCGATGGCCTCGAGCTGCCGGTATGCGCGCAGCGCGCGGAGCAGCGGATCCGCCAAGAAGAGACTCCACGGAAAGAATCCGCCGAGGAGAACCGCGGGGTAGAAGTAGAAGGGCTGGTCGCGGTGAAACTCGTCCGTTGTGAAGCGCAGGATTGACTCGTGGACGACTCCGTAGGAGGGGAAGTCGGGATAGAGGTAAGAAACACCGAGAAACCAGGGAAGAACAACCGCGCCGAGGACGAGGAAGTTTCGCACACCGAAGAGCCTCCGAAGGGCATCTCGCCGGCCTTCTAAGAGGAAGAACGCACTCAAGATGAGTGCAGGAACGACGAAGCCCACGGGTCCCTTGACGAGGGTCGCGATGCCCGCTGCCAACGCGCCCGCGGCATGCCAGCGAGCGCGCAGAAGACCGGGAAACATCTCCGCGCAATAGGCAGCTAGGATGGCGGCGCTGATGAAGAACGTGAGCGCCGAATCGAAGATCACAAGCCGCGAGTACATGATGAAAAGGGGGCTCGTAGAAACCATGATAGTCGCCATCGCCGCACGCTCGGCCGTGTACTGGCGCTGGCACAGGCCGTAGACAAGCCCGAGCGTGCACAGCCCGAACAGGGCGGAGGGCAAGCGCGCCGCCCACTCAGACTCCCCGAACGAGCTCAGCGAGAGTGCCACGACCTTGAAATAGAAGGCGGGCTTGTCCAAATAGGGGACATCGTTCAAGGTGGGGATCAGCCACGATCCCGACCTCTCCATCTCCCGCGCGACCTCGGCGTTCCGGCCCTCGTCCGGCTGGACGAGGGGGTATCCGCCCAAATGCCAGAGCAGGGCGACCGTTGCGACAGCAATGGCGGCGAGGAGCCAGAACTTTTGGACGCGCGTCGCCATCGCTCGCTGCGGGCCTCTCGCAATAGAGAGCTATTGTGAAGCTCAGGTGAAGAGCCTGGCTCGAGACTGCTTGGGGTTGCGCCAGTCCTTCGCCAATCTCCAAAGGTTGTTCTACAGGGCTTGGCAAATCAAGCCGCTGAAGACTCCGGCGGGGGGAACTCGAGGCGAAAGCGACCGCGGAGCGGTTGCGCGACGCGCACCTGCGGTGGCCGGCGAGGGATGGCGAGGTGTATGTGAGATCTTGGACCTTTGACGCGGCTGGGCCCACCTGACATGTGCGGCATCTGCGGAGTCGTTCGGTTTGGACGCGACCTTGATGACACCGCGGTGCCTCAAGTTTCGCGCATGCTGGATGCCCTGGCCCATCGCGGCCCCGACGACTCCGGCTCGGAGCGGCGTGCACGCGCCGCGATCGGTGCCACCCGGCTCATAATCCGCGCCCCAGGCGATGGAATACAGCCCATCGTCGGGGGGGGAGTCATCGCGGTCTGCAACGGGGAGATTGATAACCATCAAGAGCTGCGCGAATGGCTCGCCGGACGCGGTCGTATCGTCACGGGGAGATCTGACGTCGCCATCCTGCCAGCGCTCTATGCAGAGCTCGGTGACGCCTTCGTTGAGCGCCTCATCGGGGCCTTCGCGCTCGCAATCTGGGACGGTGACCGCGAACGGCTCGTCCTGGCCCGGGACCGTGCGGGTGAGCGGCCGGTCTTCTTCGAAGCCACGGCAGACGGCCTCCGCTTCGCGAGCGAACTGCGCGCCCTCGCGGCGGCGGAGCCTCGCAAGCCGCAGATGTCTCCCACGGCCCTGCGCGACTACTTGGAGCTCGGCTATTTCCCTGCTCCACAAACCGCGTTCGCGGGGATCAAGAAGGTTCGCCCCGGGCATCTCCTGGTCGCCGACGCGGCGGGCATTCAAGAGCGCTCCTATTGGCGCTGGAACCTCGCGACGACACCGAAGCGGGTGCCCTCTGTCGAGGGCTTTGACGCGGTTTTCCGGACTGCAGTGCAGCGCCAGACCGACGTGGATGTGAATTTCGGCATCTTCTTGAGCGGCGGCGTCGACTCCTCCCTCGTGGCGGCAGTCGCGCGCTCCCTCCACCCGACACGCTCGCTCCCTGGCTATTGCGTGAGATTCGGGGATGCCTCGTTTGATGAGGGTGCCTTCGCCGAGGAAGTTGCAGGTCAGCTCAAAATGGAGCTCGTGTCCGAGTGGATCCGACCCGAAGACGTCCCCGCGTCGATCGCGGAGCTTGTGCGAGGCGTGGGCGAACCGCTCGCCGACCCGGCCTGGCTTCCGACGGCAGTCCTCGCGCGCCGCGCGCGCCGCGACATCACAATGGCGCTCGTGGGGGAAGGCGCGGACGAACTGTTTGGAGGCTATCCGACCTACCCCGGGGCGCGAATTGCGCCGCGCTATCACCAGCTGCCCTTGCGGGTCCGGCGTGGGATCAAGTGGCTCGTCGACCGGATCCCGGTGAGCGAAAAGAAGGTGACGCTTTCGTCTTTGCTCAAGCGGTTTGTCGCCGGCGAGAGCCTTCCTGGGATGGTGCGGCACAGATCCTGGGTATCGCACGCCGACCCTTCCATCCTCGAGGCGATCGGCGTGCGCCTTCCCCGAACGATAGAAGCCGACTCGAGCATCGGGAGTGCGGTCGATCTTGCTCAGCAGTGGGACTTTGAAGTAGCGCTCGGGGAGGGCCTCCTTACCAAGTCCGATCGCGCAGGGATGGCTTCGGCCCTCGAACTTCGTGCGCCATTCCTGGACCTCGCCGTGCTCGAGTTCGCCGCATCGCTGCCTGTGGGATCCAGAGTCTCAGGACTCTCGACGAAGCTTTTTCTGAAGCGCTATGCGCAGCGCTATCTCCCTCGCCGGATCGTTCACCGGCGAAAGCGCGGCCTCTCCGTGCCGATTGCCGGGTGGCTGCGCCGTCCTCTATTCGACTGGGCGGAGAAGCGCCTGGGCGCGGGTCTGCTCGAACTGCTCGGTCTCGACGGCAGGCGGGCACTGGCCCTCTTAAGCGATCACCGCAGCTCCAGAGCGGACCATGCCCGGCTTCTCTGGGCACTGCTCGTCCTGGCAGAGTGGGTGGAGTGGGCATCGGCGGAAGGCGTCTCAAAAGGCAGCGACAGGGCAGGATCTGCGGCCTAGATACCGGTCCAGCAAAGAGGCTTGTCGGAAACTCAGCGTCTCCGCAGCCTCCTTCACCTGCGTGGAGTCCTCGGGGGCGTGGCTTTCACCGGCGCTCTCACTCGGCGAGCGAGTTGCGGAGCGCGCGACTTCGAGGGCCTTTCTGTCCTCCTCTCTCATGCGCTGGCGCGACGCACTCGGCCGGCGAAGCACAAAAGGCGCTCTCGTTGACCGCTTGCAGGGTTCGCGAACGCGGACTCGGCTCCTAAATCCGGACGTCGCGTCCAGCCGGCTCCTGCGGCAGCATTAGAATGCTGAGCAAACCAAATCCATGCAGATTGGCATACCGAAGGAAAGCAAGGACCAAGAGTTTCGCGTGGGCGTTGTGCCCGATGGCGTCCGCATCCTCGTGGCCGCGGGTCACGAGGTGCTGATCGAAGCCGGGGCCGGAGCCGGTAGCGGTGTTGCCGATGCGGATTTCGAGCGTGCCGGCGCGCGAATCGTGTCGGCGGACGAGGCTTGGTCGTCGCCCAGCCTCGTGATCAAGGTGAAGGAGCCGAATGAGACTGAGGTCCGGCGGCTGCGCTCTGGCCAAACGCTCTTCACCTACCTCCACCTCGCAGCCGCGCCTTCTCTCGCCGATGCGCTCCGGCGCGCGGATGTCGTGGCGATTGCCTACGAGACGATCCAGCAGCCCGACGGCGCGTTCCCGGTGCTGGCGCCGATGAGCGAGGTGGCCGGGCGTCTCGCCGTGCAAATCGGGGTGACACTCCTTCAGAAGGATCGGGGAGGGAAGGGCCTTCTGGTGGGGGGCGTGCCCGGGGTGTTGCGCGGGCGCGTGAGCATTCTCGGAGCCGGTACGGTCGGCATCAATGCTGTCCGCGTGGCTCACGCCCTCGGCGCGGAAGTGGACGTGCTGGATGTGGATCTCAAGCGACTCACCTATCTCTACGACATCTTCTCCGGCGACCTCAACACCCTCTACTCAAATCCCACGAACGTGGAGCGCTCCGTGCGAGCCAGTGATCTTGTGGTGGGAGCGGTCTACGTCCGCGGCAAGCGCGCCCCACGAATCGTCACGCGGGAGATGGTGTCTGCGATGCAGCCCGGTTCGGTGGTCGTGGACGTCGCGGTCGACCAAGGAGGGTGCATCGAAACGATCCGCCCGACCACGCACTCAAGTCCGACCTATGTCGTGGACGGGGTGATCCACTACGGGGTGACCAACATGCCCGGTGCGGTCCCCCGCACCTCGACCTTCGCCCTCACCAATACGACTCTCCCTTTCGCCGAACGTATGGCGAGCCTCGGCGTCCTCGAAGCGGTGCGCCGCGATCCTGCCCTGGCCTTTGGCGTCAACGTCTTTCGGGGCGAGATCACCTGCGAGGGGGTCGCCGAGGCTCTCGGCGAAAAGGCGCGCGCCCTCTCCGATCTTCTCGGGCGCCTGTGAGGCGGTTTCGACGCTGCGGGGAGAGGCTCGGAGGGGCGGCGGTGCCGAGCCCGGAGTCCCAGGCTCACACCATTCGGATTCTTTCCGCCTGAGCCCGGGAGAGGATCGCGTCGCGGCTGTCGCTCTCGACCCCTGCGACAGCGAGCCCGAACGCGAGCGCAACCCGGACGGGCTCGTTCACGCGTTCGTCCTTGCGAACGTCATCGGCCACCTTTCGAGCCAGTTCCGCAAGCCGCTCGTCAGGGGCTGGACCCGGATCGGGCATCAGAACAGAAAATTCGCTGTCGGCGGTGCGTGCGAGAACGTCGAAGTCGCGGACATGGCTGCGCAGGGCGTCTGCGACGCGGCGCACGACGCGGAGGGAATGTCCAGGGGTCGCAGCCGCGACGATCGCCTCTAGATTCTCGATGCGGCAGGTGGCGATGGCAAAGCTGCCGGCACGACCCGAAGCGCGGGCGATCTCCTCGTCGATCCGCTTCATGAGATACGCGGCATTCGGCAACCCTGTGTCTTCGTCGAAGCTCTTGTGCTGGCGTGTGTATGCGTAGAGAATCGCATTCGCGACGGCCCGCTCCACGTAGGAAACAAACTTTGCGAAAATGCCGAGATCGTCGTCGTTGAACGCACCGGCGCTGAATCGGTCCGCCGCGACCTTGTCGTAGAGCGCGAGGGTTCCGATCACTCGACCGTCCCGCTTAAGGGGTGCTGCCACGAGCGATCGAACGCCCGTGCCGAGCGCTTCGAGCGCTGGGTCGCTCGTCACGTCCCGCACCGTGAAGGCGGTTCGCCGCTTGATCGCATCGACAGACACGCGTTTGTCCAGACGGAAGAGCTTCTCCTGAAGCCGCCCGTCCGCCGACCCGAAGTACGACCGGATCACGAAGCGACCGGTGCTGTCATCCTGGAGCCGTAAGATGGCGTGGTCCGCCTCGAGCACCATCGCTGCCGAGGAGGTCGCAAGGCGCACGACATCGGCAGGATCCGTTGCGGTGATCATCCGGATTCCGGTCTCGTTGATCGCGGAGACCTGGGTGGCCCGCGCCGCCATGCGCGCCTCACGCTCGGCCTGGGCGATCTCGTCCGCCGCCGCCGCCGCGACCTCGAGCAGGGTTTCCTCCGCGGCCCGGCCACGGGGCGCCGGGCTCCCGGCCTGGACGGAGAGGACTCCGACCAGCGTTTCACCGGCGAGCAGCGGCAACGCCGCGAAGGCCAGCGCATCACCCGTGGTCCGCAAGAACGCGGGCCGGCGGTCCGAGGCCACGCGGCCATCAATACCCTGGCCGAGAGTCACGCGGTACTCCCCTCCGAAGCCGCCACCCGACAGCGAGGTCGCGGCCAGACGCAGCTCCTTGTCGTCGGGGTCATGGAGATAGACCGTGGCAATGCCGTTGCCGGCGCGTGCGGCGAGTACTTGGCAAAGCCGAGTGAGGCGTTCGAGCAGGGGTGCGCGTCCGCCAAGGATCTCGCGAACCTCCCGCACTGCCGCGTAGCGTACGGCCTGGTCCCGAAGGGCTGCGTGCTCCTGGGCGCGGGCGATGATCTGGGCGTCGAGGTGAGCAAGCTGCTCCACGAACTCGAGGTCGGCATCGGCGAAAACGTCTGGGCGGGTGCTGTGGTGCAGGTTTAGCACACCCAGCACTTTGCCCTGATGGACAAGAGGGACGCTGAGCGCACTCTCCACGTCGAGGCGCTCGCGCACGATGCGAAACGCCTGTCGGTCCGCCTTTCCACGCAGGCGCAAGGGGCGGGCGTCGGCCGCGACCCGGCCCGCGATGCCCTCACCGAGGGGCACGCGAATCTTTGACCACAGCTCGGGCTCAATGCCAACGGCCACCCGGATTGTGAGTTCATTCGTCTGCGGGTCGAGCAGCATGACGGAGCCACGATCGGCGCCGGTGACGCCGAGGGCGATCTCCAGCATGCGAGCAAAGAGCTCGTCGGCATCCACCGTGAGGTTCACCGACTCGACGACTTCGTGGAGCGCCTGCAGGAGCTCTGCCTTGCGATCGCGGGCCGACACGCCGTAGCCAAAAAGCAGCCTTGCCGTGAGTGGCGCCACGATTTGTACGCCGCGCGCCGCGGCATCGGGGAACCGCTCCACGAAGCTCGGCTCGAGTCCAGAGTCGATCACCGCGTGGAGCTGCACGGTGCTGAGCGCCTTTGGGTCATCGGTCAGCCTTGCCCCGACAAACTCCATGCGCTCGGAGCCGAGTGCGCGGAGGCGCTCCCGGACGAGCCCGGGATCGGGGTCAAAAATGACGGCGATCTCGACCGCGGGATTCGCGTCTAGCAGCGGCAGCAGCGCGAGCACTTCATCGCTCGCGCCGTAGATCCCGATCCGGCGCCGCATCATGCGCTGTCTTCCGCGTCGTCGAGGAGAGCATCGAGCTGAATCGTCAGCAGCAACGAGTGACGACGATGTGCGCTGTCCTTGAGCACGAGCGGGAGCACCAGCGAGCGGGGGCCACTGGTCTCAGGGCGGCCCACACTCGCAATGACGAGCGGAGCCGGCTGGGCGGCGTTCGCTTCGGCCATGGCTTCGGCGTGGATCTCGTTCACATCGGGCCATGACTCATCGAGGGCGCCCTGGGTGTTCGCTGTGGCGCGCGCAATCTCGCGGGCGTCGAGCTCGACCGTCGCCGTGCCCGCCAGTTCAGGCTCGAACTCCGCCGGGGCGAACTCCTCCCGGCCGAGCTCGGTCGCCGGCCGACCGCGCAGCGGTGGGGCCGCGGGCCGCGGCACGGTCGGCCGAGAAGGTGCGGCTGCCGCAGCAGCCGGACGGGCGGAGGGCGCCGCCGCAGGGGTTATCGGGATCGCCGGGCGCGCTGCCGCCGCAGACACCGCGGCGGCCTTGAGCGGCGGAGTGGCCTCCCGCACCTGCGCAGGGAGCGCCGCCTTCACCGCGGCCGACACGTGCGCCGGCGCCGCGGGCGCCCTCGCCGCCTCGGCGGTTTGCTCCCGGCGAGCCCGGATCACACGCTTTGAAATCGTGGTCAGCGTTTGGAGCACACCCGTCCCCTCAGTCGCGACGGCTTCGAATGCGCCGGCTCCTCGGATGTCGAGTTTGCGGTGGAGCTCCTCAAGCGCAAAGGGATCCGCGAGGTCGCGCTTGTTGTACTGGATCACGATCGGAACGCTCTCAAGCGCGCGGCCGTAGGCGGCGAGGGCGCGGCGCAGCTCCTCGAAGCAGGCGACATTCGCATCGATGCGGTCGCGCTGGGCATCGACCACGAACACGACCGCATCCACCTTGTCCAGGAGCTGCTTGCGGGTTGGTCCATGCTCAGGACCGCCGGGGACGGCGATGATTTGGATCCGGGTTCGGACGCCTGCGATCTCGCCGAGCTCGATCGGCAGCATCTCGTAACACACCGATGGGTCGATTCGCGTCGGGACCTCGCGCAGCTCTCCGCGGTGATCGGACCGGAGTTTGGCGTGAATCATGCGCAGGTTGGCCGTCTTGCCAGAGCCCGCCGCCCCCCAGTAGACAATCCGTGCGTTCACGTTCGGCTGCGCGGGAGCGGGCTCCGCCATCAGACTTTCCCTTTCTTTATCAGAATTCGCCGTGCATGTGTGCTGATCACCGAGGGGACGTCCTTGCTCTTCATGATGGTCATCAGATCTCGGTCCTGGAGGTAGTTCAGGAACTTGACGGCGGTCGAGGCGAGACACTTGGGGTTCATGGCGAGGTTCACCTTGACGGTGTAACTCCGCGTCCACTCGCGATTGCTCGCGATGATCCGGAGCACCTCGTCGGACATGTTGCGCATCTTGGCAAAGCCCTCGATCTCGTTTTCGGTGATCTTCGGGCTGCGAATCGCGGCTGCAGCCACAATTTTGTTGCGGTCACGGATCAGGAGACCACGGGCCTCCTTGTTTCCCATGCGCGCCAGCTTCACCTTCTGGAAGACGGAAAGCGTTTGAATCAGGGCGAACAGATTTCCACGCTGGGACTCATCGAGCTCGCCCGTCTCCTCGAGGAGCTCCCTTGCGAAGTCCCCGACATCGTCGCCGAGGATCGCGCGAAGAGCCGCGAGTGCCGCCTCGTCGGTCACCTCGCCGCTCGGCGGGAGGTCCTCGCCCTCGTGCGCCCCCTCGTCAGGCTCCTCGGCCTTGCCCTTCTGGATGCCGAGGAAAGACAGAATGCGGTCGATCACCGAACGACCGGTAAGGGGGTTCGAGCCGAGCGCTTCCACGATGTCCGGGCAGCGCAGCATCCGCTGCTGATTATTCGAGACGATATCGACGATGCGCTTGTGGGGGAGCGATGCGAGCCAAGCGATGGTGGTGTCGTCCGCCTCGGGGTTGAGCGCGAGCTTTTCGAGCAGCTCGGCGTCGTCCCCATGCGCTCGCCCGAGGTAGGACAGGACTGACGGATGCGCGGGTCCGGAAAGTACCGAGCCGACGATGGAGCGGGGCAAGGCGTCCAGGCTTTCCCGCGCCCGTGCCTTGGTCTGGTCATCAGGATCGTGGAGCAACACGAACAGCACCGTGGCCAGCTCTGCCGGCGGCAGCGGCAGGGCGCCGCGAGCCGCCATGCGACGCACCTCGACCGGGCCGTCGCGACGCACGTAGCGTTCGGCTTGGGGGGAGACCGTGAGGCGGATCTTCACTGGGGCTCGGCCTGCCGCGCTTTTGCCTCGGCAACGACGCGGTCTCGGAACTGAGCGGGTACTTCGTCGTAATGGGAGAAGGACATGTGGAATGAGCCCTTTGCCCCGGTCATGCTGGTGAGCGTGCTGGCGTACTCGAGCATCTCGGCCATCGGCACCTTAGCCCGGACGGTCTGACTCGTGCCGCGCGCCTCCATCGACTGCACGCGGCCCCGACGCTGCGAGATGTCGCCCATGACGTCCCCCACGTGTTGGTCCGGCGCCGACACTTCCACGTCCATGATGGGTTCGAGGAGTGTGGGCCTCGCCTGCTCGACCGCCGCCTTGAAACCGTACGAGCCGGCCAGCTTGAACGACATCTCGTTCGAGTCGACAGGGTGATGCTTGCCATCGATGCAACGCACGCGCACGTCCACCACGGGGTAGCCTGCAAGGGGACCGCGCAAGAGAGCCTCCTGCACACCCTTTTCGACGGCCGGGATCAGGTTGCGCGGAATCGAGCCCCCCACGATCTCATCCACAAACTCGAAGCCGCTGCCGCGGGAAAGCGGCTCGACCGTGAGGTAGCAGACACCGAACATACCCTTGCCCCCGGTCTGCTTCTTGAGTTTGCCCTCCACGTTCTCGACCCGGCGCGTGACGGTCTCCCGGTAGGGGACCTTCGGTGTCTTGAGCTCCACGTCCGCATCGAACATGCGCTTGAGCCGCTGTACCGCCGTGCGGATGTGCAGCTCGCCCATGCCGGTCAGAAGAAACTCCCCCGTGGAGGGCTCCCGGCCGACATGGAGCGTCGGGTCCTCTTCCACCAATCGGCCGAGCGAGGTATAGACTTTATCCTCATCCCCCTTTGATTTCGCCTGGATGGCGTAGGAAAGCACGCCCTTAGGAATGGCCAATTCCGAAACCCGGACCCCCCCTTTTTCGGCCGTCAGAACGTTTCCGGTATGCACGTCCTTCAGCTTCGCGACCGCGATGACATCGCCCGGCTCGGCCTCCGGGACCTCGATGTGCTCGCCGCCGCGCATCACGAACAGCTTGCCGATGCGCTCGCGCGAGCTTGTGGTGGCATCGAGCACCGTCATCTCTGGCTTCGCAGTTCCGGAGATGATGCGCAGCACGGAGAGTGTCCCCGTGTAGCGGTCGATCACGGTCTTGAGCACGACGGCCGCAAACGGTCCGTTCGGGTCGGCCTCAAGGGGGTGCACCGCTCCGTCGGCGACGTCCCGGGCCGGCCAAGCCTGGCGGTCGGCCGGGGAGGGGAGCAGCTCCACCGCCGCGCGCAGCAATGTGTCTGCGCCCACCTCGAGCGTCGCCGAGCCACACAGAACTGCGAGGATCTGGTGCTCGCGCACGCCCTTGAGCAGGCCCTTGCGCACCTCCTCGTTGGTCAGCTCACCCTCTCCCAGGTACTTCTCCAAAAGCGCGTCGTCGCACTCCGCCACCGCTTCCACCAGGCGTTGGCGTTCGGTGGCGGCCGCATCGGCGAGCTCGGGGGGGATCGGTATCTCTCCGGTCGGGGAGTAGGCCTTGAGCTCACGCAGGTCGATCACTCCCCGCAGCTCCTTCTCGGCGCCGATCGGAAGGGCCAGCACCACGGGATTGGCTCCGAACTTGCGGAGCGAGGCGAGGGCGGCGCCGAAGTCGGCGCGCTCTCGATCAAGGCCATTGATAAAGGCGATGACCGCATCGCCGGCGGCGGTGGCGGAGCGCCACATGCGCTCGGTACCCACCTTCGCACCATCGATCGCGGAGACCACAAGAACCGCGCCGTCGAGTGCGGGCAGCTCAATCTCGCCGTCCGCCAGGAAGTTCGGGTCCCCTGGCGTGTCGATCAGCGTGATGTGCTTGCCTTGCCAATCGAAGGCATAAAAATGGGAGGATAGGGTGTGGTGGCGCTCCTTCTCCTCGGGCAGCGGCGAGAGTACCGAGGTCCCCTTGTCCACAGAACCCAGGTCCTTGGTCGCCCCTGCGCGGTGCAAGAGGGCCTCGCCCAGCGAAGTCTTGCCGTCCCCGGCATGACCAATCAGCGCGAAGTTGCGAGTGTCGCGGACGCCGACGTCCTTCATGCCCTATCTCTCCTTTCGCGGACCCTCCGGATGATTCTTCTCGAACAAGATGCGCAGCCCTTCGAGGGTGAGAAAGGGCTCTACGCGCTCGATCGTCGTGGTCTCGCTCGCGATCCGCTGAGCGAGGCCGCCCGTCGCGATGCAGCGGGCCTCGGCACCGAGCTCAGCGCGGATGCGGCCGACCATGGCGTCGACCATGCCGGCGTAGCCGAACAGGAGCCCCGACTGGAGTGCCCCGGTTGTGGTCTTGCCGATGACACTCTTTGGACGCGACAGCTCCACACGGTGGAGCAGCGCGGTGCGCTGGAAAAGCGCGTCCATCGCGATCTGGATTCCAGGGAAGATGGCTCCACCCAGGTACTCTCCCTGTGCGGAGACGCAATCGAAGGTGGTTGCCGTTCCGAAATCCACCGCGATGATCGGACCTCCGTACACCTCGAAGGCCGCCACGGCGTTCACGATACGGTCCGCGCCCACCTCCCGGGGGTTTTCGTAGCGGACGGGCATCCCGGTGCGGATGCCGGGACCGACGACCATCGGCGCACGCTCAAAGAGCTTGGCACACACCCTCTCCCAGATCGGAAGCAGCGGCGGGACCACGCTCGAGACAATGCCATCCGTAATCTCGTGGGTTCGGCGGCCCGCCTGATCAAACAGCGAGCGCAACACGACGGAGACCTCGTCCGAGGTTTGATCGCGGTGAGTGCCGATCCTCCAATGGTGCGCCAAGGTCCCGCGGCTGTCCGCGTAATCGAAAAGTCCGAGCGTGACGTTGGTGTTGCCGATGTCGATGGCGAGGAGCGTCGTCATGGGGTGTCCTTGGGCTCGTTCCGCCTCGTCATCGGATCACCGTCACGTCGCCGGCGAGAACGCGTGCGATCTCCCCGTCGCGCTGTTCGACCCGGAGGGCTCCGTCGGCATCGATTACCCGACACACCCCGGCAGTCTCGACGGGGGTGCCGCCCCGAGAACCGATTTCGAGCACGCGCACCGCACGACCCGGCATCCGGAATCTCTCCTCGAATCGCGGCCGGAGCGCCTGAAAGCCGCCCTTCTCAAACGCGTCGAGGGCTTGCTCGAGCTCATAGTACAGCCGGCGCGCGAAGGAGATTCGGTCCACGGGACGCCCAGTCGCGCTGCGAAGGCTCGTGGCGGTCGCCCGGAAGTCGTCGGGAAAGGATTGGCGATCGATGTTCAGGTTCACCCCGATCCCGAGGACCAGGAATGCCACGCGAGAGGCCTCGGCCGCGAGCTCCATCAGGATCCCCGACGTCTTCAAGCCATCGATCAGTACGTCGTTCGGCCACTTGATCTCAACGTCGTGATCGGTGCCCGCACTCTCCGCGACGACCTGGGACACGGCCACCGCTGCGGCCAGAATCAGCGTCGGGGCCTCGGCCAAAGCGAGCGAAGGGCGAAGGACACTGGAGCTGTAGAGGTTCAAATAGGGCGGAGAGAAGAACGACCGGCCGAGGCGACCGCGGCCAGCGGTCTGACCCTCGGCAATCACGGTCGCGCCGTGTGGGGCGCCGTCCCGCGCCCACTCGAGCGCGACGCGGTTCGTCGAGTCGGTGCTGTCGAGGTGACGGATCTCGCGCGCGAGCCAGCGGGTCGCAAGGCACGCGTGGATCTCCTCCGGGAAAAGCCGATCGGGAATGCCGGTGAGGTGGTACCCGCCGCCGGGCTCTCCTTCGATCTGGTAACCCTTGGCCCGCAGCGCCTCGACGTACTTCCAAACCTGCGCCCGCGACACTCCCAGGCTCTCGGACAAGGACTCGCCCGACGAGGCCCGCGGGCCGGCGCGGCGGAGAACTTCGAGAATCCGCGCCGCGCCATCACTCACACCCCTACACCTCCTGGCAGGAGCTCGAGGGCCACATCCTTGGCCGGAGCGGAATGTGTGAGCGCCCCGATCGACACGCGATGAACACCGCTTGCCGCGACCTCGTGGAGGTTCTCGATCGTGATGCCGCCCGATGCCTCGAGGATGGCGCGGCCCCGTAGGCGCTCGGCAATCACACGAAGCTCCGCGGGGCTGCGATTGTCGAGCAGCAGGAAATCGGCACCTGCGTCAACCGCGGCGACCGCTTGCTCAAGGGATTCGACCTCGACTTGTACGCGAAGGTGCGCAGGCGCGGCGGCGCGGGCAGACTTCACCGCCTGGGAGACGCCGCCGGCCGCCGCGACGTGATTGTCCTTCAGCAGGATTCCATCGAAAAGGCCCATCCGCTGATTGATTCCGCCTCCCACCGCGACGGCGTATTTGTCGAGGACACGCCAGCCCGGGAGCGTTTTCCGGGTGTCCACGATGTCGACGCCCATACCCTTCACGCGAATCACGTATCGCTGGGTCAGGCTCGCGATTCCGCACATCCGTCCAAGGAAGTTGAGCGCCGTACGCTCGCCCGCGAAGATGGCGCGGAGCGAGCCCGCGACCGTAGCGAGCGGGGTGCCCGCTGCGACGTCGGTGCCGTCGTGAACCTCCTCGTGGAAACGCAAACTGGGGTCTACGGCCGCGAACACGACTCTTGCTACGCCGAGGCCGCAGACGCGGAGCGGCTCGCGGGCCTCAATCACGGCGCAACCCTCCTGCGAAGCGGGAATCACGAGCGCGCTCGTCACATCGCCGGCCCCTACATCCTCCGCCAGACTGCGCGTGACGAGCTCACGCCAGGCCCATTCCGCGGGCAGGACCGGCGAGCCCGTCATGCGTCCGCCCCGAGGATCTGACGCAGGCGTGAGATCCGCTCCCGCGTGGTCTTCAACTCGGTCTCGAGTCGGGCGCGCTTGTCCCGTTCGGCCTCCACGACATCCTCCTTGGCGCGGGCGAGGAAGTCTGGATTGTCGAGTTTTTTGGCGGAGATGGCGAGCTCTTTCTCGAGTGTCTTCTGCGCCTTTTCAAGACGCCGAAGCTCGTCGCCGAGGAAGCTCGGATCGCTCAGCTCGACCCGGACCAGGTATCCACCCGCTTGTACCACGGCGGCGGTCGCTGGGGCCGGGCCGTCGTCAAAGCGCAGCTCTCCCGCACCCACCAGGGCCCGCAGGCCTGCGGCGTGACGCTCGACGAAGGGGAGGGCGGCCGTCGGGAAGCCGACCTGCACGCGGGTCGAGGGCGCAAGGCCAAGCTCGCCGCGAACCTGCCGCACGCGGGTCACCACCTCGACCAGGGTGTGCATCTCGCTGGCTTCGTTCTCAGAAAGGGGGGACGCGGTCGACGGATAGCCGCGTTCGAGCGCGAGCCGTGAATCGCCCGTGGGCAGCGCCTGGAGAATCTCTTCGGTCACAAACGGCATCACTGGGTGGAGCCCGACGAGAGCGCCCGCCAGCACCTCGACGAGCGTTCGCTGGGTGGGGGCGCGGGTTGCCTGGTCGGTCGCCTGCAGCTGTTGCTTTGCGAGCTCGATGTACCAGTCGCACAGTTCTCCCCAGACGAACTGGTAGAGAGCGTTCGCGGCATCGTTGAAGCGAAATGCGTCGATCGCGCGGTGCGCGTCCGAAAGCGCCGCATCGAGGCGGGTACGGATCCAGCGGTCATAGAGCGAGGCGGACCCCAGCGGGGCTCGCGCAGGTTCGTAGTCGCCCAAATTGAGCAGCGCAAACCGCGCCGCATTCCACAGCTTGGTGACGAAAGCGCGGCCGCCGTCAACCACGTTCACGCCGAACCGAATGTCGCGGCCTTGCGCTGCGAGCGACGTCAGAGTCCAGCGCACCGCATCGGTGCCATAGACGTCCATCACCTCGAGGGGATCGATGCCGATCCCTTTCGACTTCGACATCTTCCGTCCCTTCTCGTCGCGGACGAGGGGGTGAATGTAGACGTCGCGGAAGGGCACATCGCCCATGAAGTGCAGGCCCATCATGATCATTCGGGCCACCCAAAAGAAGATGATGTCGAAGGCAGTGGACAGCACGGAGGTCGGGTAGAAAGCGCGAAGCTCCGGCGTATCCTCCGGCCAGCCCAGCGTCGAGAACGGCCAGAGAGCACTCGAGAACCACGTATCGAGCACATCGCTCTCCTGCACGATCGCCGCGCTCCCGCAGTGGCTGCAGCGCTCCGGGTCCTCGAGCTCCACCGTCCATTCTGCGCAGCTCGCGCAACGCCAAGCGGGGATGCGGTGCCCCCACCAAAGCTGCCGAGAAATCGCCCAGTCGCGGATGTTTTCCATCCAGTGGAAATAGGTGTTCTCCCAGGATGCCGGGTGGAATCGTACGCGCCCCTCGCGCACCGCTTCGATCGCAGGTCTGGCAAGGGGCTCCATGCGCATGAACCACTGCTCCGAGAGCAGAGGCTGCACGAGCGTGTCGCAGCGGTCGCAATGGGGGACCTCGTGTGGGTGGTCCTTCACGCCGACAAGAAGTCCCGCGGCCTCCAGATCTGCGACCACCCGCTTGCGCGCCTCGCTCACCGAGAGACCGGCGTACGGACCGGCGTTCTCATTCAAGGTCGCGTCGGGGTGGAGAATGTTGATGGCGGGCAGGCCGAGCCGGCGTGCGCAATCGAAGTCATGCGGATCATGGGCCGGCGTGACTTTCACGACACCTGTACCGAATTCGCGATCCACGAAAGCATCGCTGACGATGGGGATCTCGCGGCCGAGGAGCGGGAGCCGCACCTGTTTGCCCACGACCGCTCGCCAGCGCGCATCCTCGGGATGCACCGCCACAGCGGTGTCGCCGAGGAGCGTCTCCGGGCGCGTCGTCTCGACCACGAGCTCGCCCGTCCCGTCGACCAGCGGATAGCGGATCGCATACAGCTTTCCCGACACCGGCCGGTGAGGGCTCTCGAGGTCCGACAGAACCGTGCTGCAGCGCGGGCACCAGCTCACCAAGTACTCGGAGCGGTAGATCAGGCCCTGGTGGTAGAGACGGACGAAGACCTCGCGCACCGCACGGGAGAGCCCCGGATCCATGGTGAAGCGCTCTCGCGACCAATCGCAGGAGCAGCCCAGGGCCTGGAGCTGCTCCACGATGCGGGCGCCGTAACGCGCCTTCCACTCCCAGACGAGATCGACAAAAGCCTCGCGGCCAAGGTCGTGGCGAGTCTTGCCCGCTTTCGCGATCTCCTTTTCGACCACCACCTGGGTGGAGATGCCGGCGTGGTCGGTGCCTGGCATCCACAGCACGTTCATACCCTGCAGCCGCCTGTGACGAGCAAGGAGGTCCTGGAGCGTATTGTTTAAGGCATGGCCGACGTGCAAAGACCCGGTGATATTCGGCGGTGGGATCACCATCGAGAAGCGAGGTCGCGGGTCCGGCGGCTCGCCTGGACCCGGAGCAGACGCGCGAAAGAGCCCGCGCGCAAGCCACAGTCGGTACCAGCGCGATTCGGCGGGCTTGGCTTCGAATCGTGTGGGGAGCTGTCCGCCAGTCGCCGCCAAGGGAGGCGGAGTGTACCGGAGCCTACTCCTCCTCGCCCTTCATGCGGCGGATCTCCTCTCTTACCAGCGCTTCCGCCATCTGTGGGATGACCTCCCACGCGATGGCCTCGAAGCGCTCGAGCACCTGCCGCACGATCGTGTCGGAGAGATCACTGAAGGCCTCCCACGCCACCTTTTCCAGCGTGTCGTGGATTCGCTGCCGCATGACCGGGGAGATATCCGGTGTCGTGGGTCGGGAAGACCCGGCGGTCTGGACGGGTTCGGTCGGCCCGCCGCGCGGGACCACAGGCGCTGCGGGCATGCGAAGCGGCTCTTGGGCGCGGGGGATCTGGGACAGCGGCTGCGGCGCCGGTGCGCTGGGCTCTGAAGCCAGGCGCGCCGGCGGGTTGATCCGCGGCGGTGGGAGCTGGGTGAGCGTTGGAGCCGTTGGTGTGAGCGTTGGAGCTGTCGGTGTATGGTCACTCTGGCTCATCCCGCGCATCGAGACACCCCGGTCAGGCGGGGCGAGGGGCTCGCCGAGGTCCGACCAGGAGACGTCATGGCCGCGACCCGCTTCTGGGTCGAGGACGGTTTCGCGCGCCAGGTCATCCGGGTCGAGGCGCGAGAGCGGGTCCTCTGCGGGGCGTGCACTCGCCAGCGCCGTCGTCGGCGCGGCCGCCGAACGCCCCATCGGCATCGGCTCATCCTCGAAAAGGGCTACCGTCCCTGCGCCGCCGCCGCCGGTCGCGCCCAGCGCATCTTCGACTTCAAGCCCCGAAAGCTCGTCCTCGAGCCCTCCGTGCTGCACGGAATCGCCCTGCCACGGACCATCCGGATCATCCGCAAAGATCGCGACCGTCGCCTCAGGCCCCGAGCGCGGCGCCGCGGTCTCCGTGAGAGGTCGGGTGGGCGGGGCGGAGGAAATCAAAGGCGCCCCGGTCGGCATGCGAACCGGGTCCAGGGCCGGCTCCCCGAAGTCCAGGCCGACTTCCTCTCCTTCACCAAGATCGAAGGTTGCGCCGCTCGGATCGGGCCGATCGAGGAGCATCGTCCGCTGCCCGTCGCCCGTCGTTTCGTTTTGGGTCTCGGTCTGCGGATCCGCGAGTCCGAGCTCACCCTCGTTCAGGAGCTCGTCGTCGAAGAAGTCATAGGCCTCCTCTTCCACCGGCACCGCGGAGCCTCCGGGGGCAATCGCCGCTGCGGCGGACGCCACCGGTGCGCGCACGAACTCCGGGGGTGCGGGGGCTGGAGCGGGCACCGGCTGTGCAGCCGGCTTCGCGCTCTTTGCGAGCAGACCGTTTACTGTGTCGACGAGTGCCTGCGCCTCGAAGGGCTTTGTGATGTGACCGTCCGCGCCGACGCGTCGCGCACGCTCCTCGTCGAACGCCTCGAACGTTCCGGTCAGCAACAGAACGGGAATGTGTCGAAAAGCTGGGTCGGATTTGATCGCCTCGCAGACCTCATAGCCGTTCTTGCCCGGCATGACGACATCCGCGAGCACGATGTCGGGGTGCGCCGACCGGACTTGGGCGATGGCGTCGTCTCCGTTGTCGACCGTGAGAAGGGAAACGTCCTCGTTCGCGAAGGAGAGTCCGACGACCTTCTGGATCGTCACGCTGTCGTCCGCAAGCAGCAAGGTCTTGGGCATGATCCCCCCGGCGGCGCTCGGGTCCCCGGCGCCGATTCCACCACACTTCGCGTGTATTATCGTCGGTAAGCGCTCCGGGATTGAATGCTTTCTTTGGTCCCAGCTCAAGGGCCAGGGTTCGCCGGCCGCCGCAAGGGGCAATCCGGGCCGGATCAAGTCACCCCGGGCTGACTCCGATACGCAGGGGGTCCGGGGCCGCTTCCAAGGACCCCTCGGAGCCCTTCGCGATGATCCTGCGCTCCTCTGCCGCCTCGGACGTCGGCCGCCGCCGGCGCATCAACGAAGACCGCTATGCCCTTGTTCCCGATCTCGGCCTGTTCCTTGTGGCGGACGGCATGGGCGGGCACACCGCGGGCCAGGTGGCGAGCGCCCTCGCGACGGAGGCCGTCACCCGCTGCGTGCGCGGGGGAGGCCCCGGCAAGGGCAGCCTCGCCGAGTGCCTTCGGGAGGCGGTTTTCGCCGCGAACCTCGAGGTCTTCCAGACCGCGCAGGAGCGACCCGAGCTCTCCGGCATGGGCACAACGCTCGTGACGATGCTCTTTGCGGGGGAGCGTGCGGCGCTCGCTCACGTGGGCGACAGCCGGGCCTATCTCGTGCGCCGGGGGCGGATTCGTCAGCTGACCGATGACCATTCGCTGGTGGGCGAGCTCCAGCGCCGGGGCGAGCTCAGCGCGGACGCCGCCCGCGATCACCCGCACCGACACGTGTTGACGCGCGCGCTCGGCGTACGCCGTGCCGTGCAGCCCGACCTGGCCGAGCTGGAGATCGCGGGACAAGACGTCTTTGTGCTGTGCACGGACGGTCTCACGACCCATGTGCGCGACGAAGAGATCGCCAAGGCAGTGGCAGGGGACGCCGATCCTGCGGAGACCGCCCAAGCTCTCGTCGCTCTCGCCAACGCACGAGGGGGCGAAGACAACGTGACGGTCGCAATCCTGCGCTGCGATGGCGAAGCGGGAGGCGCGCCCATTTTCTCTACGGGCTGTTAGCGCTCCGTCATGCCTTTCAGCTTCGAGCGCAGGCGCAGCACCGCCTTGGTGTGGATCTGGCATACCCGGGACTCGGTGATGCCGAGGATCGAACCGATTTCCTTCATGTTGAGATCTTCGTAGTAGTAGAGCGACACCACGAGCCGCTCCTTCTCCGGCAGCGTGGCGATCGTGTCGCCAATGATCTCTTTCATTTCCTGGAGCTTCAGGGACGCAAACGGATTCTCGGAATGCACGTCCTCGACGATGTCCGCGAAGCTTCCGTTGCGATCCCCGTCCGGGCTCGAACCGCGGATTTCTTCAAGATTTACCAGCGAGATGCCGCGCACCTGGTTCAGCAGCTCGTGGAACTTGTCGATCTGGAGACCCAGCGAATCGGCGACTTCCTCTTCGCTTGCCGATCGCCCAAGCCGCTGCTCCACCTCTCCATAGGCGCGCTCGAGGCGCCGGCTCTTCTGGCGGACGCTGCGGGGCACCCAGTCGAGCGAGCGGAGCTGATCGAGGATGGCCCCTTTGATTCTGAACTCCGCATAGGTCTTGAACTTGCAGTTCTTGTCGGGGTCGTACTTCTCGATCGCGTCCATCAGGCCGATGACGCCGGTGTTGTGGAGGTCGTCAAGGTCGATGTGCGAGGGAAGCCGGACGGCGATGCGGTTCACGATGTAGCGGATGAGGGGCGTGTGCTCGAGGACGATCTGCTCTTTAAGGGTCGGCGGGACCTCGGAGTTGCTCTCCTTCAGCTCGCGCAGCAGCGTCTCCATGGATTGTTCCCCCTGTTTCGGTTCATCTGCCATCGGCTTGCCTGCGTGCTGCCGGCAGAAGCACGCCCCATGCCAAAGCACGGGCTTGCCTAGCCGTCAGGGCTCGGCGAGCCGTCCTGGATATGCGTAAGGGTCCAGAAGCACGCGAGTTTCCGCAGACTCGGGTGAGCTGCCGAGCGGCAGACAAAGCGCGGGCTCGCGTGCAGCCGGCTGCGGCGGCAAGGCGGACGGCTCGCAAGAGCGTCAGCGTTCCGACGCGATCGTCGGGATGGCGTTACAAATCGGTTCTCGCGGGGTGGGTGTGGCTCGAAGAAAGGCGGCTCACCCTTCGGGTGTGTCGAGGCCTTTCTTTTTCATTTTTTCCAGCAGGGTGGTGCGATTCAGACCCAGGAGCTGCGCGGCGCGGTTCTTGTTCCAGTGCGTGTGCTCGAGTGCCTGGCGGATCAGGTCGGTTTCGAAGCGGTCGACCACCTCATTGAACGGCAATCCGCTTGCCGGCACGCGCGGGGCGGCGAAGGCGGGCTCGGAAGCCCTGTCGCGGATCGACCGTGGCATGTCCTCGACACCGATCTCCCCTTCACCGCGCAGGATCGCGAGCCGCTCCATGAGGTTCTCGAGCTCGCGCACGTTGCCCGGCCAGTCGTACGCGCAAAGGCGCTCGACCGCCTCTGCTGTGATCCCCACCGGCTTGGCCTTGCCGTGGTTTACCCGCTCGAGGAAATGGTGGATGAGAAGCGGCACGTCGTCCGAGCGTTCGCGCAGTGGCGGCATCTCGATCGGTATGACGTTTAGGCGGTAGAACAGATCTTCGCGGAAGCGGCGCTCGCGGATCGCTTGCTCGAGGTTCTGGTTCGTGGCGGCGATTACCCGCACGTTCACGCGCACAGTCTTCGAGGAACCGACGGGCTCAAAGGTGCGGTCCTGCAGGACGCGAAGCATCTTCACCTGGAGGTTCGAGCTCATGTCGCCGATCTCGTCGAGGAAGATGCTCCCCCCGTTGGCGAGGGAGAAGCGGCCTTCCCGGTGCGCGAAGGCGTTGGTGAAGGCTCCCCGCATATGCCCAAAGAGTTCGCTTTCGAGGAGCTCTTCGGGAATCGCGCCGCAGTTGACGGTCACCAGCATGCGGTCCGCGCGGCGGCTGTTGAAGTGGAGGGCGCGCGCAATGAGCTCCTTTCCGGTCCCGCTCTCGCCAGTGATGAGCACCGTACTTTCGGTGTCTGCGACCTTCTCCACCGTGTCCAGCACGCCGCGCAGCGCAGCGCTGGTGCCGACCACGTTCTCGAAGCGATAGCGCGAGCGAAGCTGGTTCTGGAGCAGGCGGTTTTCCGCCTTAAGTCGCCCGTGCTCGATGGCCTGTTCCACAAGCCGCCGCACCACGTCGAGGTGGCTCTGATCGAAGGGCTTCTCGAGGTACCAGAAGGCCCCGGCCCGGAGCGCTTCGACCGAGTGCTCAGCGCTGCCATAGCCAGTGATCACAATGCTGGGCACGTCGGGTTCGAGGTCTTTCAGTTGGCGCACGAGCTCGATGCCGTTGATTCCGGGCATCCGAACGTCGCACAAGACGAGGTCGACAGATTGACCAGAGACAACGGCCAAGGCTTCGCTCGCGTCGCGAGCCATGGAAACCGTGAGCCCCATGCGCGAGAGGATGCGCTCCAGGGCGCGACGATAGAGCTCCTCATCGTCGACGACGAGAACGTGCGCTTTTCGCAGCTTCGAAACCTCCGCGCGGCGGAGGGGGGCGTCGCGCAGTGTAGAGACTTCGGTCCGGGGTTCAAGCGGGGGGCGATTCCCACTCAAGGGTCCCGATTCCGGGACCGATACGTACGCCGTGGACCCCCAGCTGGCTGCGCCCGGGCTTCCCCCGGCGGACGCAAGAGATCCGCGCGCCGATCCCCATTCCCCGGGGTCCGAAGAGCGACCGGGGCTTGTCCTGCTGGTGGACGATGAGCCGCTCATGCTGCGGGCTCTCCGCCGGATCCTCCAGGCCGACGGCCACCGGCTGGCGCTGGCCGAGGACGCCGCCTTTGCCGAGGCAACGCTTCTTGACCCCGACCTTGAGGTGGTCCTGCTTGACCTCGTGATGCGCGGGGTGTCGGGTCTTGAGCTCCTGGACCGGATCAAGCGCGATCGGCCCGATGTCGAGGTCGTGGTGATGACGGGGCACGCGAGCGTCGAGAGCGCGGTTGGGTGCATGCGGCGAGGTGCCTTCGATTACCTCGCGAAGCCCTTCGAAGATGCGCATCGGGTGCGCACCACCGTGCGCAAGGCGCTCGAGCGCCACCGCCTCGTCAAGCGAAATCGTGAGCTCGAGCAGGCGCTGCGCGGCCGGGGTGCGGCGCCCGAACTGGTGGGGGCCTCGCCCAGGATGCGCGCGCTCGCACGCACGATCCAGAGCCTCCGCCACAACGAGAGCCACGTCCTCATCCAGGGTGAGAGCGGGACCGGCAAGGAACTGGTCGCACGGGCGATCCATGCCTCGAGTGCTCGCGCAAGCGGCCCGTTTGTGCCGGTGGACTGCGGCGCCCTGCCCGAGACCATCATCGAAAGTGAACTCTTTGGGCATGAGCGCGGGGCATTCACGGGTGCGATCGGGGCGTCTCCCGGTCTGTTTCGCATGGCGGACCGCGGCACGCTCTTTCTCGACGAGATTGGCGAGATCCCGGGCAGCGTACAGGCCAAGCTTCTGCGCGCGTTGCAACACAAGGAAGTGCGCCCCGTCGGAGCTTCGGCTCCGGTACCCGTCGACCTGCGGATCATCTCCGCCACCCATCGTGACCTTTCGGCGATGGTCGAGGCGCGGCAATTTCGGACGGACCTTTTCTACCGGCTCAACGTCGTGCGCATCGAGATCCCGCCGCTGCGGGAGCGGCGCGAGGATGTGCCGCTGCTCGTGCACCATTTCTTGGCCAAACACGGCAACACGAGTGTGCAAATCGAGGGGATCGACGACGATGCGCTCGAGTTGCTGGTGATGCATGACTGGCCGGGCAACGTGCGTGAGCTCGAAAACGTGATGGAGTCCGCGCTGGCACTCGCCCGTGGACCCCGGTTGCGCGCGAGTGATCTTCCCCTCGCGCGGCGCCGCGCGTCGGGTGCTGCCGCGCGGGTCCCGCTCGAAGTGCCGCTCTCGCTCGAAGCCTATGAATGGTGCGCCCTCGCCCGCGCCCTCGAGGAAGCCAGCGGCGACGCGGCTCAGGCCGCACGCCGGCTCGGCATCGGACGCAGCACGTTTTATCGAAAGCTTTCCAAACACGGCCTGCGAAGCGCTGACTGATCGGGCTCTATTTGGAGCGTTGCGCAAGATTCGGTAGATTTGGGGCTGCCCCCTGAGAGCGCCGCCGACGCAGCGACTTCGCCGCGAGGGGGTTCTTTTGTTGACCCAGACCGAACCTGTCGTTCATGTCCTCATCGCGCAGACCGGGCGAGGTGCAGGGCCGCTCGCCCAAACGGCTGCCATTCTTGGCCGCCTCGGCGCAGACGTTCGAGTCGCAGGAGTCGAGAGTGCCGCCGCATGTCTGGAGCGAGTACGCGCCGGAGGGATCGACCTCGTCGTGCTTGACCTCGGCCTAGGCGCCGAGGCGAAGGAGCTCCTCTCTGCGCTTCGCGGTGTCGGCCCGCCCGTCGTCGCCGTGACCCCCGAGCCCGGCAACGACGTCGTGCGAGACGCGTTCTTGCTCGGGGCAGCGGAGTGCGTGATCGCAGGACCCGAGTACGCACGCGTGCTCCCCGTCGTCGTGCTCGAACAGATCCGCCGCTGGCGTGCGCTCTTGGAGCGAGGCGCGGTGGAGCAGCGCCTGCGGAGACTCGAGCATCTGAATGACGCGATCGTGCGCGCGATCCCCGCCGCGCTCGCGGTGCTTGGCCCCGATGCGCGGGTGGTCGGCGTGAACCCCGAGTTTGCGCGCGCCTTCGCGGTCGACGCGGCGCGGGCCGCGGGTGCGTCGCTCGAAGAGATCCTGCCCGCGGGCCTGCTACCCCGAGAGCGGCTGCTCGGGCTCTTGCGCGAGGCCACGGTCCGCGAGGTCGAGCTCCGCGTCTCGACCCCGGGTCCGGGTCGTGGCGCGGCGGCCCGCAGCTTCGACGTTCGGCTGGCGCGGCTTGACGACGAGGGACGCTTGCTGCTCGTGCTCTGGGACGTCACCGAAGCCGAGCAGCTCAACCGTCGCCTCGCCGAGCTCAAGCGGTACAACGAGAACATCATCCAGAATATGAACAGCGCGCTTCTCGTCGTCGACCGCGAGGGCCGCATCGCGTTCGCAAATCCCACGGCGGAAGGCATTCTGCGCGGAAAGCTCGCCGAGCTGCGCGGCCGCTCCATCTGGGAATGGCTCTCCGACACTCCTCGCGGTCGCGAGCTCCTCGAGCGAACCCTGCGCGAAGGCGTCCGTTTCCGTGGTGCCGAGACTGTGATCACGCATCCGTCGGGCCAGGTCGTCCCGATCGGCATCTCCTGCGCCCCTTTGCAAGGTGCGAACGGTCGCCGCGTCGGTGCCGTGGCCATCTTCCAGGATCTCTCCGAGATCAAGGAGCTGCAGCGCCACGTATCGCAGACCGAGCGGATGGCGTCGATTGGTCAGCTGGCAGCGGGCGTGGCGCACGAGATCAACAATCCGATGGGTTTTATCCACGCCAATCTCTGCCAGATGGCGGAATACCTGTCTGACCTACGCCGCCTGTGGGAGCGCGTGGGTGATCTCCAAGCCGCTATCGCGACGGGACGGACCGATCAGATTCGCGCCCAGTCCGAGAAGCTTGCGGCAGTCTCCGCCGAGGTCGATTCGGAATTCGTATTCTCAGACTTCGCAAAAGCGCTGCGTGAGTCGCAGGAGGGTTCAGAGCGCATCCGCCACATCGTTCAGGACCTTCGCCAGTTCTCACGCAACGACTCCGGAGATCGCACCCTTGCGGACGTCAAGGAGTGCCTTGATTCCACAGCCAACATCGTGGGCACGATGATGAAACACACCGTGGTGCTGCGGAAGGAATATGAGGACCTCCCGCGCATCCGCTGCTACCCGATGCAGCTCAAGCAGGTGTTCATGAATTTGCTGGTGAATGCCTTCCAGGCGATTCAGGAGCGCGTGGGATCGAGCGGTGAGACCGGCGAGATCCGGCTCGAGACACGCCGCCGGGCGGGGGGCATTGTGGTTGTGGTGAGCGATACCGGCATCGGGATCCCCCCCGAGAACCTGCCGCGGATCTTTGATCCGTTCTTCACGACGAAGGAAGTCGGTATCGGGATGGGCCTTGGCCTCTCGACTTCCTTCAGCATCGTGCAGCGGCACGGGGGCGCGCTGCGCGTACAGAGCAAGCCAGGTGTTGGCTCCCGCTTCGAGGTCTTTCTGCCCATCATGAGCGATTCCGATTCGCAGCCGGTGGCATGAGCGCGCCGCAAGGACCGCCGCGACCGGATGCGCCGCAAGTCCGCGGCGTGGTGCTCGTCGTCGATGACGAGACCCGCATTCTGTCTGCGGTGCGACGGTCTCTGCGTCGCGAAGGCTATGAGATCCTGACGGCAGAGACGCCGGCTGAGGCGCTCTCGATCCTCGAGGCGCGGAGCGTCGACGTGATTCTCTCCGATCACAAGATGCCAGGGATGAACGGTCTCGAGTTTCTGGCGCTCGCTGCACTCCGCAGACCCGAGGCGGCCCGGCTCCTCATCACGGGCTGGACAGCGGAGGTGCCTGCGAGCGATCTGGATGCGCTCGGAATCCGGGCGCTGCTCGCCAAGCCATGGGACGACGCTGAGCTCAAAGCCGCGGTGCGAAGTGCGCTCGGCCGTTAGCCAGAGGGATCAGGAGAGTCGGCTCAAGTACTCAAGATCCGTCTTCTGAGAGTTCTTCGCTCCGATCGTCAGAATTCGGTAGCGGCGCACCTCCCCCCGCTGGTAGTAGATGCGTCCCTTGCCTGCAAACCCCAGCTCGAAGATCGCCAAATGCGGGGGCAAGCCTCCCACCTTTCTTCGAATCGCTGCGGTGTCCGGTTCATCGGACAGGCGCTTTATCGCTTCTTCGGCCTTAAGCTTCATCGCTTCGTCTCGCAGCTCAACCAGGTCCTCGATGGCGCGATCGTCGATCTCAAGGCTCTTGTAGAGCGTTCGGAGGCGCCGGCCGAGGTGGTCGGCCTCCCGTGCCCGGCCGCCGGTCGGTGGCTCCTTGGCGGCACGTTTGAGCCTCGCTTCTAAGGCCCGGATCTCCTCTTCGCGACGCGAGACGTCACCCAGCGCCTCGTCGAGCATCTCCTCGAGTGTTCTGCGCTCGCCTTCGAGCTCGACGCTCTTCACGGCCTGCGCGCGCAGTTCCTGCTCCCGGTGCTCGACGGCGGCGAGCTTGTGCTGAAGCGTGCTGCGCTCGGCCTGCAGCTCCCGGATCTCCTCTTGCTGAAACTCCTCGGCCGGCTCGACCTCCGACAGGCGCTGCTGAACCTCGAGGAGTTCGTGCTCGATCTGCACGGCCCGGGCGGCAGTGGCGTCTCGTGCGGCAACGGCTGCGGCGATCCGCTCGGCTTCGCGCCGCGAAGCCGCGCGCGTGTATGTAAAAAGTGCCCAAAGCAGGCCAGAGGCGTAGGCGATGAGGATCCCGTTGGAGAGGACCGCGTTATAGGGCAGGTTGACCGTCACATCCGGGGTCGCCGGCAAAAGGCGCGCGGCCGCCAGGCCGCTCGCCGATTCCGAGACGACGGAACGCCCCCCCACGTAGAGGGGCGTAAGACCGTCCGCCGCCATGACCCAGACGCTGACCCGCACCCCGCCCCAGCGGACCCAGGGGGACCGCGGGACGGCGTTGTCGATTCGCTCCTGAAGCTGGGTCGCAAGGGGTCCGACGAAGGGATCCACCCGGACAGCCTCGGCGACAGTGCGCTGAAAGTGCCAGAGGAGGAGGCGCTCGGTCACCCTCACCGTTGTCACGGTGAGGAGCACGAAGGCAAAAATCGCATAGAGATAAATCAGCTGAAAGTCCGCGAAGCTGGACCAGGCAGGAAGCAGCGTGAGCAAGCGGGGAAAAGGCTTTCCTTCCTTCGGAAGAAAGACGGCCATTGGGGCGCGAAGGTAACGCCGGAAGCGCCCTTCGGCTCGCACGGTTCTTGCACCGCGCCACATCCATGGACCCCTCGGAACCCTACCAGACTGCTCGCGGCGGGGGCCGCGCACGGTTTGAGAGTTGGGTCGAGCTGCGGGCGGGCGCTACGCGGCGCCGCGCGGCCGCACGGGACCTCTCGGTGCGCGGGATGGGGCTCTCTCTCCAGGCTCCCCTACCGGAACGCCAAAGCGCAGTGGTCTCGGAGTTTGCCCTCCCGGGCATCACGCTTCCTCTTGCCCTCGAGGGGGTGGTCGCGTGGACCAACCCCGGGGCTTCGCGCATCGGCATCCGCTTCTTGGAGGTCGATCCCGGGCTTGCAGAGCTCCTCGATAGCTACGTGTCCGGGCGGCTTTAGGGCTCCTAGTCGCTAGATTCCTTCGCGATGCGCGTCTTAGACCTCGACCGGGATATGAGCGACGTCATCCCGACCGGGACGACGCGCGACTCCCAGCACCTCTTTGATCGTATGACGGAGCGAACGCTGGCCCTGGCCGAGGCTGGCCCCGGGCGGCGTGTCCTTGATGTGGCGAGTGGCTTCGGTCAGGACGCACAAACCCTTGCCAGAAGCGGCGCTTGGGTCGTGGGGGCGGAGCCTTCGGGCCGCATGCTCGGCTGGGTGCGGCTCCAGAGCGCCGGTCCTTCTTCCCCACAACCGGCTTGGGTCCAGGCCTGGTCCCACCGGCTCCCTTTCGCCGATGCCAGTTTCGACGCGGTGATCTGCAAAGGGGCGATCGACCACTTCGACCAGCCCGAGGCGGCCATCGGCGAGATGGCGCGGGTGGTGCATCGGGAAGGCCGTGTGGTGCTCGCCATCGCGAACTACGAGTCGCTCGCCTGCCGGTTAGTGCGCGGGATGGACGCCGTTCGCGAAACCTGGCTGGCCCGACCCGTGCGCCGTGGACGCCGCCACTACGATGTGCCGGCGGACCACTTCACGCGCTATGAGATCGATCTCATGCGGGAGCAGGCCTCGCGCTTTCTCGAGCTCGAGCGGTGCGAGGGTGTGTCGCTCGCTTGGGGAATTCCCGCGTGGACCCGTGCCGTGGAGAGGCTCCCCACAGCTGCGGCGGCGCGTGCGCTTCAGCTGCTGAGCGCCGTTGCGCGCCGCATACCATCGCTCGCAGACGTGGTTCTGCTCGCAGGTCGGCCCCGCACTCGCCGGGCGTCCAGGATTTCGCGGTAGACGGTAACCGTCGCCTCCGCCACGCGCGGCCACGAAAACGCCGCCTCGATCCGTGGGCGCGCCTGGCTGCTGAGCCTCGACCGCGCCTCTGGCGCGGCGAGGAGCTCTGCGATCGCCTTGGCGAGGGCCTCTGCGTCGGCAGGAGGGACGAGTGTTCCTGCGCCACCCACCGCCATCACCTCAGGCAGCGCTCCCGCCGCGCTTGCCACAACGGGTGTCCCGCAGGCCATCGCCTCCACAGCGGGCAGTCCGAAGCCCTCGTAGAGCGAAGGCACCACGACGAGTGTGGCCCGGGCGTAAAGCCGAACGAGTTGCTCTCTCGAGACGCGGCCGACCACACGCAGTCGCCCGGCGCAGCCGATCTCGTGCGCGAGCCTGCGACCCTCGTGCTCCGCGTGGTCCTCGTCGACCAGGGTCAGCGTGACGTCGTGAGGGAGGCGGGCGAGGGCGCGGATGAGCGTTGCCACCCCCTTGTTCGGATCGGAGGCTCGGGCTACGCACAGCAATTCACTCGTGCTGCGGGCGACCTCTGGCCGTGGCCGAAACCACTCAGTGTCGATCCCGTTCCAGACCATGCGCAAGCGCTTGGGTCTGACCCTGAAGTCGCGGCGAATTTGTGCTGCACTCGTGCGTGAAGAGGTGAGCACCGCGTCGAGTCGCCGAGCCACGAACGCCTGCATCCCCACGGGATAGAACTCCATGGTGCCAAGCGCTTCACGCAGCGTCCGGTCGCGGGCAAAGGACGAGCGACGGTCCACGGAGAGCGGATGATGGACCGTTGTCACCAAGGGAAGTCCGAGGGCTCGCACAGCAAGCAGTCCGTAACCAAGCGACTGGATGTCGTGTACGATGTCATAGCGCGCCCCTTCACGCAGCGTCGCCACAAGGGCGCGAAACGCGCGCACACTGAAGGCGAAGGGTTCGGGCAAGAAACCGAACCACGTGGCAGCCAGCTCGTAGAAGTTCAACGGCTCAAAGATTCGGAAGGGATTGGGCCGCGGGAGCAGCGCCGCTGGATCGGGATCGAAGCGTTTTCCCCAGAGCTGGGGATTCGGGAGCTCGACCCTGCGTTTGGCGAACGGCATTGGATCAGGGTAGGGCGGTCCCACGAACACATGTACCTCGTGCCCACGCCGCGCGAGCTCGCGGCTGAGGTGCCAGAGGTAGACGCCTTGGCCCCCGCTGTGCATGTTGCCCCGGTAGGCCAAAAAACAAATGCGTAGCGGGCGCATGGGAGTCCTACGCGCTCGAGGCCTTGCGGGCGTACAGGACGAGGCTCTTGGGACAGACGTAGTTCAGGAGCTTTTCAAGGCGATCCATCAGCCGCGACTGTGTCGCTCGCAAAAGGAATACGCGGTACGCCCGCACCAAGCTGTTCCCGTCGGCCCCCGAAAGGCCGACGACCGAGCGCAGCGCCCAATACGGGGTGTGGAGTGCGTGCGCAAAGCCCACCCCCGTGGTCGCGAGCCCTGCCTCGGCAAGGCCGTGTGCGAGCTCGCGCGGGCGGAAGATTCGGATGTGCCCCCCCGGACTCTCGAAGTAGTCATCCCCAAGACGCAGGTAAAGGTGTTCGCTCGTGGCGGTCGGGATCGTGACCGCCACCCGGCCGCCCGGCTTCACGACCCGCGCGAGCTCCCGGGCGGCACCTCGGAAGTCGTGTACGTGCTCCATCACCTCGGAACAAATCACTTGGTCGAAGCTCGCGTCGGCGAAGGGCAGGTGAAAGGCGTTGCCCTGGAGCATGACGCCGGTCGTGCCCACTTCCTTCGCGCGGGCGCGCAGCGCGCCCGACGCGCGGTCGAGCGAAGCTCGATCGAGGTCCAACCCGTAGACGCGGGCGCCTCGGTCAAGTGACCCAAAAGAGTGTCGACCTTCGCCGCATCCGGCGTCGAGCAGACGGTCGCCAGGTCGAATCTCAAGCCGCTCGAGATCGACGGTGAGCAGCACGGATCGTTTCTTGGAACACGTCGACGAGCTGCGCGGCGGCGTCTTTCCAGCGGAACAGCCGCGCGATCCGGGCGCGCGCCGCCTGGCCCATGCGCGCAGCGCGCGCCGGGTCCGCGAGAACGTGAGCCATCGCAGCCGCGAGCGCGCGCGCATCGCGCGGCGGAACCAGGCGCCCCGCCTCGCCGTCGCTGCCGACGACTTCGGGCAAAGCACCCACCGCGTTCGCGATGACCGGCAGTCCGCAGGCCATCGCTTCGCTCGCCGGAAAGCCGAACCCTTCGAAGAAGGAGGGCACGACCGCGGCCCTGGCCGTCGAGTACTGTGCCACGAGCTCGGGCACGGTGAGCATCTTCTGGTGCAGGATCACCCGGCGTTCGAGGCCATGGCGCCGGATGAAGCGTGGCACGAGTCCATTCTCGGGGATGCGTCCGTCAACGATCTTGAGCGTCACATGGTCGGGCAAATGGGTCATGGCCTCGAGCAGGGTTCCGATCCCCTTCTTGCGGTCCTCGGTGCGTCCCACAAACAAAAGGTCGGCTTCGATCGCTTGCCCGTCGACGGGGCGGAAGACGCTTAGGTCGGTGCCGTTGTAGACCACGGGCACTTGCTTCTCCGGAATGCCGAAGTATCGCTCGATCTCGCTGCGCGAGGCCTCGCTCACCGTGACGATCCGATCGAGACGGGGGGCCACCAGCTCCTGCATGAGGAGCGGGAAATAAAGGGTGCGGCGAATCTTCTTCACCAGCGATGGATCGACCGCAAAGTCCGCCTCGCGGTCGATGTGCAAGGGGTGGTGGATCACCGACACCACCGGTGTACCCGCAGCCGAAATGCCGAGCAGGCCCCATGAGAGACTCTGGTTGTCGAACACCACATCGAAGCGGTACCTGCGCTGGAGCGCCTTCCAGCGCAGCAGCAGCCGCAGGCCGAAGGTTTGCATCTCCGGGAAAACACCAAATCGCGACACTCCAAGCTCCCAAAGGTTTAGGGGCCAGAGCAGGTCGAGCGGGCGCTCGCGGCGTGCCCAGTCGGGATGCGGAACGCCAAACACGTTCTCGTTTGGGATCACGTGAAGTGGGATGCCGGGGTCGAGCTGGGGCAGCGGCGGGCCGGCGATCACATGCACGTCGTGGCCGGCGCGTTTCCACTCGTTCGCGAGATGGGCGGCGTAGATGCCTTGGCCTCCACAGAACATGTTGCCGCGATAAGTGAGCAGAGCGATGCGCATGCTTTTGCCGAGGCTAGGCCGAGCTCTCGGAGGTTGCCTTCGCGTCTCCCGTGCTGCCGGGAGGCTCAGGCCGATCCTCGGGCTCGACACGAATGGTGGCGATCGTCCAGCCGACCCAGAACGTGAGCCCGAGGACGAAAAAGACGAGTGCAGCCACGGGAAGAGCAAGTGCCCAGTAGCTCTTGTGGAGCAAGCCGACCAGGAAGAGCAGCCCTACGACGGCGACGCCCACACAGATCAGGCCGCCCTGCGCACGGGAAGAATCGTTCATCCGGCTCCTCGCGTCACGACGCTCAGGAAAAGGTGATCCGCCCTGGCCGTCGGGGAGAGGGCTCAATCCCTGGCAAGCCAGGTGGGTTCCGTGTGGCCGTCTTCCTTCGTCCGATCCGTCCCTGCGGAAGTGCAAACTCTCTCGCACTCCCCCGCGGTGGGTACGGCGCTGGGTCCACGGCCAAGAACGAGTCCCGATTCGAAAGCCCTAAGCGGGTTGAGCTGATCGCTCCCGCTAACGCACCGGGCAGATCCGTAGGGGATTATTCGGACGGATGTGGGCGCTGTCAACGCAAGAGGCCCTCGAACGGCTACCCTGCGCGCGTGCGGGTAATCGGGCTCATGTCGGGCACCTCCGCCGATGGCGTCGATGCGGCCCTTGTTGAATGGCCCAAGGACGAAGCCGCGCGTCCGTTTCGACTCGTCGCATTTCGCGAGGAGCCGTTTCCCCCCGAGCTCCAAGAGCGCATCCATCACCTCGCGGCGGGTCGTGTCCCAGCTCCGCAGGCGCTGCGCGAGCTCGCGAGCCTCGACGTGCTGCTCGGCGAGCGCTTTGCCGAGGCGGCAGCCGCGGTCGCACGAGCGGCCGGCCTCGCGCTCGAGCAAGTGGACGCCATAGCGTCCCACGGCCAAACCGTGGGCCACTATCCTGAGCAGCGGGCAACGCTGCAGATCGGCGATCCCTCTGTCATTGCGGAGCGCACGGGCTGTACGACCGTGGCCGACTTCCGACCGCGTGACGTCGCAGCGGGCGGCGAGGGCGCGCCGCTCGCTCCATTTTTTCACTACGCGGCACTCGGCGATCCCGCCGAGTCGCGCGCCGTGCTGAACCTTGGCGGGATCGCAAACCTGACGTGGATCCCACGAGGGGCAGCGCCTGAGGACGTGATCGCATTTGACGTGGGGCCTGCCAACGCCCTCGTCGACGGCGTCGTGCGCGCACAGACCGGGGGCCACGAGCGCATGGATCGAAATGGCGCGCGCGCGTCGCGCGGGAAGGTGGATGCACGGCTTCTCGCGCGCCTTCTCGACGATGAGTTCCTGCGGCGTCCTCCCCCCAAGTCGACCGGCCGCGAGCGCTACGGCCTGGCCGAGGCGGAGGCCCTGGCCATGGAGTGGGCACGCGAGGGGAAGGCTCCGGACGACCTCGTCGCGACGCTCGTTGCCTTCACCGCGGAAGCGGTCGCGGCGGCGTGTCGTGAGTTGTTGGCCACAGACGCTCCGGTCGATCGGGTCCTCGTGGGAGGGGGTGGGGCGCGCAACCCCGCGCTGCTAGAGGCTCTGCGCAGCGCGTTGGCGGGCGCACCTGTTGAGCCGTTCGACGCCGCAGGCGTACCGGCCCAGGCCGCCGAGGCCATGGCGTTTTCCCTCCTGGGTCGCAATGCGCTCCTTGGGATCCCGAATCACCTCCCGCGCTGTACCGGTGCCCGGCGGGTCTTGGTGTTGGGTGAGATCGTTCCCGGCGCCTGGGGGATCGGACGCTAGAGCTTTAGGACAAGCCCATCGTCCGCCGTCTCGAAGCCACAGCTGCCACGTCGCGACGCCATGGACTCCCCCAAGTGGGTCAGGATCATCCTTCCGCAATCGAAGGTCCCGCGCTGTTGGGTGAGCTCCTCAAGGCTCAAGTGGTACTCGAACTGTGGGGTCAAGAGCGTGCACTCGCACACGAACAGATCCGCTCCGCGGACTTGGACCGGGAGGCCGTCGAACCAGCCTGTATCCCCGGAAAATGCCATGCGCTTGGGACCCACCTGGACGGACAAGCCGTGGGGGCTGGAATCGAGCTGGTGCTTGGTCTCGAAGGTGCGTACGCGGATCGGACCCACCTCATGATCAGCGCCTAGCGGCAGCTCGTGGAAGGAGAGGGGGAACGGAAACTGACGGTCCTCGAAGCTGTGCCCGAGGGCCGCGGCGGCGGCGCGTACCCGGCTTTCGACGCCCCGGGGCCCGGCGATGCGCAAGAGGTGCCTTCGGCGATCCTCGTAGATTGCTGCCAGCAAGAAGGTCGGGATCCCCCCGAAATGGTCGGCATGGAAGTGCGAGACCACGATCGCATCGATCTCGCTGCGCGAGATTCCGAGCGCGGAAAGGCCGGTGCACGTCGTCGTTCCGCAGTCGAGCAGCGCTGCACCCTGCCGGGCACGCAGGAGCATCGCGGATTGGCGACGACCGCCCGCGCCAAAAGCGTCACTCGTACCCACGAACACCAGCTCGCTCATGCCGGCTCGCTCCCGCTCTCTGGGCCGCAGGGATAGAAGCGCCCGCCCGCGAAGACGCCGTCGGATCCTCGAAATCCGGCAGGAACAATTTCGTCTTCCCAGACCACCGCGCGCTCGAGCACGGCACCTTCCCCAATCCGCGCCCGGGCGCCGATGACGAGCATCGGAGCGAAGCGAGTCCCGAGCCGCGAGGCGACGGCATCGGGGTCGATGTACGACAGCCGCGGCGGCGCGAGGTTCACGGCGAGATACTCACCCGGTGTCCCGACCGGCTCCCAGACGCACTCCTCCATGCCTTGTACAACACCGCAGATGTCATCACGGCCCGCAGCCAGGGCGGGCAGTAGCCAATCATCGAGATGAGAGAAGGCCTCCTGATCCGGCAGCCACTCGAAGGCACGGGCGGCGACCACGTTGGCCCAGCAATAGACGCCGGCCCGCGCCTCGCCGCCGAGATCGAAGCGACGGCCCACCCGCCGAACCCGTCCGCTCGCATCCACACCGATCGTACCGAATGAGCGTGCCCGTGGATCGTCGCGCAGAAGGAGTGTCGCCGCCTGCTTGCGCTCTCGGTGCAGCTGCAAGAGCCCGGCGAGATCGCTGTCGAGAAGCATGTCGCCTCCGAGGATCAGACACGGATCGCTCTGGCGCAGGAAGGAGGCGGCCCGGCGGATTCCGCCTCCTGTGCCGAGGAGGTTCGGCTCGTAGGAAAAAGAAACCCGCAGGCCCGGCGGGCAGTGGCGCTCTGCAGCCGCTTGCAGCACGCCGGGCAGGTGGTGGGTATTGATGATGACCTCCGTGACGCCGAGCGCTGCGAGCTCCGCGAGCGGGTAGGCGACGAGAGGAAGGCCGCGTATGGGGAGCGCAGGTTTGGGGCGAAGAAACGAGAGGGGCCGCGCCCGTGTCCCGAGACCTGCGGCGACGATCATCGCCCTCACGGCGACTCCGAAAGGTGGTCCACGAGCTCGGCCAGACGCGCAAGGCGTGGGCTCTCGCCCGCCCGGCGCAGGGCTGCGGAGCGCAGGGCACGCACCGTGGGCGGGAGAAACCTCAAGTAGTGGTTCATGCCGCGAGTCTTGGCCGCGTAGAGGAAAAGCGCGTGGTCCTTCCCCTTCCGGGTCAGGGTGAGCAAATCGAAGCGCCGGGCAAAACTCTCGGGATCGGGCGCATCGGGAAGCGCGGGCCGGATGCGTTCGAGCTGGAAGGCGACCTCGTCGTCCCCGAGCTCGACGTAGGAATCACGGAGCAGGCAGACGAGATCGTACTCGGGGGGCGCGAGGAAGGCGCCTTGAAGGTCGATCATGCAAAGCCTCTGTCCCGGTGGCCGATTCGCGCGGACGAGGACGTTTGTGCTTTGGAAGTCGCGGTGGGCAAGACACTGAGGGGCCGCCGCCGCCACTCCAGCGATTTCCGAGAATGCCTCCTCGACCACCACGCGCTCGCCCATCGTCGCCTGGCGCCCGAGCGCAGCCGAAAGACTCCAGGTTGCAAAGAAGTCCGCCTTGTACGCGAAGAGCGAGGCATCCAGATGCCGATCGAAGCAGGCCACATGCCCTTCGCCACCGGGATCTCGTGCGTTTTGGTAGCGGACAACGATGTCACACGCCTCCGCGTAGAGCTGTTGTCTTTCCTGGACCGAGGCTTGCTCGACAGCCGTCGCAAGGGTGACCGATCCGAGGTCCTCGAGCAGATCCACCCCCGCGACCGCGTCCCCGCCGTAGCGTGCCGGTACAGGAACCCCATGGGCTTCGAGAAAGGCTCGCACAGGCTCGAGGGCAGGCTCGGGCGCGGTTCCCGACGGGCGTCGCCCCGGGTCCTCGGGGGCCTCCACCCGCGCCACCAGGTTCGAGGGGGTGCCGCGTTCAAGCCGGACGCGAAAAAAGCGTCGCAGTCCAAGGCCGCGCTGTAGCTCCTCGACGGAGATCGACCCGCCTGCACCCAGCACACGGCGCACCACGTGGGTGACCGCTGCGCTCACGGAATCAGGAGCCGCAGTCATCGACGGGTTCATGCGAAGAAGATATGACACGCCGTCGTGGCGACCGCGAACCCCGCGAGATCACCGAGCAGGCATGCAGCGAGGGCATGGCGGCCTTCCTTGAGGCCGGCCGCGCCAAAATAAACCGCGAGGACGTAGAATGTCGTTTCCGTCGAGCCCTGATACGTGCTGACGAGCTCGCCAATGAACGAGTCCGGGCCATGTGCCTTTAGGATCTCGCTCATGACACCGAATGCCCCGGACCCGGAGAGCGGCCGCAAGAGCGCCATCGGCAACGCCTCGGCGGGGACACCCAGACGGCTCGTCACCGGGTCGAGGATGCCAATCAATAGATCGAGCGTGCCGGAAGCACGCAGCATCGCAACCGCCACCAGGATCACGACGAGGAACGGCACTATGCGCACAGCAACCTCAAGGCCTTCGCGCGCGCCTTCGACCGCGGACTCATAGACGCGTACCCGCCCCGCGACCCCGACGAGCAACAGGAACGCGATCAGTGCGGGTACAAGCCACGTGGACAGGACGCCCCGGACGACGTCGCCCGCGGACGCGCTCTCAAGGCCGTGGAAGACATGCAGGGTCAATGCGATGGCGAAGGCGGCACCAAAGCCCCAGATCAAGACCCGCGCTCCGCGTGTCGCTGCGACGACCTCCCGCGGACCCGGGACCTCGGGCTCCGGGGTCGTGACGCTCAAAGGAGCCTGCGCCCTAGGAAGCGCTGCGAACGCTTCGAAGCGGTAGCCTGGGAGTCGGCGCAACGCGAAATGCGCGGCGATCGCCGTGACACAGGAAGCAAAGGTCGCGAGAAGCGTCGGAACCCAGATCGACGCAGGTGCGACCGAGCCTGCACCGGCCCGCACCGTGAAGGTTCCAAGGGGCAGCAGATGAATCACCGTCGCGTTGATCGCGACGAAGAGTACGCTCGCGTCGGTCGCGACGCCGGGCTTCGGATTGAGCCGCTCGAGCTCGACCATCGCCTTCAGTCCGAACGGGGTGGCGGCATTGCCAAGACCGAGAACATTGGACGCGAGATTCATAATCATCGCGCCCATCGCGGGATGATCGGCGGGCACATCGGGGAAAAGCCGCCGCAAAAGGGGAGCGAGACCTCGGCTCACAGCGAGCAGCAGGCCGCCGTCCCTCGCGACCCGCATCAAGCCGAGGAAAAAGACCATCGAACCGGTGAGGTCGATGACGAGATAGACGGCGCTCTTGGCGCCGTCGAACGTGGCTTTCTGCAGGGCGTCCATGCGACCCGTGAATGCGGCCACACCGATCGACGCGAGCACCATGCCGAGCCAGATCGCGTTGAGCAACCGATCCCCCACCCCCGCGCCCGGCGCGGCGCGCGATTGCCCCGGCGCAGCCTCGGGGATACGGTCCGCGCCGTCAAGCGAGACGCCGGTTCGTATCGGCGTGTCGCGGCGCAAAGCGGAGAGGGGGTGAGACCGCATGTGGCGCCGACTCTTGAGCGCGCTCTTGGCCGGGCTCGCCCTGGCCTGCGCACCGGCCGGACGTGCGGCCGCACCTCCTCGCGCCGCCGCCGGCGAACCACAGGACGCTGCCCTCGAGGCGGCTCTCGCTGTTCCCTCCTTGCGAGGCGCCCAGATCGCGGCCCTGGTGGTGAACGCAGACGACGGTGGGCTGCGCTTCGAGCGAGATCCCGACCGGCCCCTCGTGCCCGCTTCGAACCTAAAGCTCCTGACCGCCGTGGCGGCGCTCGCGACCTTCGGGCCGTCGTATCGGTTTGTCACCCGTGTGCTGGCCGACACACCACCGGATGACGCGGGAGAAGTCGGGACGCTCTACGTTCGAGGTGGGGGTGATCCGGCGTTGGCATCGGAGGATTGGTGGCGTCTTGCGGCGGACCTGCACCGTGCCGGCGTGCGAGGCGCACGCCGCGTCGTGGTCGATGATTCCGCCTTCGACCGCGAACGCTGGCATCCAAGCTGGGGAGCGGTCTCTTCGCGCGCATACTTCGCGCCGATCGGAGCGCTTGAGGCGAACTACGGTGCCTTCCTCGTCGACGTGCGGCCGGGCGTAAGGGAGGGTGATCCGGCACGCGTGTCGGTGGATCCGCCGGTCGCGTACCTAAAGCTCGTGAATCACGCCACGACCGGCCCCGCCGGCTCGGCCTTCGAGGTGCAGGTGGAGCGCTCGCGGGGCGACGGCGGTGAGCCCGTCTTGGTGAGCGGTCGCGTCCCGCTCGGCAGCGCGGTCCAGAGCTTTCGCCGGAGCGTTCTCGACCCCACCGCCTACGCAGCCGCGGTCCTGGAGATGGCGCTCGAGGCAAACGGCATCCGTGTGGCGGAGCCCGCGCAGACCGGCAGCGCCCTTGCGGGCGCTGTCGATCTCTTGGCATTCGAGGGACGCTCTCTCGGTGAGATCGTCCGGCTGATGCTCAAGTACAGCAGCAACCCGATCGCGGAGACGCTCACCAAGGCGCTCTCCGCGGCACGAGGCGAAGACCCGGCGGCGTGGGTCAGCGGCGTCGCGGCGTCCCGGGCGGCGCTTGTGCGCCTCGGCGTCGAGGTCGACGGGCTCGAAATGGTGGACGGCTCGGGCCTTTCGTATGAGAACCGCGTTTCCCCGCGGACCTTGGTCTCCGCCCTCGGCGTCGCGCGGCGCTCGTTTGCCTTCGGCCCTGAGCTCCTGGTCGCGCTCCCGATCGCAGGGAGTGATGGAACGCTGCGTGATCGGGCGGAAGAGGTTCGGGGCGAGGTCCGCGCGAAGAGCGGGCTGCTCACGCGGGTCGTCGCGCTCTCGGGGGAGGCGCGCACGCGCGCAGGCGTCGATCTGGTCTTCTCGATCCTTGTAAACGGCTATCGCTGCAGCGACGAAGAGGCCATGCGCGCGCTAGACGGATTCGCGACGGCCCTCGTCGAGGGACAAACGCATTGAAAGCCGAGGCGGAGGCAAGACCGAGACCCGAGGCAGGCGAGGGGGGATTCCTTTCGCGTGCCTCGGGATCGCGGACATCCCGCTAGCGCCCGCGGCGTGGCTTGCCCTTGCCTAGGAGAAGCCAGTCGAGTGATACGTTCTCCTTCAGGGCGAGGGTGACGAGGAAGTCGGTATGCGGAGTGGTGCCGCTCTCGTAGCGGTTCACGTTTTGTTGAAAGACGCCCAGATCGCGGGCGAACTGGCGCTGGGACCGATCCCCGCGGACCTCGGCAAGCCTCTTGGGAAGCTGCTTCTTAAGACGCTCGACTGCTGCTGAAGCCATGTTGATGCCTCTCCTCCCTCCCGCGTTTCTACTTCGGTGCAGCACTCCTGCCCGAAGCCCGGGACTTTGTGCCCGATGGGCACGCAATCGTGTCACGCAACTTGCTGCTGAGCCGAAACGCGTTGAACGCTGTTCGCCAATCTAGCACGTCACCCGGGTGCGTCACGACCATAAGGCGAGATTCGAAAGCGTATGTGAGTAAGGGACTGCGACGCGCCCCACCTTCCCCGTGAGGAGCGTCGGGAGACGGAACACGAGATGCGCGTAATTGCCGGACGTCTTGGCGGACGGCGTCTTCGTCCCCCCCCCGACGCAGGCGTGCGGCCGACCGCGGACCGCGTGCGTGAGGCGCTCTTCGCCCAGCTCGGTGCGCTTGAAGATGCGCACGTGCTCGATCTTTATGCAGGCACGGGCGCACTTGGAATCGAGGCGCTGTCGCGCGGAGCCTCAGCGGCCGTCTTCGTGGAACGCTCGCCTGCGTCGCTCGCGGTGCTGCAGGACAATCTTGGGCGCCTCGGGCTCGAGGCGCAGTCGCGGATCGTGAGGGGCGATGCCCTCGCCATTGTGCGACGGCTTGGTCGTGCGGCGGAGCACTTTGACCTCGTCCTCGCAGACCCGCCCTACGCCCTCGAGGTGGGCCCAGAGCTCCTCACGGCGCTGCTCGCAGCCCGGATCGTGGTGCCAGAGGGCACGGTGGTGATCGAAAGCTCGCGAAGGCATCCTCTGCGGCCAGTCGCTGGCTGGCGGGTGGTTTCGGAGCGCCGCTACGGCGACACAGTGGTGACAAGGCTCGCGCCCGACCCCGAGGTCGGGACAGGAACACGAGGCGCCGGGCCGGCCCCAGCTCCTGAGGGAGGAAAAGCAGAGGAATGACGAAGTCTAAATCGAGCGGGCTTGCGCTGTTTCCGGCCAGCTTCGACCCCGTGACCAAGGGCCATCTGGACATCATCCACCGTGCGCGGCCGATCTTCGATGAGCTGGTCGTAGCAGTCGCGACGAACATCGAGAAAAAAGGGCTGTTCACGGTGGACGAACGGCTCGAAATGCTGCGCTCCTCGCTCGCAGGGCTGGATCGCATTCGGATTACTTCCTTCGAGGGGCTGCTCGTCGACTATGCGCGCCAGATCGGGGCCCGCGTGCTCTTGCGGGGGCTGCGCGCGATGTCGGATTTCGAATATGAGTTCGAAATGGCCCTAATGAATCGGCACCTCTTTCCCGAGATCGAGACCCTGTTCATGATGACGAGCCAGGAGTTCTTCTACGTGAGCTCTTCGCGCCTCAAGGAGCTCGTCCGCTTCGGCGGGAACGTGGAGGATTTCGTGCCGAAGGGCGTCGCGCAGCGCCTGCGGGACCGGTTGGGGCGCGTCTAGCGGGTGCGAGAGGGGTGGCGGCGGCGCTGGGATCGCCCAAAGCAGGGGACTTCCGAGGATGCAGCTCGTGGCAAGCACAAATCTGCCAATCCTTTTTGGAACAAGCGGTTGGCGCGGAGTCCTCGCGGAGGACTTCACCGTGGAGCGGGCGCGTGCGGCCGTCACCGGAATCGCGCGATGGCTGAGCGAAGGCGCGGTCTCGCGTCCCGTATTTGTGGCCCACGACCGCCGCTTCCTGGGAGAGCGTTTCGCGATGTTGGCTGCCGCGGTGCTTAACGCCGAAGGAATTCGTCCCATACTTGTCAAAGGCGCGGTGGCGACCCCCGTCGTTTCCCACGGGGTCGTCCGAACCCGTGCTGCAGGCGCCCTTGTCTTCACGGCGAGCCACAATCCTCCTGACTACCAGGGCCTCAAGGTGCTCGGCGCGTCAGGGGGAGGTCTCATGAGCGAGGCCACCCGCCGGATCGAAGCGCTTGCCGCACAGGCGCTCGCGGAAGGTGGGGCAGAGCCCGCTTGGTACCTCGCAAACCCCCGCGTGGTGGATCTCGTGGCACCCTACCTCGCCGACCTGCTCGGCCAGATCGATCGCACGGCCTTGCGGCGTTCGGGTCTCTCTGTGGTCTACGACGCGCTCCACGGAACGGGCGCAGGCGTGCTCGACGTGGCGCTGCGCCGCTGCGGAGTCTCGGTGTTGACCCTCCACGGCGACACGGACCCGACTTTTGGCGGCTTCTCTCCCGATCCGGTTCCCGAGAGGCTGCGTGAGCTCGCGCGTGCGGTTCGTAAGGGCTCGGGGTTGCGCATCGGCCTCGCGACCGACGGCGATGCGGACCGCCTCGCTGTGGTGGATGGCGCCGGGCACTGTCTCAGCGAAACGCACACGTTGGCGCTTCTCGTCGATCACCTTGCCCGCAGCGGACGTGTGCGCCGCGGTGTCGCCCTATCGGTCGCGACGGGATCCCTCGTGGAACGCGTTGCCTCGAGCCATGGCTTGTCCGTCAAACGTCTCCCCATCGGCTTTAAGTACCTGACACAAGCCCTGCTCGACGGCTCCGCCGACGTCGCCGGGGAGGAGAGCGGGGGGTTCGCACTCGAAGCATTCGCACGTGATAAGGACGGGGTCTTCGCAGGCTGCCTGCTCGCAGAGCGGGTTGCCACGAGGCGCCGGCCGCTCCACGCCTGCGTGCGTGAGCTCGAGCGCCTCTTTGGTGCGTCGGCGTGTGGCCGAACCAGTGTTCCAGCGACGGCGCTTGCGTGTGACGCGCTGGCTTCGCTGACCGAAGCTCCACCCTCCCGCCTCGGCCGCGAGGCCGTGCGGGGCGCTGACACCAGTTGTGGTCTGCGAATCGAGCTCGCCGATGGTTTTCTCATGCTGCGGGCCTCCGGGACCGAGCCTGTCATTCGCCTGTATGGCGAGGCACCCAACGCACGGCGTCTTGCGCTGCGGCTTGCGGCGGGTGCAAGGCTCTTGGCAGCGCGTTAATCTGGCCTTGAAACCGCAGGATTTCTCTCAAGGAATTCTCGCCCATGGGAAGCGACCGGGTCGCCAGCTTGAAAGGCCGCGCGGGTCGGATTCTGCTCGCCGTCTCCGGCGGGATTGCGGCCTACAAGGTGCCGGAACTGGTGCGGGCCCTCGTGAAGGATGGCCACAGCGTCCGGTGCACACTCACCGCTGCGGCCGAACGCTTCGTCTCCCCGTTGGTCCTGACCACCCTGTGCGGTGCCCGCGCGCGCAGCTCTCTTTTCGATCCGACCGAGGAGGGCGAGATCGACCACATCGCCCTCGCGGACTGGGCGGAGCTCGTGATTGTGGCGCCCGCCACGGCGCACCTGCTCGCACGGATGGCCCATGGGCTGGCCGATGACCTCACCACCACGCTGCTGCTGGCGACCCGAGCGCCGCTGCTCGTGGCCCCCGCGATGAACGTCCACATGTGGCGCCATCCAGCGACACAGCAAAACGTCGCCCTGCTGCAAGAGCGCGGGGTACGATTCCTTGGCCCAGAGGCCGGAGAGTTGGCGTGCGGCTGGGAAGGGGAGGGCCGCATGTCGGAGCCGAGCGCGATTGCAGCCGCGGCCGGGCTTTTGCTGACGCCGCCTACGCTGGCGGGTGAAGTGGTGCTCGTCACGGCCGCTGGAACGCGCGAGCCGATCGACCCGGTGCGCGCCATCACGAATCGATCTTCGGGCAAGATGGGATTCGCGATCGCCAGCGAAGCCGCGCGACGCGGAGCAAAGGTTGTGCTCGTGGCGGGGCCGACCCCACTGAAAACGCCGGTCGGTGCGCGCCGCGTCGACGTGGAGACGGCCCTCGACATGGAGCTGGCGGTCAAACGGGAGCTCCCGTGTGCGACGGTCGTCATCATGACGGCGGCGGTTTCGGATTTTCGCGTGGCGAAGCCCGCGGACCGCAAGATCCGCAAAGAAGACCTGCCCTCCGGCGCGGGATTCTTCCTTGAGCTGGTGCGCAATCCCGACATCCTGAAGGAAATCGGCGAAGAGAAGTTGGGCCGAATTGTGGTGGGGTTCGCAGCCGAGAGCCACGATCTCATCGAGAGCGCGCGGAGAAAGCTGGCGACCAAGAAGTGCGACCTCGTCGTGGCAAACGACATCACGCGCGAGGGCTCCGGTTTCGACGTGGATGCGAACGCAGTGGTGTTCGTCTGGCCCGGCGGCGCAGTGGAGGAGCTGCCGCTGCTGCCCAAGCTCGAGGTTGCGGGTCGCCTGCTCGATCATGTGGAGAAGCTGCGAGACGCGCGCCGTGGGGGCGCACCGGGCACGAAGGCCCACGGGTGAGGCGCGCGCGCTGGGTTTTCGCTTTGCTGCTGATCCTGTTCGCCGCGGGCCCGGCGGCCGCGGGCCACGTCAACCTGGCTACGATTTCAGGCATGATCAATCCCGCCTCCGCGGACTATCTGCGCCAGGCCATCGCGACGAGCGAACGCGACGGTGCCGCCGCCCTGCTGGTGGAGCTGGACACTCCGGGAGGCCTGCTCGCTTCCACGAAAGACGTGATCCAAGCGATGCTGAATGCGGGTATTCCGGTGATTGTCTACGTCGCGCCGTCCGGCGCCTGGGCAGGATCGGCCGGCACCTTTATCACACTCGCAGCCAACGTGGCGGCGATGGCTCCGGGAACGAGCATCGGTGCCGCCCATCCCGTCGGGATCGGGGGACCCGGCGGCGGCGAGGGTGAGAAGAGCAAGGAACGCGATTTTGCGGCTGAGAAGGCGGAGAACTTTACCGCGGCCTTCATCGAATCGATCGCCAAGGAGCGCAAGCGCAACGTCGAGTGGGCGGTCAAGGCAGTGCGCCAATCCGTTGCCATTCCCCAGGATGAGGCGCTCAAGCTCGGTGTGATCGATCTCGTGGCCGCCGACCGCGAGGAGTTGTTTCGGCGCATCGATGGAAAAGAGATTCTCGTAAAGGGCAAGCCGTGGAAGCTCGCCCTTGCCGGCGTCGAGGTGCGGTCCCTTGAGATGTCGCTCCTGACCCGCATCCTCGACGTTCTCGCAACGCCGGACATCGCCGTCTTGCTGATGCTCGCAGGCGCACTCGGTCTGTACGTCGAGTTCACAACGCCAGGCGTCGTGGTGCCGGGCGTGATGGGCGCCATCTGTCTCCTTCTTGGTTTGTTCTCCCTGCAGATCCTGCCATTCTCGTGGCTAGGACTCTTGCTCATGCTCGGCGGGGTGACACTCATCGTGGCTGAGGTGTTCTTGGCTTCATACGGTCTCCTTTTTGTGGTCGGAGTCGCGTGTTTTCTGATCGGCGGGGCGCGCCTTTTCGACCGCCCCGATCTCTCGGATGTGAACGTTTCATTCTGGTCGGTCCTCGTGCCCGCCGTGGCGGCGGTCGCAGGCTTCGGCGCCATCATCGTCTTTGGGGTGATGCGCTCGCTGCGGCGGGTACCCAAGGCTGGGGTCGGGGAGCTCGTGGGGATGATCGGAAAGACGGCATCCCCTCTCGAGCCTGAGGGCACCGTGTTTGTGCGCGGAGAGTACTGGTCGGCGCGCGCCGATGCGGCCGTCCCAGCCGGTGTAAAGGTCGAGGTGACGGCTGTCGAGGGGCTGCGCCTGCGCGTGCGGCTCGCGCCGCCCGAGCCACAATGAGCGCCTTCGAGGCGTTCGGAGGGGAGATGTTCCCGGCACTTCCGATTGTCGTTGGCATCGCGCTCGTACTGCTTTGGGCGAGCGCAAATGTGTTGAACGAATATGAGCGGGGCGTCGTATTCCGCTTTGGCCGCTACAACGGGACCAAAGACCGCGGCCTGCGTTTCATCATCCCCGGTGTGGATCGACTGGTGAAGGTAAGTCTGCGGGAGATCGTGATGGACGTGCCGCCGCAAGAGGTCATCACGCGGGACAATGTCTCGCTAAAAGTGAACGCGGTGATCTATTTCCGCGTGCTGCATCCGGAAAAAGCCGTGATCTCCGTCGAGAACTATCTGTTCGGAACCTCGCAGATGGCGCAAACGACGCTGCGCAGCACATGCGGCCAGGCCGAGCTCGACGAGCTCCTGGCCGAGCGGGAGACCATCAACCGCAAGCTCGCGGAAATCATCGATCAGCAGACGGAACCCTGGGGCGTGAAGGTGCGCGCCGTCGAACTCAAGCAGATCGACCTGCCCGAGGAGATGCGCCGGGCCATGGCGAAGCAGGCCGAGGCGGAGCGCGAGAAGCGATCCAAGATGATCCACGCCGAGGGTGAATTTCAGGCCGCGCAGCGCTTGCAGGACGCCTCTCATATCCTCTCCCAGGAACCGGCGGCGCTCCAGCTGCGCTACCTGCAGACGCTTACGGAGATCGCCACCGAGAAGAATTCGACGATCCTATTCCCCTTCCCCATGGATCTGCTGCGTCCATTCCTCTTGCCACCGGGTCCGGGGACGGGCCCGGGGACGGGCCGCTAGATGGCGCGCGGCCCGGACCCTCTCCCCTCGGACGAGAGGGTGCGTCGCAGCGTGCGGCGTACCCTTGCAAACATCCTCATCTTTAGTGTCTCACTGGCGGTGATCCTCGCATGGTCTTACTTCGGCTTCTACGAGCTCCAGCCGGGGCAGGCGGCGGTGGTGCTTCGACTCGGCAGGTACTCCGAAACTGTGTCTGATCCCGGTCTGCGCTGGCATTTGCCCCCCCCGATCGAGACGCACGAGATCGTGAACGTGGCCTCGATCGAGCGGGAGGAGTTCGGCATGCACGCGGCGGGCGACGCAGAACCCACGGGAAAGGCGCTGCTCGAGGCACAGATGCAGACCGGCGACAACAACATCGTGAACGTGAGTTTCGTTGTGCGCTACATCGTGAAGGATGCCTTCCAATCGCGCTACCGCGTGGCCGAGCCGCGCCAGACCCTGCGGGACGCGGCGCAAGCCGCTGTGCGAGAGGTGGTGGGGCGCACGCCGATCGACGACGTGCTCTCCCAGAAGCGCGAACAGATCAAGGCCGAATCCGGCCAGATCCTGCAGCAGACCCTCGACCGGTACGAAAGTGGTCTCCTGGTGAATGGGATCGAGATCCAAGACGCGAAGCCCCCGTCTTCCGTGGTGGCCGCGTTTAACGAGGTGTTGGCCGCCGCCCAGGACCGAAGCCGCTTGGTCAATGAGTCCCAAGGCTATGCGAACGAGGTGGTGCCCAAGGCGCGCGCTCAGGCCGTCGAGCAGCGTGAGCAGGCCCGTGGTTACCGCGAGTCGAAGGTGGCCGAGGCGACAGGCGCTGCCGAGCGCTTCCGTGCACTCGAGGCGGAATATCTCAAGGCGCCCGAAGTCACCCGGCGGCGCCTATACCTCGAAACCATGGAGACGGTGTTGCCCCAGGTGGAAACCGTGGTGGTGGATCCCGGTTCCGCTCACGTCTTGCCCTACCTCCCGATCGGCGCAGCGAAGCCAGCGCCGCAAGCTCCGCCGGAGACGAAGAAGTGAGGCGCCTAATTTTTGTCTGCCTCGTCACCATTGCGGTGCTCGCGGGCCTGATCTGGCTCGGGAACATTGACCGGGGTCCCTTCCTGATTACGCGAGAGGATCAGCAGAAGATCGTGCTGCTGTTTGGCAAGCCTCTCCTCGTGCGCACCAAACCGGGGCTGGCCCTAAGACTTCCTTTTCTGACCGATGTGCTGACGTATGACAGGCGTCGGCTCTACCTAAGCACCGAGCCGCTCACGGTGCAAACGCGCGACCAAGAGCTGCTGGTGATCGACAATTACGTGATCTGGCGCATTGAGGACCCCGTGCAGTACCGCTCGTCGTTCCCTCTCGGGCGCAGCGCCGCAGAGGCACAGATCAACCAAGTCGTGAACAACGACCTGCGCGAGGTCATTGGCCAGCGCACGTTCTCCGAGGTGGTGACTACATCACGGGTCGATGTCATGCAGGCCATCACCCACAAGAGCGACGAAAATCTGCGCGCCTCGGGCATTCGAATTGAGGATGTGCGGATCAATCGCACGGAGCTCCCGGCCCCCACCGAGGAGAACGTCTACGCACGCATGCGGACCGAGCGCGAGCGCCTCGCGCGCAAGGAGCGCGCCGAGGGCGAACAAGACGGCCGGACGATTCGCGCGCAAGCCGACCGTGAGTCCCAAGTGATCGTGGCCGAAGCCAAGCGGGATGCCGAGATCGAGCGCGGACAAGGCGACGCCGAGGCCACACGCATCTTCGCGGAGGCCTACTCCGCGGATCCCGAGTTCTACAGCTTTGTCCGCGGACTCGAGGCCTACCGAAAGGGCATCGGTCCGCGAACGACGCTCGTCCTTTCGCCATCGAGCGAGTTCTTCCGACTGCTCGATTCGGCCAAGGAACCCAAGGGCCCGTGACGGGATCGCTGGGCGAGCGCCGCGCGCAGGCCCGGGCGGCGTCCGCCCTAGCGCGCGACGGTGCGCAGGCGCAGGGCGCCCGCCGCGAGGAAGGTTCCTATGATCGCCCACGGCGTGACTGCGGGCGGCGTCACGCCCTCGGCCGCGAGCGTGGAGCCGAGGCTGCGCGAGAAAAACAGGGCCACCAAGAGGACTGCACCCTGCAGTGCGGGGGCGGCGAGCGTTTTGGTCTGCTCGACGCGCAGGGCGAGGGGCACAGCCAACAGGGTCAGCACGAAGACGAGCGTCGGCTCCGAGAGGCGCTCGTGGAGGATCGCCCGAAAGCGCCGAGCCTGTCCGTTATCCGCGAGACGCCCTCCGCTTGTGTCGGCGAGGTCCCGGAGCGAGAGCGTCGACGCCCGCGCGTCGAACAGCACCTGAGGCGATTTCGACGTACCGGCAATCCGCAGCTCAGACAGATGCTCGAAGCTCGGGGTCGCTTGCGGGTCGGACAGGTTGAAATTGCGGACCACCACGTCTTGGAGCAGCCACGTCGATTCGCGTTCGACCACCCTGGCGCCGCTCGCCCGCAGGCTTCGGGTGAGGCGGCCCTTGTCATCGAGCTCGTATACGCTGACGCCGTGCAGCAGCTTCTTGCTCGGATCGGATTCTTCAATGCTGAAGATGCGCTGGCCCGCACGTACCCAATACGAGCCGCGGCGGAGCGAGATCTCCTGCTCGCTCCCCCGATCGAGGCGGTCAAAGGCGCGCGCGGCTGCCACGAGCGCCGTCTCGTTCAAGAGGAGACTGGCGCCCGAGAGGCAGAGCGCGGCGCCGAGCAGCGGCGCGACGGCACGCAGGGGCGAGATGCCGCCCGCTTTCATCGCGGTGACTTCGAACGAGCGTGCGGCGAGACCCATGCACAGGAAGGCCGCCACGAAGGATGCGATCGGAACCAGGATTGGCAGGTAGCGAGCCGGTGTTCGCAGACCGAAGCTCGCAATCGCTCCGATGAGCCCGACGCGAGCCCGCTGATCGAGCAGATCGCCGATATCGAGCAGCATGTCGCCCACCAGTACGGCCAGCACCAGGATGATGAGGATGACCGAGAAGAGCCCGAGATACCGTGCCAGCAGATAGCGCGACAAGATCCGCATGCGGTCGAGTCTAGCCAGTGCGCGTGATCGCCGGAAGCGCCTTGCTCGGTTCCCCGCCCCCCCGCGCCGTCGTGACGATCGGGACGTTTGATGGCGTCCACGTGGGCCATCGAGCGATCATGGACACGGTGGTACAGCGCGCACGTGCGCTGGATGGCACGGCGGTCGTCTATACCTTCGATCCCCATCCGCGAAAGGTGGTGAGCCCCGGGCGTGCGCCGGGATTGCTCACGACGCTTGAGCAGAAGCTCGAGCTCATCGCGGCGAGCGGGGTCGACCTGACGGTGCTCGAGCCCTTCACGACCGCCTTCTCGGGTACGCCGCCCGAACATTTTGTGCGCGAGTATCTCCATGCCCGACTGCGCCCCGTGGAGGTCTACGTCGGTTACAATTTCCGCTTTGGCCATCACCGCGAGGGCTCGATGCGCATGCTGACCGAGCTCGGCCCGTGGCTAGGCTTCGCGGTAACGATCATTCCCGAAGTCACGATTGCCGAAGAAGATGTGAGCTCGACCCGGATCCGGGCGGCGCTCGCACAAGGGGAGGTGGGGATGGCCGCGACACTGCTCGGCCGGCTCTATCCTCTCCGTGGCCTCGTCGTGGAGGGAGACCGCCGCGGGCGGACGATCGGCTTTCCCACCGCAAACCTTGAACCCGAAAACGAGATTCTTCCCGCGCCTGGAGTGTACGCGGGAGCCCTGCGCCTTTTGGATCCCGGCCAGCCGGCCGCGGGGAGCACGTTTGCCGCCGTCATGAACCTCGGGCGCCGCCCGACCTTTCAATCTGCGGACCGGGTCGTCCCGGAGGCGCACCTGCTCGACTTCGACGGCGACCTTTATGGCCGCCGGGTCGAGCTCTCCTTCGAATCCCGGTTGCGGGCGGAGCGCCGCTTCTCGAGCGTGGATGCCCTGAAAGAGCAGATCGGCCGCGACGTCGAGGAGGCGCGTCGGCGCCTTGCGAGGCGCTAGTGGCGGCGCCCGTGCCGAAAGCAGCCCCGGGCCGCGCACGACGAAGCGCGTGGCGACATCCCATCGTATGGGTGGGTATTGCGGTCACAGCGCTTTCTGTCTGGTACACACTCCGGGGCGTTTCCCTGGACGAGGTCGCACTGCATGTCAGGCGCGCAAACTGGCTTCTGCTCGTTGCCGGCGCCGTGCCGTCGAACTTGCTCGGTCTCTACTTGCGCGCCCTGCGCTGGCGGCACCTCACCGACCCGATCCGCCCCATTGCGACAGGGCCTCTCTTTCGGGCGACATCAATCGGTTTCATGGCCAACAACATCTATCCCGCGCGCGCGGGAGAGTTTGTGCGCGCGTGGTACCTGGGTCGGGAGACCGGGACGGACGCGGCCGCCCTTCTGGCCACTGTGATTCTTGAACGCGTAATCGACACCGCCACTTTCCTCCCAATTCTTGCCGGCGTCGCCGCGGTCGTGGGAACGAGCAGCCCGGCGCTGCGCAGCGCATTCGCGGTGGGCGTGCCCATCCTGATCCTCGCTGCCTTGCTTCCGCTTCTGCTGCTGGTGGCCCTACGGCTTGCCCCAGACTTCGTGATCCGGCTCTCGCGGATCGCAGGCGGGCGATTCCTGCCTGGGCGCGTCATGGCGCGGGGCGAGGAGCTGCTCCGAAGGTTCGCCGATGGGCTCGGCTCCCTCTCCGGCGGGATGCATCTCCTTTGGATTGCGGTCCACTCATTTTCGATCTGGATGGTGGTGTCCGTCGTGCCCTTTTTCGTGGGCCTCTATGCGGTGGGGATTGACCTCGGGTCCACAACCCGCAATCTCGAGGCCTCCTACGCCATGCTGGCCTTCGTCGGGCTGGCAGTGGCGTTGCCCTCGGTTCCCGGCTTCTTCGGCCTCTACCAACTGGGCTGCACCATGGCCCTCGCCATCTTCGGCGTCCCCAAAGATCAAGCCGTGGCACTCGGCACCGTCGTGCACCTCACCTTCTGGGCGAGCGGCACCCTCATCGGCCTCCTCGTCCTGCGCTCGGGCCACACCTCCCTGCACGTGCTGGAGGAGGCAGTTGCGGAGTCTGGCGAGCCCGACGCCGAAGGCGCGGACTCCCTCCGCCGCTGAGACAAGCCTCGCCTCGGGGTAAAGATCCGCCCGAGCACCGCCGATAACCCACCGGGTTCTAACGGCTTTCCTGCGTGCGCAGGAAGACGCGCAAACCCCGCAGCCGCAAGGCAGGGTGAATCGCCCACCG
>Ga0116216_10000081_pt1 | contig 85873 bp, 82 predicted proteins | sample Sb_taG_11_FD_89696 | JGI IMG/M metagenome (GOLD analysis project Ga0116216, IMG submission 89696) | Peat soil microbial communities from Weissenstadt, Germany - Sb_50d_3_AS metaG | ecosystem: Environmental > Terrestrial > Soil > Wetlands > Peat | place: Germany: Weissenstadt | collected 2010-09-21 | reverse complement strand
TCCCCCCCGCCGCCCCGCGCAACGCGGCCGCCCCGCCCCCGGTGCTCCCGGCCCCCCCGCGCAACACGGCTCCTCCGCCCCCGGTGCTCCCCGCTCCCCCGAGCGACACGGCTCCTCCGCCCCCGGTGCTCCCGGCCCCCCCGAGCGACACCGCTCCTCCGCCCCCATCCCTGCCCACCCGGCCGGCCTGGGCCGACGACGAGGACGAGGGTCCGGCACCCCGGGGCGGGGCCGAGCTGGCGGCGGCGGCGGAGGCCGCGGCCGCGGCGCTGGCCATGTCGGCCAACGAAGCCAAGCCGGTCGACCAGCCGGCCACGATGCCGCCGCCGATACGCGAGCCGTCCGGCTGGGTGGCCCCGGGCGCGGTGCACCGTGCGACGCCGCCTTTGCCTTTGCCTTTGGCTTTGCCTTCGCCTTCGCCTGCGCCGGCGCGTATGGAGCCGATGACCTTCGAGCCGCTCCCGCCGGTGCCCGGACCGGACGCCCCCGGGCCGGGCCTGTCGGCCCCGGCCTCGTCGGGGAGCGCTAGCCCGCCGCCGCCGGAGCCCGCCCCCCTCAACCCCGACGAGTACGCGCCCTACCGGGTCAAGCTGACCGGCACCCGCGACGCCCCGCCCCCCGGCGTCTACTCACCGGGGCAGTCGCCGCGGATCAGGCGCCGGAACCGGATCGTCGCCCTCCTCGCCGTCCTCATCCTCGCGGTGGTCGGCATCGCCATCGGTCTCGCCGTCTCCGACTCGGGTAGCGGGCCGAACGCCGCCGTCACCCCCGGTACGCCACCCAGCCAGAACATCAACGACCCGCAGAAGATCCTCACCGACGCCTCCCAGACAGCGCTGGCCGAGGGCTCGTTCCAGGTGGTCGCCACGAGCTCGGCCCCCGGCCAGCTCTCGAGGGTCGACGTCTTCGTCGGCATCGACGGCGGCACGGGGACGATCGAGCTGAACGGCGCCACCTTCAAGGTGGTCGCCGTGGGGCAGACGCTCTACGTGCAGGGCGACGCGGCGAGCCTCGTCACGATCGGCCTCAGCCGGACCGGGGCCGAGAAGTACGCCGGCACCTGGATCGAGATCACCCGCAACGACGGCGTGCTCACGCCCTACTTCTATCTCTTCAACATCCAGGAGGTCACCCAGGGACTGCTCCTCCTCGGGCCGCCGCTCTCGGCCATCGGCACGAGCGCGCAGCCCATGATCACCGTGAACGGCTACGTGACGTCCACGCCGCTCGTCCCGGCGACCGCGGTCGGCGACCGGGCCACGGTCACCGTCTCCAACGACTCGCCCTACCTGCCGTTGCAGGTCTCCTTCGCCGGCACGGCCAGGGGTCTGTACGTCTACACGTTCAGCGACTGGAACGTCACGGTGCAGCCGTCGCCGCCAGCCGGCGCGGTCCGCTACACCACCGCCAGGGCGGCTTAGCCCGCGTTCAACTCGTCCGCCGCGACGAGCCCGTGGGGGAACAGCTTGCGGAACTCGCGCACCGTGTAGCCGACGAGCACCGACGGGCGGCGCGCCCGGGCGCTGGCGCTGCGGGGCAGGTTGAGGAGTGGGCCGAGCTCACCGAAGTACTGCCCCGGGCCGACCTCGGTGAGCGTTTCGTGGCCGCCGTCGGCCAGCACCCGGAAGATCTCCATCTGGCCCTCGGTCACCTGGTAGACGAGGTCGCCCCGGTCCCCCTGCTCGAAGAGCATGTCGCCCTCGGCCAGGCGGACCTCGACCGGAGCCCGGTCGGCGTCGGCGAAGTGCGGCGTGAGCTCGACCACCCGGTCCGCGATGTTCGTCACCCGGTCGTCGTGGGTGGCCACGACGACCATGCGGCCCGCGGTTGCCAGTTGCCGCACGAGGCGCAGGATCCCCTCCACCTGGATGTAGTCGAGGTGGGCCGTGGGCTCGTCGGCCACGACGAGTGGCGGGTCATGGACGAGGGCGCGGGCGATGGCCACCCTCTGCTGCTGGCCGCCGGACAGCTGACCCGGACGATGGTGGGCCCGGCCCTCGAGGCCGACCCGCTCGAGCAGGGCCTCGGCCCGTTGCCTGGCTTCGGTCCGGCCCACGCCGGCCAGGCGGAGGGGCACGACGACGTTGCCCCGGGCCGAGAGGCTCGGGATGAGGTTGAACGCCTGGAAGACCACGCCCACCGTGCTCCGCCGATAGGCGCCGAGGTCGGACCCCCGGAGCCCGGTCACGTCAACGCCGCCGAAGTCGATGTGCCCCGAGGTCGGGGTGAGGAGGCCGGCCAGGCACGAGAGGAGGGTCGTCTTACCGCAGCCCGACGGCCCGAGCAGGACCACGAGCTCGCCGTCGCCGGCGTTGAAGCCGAGGCGCTCGAGCGGGCGCACGAGATAGCCGCCCGAGTTGAACTCGACCGTGAGGTCGCGCACGTCGAGGGTGGCGCCCGTGTCGGCGGCCGGACCGGTGAGGACGGTCACCTCTCACCTCGACCTGGCGCGCTCACGAGAAGGCCGCCGCCGGGTCGGCGCCGGTCGCCCGGCGCAGGGCCACGAGGCTGGCCAGCGCACCGACGACGACGGCGATGAGGGGGAGGGTGGCGTACGCCAGGCCCGGGATGTCGACGGGCTGGCTCATGATCGGCGTGAGGAGGTTGGAGGCCACCTCGGCGAAGGCCGAGGCGACGAGGGCCACGATGACTGCTTCGAGGAGGAGGCTCCCGAAGAGCGCGGCCGACGACGAGCCGAGGGCCTTCAGCACCGCGAAGTCCCGGCGGCGCTCGAGGGCGGCCACGTACAAGAGGGCGGCCACGATGACGGCGGCCACCACCCACATGAGCCACTGGGTGTTCTTGATGGACTTGATCGGCCCCGAGAGCTGCTGCACCGAGGACGCCTGGACTTCCTCGGTCGTGTAGGGCCGGAGCCCCGGGGGGACGGTGGTGGGCCGGCCGGTGGCGAGGACCGCGGTCACGATCGGCCGGCCGCCGACGGCCAGGGCCTGGGCGTCGGCGAGCGGCACGTAGACGACCGGGACGCCGCCGAGGAGGGACCGGTCGGACACCAGGCCGACGACGGTGAAGGCGTGGTGGCCGAACGCGATGACCGAGTTGAGCGCGACATGCAGGCGGTCGTCGACGACCGCCTGGCCCGGTCCGGCGAGGGCGTGGCCCGAGATGGGCGACGGGGCCCCGAGGGCGCCTTCTCGGACCCCGGCGAGAACCACCGTGGACGTGCCCTTGGTGGTCTGGGCCACGAGCGAGGGCACGAGAAGGAGCGGGGCGGCGTCGCTGACGCCCGGGTCGTGGCGCACCGCGAGGACCTCGGACTGCGGGAAGGCGACGAAGGCTGTGATACGTCCGGCCGAGGAGCCGGCCATCACGAAGGTGTCCGCCCCGAAGCCGGCGACGGTCTGGTTGATCTCGACGGTGAAGCCGTTGGCCAGGCCCGAGAGGAGGAGGGCGAGGCCGAAGACGAGACCCGTGCCGAGGATGGCGATCAGGAACTGCCGGGCCCGGTAGAGGAGGTCGGCGAGCGTCACTGCGAGCACGTGACCCCCTCCCGTTGGCGTCCAGAGCCGATGGTCGGGGGGGAATCGTAGAACAACTGGGAAACCGACGACGAGGTCGGGAAAGATAGGACGATGACCCAGCGCCACGGCCCCCCGTCGCCGAGCTCCCAGTTCTCGTAGGCGTGGTCGTCGTCGAGGCCGACGTCGAGCGGGGCGACGCGCGCTACCTCGGCAACCGCCAGGCGCTCCTCGAGCTGCTGGCCGAGCACGACGAGCAGGTGGCGCTGGCCCTCGCCGGCGGCGGCGAGCGCTACACGACCCGCCACCGCGAGCGCGGCCGCCTGCTCGCCCGGGAGCGGGTCGAGCTGCTCGTCGACCCGGACAGCGCCTTCCTCGAGCTGTCCCCGTGCGCGGCCTACGGGAGCGGGTTCCAGGTCGGGGCGAGCATCGTGACCGGCATCGGGGTGATCTCGGGGGTGGAGTGCGTGGTCATCGCGCACGACCCGACCGTGCGCGGCGGCACGATGAACCCCTACACCTTGCGGAAGAACCTGCGGGCCCTCGAGATCGCCCGGGTCAACCGGCTACCGCTCGTCAACCTCGTCGAGTCTGGCGGGGCCGACCTCCCGACCCAGGCGGACCTCTTCATCCCGGCCGGGCAGATCTTCCGGGACCTGACCGAGCTCTCGGCGCTCGGCATCCCGACGATCGCCCTCGTCTTCGGCAACTCCACGGCCGGCGGCGCCTACGTCCCGGGGATGTGTGACTACTCGGTGCTCGTCGACCGCCAGGCCAAGGTGTTCCTTGGTGGCCCCCCGCTGGTGAAGATGGCCACCGGCGAGGACGCCGACGACGAGGAGCTCGGTGGGGCGGCGATGCACGCCCGGGTGTCGGGTCTGGCCGACTACTTCGCCGTCGACGAGCTCGACTGCCTGCGTCTCGGGCGTCAGATCGTGGCCGACCTCAACTGGCGCAAGCTTGGGCCGGGGCCGTCGAAGCCGGCTGACCCACCGCTCTACGACCCCGACGAGCTCCTCGGCATCGTCTCCTCGGACCTCCGGGTGCCGTTCGACCCGCGACTCGTGATCGCCCGGGTCGTCGACGGCTCGCGCTTCGACGAGTACAAACCCCTCTACGGCCCGAGCCTCGTCACCGGCTGGGCCACGCTCCACGGCTACCCGATCGGCATCCTGGCCAACGCCCGCGGCGTCCTCTTCATGGAGGAGTCGAAGAAGGCCACCGAGTTCATCCTCCTGGCCAACCAGACCGACACCCCGCTCCTCTTCCTCCAGAACACGACGGGCTACATGGTGGGCCGCGACTACGAGCAGGCCGGGATCGTGAAGGACGGGGCCAAGATGATCAACGCCGTCACCAACAGCACCGTGCCCCACCTCACCGTGATCATGGGCGCCTCCTACGGGGCCGGGAACTACGGCATGTGCGGCCGGGCCTACCGCCCCCGGTTCCTCTTCACGTGGCCCAACGCCAAGGTGGCGGTCATGGGACCCCAACAGCTCGCCGGGGTGCTGTCGATCGTGGCCCGCCAGTCGGCGGCGGCCTCGGGCCAGCCGTTCGACGAAGCGGCAGACGACGTTCGGCGCCGGGCGGTCGAGGACCAGATCGAAAGGGAGTCCCGGGCCCTCTTCATGACCGGAAAGCTGTACGACGACGGGATCATCGACCCGAGGGAGACCCGGACGGTCCTCGGCATCGCCCTGTCCGCGGTGCACGCCAACGTGGTGGAGGGCCGCCGCGGCTACGGGGTCTTCCGGATGTGAGGCCGGCACGGTGAGCGCGCCATCGTGAGGACCATCGAGAAGCTGCTCGTGGCCAACCGGGCCGAGATCGCAGCACGCATCGTCCGCACCGCTCGGTCGATGGGCATCGCCACCGTGGCCGTGCACTCAGACGCCGACGCCGACCTGCCCTACGTGCGCCTGGCCGACGAGGCCGTCCGCCTGCCGGGCGCGTCGCCGACCGAGACCTACCTCGACGTGGAACGGGTCGTGGAGGCCGCCCGGCGGAGCGGGGCCGACGCCGTGCACCCGGGCTACGGGTTCCTGGCCGAGCGGGCCGGCTTCGCCCGCGCCTGCGCCGAGGCCGGCCTCTGCTTCGTCGGGCCGTCGCCCGAGGTCATCGAGGCGATGGGCTCGAAGGTGGCGGCCCGCTCCCTCATGGCCGATGCCGGCGTCCCCGTGCTCGCTGGCGAGACCGTGCACGCCGGCCAGGACCTCGACAAGGCGGCCGACCGGGTGGGCTTCCCCCTCCTCGTGAAGGCGGTCTTCGGCGGCGGCGGGCGGGGGATGCGGGTCGTGCGGGCGCCCGACCAGCTCGCCGAGGCGGTGGCCTCGGCCGGGCGGGAGGCGGCTGCGGCGTTCGGTGACGGCGCGGTGTTCCTCGAGCGCTACGTGGAGCACCCCCGCCACGTCGAGGTGCAGGTTGTGGGGGACACCCACGGCCACGTCGTGCACCTCTTCGAGCGGGACTGCTCGGTGCAGCGCCGCTTCCAGAAGGTCATCGAGGAGGCGCCGGCGCCCGGCCTCGACGACGCCGTCCGCCGGCGCTTGGGCGAGGCCGCGGTGACCGCGGCCCGGGCCATCGCCTACGTCGGGGCGGGCACCGTCGAGTTCGTGGTCGACCGGGAGGACCGGTTCTTCTTCCTCGAGGTCAACACGAGGCTCCAGGTCGAGCACCCGGTGACCGAGCTCGTGACCGGCCTCGACCTGGTCGAGGTGCAGCTGCGAGTGGCGATGGGCGAGGCCCTGCCGCCGGTCGTCACCGACGCCGCCGTGCATGGCCACGCCGTCGAGGCCCGGCTCTACGCCGAGGACGCCGCCGCCGGTTTCGTCCCGACGAGCGGGGTGATCGACCGGCTCGCCGTGGCCCCGGGTCCCGGCCTCCGGGTCGACGCCGGCTACGAAGCCGGGTCGGCGGTCACGACGCACTACGACGCCATGCTGGGCAAGGTGGTGGCCTGGGCCCCGACCCGGGACGAGGCGATCCACCGGCTCACCCGGGCGCTGCGGGGGGCGGAGCTCCACGGACCGCCGACCAACCGCGACCTCCTCGTGGCCGTCCTCGAGCACGCCGAGTTCCGCGCCGGCCGGGCCGACACCGGGTTCTTGGACCGTCACCCGCCGGACCAGCTGGTCGCCCCGGTGGCCGGCGGGACCCGCCGGCTGCACGCCCTGGCCGGCGCCCTCGCCCGGCAGGCCGACCGGCGCGGGCGGGCCGCCGTGCAGGGGACCGTGCCCTCCGGCTGGCGCAACGTGCGCTCCGGGCTGGCCCACGAGGTGCTGGCCGACCGGGAGGGCGCGCTCATCGTGGGCTACGCCCTCCTGCCCGACGGTCTCGTGGCCGAGGTGGGCGGCGAGGCGGTCGCCGGGACGCGGCTCGAGCAGGCCGAGCCGTCCCTCGTGGTGCTCGTCACCGACGGGGTGGCCCGTCGCTTCCGGGTGCAGCTCGTCGACGAGCGCGTCCATGTCGACAGCCCGCTCGGCGCGTCGAGCTTCCGGGCCGTGGCCCGGTTCCCCCTCCCGGGGGTGGCGGAGGACCACGGCTCGCTCCACGCCCCGCTGCCCGGGACCATCCGGAGCGTCCTCGTCGCCCCGGGTGACGCCGTGCGCGCCGGCGACCCGCTCGTCGTGCTCGAGGCGATGAAGATGGAGCACGAGGTGCGGGCGCCCCACGAGGGCGTGGTGCGGGCGGTGATGGTGGCCGAGGCCGACCAGGTGGAAGAAGGCGCCGTCCTCGTCGTCCTCGAGGAGGTCGAAGGTGGCTGAGGCAACGGCCCGCCGCCCACTCTTCGTCGCCAACTGCTCGGGCTTCTACGGCGACCGCCTGGCCGCGGCGCGCGAGGTGCTCGAGGGCGACGTGCCCGTCGACGTCCTCACCGGCGACTACTTGGCCGAGCTCACGATGCTCCTCCTGTGGAAGGCCCGCCAGCGGGACCCGTCGACCGGCTTCGCCACCACGTTCCTGCGGCAGATGGAGGACGTCCTCGGGCTCTGCCTCGAACGGGGCGTGCGGGTCGTCGCGAACGCCGGCGGGCTCAACCCGAGGGGCCTGGCGGAGCGGCTCGTCGAGCTCGGGGACAGTCTGGGCCTCTCGCCGAGGGTGGCGTTCATCGAGGGCGACGACCTGAGCGGGCGCCTGGCCGAGCTGCAGGCCACCGGCCACCCCTTCCTCCACGTCGACACGGGTCACGCGCTCGCCGATCGCCACGTGACCCCGCTCACGGCCAACGCCTATCTCGGGGGCTGGGGGATCGCCGAGGCCCTCGGCGCGGGCGCCGACGTCGTCGTGTGCCCCCGCGTCACCGACGCCGCGCTCGTCGTCGGCCCGGCCGCCTGGTGGCACGGCTGGTCCCCCGGCGACTGGGACCGCTTGGCCGGCGCGGTCGTGGTCGGGCACATCCTCGAGTGCGGCACCCAGGCCACCGGGGGCAATTACTCCCTGGCTCACGAGCTGCCCGACCACCGCCGCCCCGGCTTCCCGATCGCCGAGGTGGCGGCGGACGCCAGCGCGGTGATCACGAAGCAGCCCGGCTCGGGCGGGACCGTCACGGTGGGGACGGTCACCGCCCAGCTCCTCTACGAGATCGCCGAGCCGGCCTACATCAACCCCGACGTGGTGACCCGGTTCGACACGATCGCCCTCGAGCAGGTGGGCCCGGACCGGGTGGCGGTCAGCGGCGTGCGGGGCGAGCCGGCACCCGACCGGTTGAAGGTGGCCATCAACTTCGACGGCGGGTACCGCAACTCGATGACCATGGTGCTCACGGGCCTCGACATCGAAGCCAAGGCGGCCCAGGCGACCGACGAGCTCTTCGAGGTCCTCGGCGGCCCGGCGCAGTTCGACAAGGTCGACGTGCGCCTCGTCCGGAGCGACCGCCCCGACGCGCCGACCAACGAGCAGGCCACGGCCCAGCTTCGGGTGACGGTCGAGGACCGGGACCCGGCCAAGGTGGGCCGGCGGTTCTCGGGGGCGGTGGTGGAGCTCCTCCTCGCCAGCTACGCCGGGGCTTTCACGACCACTCCCCCCACCGACGCCCACGCCTTCGGCGTGTACTGGCCCACGCTCATCCCGGCTGATCTCGTGGCGCAGGTGGTCACCCTGCCCGACGGGTCACTTCGGACCGTGCCCGAGCCGCCCGGCGCCGGGGCCTCGCTGGCGACCCCGATCGTGCCCCCGGCCTTCGGCCTCCCGACCCCCGACGGGGCGACGGAGCGGGTGGCCCTCGGCGAGCTCTGCGGCGCCCGATCGGGCGACAAGGGGGGCAACGCCAACGTGGGCCTCTGGACCTGGGACGAGGAGGCCTATGCCTGGCTGGTCGAAGAGCTCACGCCGGGGCGCTTCACCGAGCTCGTGGGGGAGGCGGTGGGCCTCCCGGTCCACCGCTACCTCCTCCCGAACCTTCTCGCCCTGAACTTCGTGGTGGTGGGCCTCCTCGGCGAGGGGGTGGCCTCGTCGGCCCGGGCCGACCCCCAGGCCAAGGGCCTGGGCGAATACCTCCGGTCCCGCCTGCTCGACGCGCCGGCCTCGGTCGTCCGCCGGGCCCGCCGGCCGGCCGTCGCCGGTCCGGCCGGCCCCCCCGGGGGGGTCCGATAAACCGTGGCCGGCCGGGCCTACACTTTGCGCCGACGACCGAGCGATACGTGGACGAAGCGACGTCGAGCGACCAGTTGCCGATGCAGCCCCCTCGTTCATGCCCCCTCCACGGGCGGGCCGGGAGAGCCGGACCCGCCCGACGCAGTAGCCGTAGGTGATGGCGCGCCGCCCGTGCGGTGCGCCGGTGGGCAGGTCCCGGCGGACAGATGGGTGGACCACCTGGCGGCCGGTCGAGATGGGGAGCGTGCCGGAGGGGTCCCGGGTCGGTCCGGGAGGCGGAGGAGGCTGAGGAGTTTGTGAGGCTGGTCAGCGTTCAGGTCGAGAAGTTCCGCAACGTCATCGACTCCGACGTCTTCACCATCGAGCCCGACGTCACCTGCCTCGTCGGCAAGAACGAATCGGGCAAGACCGCTCTCCTCCAGGCCGTCTACCGGCTGAGCCCGTCCCACCGGGGCGACCTCTTCGAGCCGCTCAGCCACTACCCCCGGAGCCTCCTCATCAAGGACCGCCGCCAGGGGGTCATCGAGGACACCGCGCCGGTCACCGCTGCTTTCGAGCTCGAGGCGGCCGACCACAACGCCTTCGAGGAGCGCTTCGGCCCGGGCTCGGTGACCGCCAGCCGCGTGGTCGCCCAGCGCCTCTACGACAACCAGCTCTTCGCCGACCTCGACGACGGCGCGCTGAACGAGGCCAACGCGGTGCGCTACGTCGTCGAGCAGGCCAGCGTGAGCCCGCTCACCGCGCCGAGGCTGACCGGCGCGGGATCGTTCGACGCCGTCCGCTCGGTCGTGGCCGACCTCGAGCAGGCGGTCAAGCACCCCCCCGAGGGCGAGACCGCCCCGCCCGAGCTGGTCGACGACCTCCGCAAGCTGCGCGACGCCCTCGTCGGCGCCCTCGGGACCGAGACCGGCTTTCTGGCCGACGCCGTGGCCTCGGTCCTGAAGGAGCGGCTGCCGACGATCTTCTACTTCGGCGAGTACGACTTCTTGGAGGGCCGGGTCGACCTCGACCGGCTCTTCGGTGTCCCCGACACTCAGCTCTCCGGGGGCGAGCGCACGGCCAAGGCCCTCCTCGAGCTCTCCGGTGACGACGTCGAGTCGCTCCTCAACGAGGAGTACGAGGAGCGCAAGGCCCAGCTCGAGCTGGTGAGCAACATGCTGACGGGGGAGATCGCCGAGTACTGGACCCAGACGGGCGACCTCGCGGTCACGATCGACATCGACCGTCGGACCGACGACGCGGTCGACGGCCAGACGAAGGTGACGAACTGGTTGGAGCTGCGGGTCCAGGACCGGCGCAACGGCCACACCACGAACTTCGACGAGCGCTCGGGCGGGTTCCGCTGGTTCTTCTCGTTCCTCGCGTCCTTCGCCCGCTACGACAACAACAAGGCCGAGCGGGTGGTGATCCTCCTCGACGAGCCCGCCCTCACGCTCCATGCCACCGCCCAGCGGGACTTCCTGCGCTTCATCGAGGACCGGTTGGCCCCCAAGCACCAGGTGGTGTTCACGACGCACTCGCCCTTCATGATCGAGCCGGGCCACCTCGAGCGGGTGCGCTTCGTCGAGGACCGGGGGGGCGACGACGGTTCCAAGGTCACGCGGGACCCCACGCACCTCTCGAGCGACTCGCTCTTCCCGCTCCAGGGGGCCATCGGCTTCGGCATCGCCAAGGACCTGCTCGACAGCCCGAACCTGATCCTCGTCGAGACCATCTCGGACTACACCTACCTGCGGGTGCTGAGCGACCACCTGCGGGCGGTCGGGCGGACCGGGCTCGACGACCAGTGGAAGGTGGTCCCGGTCGGCAGCGCGGCCCGGGTGGGGATCTTCGTGGCTCTCATGGGCCAGGGCGTGAACGCCACCGTCGTCTTCGAGGCCAACGACGAGAACGCGCAGCTGTCGGCGCTCGTGGCCCAGGGGGCGATCGAGAGCGGCAACCTCGTGACGCCGGCCCAGGTGACGTCGACGGCGGAGGCCAGCCTGGAGGACCTCTTCGACCTCGGCGACTACCTCGCCATCTTCAACGTGGCCTTCCGGGACACGGGCGCGGCCCTCACCCCGGCCGAGCTCGGGCCGGGCGACCGGGTCGTGCAGCGGATCGAGGACCTGCGCGGCGCCTACGACCGGGACCGCCCGGCCGAGGTGCTGCTGCGCCACCGCGACCAGATCATGGGGGCGCTTTCGGAGGTCACCCTCTTCAACTTCGAGCAACTCTTCCGCCGGGTGAACGCCGGGCTCACCTGAGCCCGCCCGCCCAGCGGGTGATCGCCGCGGCGAAGCGGTCGGCCGAGCCGTCCTCGTACGCCAAGGCCAGCCACGGCTCGGTGAGCTCGACCTCGAGCACGACCGGGTGCCCGTCGGCACCGGGCACGACGTCGACCCGGCCGTAGAGGAGAGGTGGGTTGCCGGGCACCGCGCCGAGGGCCCGGACGGCCAGCTCGACCTCGGCCGGGGTGGCCCTCCGGGGCTCGACCGCCGGCAACCCGGGCGGGGCGACGCCGTCGGTCAGCGAGGCGGCCTTCCTCATGGCGTGGCTGTAAACGCCGCCGAGAAAGACGAGATCGGTCTCGCCCACCGCGTCGACGCCGGCCAGGTAGGGCTGCACCATGGCCACCTGGCCCGCCTCGTGGAGCCGTCGCACGTGGTCGAGCGCCGCCGCCTCGTCGCCCGGCGGATGGCGGGCGGCGTCCCTGCTCCCGAGGCCGACGGCCGGTTTGACCACGCACCCGCCGGCGGGCACCGCGACGGCCTGCCCGGGCTCGAGCCAGGTCGTCGGGACGACGGGCACGCCGGCCGCGGCGAGGTCGGCCAGGTAGCGCTTGTCGGTGTTCCAGCGGAGCACCGGGCCCGGGTTGGCGAGCCGCGGCACCGAGGCCGTCCAGGCGAGGAAGTCGCCGCGCCGGTCGACGTAGTCGAAGGTGCAGCGGACGACCACGAGGTCGTAGCGGGCCCAGTCCGCCGACTCGTCGTCCCAGCGGGCCGGACCGGCGTCGACCCCGAGGTGGTCGAGTGCGGCGACGAGGAGCCGGCCGTCGTCGTCCAGCTCCGGCCACTCGGCCGAGGTGGCGAGGGCGACGAGAGGGCGGGCCACGGGCCGATGGTGGTGGGCGGCCGTCCCCGGTGGCAAGGTGACCGGTCGGACGAGGAGGAGCGATGGCCGAGGTGGCGCTCAGCGGGAAGACGATCGTGGTGACCGGGGTGACCGGGCAGGTGGCCGAGCCGCTGGCCCTCGGCCTGGCGAAGGACAACGAGGTGGTCGGCGCGGCCCGGTTCTCGGACCCGCAGGCCCGGCGACGGCTCGAGGAGGGCGGCGTCCGCTGCGTGCCGGTCAACCTCGTCCGGGGAGAGGTGGGCGAGCTACCGGCCGACGCCGACTACGTGATCCACATGGCGGTGGCCAAGAGCAACCGCTGGGGGGTCGACCTCGACGCCAACTGCGGCGGGCTGGCCGCGCTCATGGAACACCACCGTGAGGCCGCCGCTTTCCTCCACTGCTCCACGGCCGCCGTCTACCGGCCCGACGGCCACCGGGCGCTCGCCGAGGACGACGAGCTCGGTGACAACCACGGCGTCTGGCCGTTCCTCCGCACGTACAGCATCACGAAGATCGCCGCCGAGGCGGTGGCCCGTTACGCCGCCCGTCGCTTCGAGCTGCCGACGACGATCGCCCGGCTCTCGGTCCCCTACGGCGACAACGGCGGTTGGCCGGCCCTCCACCTCGAGATGCTCCTCGGCGGCCAGCCCATCGAGGTGCACGTCGACGCGCCGAGCGTCTTCAGCCCCATCCACGAGGCCGACATCGCTGCCACCTTGCCCGGGCTCCTCGGTGCGGCCGCCGTGCCGGCCACCGTCGTCAACTGGGGCGGGCCGGCGCTCTCGATCGAGGAGTGGTGCGCCTACCTCGGCGACCTCGTCGGGGAGCCACCGCGGTTCCAGCCGACCGAGGCCACGATCGAGAGCACCACGCTCGACCTCACCCGTCTCCACGGGCTCGTCGGGCCGACCCGGGTCGACTGGCGCGAGGGGATGGCGGCGATGGTCGCCCACCGGCATCCCGAGGCCGTCCGCCGCTGAAAAAAAGGTCGGCGACCCCAAGTTTCTTGCACCTCTGGGCGGTCACGAGGTCAGACTTGGGGGGTGGTCCAGGCGGAATGGGGGACCGGCGGGGCGGGGGTCCGGCCGATGTGGGCGAGCGCGAGCGCCACCGCGCTCCTGGACGGGATCGCCGACGCCGTCATCGTGGCGGACGAGGAGAGCCGGATCGTCTACGCGAACCGGGCCACCGAGCACCTCGTCGGTTGGGACCGCCGGCTCCTGCAGGGTACCGAGCTCGTGCAGCTCATCCCCGAACGGCTCCGCCACGCCCACTTGTCGGGGTACTACCGGCTGGTGGCCGGGGGCGAGCCGACACTCCTCGGCCGGCCGGTCGAGGTGCCGGTCCTCCGGATCGACGGGAGCGAGATCACCGTCGAGATGGTGCTCTCCGTGATGCCGCTCGAGGGCGGGCGGCGGGTGGTCGTGGCGTCGCTCCGCGATGTGCGGGAGCGCACGGCGATCGAGCGCCACGGCCTCGTGGCCGAGGAGCTCCTGCTCCTCCTGGCCCGGGGTCTCTCGGGCGACGACGCCCTCGGCCAGATGCTGGCCGCCATCGGCGAGACGCTCGGCTGGGACGTGGCCGCCCTCTGGTCGGTCGAGTCCGACGACATGCTCCGCTGCCGTCGGGTGTGGCGGTCGGACCCGGACGGCTTCGCCCACTTCGAAGCGGCCTGCCTCGGGGCCCGCCTCGGCCGGGGAGAGGAGCTCCCGGGCCGGGTGCTCGCCTACGGCAAGCCCGCCTGGGTGGTGCACCTCGGGCCTGACCGCTCCGTGACTCGTACCTCGGCCGCGCTGGCCGACGGCCTGCGGTGCGCCTTCGCCTTCCCGCTCCACGCCGGCGAGGACCTCACCGCCGTCGTCGAGCTCCTCACGGGCGAGCCCCTCCAGCCCGACTCGCCCCTGGTCGAGACGATGGCGGCCATCGGCGGCCAGCTCGGGTCCTACCTGCGCAAGCTCGAGGCCGAACAGGAGCGCGAGCGGCTGGCCGTCGAGCTCGAGAAGGCCCAGCGGCTGCAGGCCTTCCTCCTCCGGGCCAACCGGGTGCTGGCCGAGTCGGCCGACTACCGGGAGACCCTCGAGCGTCTGGCGGCGACCGCCGTGCCGCTCCTGGGCGACGTCTGCCTGATCGACGTCCTCGACGAGCGCGACACGCTGCAGCGACTGGCGGCCCGGCACGCCGACTCGGGCAGCCAGGCCCTCCTCGACGAGCTGGCCCACGACTTCGTCCCCGACACCGAGGGTCGCCATCCGAGCCTGGTGGCTGTGCACACCGGCGCCTCGAGCTGGTCGCCAATCCTCTCCGAGGAGTTCCTCGACGCGGTGGCCCCGGGCGAACGCCAGCGCGAGCTCGTCGAGAAGCTCGGGCTCCGGGCCTACGCCTGCGTGCCGCTGGTCGTGCGGGGCCGCACGCTCGGTGCGGTGACCCTCCTCACGGCCGGGCGCCCCTTCGGCGCCGAGGACCTCGAGCTCGCCGACGAGCTGGCCGGGCAGGTGGCCGCGGTCGTGGACAAGGCCCGGCTCCACGAGGGGGAGCACCAACTGGCCCAGGTGCTCCAGCAGGGCCTCCTCCCGCAGCGCCTGCCGCGGGTGAACGGCATGGCCATGACCGCGCGCTACCTGCCGGCCACCTCGGCCGACGAGGCCGGCGGCGACTGGTACGACGTCGTGGCGCTGCCCGACGGCAAGGTGGGCCTGGCGGTGGGCGACGTGCAGGGCCACGATGGCGCGGCGGCCCTCGTCATGGGACAGCTGCGCAACGCCCTCCGGGCCTACGCCTTCGACGGCAGCGGACCCGACGACGTGCTCGACCGGCTGAGCCGCTTCGCCGACGGCCTCGGCCTCGAGCTCATGGCGACGGTGGCCTACGTCGTGCTCGACCCGGAGACCGGCGCGTTCGTCGCCGCTTCGGCCGGCCACCTCGCCCCCCTCGTCGTGCCGGCCCACGCCGTGCCCGCCGTGCTCGACGTGACGCCGGGTCCGCCGATCGGCCTCGGCGCCACCGACTACGCCGCCCAGCGCGGGACGCTGCGGCGCGGTGACGCCCTCGTGCTGTTCACCGACGGGCTCGTCGAGGACCGGACGACCGACATGGCCGAGGGCCTCGCCGCGCTGCGCGAGGCCCTCGCCAAGGGCTCGCGCGACCCGGCGGCCCTCGCCGCCCGCCTCGAGGAGCGGGTGCTCGGCGCCTCGGGGCGCGAGGACGACGTGGCGTTCCTGGTGGCCCGCCGGCTCCCGGCGGAGAAGCGCTGAACGCCGGCCGACCGGAGGAGACGGTGGCCGACCAGCAACCGGCGAGCCGCGTCACGGTGGTCGACGTCCCGGCCAAGCACCGCTACGAGGCCACGGTCGACGGCCAGCTGGCCGGTTTCGTCCGGTACCGGGAGCTGCCGGGGGCGGTCGAGCTCATCCACACCGAGGTCGACCCGGCTTTCGAGCACCACGGCGTGGGCACCGCGCTCGCCGTCTTCGCCCTCGACGACGTGCGGGCCAAGGGTCGGGCCGTCGTGGCCACGTGCCCGTTCATCGCCAGCTACGTCAAGCACCACCCCGAGTACCAGGACCTGTTGGCCCGCTGAGCAACCCGTCGAGGACGGCCCGCAGGGCCTCCTCGTCGCCCGCCACTTCGACCGTCTTGTGCCGGGCGGAACTGCCGGCCACGAGGGTCACTGCGCCGTGGTGCACGCCGAAGGCCCGGGCGACCGCCCGCCGGACCGCCTCGTTGGCCCGCCCGTCGACCGGGGGCTCGGTCACCGCCACCACGAGCGCGCCGTCGCGGTGCCCGCCGACGGCGCTCTTCACGGCGCGGGGGCGGGCGAAGACCCGGAAGCGCAGCCGGCCCGGGGCTGGACCGGGGCCGCTCAGCCGGCGAAGTCCCAGGAGTCGCCCTTCTCGTAGCGGTGCAGGACGTGCTTGGCGATGAGGATCTTGTGCACCTCGTCGGGACCGTCGGCCAGGCGGAGCGTCCGGGCGCCGAGGTACATGCCCGACAGGGGCAGGTCGCTCGAGACCCCGGCCGCTCCCCAGACCTGGATGGCCCGGTCGACGACACGGGCGTAGGCCGCCGGCACGAAGATCTTGATGGCCGAGATGTCGGTCCGGGCCTCGGGGTCGCCCCGGTCCACCTTCTCGGCGGCGTGGATGGTCATGAGCCGGGCCGAGAGGACGTCGAGGTAGCTGTCGGCGATGAAGCCCTGGATGAACTGCTTGTCCTTCAGGAGCCCACCGTGGACCTCGCGGGTGAGCGTGCGCTCAACCATGAGGTCGAACGCCCGCCACATCTGGCCCACCGAGTTCATGCAGTGGAAGATGCGTCCGGCCCCGAGGCGGTGCTGGGCCGCCTGGTGACCCTCGCCCACCTGACCGAGGGCATTGTCGAGGGGCACCCGGACGTCGTGGTACCGGACCTCGCAGTGGTCGGAGGTGGGGGCACCCCAGATGCCGATGCCCCGGACGATCTCGACGCCCGGGGTGTCGGTCGGCACGATCATCTGGACCATCTGCCCGCTGCGGCCGAGCTCGCCGGTCTCGTCCTCGGCCCGGCACATCACGATGAAGAAGTCCGCCCGCTTCCCGTTGCTCGTGAACCACTTGTGGCCGTCGATCACCCACTCGTCCCCCTCCCGACGGGCGGTGGTGGCGATCGAGCGGGGGTCCGAGCCGGCGTGCTCGGGCTCGGTCATCGAGAAGCCGGACTCCATCGTCCCCTCGACGAGAGGGAGCAGCCACTTGCGCTTCTGCTCCTCGGTCCCGTAGCGGACGAGCACGGTCTGGTTACCCGAGTTCGGGGCCACCACGCCGAAGAGGGCGGCCGCCCCGACCGCGTAGGCCAGGATCTCGTTCATGTAGGCGTGGGCCAGGAAGTCGAGGCCCATGCCGCCGTACTCGGTCGGGAGGTGGGGGGCCCAGAGCCCGGCCGCCTTCACCTTGGCCTTGATGGCCTCCCGCCGTTCACGGCCTCGCCCGGCGACGGCCGGGTCGGACGAGCGGCGGGCCCCGAAGAGCTCGTCCTCGTAGGGGAGGATCTCCTCGTTGACCAGCTGGGCCGTCCGCAGCCTGATGTCGTTGATGCGGTCGTCGAGGACCGGGACCGGGCTCACGTTGATGGGCATGGGACCTTCCTACTCCGGCCGGCCCCGAGGCGCACGGCCCGCGGTGGACAAATCGAAACGAATCGGTAACATTCGCCCGCACGCCACGGCGTCAGCATGGTCGTGTCCCGGGTGAGGGTTAGGTCTACCGGGTCACGGTCGGCGGGCGCCGTGACGCTGGCCGCAGCACGGCGAGACAGCAGGACGAACAGGGGGGATTGCCGATGAAGGTCGGTACACGATGAGCGCGGGCGACCCGTCGCCGCCCGAGGGTAACGGCTTCGACCGACGATCGTTCCTCCGCCTCGGCGCGGGGGCCGGAGCCGCCCTGGCCGGCGTCTCGGGTCTGGCCGCGCTGGCCGGCAACGAGCCGGCCTTCGCGGCCAGCGCCCCGAAGCACGGGGGGAGCCTCCAGGTCGCCACCGAGGCCGAAGAGGACGGCTTCGACCCGGGTCTCGTCACCTGGGACACGAGCGGGGTGATCTACGCCCGCACCGTCTACGACTCGCTCGCCGTGCTCGGGGCGAACGGGTCGGTCCAGCCGTACCTGGCCCAGTCCATCAAGCACAACGCCGACTACACGAGCTGGACGATCACCGTCCGCCCGAACATCACGTTCCACAACGGGGCCCCGCTCAACGGGGCGGCCCTCTACGCCAACGCCGAGCACCTGGTGGCCTCGCCCATCGTCGGTCCGGCCCTGTCGCCGATCGCCGACATCGCGGTGAGCGGCCCGTACTCGATCACGTTCACGATGAAGCAGCCCTGGGTGGCCTTCCCCTACGGGCTGACGGGCCAGGCGGGGATGGTGGCCGAGCCGGGCTCCCTCAAGAACGGCACGGCCATGCGCAACCCCATCGGCACCGGGCCTTTCGTCTTCAAGGAGTGGGTGCCCGGTGACCACTTCACGGCCACCCGCAACCCCCACTACTGGCGCCCGGGCCTGCCCTACCTGAACAGCATCACCTACCGGCCGATCCCGGACATCGCCTCGCGTGACGACAGCCTCAAGTCGGGCACGGTGAGCCTGCTCATCTCGAGCGACGTGCAGTCGATCGTCGACTTCCGGGGCAACAGCCAGTACGTGATCACGACCGACTTGCACAAGGTGACGGGGGAGACCGACCAGATCTTCCTGATGCTCAATGCTGCGTCCCCTCCGCTCGACGATGTCCGGGTCCGGACGGCCTTGGCCTACGCCATCAGCCCGAAGGTCATCAACGACACGCTCGGCTACGGCATCGCGCCGCTCTCGACGGGGCCGTTCACCGCCGGTACCCCGCTCTACGCGCCGACCGGCTACCCCCAGTACAACCCGGCGAAGGCCAAGGCCCTCCTGCGCCAGGTCGCGGCGGAGAAGGGGCCGATCTCCTTCGCCATGGGCTGCACCAACGTAGGCCGCAACCTGCAGACCATGGAGCTGGTCCAAGCCGAACTCCAGAGCGTCGGCGTGAAGACGACGATCAACCAGGTGCTGCAGTCCTCCTACATCACGAACGCCCTCTTCGGGAAGTACCAGCTCTACTTGTGGCGCCAGTTCGGCACGCCCGACCCCGACTCGAACTTCATCTTCTGGAGCTCGACGACGACGGGGGCCATCGGGTCGGAGTCGCTCAACTTCGCCCGCAACAAGGACTCGCTCATCGACGCGGCGCTCACCGTCGGGCGGGAGAACCCGAACCCGAGGCTCCGCATCAAGGCCTACCAGCAGGTGGCTCGCCGCTTCGCCGCCGACATTCCGTACCTGTGGCTGACCCGGGCCGTGTGGACGGTCGTCCACGCGCAGAACGTGACCGGCCTCTTGAATCCGACGGTCCCCGGGGGTACGCCGGCCCTCCCGATCATCTCGGGGGTCTTCTTCCCCTCCAACCTGTCCCTGACCTGACGAACGGAGGGGGCGAGGGTGGCGCTCATGATCCTTCGCCGCCTGGGGCAGCTCGTGGGCGTGCTGCTCGTCGTCACGTTCGTCTCCTACCTCCTCCTCAACTTCCTGCCGGGCAACACGGCCGCCGTCATCGCCGGCCCCTACGGGACGAAGGCGTCCATCGCCCACATCAGCGCCCAGCTCCACCTGAACGATCCCCTGCCGGTGCGCTACTTCGATTGGCTCCGCCAGCTCCTCCAGGGGAACCTCGGCCAGTCGGCCTTCACCCACCAGCCGGTGGGCCAGGCGCTCGCCCAGCGGCTGCCGTGCACGCTCGAGCTGATCCTTCTGTCGCAGCTGATCGCGCTGGCTGTGGCCGTGCCGCTCGGCATCGCCGCGGCCCTCCGCCCAGGCGGCTGGCTCGACAACGTGGCGAGCACGACGGCCTTCGGCCTCCTCTCGATGCCGGCCTACGTTCTCGGCTACGTCCTCGTGATCATCTTCGCCGTGAACCTCCACCTGTTCCCGGCCACCGGCTACGTGCCGTTCAACCAGGCGCCCCTCACGAACCTCCACGACATGGTCCTGCCCAGCATCACGCTCGCCGTCGGCTCGCTCGCCGTCTACCTCCGGGTGCTGCGGGCGGAGATGATCGCCACCCTCTCGGAGGACTACATCACGATGGCCGTAGCCAAGGGCATGCCGACCTGGCGCATCCTCACCCGCCACGCCCTCCGCCCCTCGACGATCGCCCTCGTCACGGTGGCCGCCCTCAACGTCGGCGCCCTCTTCGTCGGGGCGTTCCTGGCTGAGTACATCTTCCAGTTGCCCGGGGTGGGCTCGCTCTTCATCCAGTCGATCGAGTCGAAGGACTACCTCGTGATCCAGGGCATCGTGGTCGTGGTGGCGGTGGCCTACGTCGTCCTCAACTTCTTGGCCGACGTGGCCCAGCCGCTCATCGACCCGCGGCTGCGGGGGGTGCGCCGCCTTGGCTGACCTGGTCGTCGAGCCGATCCTCGCCGCCGACGAGGTCCGGGCCGAGGCGGCCGGGGCCCGGCCCCGCCGGTTCAAGCTGACCTTCTGGCTGGCCGCCGGTTGGATGGCCGCCATCACGTTCGTGGCGGTCTTCGCCAACCTGCTCCCGCTGCCCCCGCCGAACAAGCCGCTGGTCGGCCCGCCCTACAGCCTCCCGAGCTGGCAGTATCCCCTCGGCACCGACGAGCTCGGCCGGAGCATGCTCTCCCGGGTGGTCTTCGGCGCCCGCGTCTCCCTCGAGGTGGGCGTCGCCGCCATCGTGATCGGTCTCCTGGTCGGCGGCTTCTTCGGCCTCGTGGCCGGCTACTACCGGGGCAAGCTCGACGCGGTCATCAGTGCGGTGGCCAACGTCATGCTGGCCTTCCCGGCGCTCATCTTCGCCGCCGCTCTCGTGGCCTTCCTCGGTCCCAGCCTCGAGGTGGTGATCCTCGTCATCGGGGTCCTCTCGATCGCCCCGCTCACCCGGCTGGTCCGGGCCACGACGCTCACCCACGCCGGACGGGAGTTCGTGCTCGCGGCACGCATGATGGGCTACTCCAGCCGGCGCATCCTCTTCCGCGAGGTCATGCCGAACGTCATCCCGTCGGCGATCTCCTTCGCCCTCGTGGGCATGGCCCTCGCCATCGTCCTCGAAGGAGCCCTCTCCTTCCTGGGGCTCTCGATCCGTCCGCCCCAGCCCTCCTGGGGCAACATGATCGCTGAGGCCACCCAGTATCTGACCCAGGACGCCTGGCTCGTGATCTGCCCGTCGCTCTTCCTGTTTTTCACGGTGCTCGCGCTCAACCTGGGCGGCGACACGTTCCGCGCCGTCTTCGACGTGAAGGAATCAGCCCTGTGAGCCCCCGCCGCCGGGTGGCCACCGACTACCCCGTCGACGACGGTGGGCCGCTGCTCGAGGTCGAGGACCTGACCACGGCGTTCCGCACCCCGCGGGGCCGGCTCGTGGCCGTGGACGGCGTCTCGCTCACGCTGCAGCCGGGGACGACCCTCGGCGTCGTCGGGGAGTCGGGTTCGGGTAAGACCGTGCTCTCCCGATCGATCATGCGGCTCCTCCCGCAGAAGGGCACCGAGACCGGGGGAAGGGTGGTCTTCCGCGGCCGCGAGCTCACCCCGCTCTCGAGGAAGGAGCTCCGCCAGATCTGGGGGGCGGAGATGGCCATGATCTTCCAGGACCCCATGACCTCGCTCAACCCGACGATGAAGCTCGGGCGCCAGATCACCGAGTCCCTCCGCTACCACCTCGACATGAGCCGGAACGAGGCCCGGGAGCACGCCGTCGCCCTGCTGCGCTCGGTGGGTATCCCCACCCCGGAGCGGCGGCTGGGTGAGTACCCGCACCAGCTCTCGGGGGGCCTCCGCCAGCGGGTCACGATCGCCATCGCCCTAGCCTGCGGGCCGAGGCTCCTCTTCGCCGACGAGCCCACCACGGCGCTCGACGTGACCGTCCAGGCCCAGATCCTCGACCTCCTCGCCGCCCAGCAGCGGGAGCGCTCCATGACGATGGTCCTCGTGACCCACGACCTCTCCGTGGTGGCCGGCCGGACCGACGAGATCGCCGTCATGTACGCCGGGCGGATCGTCGAACGCGCCCCGACGAAGGTCCTCTTCTCGAAGATGAAGATGCCCTACACCGAGGCCCTCCTCGCGTCACTGCCGCGGGCGGACCGACCGAGCCACACGCCGCTCAAGGTGATCCCCGGCCGCCCGCCCGACCTCGTCGACCCGCCCAAGGGCTGCCGTTTCGCGCCGCGCTGCAGCTACGCCCAGGACAAGTGCCTGGCCGAGGACCCACCCCTGCGCGAGGCGTCACCCGGCCACGTCTACGCCTGCTGGTTCCCCGTCGGCACCCCCGCTGGCCGGGGAGCGCTCACCGCCAACGGTCGGGCCGCCGGAGCGGCTCCAGCCGACCCGACCCTGGCCCGCTCGTCACCGTGACGGCCGAGACCGCCGTATCGCTCCTCGACGTCGAGCACCTCGTCGTCGAGTACCCGCTCGGGCACGGGCGCAAGGTGCACGCCGTCTCCGACCTCTCGCTCAGCGTGGCCGAGGGCGAGACGCTCGGTCTGGTCGGCGAGTCGGGCTGCGGGAAGTCGACGACGGGACGGGCGATCGTCCAGCTGCCCCGGCCGACGTCGGGCGCGGTGCGCTTCGAGGGGACCGACCTCACGAAGCTCGGGGGCGACGACTTACGCCGCCTGCGGCCGCGCCTGCAGATGATCTTCCAGGACCCGATCTCCTCGCTCAACCCGAGGCGGCGCATCGAAGACATCGTGGGGGACCCCCTCACCGTGTGGGCCCCCCGAGGTGAGGAGAAGGGGGAGGCGGCCAGCCGGCGCAAGGCGAAGGTGGCCGAGGTGCTCGACGCGGTCGGCCTCGACCCCGTGGCGGTCGGCGGTCGGCGGCCCCACGAGTTCTCGGGGGGCCAGTGCCAGCGCATCAGCATCGCCCGGGCCCTCGTGCTCGAGCCCCGGCTCCTCATCTGCGACGAGCCGGTCTCGGCCCTCGACGTGTCGGTGCAGGCCCAGATCATCAACCTGCTCGAGGCGACGAAGGCCCGCTACGGCCTGACGCTCATCTTCATCTCGCACGACCTGGCCGTGGTGCGCAACATCAGCGACCGGGTGGCGGTCATGTACCTGGGCAAGATCTGCGAGGTCGGGCCGGCCGACGAGCTCTACAACGAGCCGCTCCACCACTACACGGCGGCGCTCCTGGCGGCCATCCCCGAGCCCGACCCCGACGTCGACCCGTCGAAGCACGTCGCCCTGGAGGGGGAGCTCCCGTCGGCCGTCGAGCCGCCCTCCGGCTGCCGGTTCCGCACCCGGTGCCCGCGGGCCGAGGGCCGCTGCGCCCAGGAGGAGCCCGAGCTGCGCGAGCTGCGACCCGGCCACACCGTGGCCTGTCACTTCCCGATCGAGGCCCCGGTGGTCGAGGTGGCCGCTTCAGCCGGCTAGGTCCGCTTCCTCGTCGTCGGCCGAGCCCTCTCGGTGGGCTTTGATCATCTGGCGGGCGATGACCTGCTGCTCGGTGATCACCCGCTCGGCCCGATTGCGGCCCATGAAGCTGATCGCCCAGTGGGCGAGGGCCCCGAGGCGGTTCTTGAAGCCGGTCAGGAACGTGATGTGGACGACGAGCCACAGCAGCCAACCGAGCACGCCACCGATCTGGAACCACCCGATCTTGGCGACCGCCCGGAAGCGTGAGACCACGGCCAGCTGGCCGAGGTCGACGTAGTGGAAGGGTCGGCGGCCCTCCTCGCCCCGCAGGTGCCGCTCGATCTCGTGCGCCGCGTGCCGGCCCGACTGCATGGCTCCCTCGGCCATGCCGGGCACGCCGTCGAGGGCCATGAGGTCGCCCACCACGAACACCTCGGGGTGGCCCGGGAGGCTGCAGTCGGGCAGCACCCCGACCCGTCCCTGCCGGTCCACCTGGGCCCCGATCTGCTCGGCCAAGCGGTGGCCGAGGAACGAGGCGGTCATGCCCGCCGCCCAGACCTTGGTCCTCGCCTCGATCCGTTCGGTGTGGCCGTCGGCGAAGCGCACCTCGACCGTCTCGTCGTCCATGTCGGTCACGAAGGCTCCGCAGTGCACCTCGACGCCCAACTGCTCGAGCACCTTGCGGGCGCTCTTCGAGTTGTGCCGGCCGAACGGGGCCAGGATCTCCTCACCGCCCTCGTAGAGGATGACCCGGGCCTGGCTCGGGTCGATGTGGCGGAAGTTCCGCCGCAGGGAGTGGTGCGACAGCTCAGCGATCTGTCCGGCCATCTCGACGCCCGTCGGACCGCCGCCCACGACCACGAACGTCAGCCAGGCCCGTTGCACCGCCTCGTCCGGCTCGGCCTCGGCCGACTCGAAGGCCCCGAAGATCCGCCCCCGGAGCTCGAGGGCGTCGTCGATGCTCTTCATCCCCGCCGCGTAGTGGCTGAACTCGTCGTGGCCGAAGTAGGAGGTGTGGACGCCGGCCGAGACGATCAGGCTGTCGTAGGGCACGGTGATCGTGCGGTCCATCTGGTTGGCCGCGACGGTGCGCGCCGTCAGGTCGATGTCGTCCACCTCGGCCAGGAGGATCTCGAGGTTGCGCTGGCGACGGAGCACGTCGCGGGTGGCCGGGGCGATCTCGCCCTCGGAGAGGATGCCGGTGGCCACCTGGTAGAGGAGCGGCTGGAACAGGTGGTGGTTGGTGCGGTCGATGAGCGTCACGTCGACCGGTGCCCGCCGCAGGGCCTTGGCCGCGAAGAGGCCGCCGAACCCCGAGCCGATGATCACGACCCGGTGCCGGGCTGGCCGCTTGCCGTCCGGTCCTTCACCGTCGGGCGCCATGCTTGCAGGCTACGACGGACCGGCGGTCGACGGCGCGGGGCGTCGCGGGCGGCCGGGTAGCGTGGCGGGCCCGACCGACGGACGATGAGGAGGTCAGCGCGCCGTGGGCCGTGTCGAGGTGCCGGAACTGACCGGCGGGCGCGTCCGCCTCGAGCCACTGTCGCTCGACCACGCGGCCGACCTGGCCGAGGCCGGGCGCGAGGACCGGGCCACCTACGCCTTCACCTGGGTGCCCGACGGCCCGGCCGGCGTCGACGCCTACCTCGCTTCGGTCCTCGGGCAGGCCGAGGCCGGTGAGCTCGTGCCGTTCGCCCAGGTGCGGCTGGTCGACGGCCGGGCGGTGGGCGCCACGTCCTACGGCAACCTCCGCCCGTGGCCCGACGGCTCGGGGCTCTCGGCCGTCGAGGTGGGTTGGACCTGGCTGGCCGGCTCGGCCCAGCGCACCGGCATCAACCTCGAGGCGAAGCTCCTCCTCCTCACCCACGCCTTCGAGGTCTTCGGCGTGGCCCGGGTGGACCTCAAGACCGACGCCCGCAACGAGCGGTCCCGGCGGGCCATCGAGGGCCTCGGTGCCCGGTTCGAAGGTGTGCTGCGCAGTTGGTCACCGTCGTGGGCGGCCGGCGAGGAGGGGCGGCTGCGCGACTCGGCGATGTTCTCGGTGGTGGCCGACGAGTGGCCGGCGGTCGCGGCCAACCTGCGCGACCGGCTCGCCCGGAGGGACGAGGAGCCGGCCGCGCCACGCTGAGCGGGGCCGTCGCGGCCTCGCGCGAACATGTGCCATGTACGTCCGGATGGCCACGGCCGACGACGCGGCGGCAATGCTCGCCATCTACGGACCGGTCGTCGAGTCGACGGCCATCTCCTTCGAGGTCGAGGTGCCATCCATCGAGGAGATGGCCGCCCGGATCACGAAGCGCCAGCCCGCCTACCCGTGGCTGGTGGGCGAGGCGGGCGACCGGGTCACCGGCTACGCCTACGCCGGGCCCTTCTCGGGCCGGGCGGCCTACGACTGGTCGGTCGAGACGAGCGTCTACGTGGCCGAGGACTGGCGGGGGCGGGGCGTCGGCCGGGCCCTCTACCGCGCGCTGTTCGAGCTCCTCGGGCTCCAGGGGTTCCGGCGGGCCATGGCCGGGGTGACCCTGCCCAACCCGGCCAGCGTGGCCCTCCACGAGGGGGCCGGCTTCACCCCGGTCGGCGTCTACCGCTCGGTGGGCTGGAAGTTCGGCGACTGGCACGACGTGGGCTGGTGGCAGCGGGGGATCGGGGCGGCCGAGGGCCGGCCGACGCCCCCCCGGCCCCTCACCGAGGTCCCGGCCGGCACCCTCGAGGCCGCCCTGGCCCGGGGCCACCTCCCCGCTGCCTGAGTGCTCGCCCGGGCCGGGTGGAGGCCGAATCCACCCGGTCTCCACCCTGGGGCCGATGCCGGCGAGGGGGTCGCGGGCGGACACTCAAGGCATGACCACTACCGCTTACCTCGTCAACATCGCCCTCATCGGCCTCGTGCTCCTCCAGATCCGGGGACGCCGGCTGACCCGGGCCGCGCTGCTCGTCCCGGTGATGATCACCGTCTGGGTGGCCTCGCAGTACCTCCACGGCATCCCGACCGCCGGCAACGACGTCCTGCTCGAGGTGGGCCTGGCGCTCACCGGGGCGACGCTCGGCGTGCTGGCCGGGCTGACCACCCGCATCCGCCTCGACGGCGGCGTCGGCGTGGCCAAGGCCGGCCTCGTGGCCGCGGTGCTCTGGGTCGTCGGCGTCGGCTCCCGGATGGCCTTCTCGGTCTGGGCCAGCCACGGCGGGGCCCCGGCCATCGTCCGGTTCAGCATGGCCCACCACATCACGTCGTCGGCCACCTGGACCGCGGCGTTCGTCCTTATGGCCCTGGCCGAGGTGCTCGGCCGAACCGGCGTCCTCTACGTGAAGACCCGCCGGACCGGCGCCGTCATCCCCCGCGGCGGGCTGCTCCGGCCGGCGGCGGCCTGAGGCCCTCGGCCTCCCGGCCGCAGCGGTGCGTGCGATCATGTCGGCCATGGAGCTGGCTTCCCAGCTTCGGGCGCACCTCGGGTCCCAGACGGCCCGGATGCTGACGGCGGCCCGCCTGGCCGGCCTGGGGGTGCTCCTCTGGGCCGTCGCCAACCAGCGGCAGTCCGACGTCGGCGGCGGGCGGGTGGCGGTGCCCCTGCTCATGGCGGGCGCCGTGGTCGGTTGGACGGGCTGGATGGCCTGCCGCCGGTTCGGGGCACCCGAAGCTGCGACCTGGGGGTGCCTCGCCCTCCTGGCCGCGACGGGAGGGGCCCTTGCCGGTTTTGCGCCGGTGGCCGTCGCCTTCGTCGCCGTGGCCTCCCTCGGCGCGGGGATCGCCTTCGAGCCCCTGCCCGCATCGGCCGTCGGGGCCATCGGCGTCGGCGCGGTGGCGCTCTCGGTGCTCGCCGTCGGCACGCCGGTCCCGGCCGAGGTGGTGGCCGAGGCGGCGCTGTCCGCCGCCGCCGGCCTGATGGCCGGGACCAGCCGTCGGCAGTACCTGGAGCGGGCCCACCAGGCCGAGCTGCTCCTGGCCGAGCGGGTGCGGGCCGACGCCGAGCGGGACCGGGCCGCCGCGCTGGCCGAGCGCAACCGCGTGGGTCGGGAGCTCCACGACGTGCTGGCCCACTCGCTCGGGGCGCTCTCGGTCCAGCTCGACGCGGCCGACGCCGTGCTCGAGCAGGGCGAGGACCCGACCAAGGCCCGTCGGCTCGTCCAGCAGGCGAGGCGGCTGGCCGTCCAGGGGTTGGAGGAGACCCGCGAGGCCGTCCGGGCGCTCCGTGACGAGCCGGTGGCCTTGGCCGAGCAGCTCGAGCCGCTGGCCTCGCGGGCCGGGGCGGAGCTTTGCGTGACGGGGCACCCGAGGGCCCTCGACCCCGATGCCGGCCTGGCCCTCTACCGGGCGGCCCAGGAGGCCGTGACCAACGCCGGCAAGCACGCGCCGGGGGCGCCGGTGTCGATCCATCTCGACTTCGGTGCCCGCTCGACGACGCTGGTCGTGTCGAACGGGGCGTCGCCCACCGGCCGTCCGCCGACGGATCTCTCGTCCACGGGCGGGGGCTTCGGCCTCCAGGGCATGCGCGAGCGGGTGGCACTGCTCGGGGGCCAGGTCATGGCCGCGCCGAGCAACGACGGATGGACCGTCGAGGTGGCCGTGCCGGCATGAGGGTCGTCGTCGCTGACGACCAGACCGTCGTGCGCGAGGGCCTGGTCACGCTCCTCGGGACCATGACCGGCGTCGAGGTGGTCGGCGCGGCGGCCGACGGGGAAGAGGCGGTCGCCCTGGCCGCCACGGCGGCGCCCGACGTGGTGCTCATGGACCTGCGGATGCCCCGAGTCGACGGGGTCGAGGCGACGAGGCGCATCCGCGCCGCGCACCCCGGGACCCAGGTGGTCGTGCTCACCACCTTCGCCGACGACGAGTCGATCGTGGGGGCCCTGCGGGCCGGGGCGATCGGCTATCTCACGAAGGACGCCAGCCGGGACCAGATCGGCCGGGCCCTCGAGGCGGCCGCCTCGGGCCAGGCCATCCTCGACCCCGTGGTGCAGGCCCGACTGGTCGACGTCGCCGCGGTGCCGCCGGCGGCGCCGCTCGGCGGGCCGCTGCCCGACGGTCTGACCCCTCGCGAGGCCGAGGTGCTCCGGCTCATCGCCGCCGGTCTGTCCAACTCGGAGATCGCGAGACAGCTCTTCGTGAGTGAGGTGACGGTGAAGACGCACGTCAACCACATCTTCACGAAGACCCAGAGCCGGGACCGGTCGCAGGCCGTGGCCTACGCCCACCGTCACGGCCTCGTCGACTGATTCCCTCAGACGAGCGGGGCGGTTGGACGTCGAGGTTCTGCCCTACGCCGCGGCCCGGGTCGTCGGCCAGGGCCGAGCGGTGCTCCGGACGCGACCGACTCGAGCGGTTCGGGCAAGATGTCGTGCTGACGGACGTCTTTGGGGGGGCGATGAGTGATGTTCCGCAAGGGCCTGGATGGTGGCAGGCATCGGACGGCAGGTGGTATCCACCAGAGCTGCATCCGGGCTCTCAGGCTCCGCCGGTCGTCCAGCCGCCCGTAGCGCAGGGACCGCCGCCCACGGCGCCCGGCTCTTGGCCGCCCGCTGCCACTGAGGCAGCGACGAGCGGTGTTCCGCAAGGGCCTGGATGGTGGCAGGCGGCGGACGGCAGGTGGTACCCACCAGAGCTGCATCCGCGATATCAGGCCCCGTCGGTCGTCCAGCGGCCGGTGGCAGAGGGGGCGCCGCCGACCACGCCCGGTGTTTGGCCGACGCCTGCTGCCTCGGCACCCAAGCGCTCCCGAGGTCGGCTGCTCGTGCTCGGTGCCGGGGTCGCCGTCGTGGCCGTCGTCGCGGTGTTCGCCGTGTTGGCGATAGTGAAGAACAACGGGATCGGTTCGGTGCCCACCGGGCCCGGCACCGCCACCATCACTTGGCACTCTGCCGGTGGGGGTGTGAACTCGCTGCCGCAACCGTTCTCCGGGACCGTTGCCGGGCTGTCACTCTCGGGCACGGCGACGGGCGCCAATCCTTCAAATGTCACGAACACGACGGCGACTCCGGGAGCGCCCGTCACGTTCCCGTCCCATCTCCACGTGGCCACGTGGACCGGAACGCTGGGAGGGACGCAGTTCGACCTCGATGTCTCCTTGTCGATCGGTCGCGGCGCGTCCGCGCCGGCTGCGACGACCCCAGGGTCGGCACCGGGGATCACGGCCACCTTTCTGGTGACGGGAAGCTTCGGCACCCAGCCCGTGCACGTCACTGCCACCATCGATCCGCAGCACCCCGATGAGCTTGCGTTCTCCGGCACGGTGGGGAACCTCAACGTGACAGGCACCGTCAACGAGCTGCAGGAGAAGGGCACGACGGGAACGGCGACCGCCTCCTTCAACGTGACGAAGTGACCGCCACGCTGATCCCCCCGAGCGGACGGATCGCTGCGAGCCAAGCGATCGACGACGCAACCTCGTCCCGGTCGAGGACACGACTCATGTTGCTCGGAGTAGTCGGCCTCAATGTGGCACTGCTCGCGACGCTGTTCCTCCCTTGGCGGCACGTCTCGATCACGACGTCGCCCGCTCTGGCCCGGCACGTACTGAGCGTCACCGCGACCAGGCGGGCCATCGACGCGGTGCATCGGGCCCTGGCGATCCAATCCGTGCTTCGAGCGGTCATCGAGCTGACGACGCTCGCGGCCGTCTCGGCCGTCGTGATGCTCGCCGCCAGGCGCCTGCTCGATGGGCAACGGGGTGGAGGGAGCAGCCTCGTCGTGCTCGCTGCCGTCGGGGTCGGGCTGACGGGCATCGCCTGTTTCGGGTTGCCCCTGGTCAACAATCCAGCGGGACTCACGGTCCGTCTGGTGGCGACGACGTCGCCCGCCGCCTATGGCGCCTTCGGCATGACGGTGGCCTCGCTGGCCCTGCTGATCGTGGCCCGTCGGCACGACCGGGGCCCCGATCGACGGTGACACCCCGGCGATCCGGGGTTCGGGCTCGACGAACGGGTGGGGCGCCGACGAGCCGGCCGGGGCTCTGACGGCCCCTGGCCCGGTCGACGACGACCTGCCCCTTCACTCCTCGCCTGAGAAGCGCTCCCAAGCCGACTGCCTGGTGATGCCCAACGCCCCACCGACGGCGGCCCAGGTGGCGCCGAGAGTGCGGGCCTGGCGCACCAACGCCGCCAGGCTCACCTCCACCTGGGCGCCCGCCGCGGCGACCCGGGGCAAGCTGGCGAGCGCCTCGTCCACGTCGGTGAGGAGCTCCCACGGGGTCACCTGGGGGAGGCCGGCCGGCTTGTTCTCGATGAGCGTGACGCAGAGGCCCACGCACTCGTCGCAGATGTAGACGCCCGGTCCGGCGACGAGCGTGCCCACCTCGTCGTCGGGCCGCAGACAGAAGGAACACGCCGCAATCAACCGAGCTCCCGTCTTGTCAGGGCTGACCTTACAGCGTCAGGGACAGCCTGACAAGGGTGGATCAGGTGGGCGGCGGTGCCAGGGCGGCGAGGGCCTCCTCGAGCCGGGTCGTCGCCAGGCGGGCCAGGCCCGATCCGAAGCTGATGCGGGCCGCTCCCAGCCTGGTGAGCCGCTCGACGTCGGCGGCCAGCGGCCGGGCGAGGAAGTTGACCGGGGCGCCGGCTCCGGCGACGAGCCCCCGCACGGTCGGCTCGTCGTGCACGGTGATGGGGTAGACGCAGACGGCCCCGGCCCCGGCGTAGAGGCGGGCCCGGCGGAGGGCCTCGTCGAGCCGCTCCTCGGGTTGGCCCCACCCGCGCAGATGGACGTCGACCCGGGCGTTCACGACCACGTCGACGCCCGACGAGCGGCCGGCCTCGACGACCGCGGCCAGCCGCTCGGCCTGGGCCTCGGCCGGCACCAGGGCCGCGCCGCCGCTCCTGTAGTCGGTGTCCTCGAGGTTGCAGCCGACGGCGCCGGCCGAGAGCAGCCGGGCCACGAACTCCTCGGGGGAGAGGCCGTAGCCGTCCTCGAGATCGGCGGTCACGGGCACCTGGACGGCGCGGGCGACGCGGCTCACCGCGGCGAAGACCTCGTCGGGCGGGGCCAGGCTGGCGTCGCCCCACCCGAGCGAGGCGTTGAGGGCCCCGCTCGACGTGGCCACGACGGGGAAGCCGGCCGCCTCGACCAGCCGGGCCGAGGCGGCGTCCCAGGCGTTCGGGAGGACGAGGGGCGCGGGTCCGTGGTGGAGCTCGCGGAGCCGCTCCGCCTTCAGCTGCAGGGACGAGGACACAGCGCCACGGTAGGGGTCGGGCCGCGCCGACTGTGCGGCCCCACGCCCGGCGAACGGCTCAACGGGTCCGCGGGAACCCGAGGTCGACCGAGGACGTGGCCGGGTCCGGCCAGCGGGACGTGACGACCTTGGCGCGGGTGTAGAAGTCGATGCCCGCCGGCCCGTACATGTGGGCGTCGCCGAACAGCGAGTCCTTCCAGCCGCCGAAGCTGTAGTAGGAGACGGGCACCGGGATGGCCACGTTCACGCCGACCATGCCGCACTGCACGTCCACCTCGAAGGCCCGGGCCGCGCCCCCGTCGCGGGTGAAGATGGCCGTGCCGTTGCCGTAAGGGTTGTCGTTGACGAGGGCCACCGCCTCGTCGTAGGTGTCGACCCGCACGACCGAGAGCACCGGGCCGAAGATCTCGTCGTCGTAGACGGCCATGCCCGGACGGACCCGGTCCACGATCGTCGGTCCGAGGAAGAACCCCTGCTCGAGGCCCTGGCCGACCGGCGTCGTCGTGCGCCCGTCGACCACGACCGACGCCCCCTCGGCGCTCGCCCCTTCGACGTAGGAGGCCACCTTGTCGCGGTGCTGGCCGGTGACGAGCGGGCCCACGTCGGTGTCGGGGTCGGTGCCCGGCCCGAGCCTCAGCTTGGCCACCCGGGCGGCCACCGCCTCGACGAGCGGGTCGGCCACGGGCCCCACCGCCACGAGGACCGAGACGGCCATGCAACGCTCGCCGGCCGAGCCGTAGGCCGCGCCGACGACGGCGTCGGCCGCCAGGTCGAGGTCGGCGTCGGGGAGGACGATCATGTGGTTCTTCGCCCCGCCGAGGGCCTGGACCCGCTTCCCCCGCTCGGTGCCGTGCTGGTAGATGGACCGGGCCACCGGCGTCGAGCCCACGAAGCTCACCGCGGCCACCTCCGGGTGGTCGAGGAGGGCCACGACGGCCTCCTGGTCGCCCTGGAGGACGTTCATCACGCCGTCGGGCAGGCCGGCCCGCTGGAGGAGGTCGGCGAGGAGGAGCGAAGGTGACGGGTCCTTCTCGCTCGGCTTCAAGACGAACGTGTTCCCGCAGGCGATGGCGTTGGCCAGCATCCAGAGCGGCACCATCGCCGGGAAGTTGAACGGCGTGATCCCGGCGACCACGCCGAGTGGCTGGCGGGCCGAGTGCACGTCGACCCCGGTCGAGGCCTGCTGGCTGAACTCGCCCTTCAACAGCTGGGGGAGGCCGCAGGCGAACTCCACGTTCTCGAGGCCCCGGGACACCTCGCCGACCGCGTCGCTGTGCACCTTGCCGTGCTCGGCCGTGATGAGGTCGGCCAGCTCGTCCACGTGGTCCCGGAGGAGCTGGCGGAAGGCGAACAGCACCTCGGCCCGGGCCGAGAGGGACGTGGCCCGCCAGGGTGAGAAGGCCTCGAGGGCCGCCTGGACCGCCATGTCGACCTCAGCCGCCGACGCCAGGCCCACCTCGGCCTGCACCTCGCCGGTGGCCGGGTCGTAGACCGGTCCGCGCCGTCCCGAGCTGGACGGCACCGACCGGCCGGCGATCCAGTGGTCGACCTGTCGCATGCGGGCCCCTTCGCGTTCGTCTCGCCCCGACGGGCGACACCGCGAAACTACCGGCCCCCGCCGAGGGGGCGACACGCGGCCCGTGACTACACTGCGGCCGCCCGGGCGCCCGCCCCGGCCTCGAGGGAGACGGCGTGGACCAGGACGTGGCGGCCATCGAGCAGGTGAAGTACGCCTACTTCCGCCTGCTCGACCTGAAGCGCTTCGTCGAGCTCGGCGAGCTGCTCACCGAGGACGCCACCGCCGCCTACGAGGACGGGCGTCGCTCCTTCGCCGGCCGGGCGGCCATCGTGGCCTTCCTCACCGAGGCGCTGGGCGACCCTGGGATCGTCTCGGCCCACCACGGCCACCACCCCGAGATCACCGTCGACGGCGACCGGGCGACGGGCGTGTGGTACCTGACCGACCGGGTCATCGTGCCGGCCTTCGACGTCGAGATCGGCGGCACCGCCTTCTACAACGACGAGTACGTGCGCCGCGACGGGCGGTGGTACATCAGCCACACCGGCTACGAGCGGGTGTTCGAGGAGCGGCGTCGGCACACGACCGGTGAGCTCCTGTCGCTCCGCACCCGTTTCGGCGACGACTGAAGGGCTTACTCCTCGAAGTCGGGGCGGCTCTCGGGGCTGAAGATGAAGGCCGGGTCGCGCAGGATCGTCGGCTCGAGCACCTCGTCGATGGCCCGCAGGAGGTCGGCCTCGAGCACGATGTCGACCGCCTTCACGTTCTCCTTCACCTGTTCGGGCCGGGTGGCGCCGATGATGGCGGACGAGACGTTCTCGTTCTCGAGGATCCAGGCCAGCGCCACCTCGGCCGGGGTGAAGCCGGCCTCCTTGGCCAGGGCGGCGAACTCGGCCACCGGCTCCAGCACCTCGTCGCGGAGCAGCCAGCTGATGAAACCCTGGCCGCTCGCCTCGTCGGTGGCCCGCGAGTCGGCCAGCGGTGCCGCCCCGGGCTTGTACTTGCCGGTGAGCACCCCCTGGGCGAGGGGCGAGAACACGACCTGACCGATGCCGTGCTCGAAGCAGAAGGGCACGACGTCGGTTTCGATGACCCGCCACAGCAGGTTGTACTGGGGCTGGTTCGACACGATGCGGTCGAACCCCATGTCGTCGGCGATGCGCAGGGCCTCGGCGATCTGCTCGGCCGTCCACTCGGAGACCCCGACGTAGTTGACCTTGCCCTGGCGGACCAGGTCGTCGAAGGCCCGCATGGTCTCCTCGAGCGGGGCCTCGAAGTCGTAGCGGTGGGCCTGGTAGAGGTCGATGTGGTCCGTCCCGAGCCGGCGCAGCGACGCGTGGCAGGACTCCATGATGTGCTTGCGGGACAGGCCCTTCTCGTTGGGGTTCGGTCCTGTCGGCCAGTAGACCTTGGAGAAGATCTCGATGGATTCGCGCCGCACCCCGGCGAGGGCCCGTCCGAGCACCTCTTCGGCCTTCCCGATGGCGTAGACGTCGGCCGTGTCGAACGTGGTGATACCGACGTCGAGCGCGGCGCGCACACAGGCCGCGGCAGCCTCCTCTTCGATCTGGCTCCCGTGGGTGATCCAGTTGCCGTAGGAGATGGCCGAGACGACCATCCCGCTGTTGCCGAGGTGCCGGTGCTCCATGGGCCGGACTGTAGTGGTGGGCCAGGCCGCTCGGACAAACGATGCCTACGCTCCTTCCGTGCACGACAGCGCGGACCGCTGATGCCCGCCGATCCCGACGACGACCTGGCGACCAAGGGCGGCCTCCGTCTGCCGGCCGCCGCCCTGCAGTGGCGTTTCTCGCGGAGCGGCGGTCCCGGCGGTCAGCACGTCAACACGTCGGACACCCGGGTCGAGCTCGTCGCCGACCTGACCCAGCTGGAGGGTCGTCCCTCGGCCGTCGAACGCGTGCGCAAGAAGCTGGGCGAGCACGCCCGCGTGGTCTCGGCGTCGGAGCGCTCCCAGCACCAGAACCGGCTGTCGGCGCGCCGCCGGCTGGCCGGAAGGCTCGACGCCGCGGCCGCCCGCCCCAAGCCCCGCCGGCCCACTTCGCCCTCGAGGGGCGCGGTGGAGGCGAGGTTGCGGGAGAAGCGCGAGGCCAAGGAACGCAAGGCCCGGCGCCGCCGGCCGGGCGCGGACGACTGACCGTCAGGCCGAGATCCGGGCCCGCCCGTCGCCGGCCCAGACCGAGTCGAGGAACTCGGCGATGGCTGTCGTCAGGCGGCGGGGGAGCACCCGCAGCTCCCACAGCGTGTGGGCCTCCAGCAGCTCGGCCCGGGGGAGCAACTTGGTGAGGCGGGCGGCATCACCGAACGGGTGCAGCCGGTCCGATCGGTGCCCGATGACGATGGTGGGCATGGTCATGGCCCGTCGCTGCTCCACCGTGGGCACGACCGGCCCGACGAGGACACCGTGCAGGACCGCCGTTATCTCCTCGGGGCTCAGTCGGAGGGTGCCGAGGATCATGTCGAGCGGCCCGAAGCGGTCCTGGGGCACCCGCTGGGCGACCGAGGAGACCCAGCGGATGAGCGGGCGGGCGTAGTGGGCCGCCATGAGGAGGGGGACGAAGATGGCGGCGGCGGCCGGTGTGGCCTGCTCGAGCACCGGCATCTCGAGGATCATGCCCTTCACCCGCTCGGGGGCGGCCAGCGCCACCTGCAGGGTGACGTCGGCCCCGAGGGAGACGCCGCCGATCACCGCCTGGTCCACGCCGAGCTCATCGAGCAACCGGATGACGTGTTGGGCGTAGGCGTCCATGCGGTGGGCGCTGGCGTGGCGGGGCTTGTCGGAGTTCCCGTGGCCCGGCAGGTCGAGGAGGACCACCCGGTTGCCCGCCGCGGCCAGGTCGTTGGCCAGCCGGCGGTTGACATGGGCGTCGAGGAGGATCCCGTGCAGGTAGACGAGGACCCGGTCGCCGGAGCCGTGGGCCTCGTAGGAGAGGCTCACGTCACCGTGGGTGAAGCGGCGGAGCTCGAAAGGCGTCACTGGGGTGCCGATCGTACCGGTGCCGCTCGGGCCCGTGGGCGCATGGGGGCGGAGCTGGGCGCCCGCCGACGGCGCGGCGTGGGTACGCACCGGTGGGCGGCGGTGGCCCCCCGAGTAACGTGCCTCTCGGTGACGGGGTTCCCCGCCTCGCAAGACCGGTGACGGCCGAGCGCTGCGCCTGCTGCGGCGAGCCGGCCGGCACCGACGCCGTGGCCCTCCTCCACGCCCGCGACGTCACCATCTGCTCCCGCTGCCTCGACTGGCTCGTGGCCAAGCGGGACAAGCACGTGGCGGCCCGGGGTGGCGCCGTGCGGCTCCTCGCCTACGACCCCTGCTTCAGCGTGGCCGACGTGGCCCGGGCGGCCCGGCACTACGAGCTCCTCGGCTTCGACATCTCGTCCCACGACGACACCTATGCCTTCGCCGACCGGGGCGACCTCACGATCCACCTGGCCCTCCGGGAGGGCGACGGTGCCCCGCAGACGAGCGTCGTGTACCTCCACGTCGACGACGCCGACGAGCTGGCCGCCGACTGGCGCAAGGCCGGCCTCGAGGTCAGCGGGCCCGAGGACGACGACGACGGCAAGCGCGAGGGGACGCACACCGACCCCGACGGCAACGTGCTCCGCTTCGGGTCGCCCCTGCGCCGAAGCGCCGACTGACCACCCGCAGCTGGCCCGCGACACCCGGGCCGGCGGGCCGCGGGGTGTCGCGGGTCAAGGCGGTGCTCAGAGGCCGAGCTTGGCCGAGCAGGCGGGCCACTGCCCCCAGCCCGCCCGGGCCTGGAGCTCCTGGGCCGCCTGGTCCTGGACGGCCGGCGGAGCGTCGCTCGGCAGGCCGCCGTAGCCGAGGGCCTGCCAGGTGCCGAGGGCGAACTGGTAGGCGCCGTAGTAGCCGTTACCGGTGTTCTCGCCGTAGTTGCCGCCCGACTCGCACTGGCGGAGCTCGGCCCACACGTCGCCCGAGGCGACGGGCACGGCCGGTGCCGGCGCGGGAGGCGTCGCCGCAGCGACCGCGGCCTCGTTGGCCGCCACGGCTGCCACGTAGCGCCGAAGCAGCAGGGCGGTGAAGAACCGCCGCAGCTGGCGCTCGTGCGCCGCCCGCCGACGCCGGTCGGTCCGGTCGACCTCGGAACGCCGGGTGCCGGTCGGGGTGCCGCGGTGGTACGCGGTGCCATGTCGGCGGTGGCGGTCGTGGGGGACCGGCCGGGGGTCGCTGCCGACTGCCGGGTGGGCTGCACTGGTGTGGACTGCACTGGTGTGACCGCTCGCCACAGCGGCGGCCACGTTGGAGTTCTCACTGCCCGGTTGGATGACCATGCCACCAACGCTCAGCAGTACGAGCACGATGCCGTAATGGCGGTGCTTGCGCATCTTGCGCCTCCTCGAAGTCGCGGAGAGCCCGGAGGGCTCGAGTTGGCTGGGAATGCGGGCAACCGTCGTTCGCGCATTCATCTCGCGAGCCGACGCCGGGGAGGGCGGACGACCCTGGACTGACCGTTGGTCCGTACGAGGTGCAGACGGAGGGTCCCTGGGCTCAGCCTGAGGCGGCTCCTCGGGTCCGGGCGGGGGCGAGGCGAAGGGTCGGCATGAGGGGGTCGGTCCGGGGGCGCGCCGGGGCGCGGCCGAAGGACGGGAGCGGGAGCGGGGACGGCCCACGAAGGACCCGACTGGGCAGGTACGGCGGGGGGTCCGCCTGCTCGCCGTGGCGAAGTGTTACGGGACTATAACGCGTTCGTCACGCGAGTGCAAACAACGAGCTGGGCCTTCGTCGAAAAGGGCCCTTCCCCGACCGGAAACGGGCACCCTACACGCTCGGACCGGGCAGTCCGAGTACCCCGGGAAGATCGGCCAGCGCACTGCGGAGGAGCTCGTCGACCGCCGTGCCGGTGTCCTCGCGGATCCCGAGGAGCGGAGTCACCGAGGCGAAGCCGGCGGCCACGACCGAGGCGTCGTCCTCGGGTTCCTCGTCGGTCACGTCGCCGAGGGCCGGGACGGCGGAGCCGAGCCGGAGGTGCACCTCGCCCACCTCGTCGCCGCCCGAGCGCTCCGCCGTCGAAGCGGCGCCGATCGGGTCGGCGCTGGCCGAGCGGATGATGCCGGCGGGGCCCACCCGGCCCCGTCGGATGCCGCGCAGCTCGGCGAGCGGCACCGAGGGGACGTTCAGGTTGAGGACCGTGCGCGCCGGTGCCTCGGCGAGGGCGGGGAGCAGGCCCACCGCCACGGCCGCGGCCGTCTCCCAGTGGAGGGGCTCCTGCCCGGTTCGGAGCGAGACGGCCAAGCCGCTCACCCCGAGTTGCGCCCCGGTGAGCACCGCGCCGACGGTGCCCGAGTGGAGGACCGAGCGACCCACGTTCACCCCGTGGTTGATTCCCGAGACGACGAGGTCCGGCGGCGGGCCGAAGGCCCCGCGAATCCCGACGATGGTCGACAGCGCGGGGGACGCGTCGAGGCCATAGATGACGACGTCGTCGAGGCCGTCCAGGCGCACGGCGCGATACGCGATGCCTTCCCGCTCGTAGACCGTGCCGACCGCGGCGGCGGCCCCACTGTGGTTGGCGAGCGGGGCCACCACCACGACCTCGCGTGCTTCGTCGCTTGCGGCGCGGGCCCACGCGGCGAGGGCGGAGGTGATGGCGAAGAGCCCCGGCGCGTGCACCCCGTCGTCGTTGGTCACCAGGATGCGCACGTCGCCAGTACGATACCGCCCACCTCCGCCAGGTCGGCAGATCGGTGAGTTCATGAACGACGGCGAACGCCACGACCCGATGAGTTCGCCCACCGGCGAGCAGTGGGCGATCGCGCACGGACAGCAGACCGCCGTTGTGACCGAGATGGGTGCAACGCTCCGCGTCTACTCGCTCGCCGACGACGAGATCCTCGACGGTTTCGGGGCCGACGAGTGGAGCCACGCCGGCCGGGGCCAGGTCCTCGCCCCGTGGCCCAACCGCCTCGGCGACGGCCGCTACGAGTTCGGCGGACAGCGGATCCAGGCGGCGCTCAACGAGCCGGAGCACGGCAACGCCATCCACGGCCTCGTGCGCTGGCTGCCCTGGCGCCTCGAGGCCCACGCCCAGAACGTGGTGTCGCTGCGCTGCTCGCTGTACCCGACACCGGGCTACCCGTTCTTGCTCGAGCTGCGGGTCGAGTACCGCCTCGCCCGGGACGGCCTCGTCGTGACCACGACGGCGGCCAACCCGGGTCCGGCGACGCTCCCCTTCGGGCTGGGCTTCCACCCCTACCTCAAGGTGGGCACCGACCACATCGACACGGCCGTCCTGCGGTTACCCGCCCGGGCCCGGCTCGTCGTGGACGGCCGTGGCCTCCCGACCGGCGAGGTCCGTCCGGTCGCCGGCACGGAGTTCGACTTCACCACCGCTCGGGCCGTCGGCCCCACGCGGATGGACACGGCCTTCACCGCGCTCGAGCGCGACGACGACGGGCGGGCCGTCGCCTCGCTCGACCATCCCGACGGCGGGCGAGGCGTGGACGTGTGGATGGACGACCGGTTCTCCCACCTCATGTGCTACACGGGCGACACGCTCGCCGCGGTCCCACAACGCCGTCGGGCCATCTCCCTCGAACCGATGACCTGTCCCCCCGACGCCCTGCGCTCGGGCAAGGAGCTCGTCGTCCTCGAACCGGGACAGGAGTGGGTGGCCGTCTGGGGCGTGTCGCCGCGCACCGACGTGGCCGACGGCCCCGGCTGACGCGCCCTCCTCAGCCGGTCTTTGGCCCCGGTGCCGAGGAGGAAGCCGGCGGCGTGACGGCCCAGCGCAGGCCGGCGCACATGATCCTCGTCCACGGCGTGACGACGAGGCGGTCGAAGAGGGGCGGCGACGGGAGGCCGAGGGTCGAGCGGGCCCAACCGGGGAGCACGCCGATCGCCGCGGCGACGATGGCCGTGTAGACGATGCGGTCCTCGGGCCGACGGGCGACGCCCCGGAGGAGCCAGTCCCGGGCCGCCCGGGCCTGCGGACCGCAATAGAGCTCGGGCTGCAACCGCTGGAGATAGGCGGTGACCTCGTCGCTCGAGCGGGGCACCCAGGTGGCGCCGAGGTCGATGGCCACCTTGGCCGTCTCGTCGTAGTAGCGGTCGCACTCCTCGCTGGTGAAGCGCTCCGGCCCGTAGCGCTGCACGGCGTGCAGGAAGCACCACGACCCCGCCACGTGGATCCACGTCACCAGGTCCGGGTCGTCCGCCGAGTAGTGCCGGCCGTCGGGGGCCACGCCGTGCACCCGCCGGTGCACCCGGCGCACCTGCTCGATGGCCTCCTCGGCCTCCTCCACCGTGCCGAACGTGGTGGTCCCCATGAAGGCGGCGGTCCGGCGAAGGCGGCCGGAGGGGTCTTCCTGGTAGCTCGAGTGATCGGCCACCCCGGCCATGGCGAGGGGGTGGAGGCTCTGGAGGAACAGCGCCGCCACCCCGCCGATCACCATGGCCGGCAAGTCGGCGTGCACCCGGCGGGCCACGCCGTCGGGCGGCTGGTAGGCGCGGGACGGGTCGGCGGCCCTCGGGCGGGGTTGCTCCGGGATGCCGAACGAGCGGCGGACGTCGCGCCGCAGTCCCGCCCGGGCGGGCTCGGCCAACGTGCCGAGCGCCCGTAGCGGCGTCCGTCCCAGCCCGGGGAGCCCGCCGACCCACAGGCGGGGATCGGCCACGCTCGGGAGTGACGCGCCCGACCGGCCGGCCCGTCCGTGGGCGTCGGCGCCCGGGCCGGCCGTCCGGCTCCGGTGGGCGGCGTCTCGGGGGGAGGGGGTCGTCCCGGTCATCTCCACCGAGGCTACGGCGCCGACTTGCCCGTGCGGCCGCGCCCGGGAGCACCGGTGCGGTGACGTGCCAACATCGGATGATGCGCTACGTGGTGATGGGCGCCGGGGCCGTCGGCGGCGTGGTCGGCGGACGGTTGCACGAGAGCGGCCACGACGTGGTCCTGGTCGCCCGGGGCGCCCACTTCGAGGCCCTGCGTGACCACGGGCTCGTGCTCGAGTCGCCGACCGACGTCGTCCATCTCGACGTCGAGGTCGTCGACCGCCCGGCCGCGCTCACCTGGCGCGACCCCACCGTCGTCTTCCTCTCGGTGAAGGGCCAGGACACCGAGGAGGCCCTCGACTCCCTGGCCGCCGCGGCACCACCCGAGACGGCCATCGTGTGCCTGCAGAACGGTGTCGAGAACGAACGACGGGCGCTCCGCCGGTTCGCCCACACCTACGGGATGTGCGTGATGCTGCCGGCCACCCATCTCCGGCCGGGGCTCGTGCAGGCGCACAACGCGCCGTTCAACGGGTTGCTCGACGTGGGCTGCTACCCGTCCGGCCTCGACGAGGTGGCCGAGGAGATCGCCGGCGCGCTCAGCGCCTCGAGGTTCGATGCCCACGCGGTGCCCGACGTGATGCGCTGGAAGTACCGCAAGCTGTTGAAGAACCTGGCCAACGCAGTCGACAGCCTGTGCGGGGTGCGGACGGCCGGGGCGTTCGAGCTGGTGCAGATGGCCCAAGAGGAGGGGGAGGCGGTCCTCGCCGCTGCCGGCGTCGAGGTCGCCACCCCCGAAGAGGACGACGCGCGGCGGCTGGTCCAGTCGTCCCTCCAGCCCACGGCCAGCGGACCGCACCAGGGCGGCTCGTCGTGGCAGAGCGTGGCTCGGGGCACGGGCCGGGTGGAGGCGGACTTCCTGAACGGCGAGATCGCCCTCGTTGGTCGGCTCGTCGGTGTCCCGACGCCGGTCAACGAGCTCCTGCAGCGGCTGGCCGGCGAGGCGGCGGCCCGGGGGGCGGCGCCCGGTTCGTACCCGCTGGAGGAGCTGCGCCAGGCCGTGGCCCACGCCGCGGGCTGACCGCTCGACGTGGGCGGCCACTGGGCAAGCGGAGGACCCGCTTGTACGATCGCCGGCCAGGGCGAGCGAGCGGACGAGATGGCCATTCCCTATGACGACGAGCTCCACCGGGCGGCCGACGGCATCCTCGAGTCGGCCATGCGCCGTGAGACGTGGCGAGCCCGCCGCGCCCGCTTCGGCCCGCGACTCGTGCGACTGGCCGTCCTCCTGGCGCTGGTGGTCGCCGGCTCGCTGGTCCTGACCGGGACCGTGCTCCTCGTCGAGGTCCTCTTCTTCGCGGTGCTCGGGGCGTCGGCCATCTTCCGGGCCGAGCCCTCGCCGACGAGGACCGGGCCGCCCAACCGCACGAGGGCGATCGGCCGCACCGAGGACTGACTGTCGCCTCGCGAGGACGAACGGGCTCGCTGACGGTCAGTCGCCGTGGAGCGCGGCCCGCACCTCGGCCGCCGGGTCGGGTGGCGGTGCCCCCGGGGTCTCGATGCGGACCTCGCGCAAGCCGCCCGTCCAACGGTGCGGTGGCCGGTAGCGCTCGCTCACCGGGAAGCCGGTGTCGTAGCCGATCCTGAGGCTCGTGCCGCCGTGCTGGAGGGTGAGGGGGAGGGGCCCGCCGACCGGGCCGGTGGCCACGGCTTCGTCCCCGTGCAGCAGGGTGAACGTCCCGTGCTCGCCGGCGGCCGGGACGTAGGCCACGCCGAGTGAGTGCGTGCCCGTCGGGAGGTCCCGCTCGGCCACCACCTCGTCGAGGAGCCCGGCCCGCGAGAACGAGAACGCCAGCCGTCCGTCCACGACGTACAGGGCGTAGCCGCCGTGCCAGTCGCCGAGGGCGCACAGCACACCCTCGGCGCCTGACGCCGGGACGTCGACCTCGGCCGTGATGCGGAAGCCCCCGAAGAGGAACGGCACCGACTCGTCGCACACCGGTCCGGCGTCGGGCCGGTAGGTCCGGGCGCGGCCGGCCGGGTAGGCCGGGCCGATCAGGGCGTTGAAGCGGTGGATGAAGGAGTCGTCGACCGGCAGCACGTTGTAGCGCCCCGCCTCGGCCAGCCAGAGGTCCTGGAGCTGGCGTACGAGCTCGGGATGGTCACCCGACACGTCGTCGGCCTCGGAGAAGTCCTGGGCCAGCTCGAAGAGGCCCCAGTGGTCCGCCGCCAGGTCGCGGCTGCCCTCGGCCAGCTCCTCCTCGTCGACCACGCCCATCGAGATGTGGTCGGTCGTGGCCTTCCAGCCCTGGTGGACGATCGAGCGTGAACCGAGCATCTCGAAGTACTGCGTGTCACGGGGGTCGGGGGCCGCGGCGTCGGTGAAGGTCGGCACGATCGAGGCGCCGTCGACGGGCTGCTGGGTCACGCCGTCGACGGTGGCCGGCGGTGTGAGGCCGACGGCCTCGAGCACCGTGGGCATCAAGTCGATGACGTGGACGAACTGATCGCGGACCGCGCCGCCGCCGTTCACTCGGCTCGGCCAGTGCACGATGAGCGGGGTGCGGGTCCCGCCGAGCCAGGCGTAGCGCTTCCAGAGGCGCAGCGGCGTGTTGCCGGCCCACGCCCAGGCCCACGAGTAGTGGTTGTAGGTGCGGAAGCCGCCCCAGCCGTCGAGAGCAGCCATGTTGTCCTCGGCCGACTCGTGGATCCGGTAGGTGAAGCGGTGCTCGTTGACGCTGCCCTCCTTGCCGCCCTCGGCGCTGGCGCCGTTGTCGGAGAAAAGGAGGACGAGCGTGTCCTCGAGGAGGCCGAGCTCCTCGAGCCGGCCGACGAGCTTGCCGATCTGGGCGTCGGTGTGGGTGAGGAAGCCGGCGAAGACCTCCTGCTGGCGGGCGTGCATCCGGCGCTCGTCGTCGCTCAGGTCGGCCCAGGACTGCACCCACGAGGGCCGCGGCGTGAGCACCGTGCCCTCCGGCACGATCCCCGACGCCAGCTGGCGGGCGAAGATCTCCTCGCGCCAGGCGTCCCAGCCGAGGTCGAACCGACCGCGGTAGGGGTCCACCCACGCCTCGGTCACGTGGTGGGGCGCGTGCATGGCACCCGGCGCGAAGTAGAGGAAGAAGGGCTTGCCCGGGGCGGCCTGTTGCTGGTCGGTGAGGTACCGGCAGGCCGTCTCGGCGAGGTCCTCGGTCAGGTGGTAGCCGTCCTCGGGCCGGGCCGGCGGCTCGACGTAGTGGTTGTCGCAGACGAGGTTGGGCGTCCACTGGTTGGTGTCGCCCTGGAGGAAGCCGTAGTAGCGCTCGAAGCCGAGACCGAGCGGCCAGCTGTCGAACGGGCCGGCGTCGGACCGCTCGAAGCGGGGCGTGAGGTGCCACTTGCCGACGGCCATCGTGTTGTAGCCGGCGTCCCGCAGGAGCCGGGGCAGGGTGGCCGCCGACTTGGGCAGGCGGGCCGTGTAGCCCGGGTAGCCGAGCGGGATGTCGGCGAGGAAGCCCATCCCCACCGCGTGGTGGTTGCGCCCGGTGAAGAAGGCCGCCCGGGTCGGGGAGCAGAGCGACGTGACGTGGAAGCGCCGGTAGCGCAGGCCGTCGGCCGCCAGACCGTCCATGGCCGGTGTGGCGATGTCCGAGCCGAACGACCCGAGATGGGAGAAGCCGGTGTCGTCGAGCACGATGGCCACGACGTGAGGAGCGCCATCGGGCGGCCGGACCACGGGCGGGCGGACCGGGGTCGACTCCTGGGGCGTGAGACCCAGGCGGACGGGGCCGCTCATCGGGCGACGGCGCCAGCCGGACGGTCGTCGAGGCAGGTCGGAGCGCGCATTCGCCCAGCATGCTCGCTCGAACGGACCCATGCCCAACCCGTCGGCGCCGTCGGGCGGCGGCGCGGGGACAGGCCGCCCGCCAACCATTTAGGGTCGGTGCGTGGACCCGGACGACCCGCAGCCCGCGCCAGGATCGGCCGGGGAGGGCGGGTCCGGTCCGTGGGTCGAAGGTGACGACCCGCTCACCATGTTCGGCTGGACGCCCGCCCACGGGGAGCGCGGTCCGGGCCGCCCCGTCGGCCCGTTCGGGCCCTTCGACCCGTTCGAGCCGCCGGTGCCCTACGACGACGAGTTCGACGACGAGCCGATGCGGCGTCGGTGGCCCCTGCCCGTGCGGGCGATGGCCGCGGTGGTGGCCGGGTCGCTCATCCTCGCCGCGGTGGCCAGCGGTGTCGGCATCTTCATCGACGGCTCGCACGCCTCGTTCGCCACGACCGTGACCCGCATGTCCCTGGCCCCCGTGAAGGGCAAAGTGCCGTACGAGCAGTTGGCCATCAACGTGACCAACACGGGTGACGCAGTCGGTCGCCCGGTCTGCATGGTCCAGGTGCTCCACACCGGCCGGGTCATCGGCGCCGCTGCCGTGCCCATCTCGGAGATCGTGGCCCCGTCAGCCGTGGTGACGCTGACGGTCGACATCCCGGTGCAGGGCACGGACTTCGCCGGGACTGCGCCCCAGGCCGACGTGGTCTGCCGCCCCGGGTGACCTCGCCGGTCAGCGGAGCGAGTCGAGCACGACGTCGATGTCGTCTTCGGTCGTGAGGGGGTTCAGGATCGCCAGACGGAGACCGACCTCGCCGCCGAAGGTTGTCGGCGTGACGAACGCCGTGCCCTCGGCCAGTAGGCGGCTCGACCACTCGGCGTAGTCGTTGGCCGCCCAGCCCCGTCTCGTGAAGCCGACGATGGAGAGCTGGGGGGCCATGACGAGGACGAGCTCGTCGCGGTCCTCCACCGCGGCCGCCGCGTACCGCGTCACCTCGAGCGTCCGTTCGACGGCCCGTTCGTAGGCCTTCCAGCCGTGGGTGGCGAGGGAGAACCAGAAGGGCAGGCCTCGGGCCCGCCGCGTGAGCTGGATGGCGTAGTCCGACGGGTTCCAGTCACCTTCGGTGTGCAGGACCTCGAGGTACCCGGCGTGCTGGGTGTGGGCCGCCCGGGCGAGCTCGGGCTCCCGGTACAGGAGGGCGGCACAGTCGTACGGGGCGAAGAGCCACTTGTGGGGGTCGATGGCGAGGGAGTCGGCCCGTTCGATGCCGGCGAAGAGCCGCCGCACGCTCGGCGCGGCGAGCCCCGCGCCGCCGTAAGCCGCGTCGACGTGGAACCACAGGTCGCGCCGGGCGGCCACGTCGGCCACCGTGGTGAGGTCGTCCACGACGCCGAGGTTGGTCGTCCCGGCGCTGGCCACCACGGCGAAGACCTGGCGCCCGGCCCCGGCGGCCTCCTCGTCGAGCGCCGTGGCCAACCGGTCGCCGGTCAGGCGGCCGGCGCCGTCGGTGGCGACCGGCACGAGGTCGACGTCCATCACGAGGGCCGAGCTCGTGACCGAGGAGTGCACCTCGGAGCTGACGGCGATGGCGAACCGGCGGCCTTCGCCCTTGCTGGCCGTCCGGGCGGCGTGGCGCGCCGTCACCAGGGCCGACAGGTTGGCCTGCGTCCCGCCCTGGACGAACACGCCCCCCGCCGAGTCGGGGAGCCCCGCCAGGTCGGCCAGCCACCGCAGCGCCTGGTTCTCGGCGAAGACGGCGCCGGCCGCCTCGAGCCAGCTGCCGGCGTAGATGGACGACGCCCCGACGACGAGGTCGAAGAGCGAGCTGGCGTGGGTCGGGGCGCAGGGGATGAACGAGAAGTGGCGCGGGTGGTCGGTGGAGATGCAGGCGGGCGCGAGGAACTCGGCGAACAGCCGGAGCGCCTCTTCGCCGCCGAGGCCTTCGGGGGTGACGGTCTGACCTACCGCCCGTTGGAGGTCGTCGAAGGTGGCCGGCCCGTCGAGCGGCACCGGTTCGAGATCGAGACGGCCCCTCGTGTAACGGAGCACCGACTCGGCGAGGCGCTCGGTGTCCTCCGTCCAACGGTGCACGACGAGAGTATGACGCTCCGCCCACGGGCCCCGAGGGACACGTGGGCGCCGGCGGTCAGTCCTTCAACTCGATGAGGATCTCGTAGTAGGTCTTCTCGCCGGTGTTGCGGGCCGTCTCGATGCCGCCCTTCTTCATGTAGAAGATCTGTCCCGGGTAGACCTCGGACTCGATGTACTTGTCGTGGCCCTTGGTGTCGGGCTCGGGCACCCCGGCGATGCGGTCACCCTCGACGATGACGAGGATGTAGTCCATGGTGTGCTCGTGTATGTCGGACTCCTCACCCGGCGCCAGCCGCATCTCCCAGATCTTCACCCGATCGTTCTCGGACAGGACGGCCGTCCCGACACCCCCGAGCACGCGCTCCTTCTCGGCCATGGTTCCTCCTCGTCCCGTCGCGGGTCAGCTCGGTAGCAGGTGGTACTGCAGCTCGACGTGCTGGCCGAGGGCCAGGAGGCCCGAGGCCACCACGTCGGTCCGCACGAACGCCTGGATCATCGTGTCGGTGAGCGCGCCCGGATCGCCGGGACGGAAGACGCCGCTCACGCCGATGCGGCCTTTCAGCTCGGGATCGTGCTCGCCGGCCTCCTGCACCGCGGTGATCGTGCCCTCGTAGGTCGCCTCGTCGGCGAAGTGGATCCCGAAGTGCACCGACCGTTGCGGCTCGCGGACGAGACGCCCGAAGTAGTCGTGCGCCGACTCGGCCAGCGCGCCGGACCCCTCGATGGCCCCGGCCAGCTCCTGCTCCAGGCGCCACTGCTCGGGGACAACCTCGGAGGCGTAGAGGACGTTGTTGACAATGTCGCGCGTCGCCGGATCGAACTGGACGATCAGGAACGGGCCGTCCGGGTCGATGACCCGAGCCCCGAGGAGTTCGAAGACCCGCTTGGCGAGGGCCCGCTCACCGGGGCGGTAGACGAGTTCGACGTGGTTCAGGTGGCCGACGAGCCGACGCTCGGTGGTGGTCATCGGGGCCATTCTCCCGCGTCGGCGCCGGCTCTGCTCGTCCGACGCCCGCCTTTTTCGCCGGCCCGGCGGCGGCGTAGTGTCGACGGCTGGCGATGACCAGGAGACCTGTGGGACCCGAATTGCGCCAGGTGGTGCCCTAATGCCCGGCATGGGGCGGGCGCTGCAGGCCAACAACCCCGTCATCCTGTCGGCCTTCCGCACCGCCCTCTTCCACCAGTTCCTCTTCATCCTGCTGGTGCTGTTCGTCGGGGCCGTCGGGTGGAACGTCGTCCGCACGGTCCAGTACCGCAGGGCGGTCGCCGCCGGCACGACGACGGGGGACACCGGGGCGGCCGTACCGCTCGGCCCCGAGCCGCTGGCCCGGCGAGTGCTGCGCATCGGTTTCGGCGTGCTCTGGCTGTTCGATGGGTTGTTGCAGGTGCAGCCGAACATGCCGCTCGGGCTGACGGGCAACGTCTTGCAACCGGCGGCCCACGGCTCCCCGAGCTGGGTGCAGCACGTGGTGAACGCGGGCGTGGGGATCTGGACGCGTCACCCCGTGCAGGCCGCGGCGTCGGCCGTGTGGATCCAGGTCGGGATCGGCGTGCTCCTCCTGGTGGCGCCGCGTGGTCGGTGGTCGCGCTTCGCCGGCCTGGCCAGCGTGGGCTGGGGGCTCGTGGTCTGGGTGTTCGGCGAGGCCTTCGGCGGCCTCTTCGCCCCCGGCTACACGTTGCTCTTCGGCGCCCCGGGCGCCGTCTTGTTCTACGTGGTCGCCGGGGCCCTGGTGGCCCTCCCTGACCGGGCATGGGCGACCCGCAAGCTCGGGCGCAGCCTCCTCGCCGGGCTCGGGGGCTTCTTCATCGCCATGGCCGTGCTCCAGGCCTGGCCCGGGCGGGGCTTCTGGCAGGGGACGAGCCATGGGCGGTCGGGCACCCTCACCTCCATGGTCAGTCAGATGGCGTCGACCTCGCAGCCCCACGCCATCTCCGCCACCGTCGCCGCCTTCGGGCGCTTCGACGGGGCGCACGGCTGGGGCGTGAACCTGTTCGTGGTCGTGGCCCTGGCGGTGATCGGCGTGCTCCTCGTCCGGGGCCGTCCCACCGAGGTGCGGGTCGCCCTGGTCGCCGCCGCGGTACTCGGCCTGTCCGACTGGCTGCTGGTGGAGGACGTCGGGTTCCTCGGGGGCACCGGGACGGACCCGAACTCGATGCTGCCGCTGCTGCTGCTCCTTTTCGGGGGCTACCTGGCCCTCGTCCGGCTACCTGTCCCGGCCGAGGCCCCGGCGGCGGCGGCCGCGCCAGTGGCCACGGCCGCCGGCAGCTGGTGGGAGCGGGCCACCCCGGGCTATCTCGCCCGGTGGATCGGCGCCCTTTGCGCCTTCGCCGTGGTGCTCGTCGGCGCAGCGCCGATGGCCGCGGCCTCGATCAACCCCAACGCCGACCCGATCATCGCCGAGGCCAACGACGGCACCCCGAACGTGCTCAACGCCCCGGCTCCGCCATTCAGCCTTGTGGACCAGCGCGGCGAGCCGGTGTCCCTCGCCACGCTCCACGGCAAGATCGTGGCCCTCACCTTCCTCGACCCGGTCTGCACGACCGACTGCCCGGTGATCGCCCAGGAGTTCCGGGAGGCGGACTCGATGCTCGGCTCCCAGCGCAGCCGGGTGGACTTCGTGGCGGTCGTGGCCAACCCGTTGTACCGGTCCGTGCCGGTGGTCAACGCCTTCGACCGCCAGGAGTCGCTGAACCACATACCGAACTGGCTCTTCCTCACCGGCTCGCTCCCCGAGCTGACCCACGTGTGGGACTCGTACGGCATCCAGACCCAGGTCGAGCCGGCGGGAGCGATGGTGGCCCACGGCGAGCTCGCCTATCTCATCGACGCCAACGGCCATACCCGGGTCGTGCTCAACACGGCCCCCACCCCCGGGGCGGCGGGGAACTCGTCGTTCACGGTCCTCCTCACGACCCAGCTCGAGCACCTGCTCGCCTCGTGACCCCGCGTCACGCCGGCGGCGGGACCGGTCCGGGCGCTCTGGTACGGTTGGCGGCCGCGGTCGCCGCTCTCCTCGCGGCGTCGACCGTCGTGTCGCCGGTGGCCTCTGGTGCCTCGACCGGTGGGCCCAGCATCCCGCTCGCCACCGCGGCCGCTGACAGCACCGGCGCCCAATGGGCCATCGTGGCGATGGGCCACCTCAGCGATCCGGCCAATACGTTCTGGCAGCTCCTCTACCGGGCAAGTGGTGGTCGTTGGGAGCTCCGGACGCCGCCCGGTGTCGCGGACAACGGTGGGCTCGTGGCGGCGCCGGGGGCCGTACCCGGGACCCTCACGAGCGGCTTCGTCCCGACGGCCGAGCTGACCTTCTCGCCCCTCGCGTCGACGGCCGACGCCGGGGCCACCTGGTCGACGGGCAGCGTGCTGCCGTTCGGCCTCGAAGACGTACCCGACGCCCTGTCGGGCCCGAGCCCATCGTCCCTCTGGGCCCTCGTTACCGGCGGGCGGAGCACGGCTCCGTTGCCTGCAGGCGGTGCCGTGGTGAGCGGCGGGACCGTCAGCGGTCGATGGAGGGCCATCGTCACGCGCACCTCGCTGGCCCGCTCGGCCGCCGGCCGTCGTTGCGGGCTGCAGGCGCTCACCGCGGTGGCGCTCACGGGGCCCTCCGCCGGCGTCTTGGGCGCCGCCTGCACGGCGACCGGCATCGTCGGCCTCTTCTCGGTCGGTCAGGGCCGCTGGCGCCTCGTCGGTCCCCGGCTGCGGGCTGGGGCGGTCACGGTGCTCCGCCTCGTGGTCGTCGGTACGGCGGCCGACGTGCTCCTCGCCGTCCGCCTGCGCGGGTCGACACGGCTCGTCGCCGCCTGGGGGCACACCACCGGTGGGCCCTGGCGTCTCTCCCCGGAGCTCGCTGCTCCCGCGTCGGGCGCGCTCTGCTCCTCGAGCACCACGGCGGCCGGCGGCTTCGTGGTGCTCGTACGGACCTCGACCGGCTGCCGGACCCTCGTTGCCAACCCGGCGACGGCCTCCTGGCGGCAGCTACCCGACCCGCCGGCCTTGACCGCGGTCGTGGTGGCCGGGCCGGGGACGCTCGACGCGCTCACCGTGCGCTCTACCGTCTTCTCGGACTTCCGCCTCACGTCGGGTGGGACCTGGCGGCTGGCGCAGACCATCAACGTGCCGATCCAGTTCGGCTCGTCGAGTTGAGCGGCGGCAGAGCGAGCCGAGCCCGGCCCGCTCGTCGGCCCACCGGTAGGCTGGGCGGGCGCGGCCACGTCACCGGGCCGCGAGCAGAGGGAAGGTACGGGCGCCCATGAACTACGTGCTCGACCACTGGTCGTTCGACCCGTTCGTCATCGTCGTCGCGGTCGTGGTGGTCCTGCACGAGATCGGCCTGGCCCGCCTGGCCCGTCGTTCGGACCCCTCGCGCACGCGACGCCGTCGCTGGCGGTCGCTGGCCTTCTATAGCGGGCTGTTGCTGCTGCTCGTCACGGTGACATCGCCGATCGACTACTGGTCCGACGACTACTTCTTCGTCCACATGATCGAGCACATCCTCATCGCCTTCTACGCCACGTTCCTCGTGGTGTTGGGGGCGCCGTGGCTGCCGCTGCTCTTCGCCCTGCCGGTGGTGGCCCGCCGGCGGGTGCTGCGGTCGCTCCTCCTCGGGGACTGGGCGGCCCCGCTCCGGGCCGTCGGCCGCTTCGCGCTGGCCCCCTGGACCGGGGTGGTGGCTCTCAACGTCGTCATGGTGATCTGGCACATACCCGCGCTGTTCGACCTGGCCGAGAACAACCAGTTCGTGCACATCTGGTTGATGCACGGCAGCTTCTTCGTCACGGGCCTGCTCTTCTGGCTCCAGATCGTCCCCTCGTACCCGGTCCGGCCGAAGCTCGCGGCCTTCGAGCAGATCGGTGCGCTGCTCGGCACGAACGTCGTCATGTTCGTGCTCGCCATGTCGCTCAGCATCTTCACGACCAGTTCGTGGTACCCGGTGTACGCGCACGTGCCAGGGGTCACGCTGAGCCCCTACGCCGACCAGCAGATCGGCGCGGCGATCCTCTGGGTCTGCGGGGATCTCTGGGCCCTCCCGGCCCTCATCGTCGTGCTGCGCCGGGCCATCCACGACGAGGGCGGGTTCTCCCGGCTGGCCGACCGGGCCCTCGGTCGGCTGCCGTCGGTCGACGTCGAAGCGTTTCGCACCGGTGGCAGCGCGGTGAGCCAGGCGGCCGAAGAGCCCTGACCTGGGCGAACGCCGAGGTCTGGGAGCCCCCTGGGAAGATTGCTTGACCGCAGGTCCTGACCGATTTACGGTCCGTCCTGTCGGGAGGGCCCCGCCCCGGCAGTACGGAGTAGGCCCTCGCGGTTCGGCTGCCTGGTCGGAGGCGGTTCGGGCCGCTCGTGACGGTGGTCGGGACACCCCGCCCCGGCCGTCGGTGGGGAGGTGCGAGATGGCCAAGGGTGGGCGCATCGGGTTGACCCTGGGCCTCCTCGCGGTCGCCCTCGTCGTGATCATCTACACGGTGATCGCACTGCTGTCCGAGCCCCAGACCATCGACTTCACGGCCAATCACCAGCCGGGTCAGCCGGTCAACATCACGCTCCAGACGGTCGGCAGCGTCGGGCCCAACTACTCCAACCCGACCTGGGTCTCCTACATGACGCTCTCGCCGCAGGGGCAGTGGGAGCACACAACGCTCTGGGACGTGCCGCCGAACACGCGGATCAACATGACGATCATCCAGTACGACTCGGGGAGCCCGCTGCGCAACCAGCAGATCGGCCAGGTGACGGGGACCTTCGGCAACGTGGCCACCATCAACGGCCGACCGTTCCGGGTGATCAACTCCAACTCCAGCACCGGCAACGGCGTGGCCCACACGTTCAGCATGCCGTCGCTCGGTGTGAACGTCCCGCTCTACGGCAACAGCGGCAACGCCAACCTCTGTGGGGCGGCACCGTGCACGTTGAAGTCGCCGCACAACATCATCCGCTTCTCGTTCGTCAGTCCGAGCTCGGGCAACGTCCGCTGGCAGTGCTTCGTCCCCTGCGGTCTGGCCTGGCTCTACGGCAACGGTGGCCCGATGAGCACGATCGGCTACATGGGTGGCTTCATGAAGGTGGTCTCGTGAGCGACGAGACAGAGGCGACCGTCCCAGGGGCCGGCGGGCCGCCGGCGGAGGCGGCCACAGGTGGAGGGGCGACCGGATCGTCGTCGGCGGCGAGCAGCCATACCCACGAGCCACACCACTGGTGGCGGCTGATCGCCATCTGGCTCGTCCTCTCCGTCGTCCTCGACATTCTCTTCCTCGTCTTCGTCGGGCCCCACGTACCGCCGGGGCGGATGTCCTCGACCGCCGGCGGTGCCGTCTTCGACTTCAACGTGCTGATCGTGATGGCGCTCCCGGTGCTCCTCGCCGTCTGGATCTACATGGTGTACGCCATCGTCATGTGGCGGGCCTCCAAGGGGGGTCCCGAGCCCGTCGGGGGCGAGCAGGCCCGCAGCAACATGGCCATCTCGACCGCCTGGATAGCGATCACGACGGTCGTGGTGCTCTTCCTCGCCGGCTTCGGTACCTACGAGCTCGTCCAGCCGGAGGGGGCCGGTGGCGGGCAGGGTCCCGCCCCGATCTGGACACCCACCTCCCACACGGTGCTCCCCATCCAGGTCATCGGCCAGCAGTGGAAGTTCACCTACCGCTACCCGACGTTCGGCGGCTTCGAGACGAACGAGCTCGTGCTGCCGGTCGGGACGACGGTGGCCTTCCACGTCACGTCGCTCGACGTCATCCACAGCTTCTGGGCGTACCAGCTGGGCGTGAAGGCCGACGCCAACCCGGGCCAGGACAACGTGGCCTTCTCGACGCCCCAGCACACCGGGGTCTTCACCGTGCGGTGCTCCGAGCTCTGCGGCATCTGGCACGGGGCCATGTTCAACAAGGGCGCCGTCGTTTCGCCGGCGGCCTTCTTCGTCTGGGCCAGGACGACCCAGCAGCGACTCAGGCACAACACGGCGCTGCTGCCTCCGTTCAGCTTCACCTACACGCCGGACGCCAACGGGGCGGACGGTGGGTACTACCCGGACAACGTGGACCCCTACTCGAAGCAAGAGCAGTACGGCTACAAGGGACGGACGTCGTCGTGAGCACGCGTCCCGGTCATTCCGGCGAGATTGGGGGCGACTGAATGGCAGTCGACACGTCCGAGCCCACCGCGCAGTACCCCGGCGAGGTTGAGAGGTCGTGGATCGACACGCGCTCGGAGTGGATGCGCCCCAACGTCATCTGGGCCATCGTCGGGGCGGTCGGCGGCTACCTGATCGGCCACTGGCTGGGCAACGTCATCGGCGGGAACTACCCGGTCGCGCAGAACAGCGGCACCAACAACATCGCCATCTGCATGGGCCTCGGCTTCGGTGTGCTCGGCTGGATGATCGGGATCGGTGCCCTCACCTATCCGGTGCTCAAGATGCTGGGGAAAGAGCCGGCACCCCAGGTGGAGGAGCGGAGCTGGGGCCGGTACTTCCGCATGACCGACGACCACAAGGTGGTCGGCATGCAGTACCTCGTGGGCGTGCTGCTCTTCCTTTTCACCGGGGGCCTCCTGGCCATGGCGGTGCGGACCGAGCTGCTCAGCCCGACGAACCACGTCTTCGGCCCAGGCACCTACATCGCTCTCGTGAGCGAGCACGGCACGGTCATGATGATGATGGCCTCCTCGGTCGTCGTGGGACCCCTCGGGAACTGGGTCGTGCCGCTGATGATCGGGTCACGCCGCATGGCCTATCCGCGGGTCGAGGCCTTCTCCTTCTGGATCTTCATGGCCGGCTACTTCGTCATCCTGGCGGCCATCCCGTTGGGTGGGTTCCCGACCGGCTGGACGGCCTACGCACCGCTGCAGACCCAGGCCGGCGGGGGTATGGACGCCTACCTCATCGGCTTCGCGGTCATCGGGATCGGCATGATCCTGGCCGGCTTCAACCTGGGCGTGACGATCATCAACTACCGCTGCCCGGGGATGACCTGGAGCCGGGTGCCGATCTTCGTCTGGTCGATCCTCGCCACCTGCGCCCTCTTGACCCTGGCCACGCCCACCCTGATCGTGGCCGGCTATGTCGGCATCCTTGACCGCACCGCCCAGACGGCCTTCTTCGTGACCGAACACGGGGGCAGCAACTTCTTGTGGCAGAACCTCTTCTGGTTCTTCGGTCACCCCGAGGTCTACATCATGGCGCTGCCCGGCTTCGGCCTCGTCATGGAGATGATCCCGGTCTTCACGAGAAAACCGTTGTTCGGGTACAAGGTGGCGGCGGCCGGCATGATCGGCGTGGCCCTGCTCTCGTTCTTCGTGTGGCAGCACCACCTCTTCCAGAGCGGCATCAACCCCGACATGCGGCCGCTCTTCATGCTCACCACCGAGCTGATCTCGATCCCGACCGGCTTCCTCTTCCTCGTCACACTGGGGACGCTCTGGAAGGCCAAGATCCGGTTCGACGCGCCGATGCTCTTCTGTCTCGGCATGCTCTTCAATTTCCTCATCGGCGGGGTGACCGGGGTCTTCCTCTCCGACGTCCCGGTGAACGTGACCGTGCACGGGAGCTTCTTCGTGATGGCCCACTTCCACTACACGATCATGGGTGGCCTCATCTTCGCCTTCTTCGGCGCGCTCTACTTCTACCTGCCCAAGATCACCGGCAAGCAGCTGAACAAGAAACTCAGCAAGTGGCACTTCTGGACGTTCTTCATCTTCTTCAACTTGACGTTCTTCCCGCTGTTCTTCGTCGGCCTGCTGGGCCAGCCTCGTCGGGTCTTCGAGTACGCGCAGAACCTCCAGACCTGGAACGATTTCTCGACGATCAGCGCCTATTGCCTGGGCGCCTCGTTCCTGATCTTCATCGTCAACTTCGTCTGGTCCATCTACATCAACCCGAAGCGCTCGATCGACAACCCGTGGGAATCGAGGGGTTTGGAGTGGATGACGGCGACACCCGTGCCCTGGTTCAACTTCGAGCGCATCCCCGTCGTGCTCACCGACCCCTACCGCTACGGCGAGCCCGACGCCCCGCCCACGGCGGACATCGGACCGGCCCCACCCCTGGTCGGGGTGGGCAGCGCAGGGGGTCCGAGCGATGCTTGAGCGCGCCCGCGTCCCCTCGCTCACCATGGTGAGCCCCGTCCCGGAGGCCAAGAGCAGTGGCTGAGAACACGGCGGCCCACGAGCAGTTCGAGTCGTTCCCGGAGCTCCACGAGACCCCTGAGGAGCTCGCCTACGAGCTACGGGCCCAGGAGGGGGCCCTCTGGACCGGCGGTCGGCTCGTCATCGGGGTCGCGGCCTTCGCCTTCGCCGCCCTGGCGTTCGCCTACTTCTACCTACGGTCGGCCAACAACGACGGCCTCTGGCGCCCGAACGGGGTCACGGCTCCGACGGGGGCCGGGGCGGCGATCTGGGCCCTCACGGTGGCCGCCGGGCTGCTCGCCATCTTCGGCACCGGGCGCTTCCGCAAGGACGAGGTCCTCGACTGGCAGGTGGCCGGTTGGACGGCGGTGCTCGGCGCCCTCATCGTCGTCGGGCTCCAGATCTGGCAGCTGACCGAGCTCCCCTTCTTCCCAGGCTCGAGCGGTTACGCCTCGTGCTTCATCGGCTGGGCCCCCATGAACATCGTGCTCGTGCTGGCCGGTGCCTACTGGACCGAGACCCTGCTCGCCCGGGAGATGCGCATGCGACGGGCGGTCATCGAAGACGGGGGCGCACTGACGTCCACCATGCCCACGGCGCGCCTCTTCCGGGTGAACCTCGATGGCAGCACCTTCTTCTGGGGCTTCATCATCTTCGTCGCCACGTTTTTCTGGGTACTCTTCTACGTACTGTGATCCGAAGGCCCCTCATGAGTGGGATCGAGCGGGAGGTCGAGGCCTGAGATGAACCCCTGGTACGCCACCCAGGCGCTGACCTTCGCCATCCCCCTCGGGGTGTTCACGATCGTGCTCATTCTCGGCTTCTTCCAGCGTCGACCCTCGGAATGAGCGACGGGGTCGCCGAGGCGCGGCGGCCCCCTGTCGTGTCCCCCCGGGCGCGGCTCGTGTCCGCCCTCTTGGGCTTGGTCCTGCTCGTCCTCTTCCTGGTGCCGCCGCTCGCCAGCCTGGCCCGCCACTACGAGCTCTTCGAGGCCCTCCAGTTCTCGGTCTTCGCCCTCGTGATCCCGGCGCTCTTCGTGCTGGGCGCCCCGTGGTGGCGGCTCGGTCTGGCCACGCTGCCCGGGGAAGACGGTCCACCCCGCTTGTTGGACCGGCTGGCCACGGCCCGCCGGCGTCACCGGGATTTCGTGCGGGGTGCCGGCTTCGTCCTCTTCGACCTGGCGGTCATCATCTTCTGGCGGACCTCGGTGGCCGTCGACCACCTCGTGACCTATGGCTGGCTGAGCCTGGTCGAGGCGGCCACCCTCGGGGCCGTCGGCATCCTCCTCTGGCTGGAGCTCGTCGCGTCGCCGCCCCTCGTGCCTCGGTGCACCCGGCCCGAGCGGGTGGCCCTGGCGGCGGTGAGCATGTGGACCGTCTGGACGATCGCCTACTTCCTCGGCTTCTCCCGCTCGTCCTGGTACCAGGCCTTCCACCACGGCGCCAGCTCGGCCCTGAGCGGCCCGGCCGACCAGCAGCTCTCGACGGTGATCCTCTGGTTCGTGGCGGCCGCCGTCTTCGTCCCGGTCATCTTCTGGAACCTCGTGCTCTGGCTGCGCAGCGAGGAGGACCCCGACGACGAGCTCCAACGGCTCGTGCGTGAGTCGAAGCGCCGGGGCTGGTACTCGCCGCCGCCGCTCCACCGCCCACCGCGCTGAAGCGCGCGGCCGCCCGTCCCCGGAGGCCGAGGCTCAGCGGCCGGTCGGCGTGGGGAGCGCCGGCAGGTCGGGCGGGGGCAGATTGGTGTCGAGGACCCGGTCGGCCTCCGCCACCTCAGCGTCGGCCGATCGCCGGTCGGCGGCGAGCGTGCGCTCGCGCCTGCCCAGGTCGGTGAGCGCCCGGTTGTTCGTCGGCTGCGTCGACAGGGTCTGGATGTCCTCGACGGCGCCGAGGGCGTCCGACGTGGCCCAGAGCGTCGTGGTGCCCACGAGGGCGCCGAGGTGCTTGCCGGCGGGCGAGCCCGGCACCTCGATGTTGGCCAGGTTGAAGATGGCCTCGTTGGTGAACGAGCAGGCGGCCTGGTCGTCGCGGAGGAGCCCCGGGACCTGCCCCCGCTCGGTCAGCGTGAGCGAGCCCGACGACTCCTTCTGGTAGATGAGGAAGGCCTCGTGCACGGCGTAGGCACAGCCGCCGAGGTCCGTGTTGACCTCCTTCATCACGCTCCGCTCGGCCGAGATGTCGGCAGCCCGGGAGCTGTGCACCGGGAGGTCGGTGATGACCGTGACGGCGAGAATGAGGGCCACGACGGCCCCCACGAGTACCGCCCGCCGCCGGTACCAGGCCACCGGGCCGACCTCGGGCGGCGGGGCGGGCGGGTCCGCCGTCGCTCGGGCCCCGTCGTCGGTCATCGGGCCGCCAGGGTGGCGTACGTGGCGATGCCGTGCCCGAAGCGGTCGATCAGCGGCGGCGACAGCGTGTAGGAGCCGGCGCCCCGGTTCTCGTCGGCGAACGGGGTCACCGAGTACCGGAGCTCGCCGCCCGGACCGATGAAGTAGATGACGTCGGTGTGACTGACGGCCTGGTTGACCCGGCTGACGTCCACGGTCACCTTGTAGTTCCGCCACACGTTGTTCAAGGTGGCGAGCGGTCCGGTGAGGATCCGCCAGTTCGGGAGGGACCCGAGGCCCGTCGCCGCCGCGTTGGAGAGCGAGGAGACCGCAGTGGCGAGCGGATCGGTGTTGACGGTCACGAAGTCGACCCGGTCGGCCGCCGTGCCGAGGTCGGTCTCGGCCGCCTGCAGCTCGGCCGCCACCACCGGGCAGATGTCGTCGCAGCGCCCGTCGAAGAAGGTGAGCACGACGACGGCCGGGCGCGCCGAGGCGAGCGACGTCGGCTGGCCGGCCTGGTCGACGAGGCTGAAGGCCGGGGCCGGCCTCGGTGACAGGCGCGCCGCGCCCATGAAGGCCGGCAGCGGCGCGGCGAGCGTCGGCGGGGCGGAGGGCGAGGCGCGGTGGTGGACCACCACGGGCTTCGTGGTCGGGGTGACCGACGGGGCGTTCAGCCCGCTGGCCGAGAACACCCGTTCGAGGAGTGAGCCGCCGAGGCCGAGCACGGCCACGAAGGCGATCGCCCAGTACCAGAACTTGCGCGGGATGCGGGCCGGGCCCGCGGCGAAGGCCGCCGCCCGGTCGACGGGCTCGTGGTCGGGGTCGGCGTCGCGGTCGTCGCGCGACGGTGCGTCAGGGGAGATCACGTCGCCCCGCCCGTGAGGGTGCTGACCCAGCGGTCGAGCGAGGCCACGGTCTGGGCGCCGAAGGCCTCCCCCTCCACCTGGCCCCGGCGGTTCAAGAAGTAGGTCACGGGCAGGACGGAGATCCGCCAGCGGCTGGCCAAGGCGCCCGCCGGGTCGACGCCGACCGGGAACGTGGCCCCGGCCCCCAGAAGGAGGTGCTCGGCGCTCGTCGAGCTCGTGTCGCTCGTGTCGACGCCCACCACGGCCACCCGCCCGCTGGCCGACCTCGCCACGGTGGCCACGGCGGCGAGCTCGGCCCGGCAGTTGTCGCACCACGAGGCGAAGAAGTTGACGATGACCGGGGTGCCCCGGGTCGAGGCCAGGGCCACCGGGGCGCCCCCGCCGAGGCGGGTGAGCGTGAAGGCCGGCGCGACCGAGCCATGGGGCAGGACGGCCGGGGCGGCCGAGGGGAACGTGGCCGGGGGCGGCCGCTTGACCGAGGTGCCGCGCACCGCCACGACGACGATGAACGCCACGAGGCAGACGCCGGCCACCAGGGAGATGAGCTTGAAGAGGCGGTCGTTGCGACCCGGCGATGCGGCGCTCCCGGCGTCGGCCCCCCAGCTCACCGGCCCACCCTATCGGCGGCCCCGCCGGCTCGGCGGGCCCTGGTCAGGGCGGTCGGCGGGCCGCGGCCCACACGAGCGCCGCCCGGTGGCGGGCCAGCCAGGCCCCGTCGGCCGCCGCCCGCTCCTCCCCCCGGCTCTCGCGCCAGTGCTCCTCGAGGCGGGGGTGGCCCCGCGCCAGCTCGTCGCGGACGTGGCGGAGCGTGACCCGGCGGACGGCGGCGACCAACGCCAGGAGCTCGTCGGCCTGTTCCGGGTCGAGGCCGTAGGCCCGGGTGAAGCGGCCGAACCGGGCCGTGGCGTCGAGGCCCTCGGGGTAGCCCGGACGGGCGCCCGGGGCCATGAGCGGAGCCCACTGCTGGGCCGCCCGGGCCACGTCCCAGAGCGGACGGCCCGGGGCGGCCAGGTCGAAGTCGATGAGGGCGACCGCCCGGCCGTCGCAGAAGACGACGTTCTCCGGGCTCACGTCGTCGTGGCAGACCACCGGTCCGCCCTCGGGGTCGGCGAACCCGGTGGCCCAGCCGGCGAGGGCGGTGCGGTCGAGCGTGGCACTCGCCTGGTGGAAGTCCGCCAGCAACCGGGCCACCGAGGCCAGCGCCTCGTCGGTCATGTAGGCCGCCGGATAGGGCGGGTGCGCCGCCTCGCCGTCGACGTAGGAGAGGACGTCGCGGCCGAGCTCGTCGGTGCCGAGGTGGCGGGGCGCACCGTCGAAGCCGACCGCCTCGAGGTGGAGGAGCAAGGCCCGGACCGGGGCCGAGGCCGGCCCCGGCGGCCGGCGTACGGTGTCACCCACCCGCACGACCTGACCGGCGCTGCCCATCCCGCCGGCGAGGGGCTGCTCGATGGTCACCGCGCCCCCGACGCTCCTCTCCGGCCCGGTGGGCCGGGCGCGCCCGTTACGATGCCCTCGATGGGTTGTTTCCTCGTCATCGTGCTCGTGATCGGCCTCATCTTCGTCGGTTTCGGCTTCCTGGTGCACCTGCTCTGGATCGCCGCCCTCATCTTCCTCCTCGCTTGGATCGCCGGGATGGCCTTCGGGCGCGGCCGGCGACACACCGACCGGCCGGAATAGACGCCCGAACGCGACGAACGCCGCAGCTGCGCTGCGGCGTTCGTCTGTGATGGTCCGGGCCGCCGGGGGGACGGGCCCGCCCGGACCTCGTCAGGCGGCGAGGGGGAGCGCCTCCTCGCCGCCCGCCGGGGCCTGCGTGACCGGCGCCGGCACGGTGAGCGCCTGACGGCGGTGCTCCGCGTTGAGGCCGATCACGAGCGGCACGACGGCGACGGCGAGGCCCATGAGCATGAGGGGGAGGAGGGTGATCCAGAGCATGGTGGTCTCTCTTTCGTGCGTGGTGGGGGTCCGGGGGGATCCGGCTCCTTCATCACCACCATGGTGCAGCACCCAGCTGGGAGCGCCCTGCGAACGGGCTGCCCGGCGCCTCGGAGTGTCGGTGCTCAGCCGAGCGGGACCGAGGTCGCGGCACCGGTGGTGGGCGACGTGAGGTCGTAGATGGTGACGCCGTCGACGGTCCGGGAGCTGAAGTGCTCCGCGACCCAGCTGGCGATCTGCGAGGCGTCGGCGCCTCCGCCACCGGCGCCGAACCCGCCGAAGCCCGAGGCGATGTAGTAGTGGATCTCGCCGTGGGCCACGTCCGTCTCGAACTGGGCGAGCGTGGGCGCCGGGTCGGTGCCGTTGAAGCCGCCGATGGCCATGATCGGCTGGCCCGAGGCCAGCTGGTAGCCGGCGGCCGAGTTCGAGTTGATCGTGGCCGCCGCCCACCTGTACTTCGACGCCCCGGCCTCGAGGAGGGCCACGAGCTGCTTGCCCGGCGTCGAGGCGTTGAGGAAGCCCCCGCCCGGACCGCCGCCACCCGGGAACGTCCCGCCGCCAGCGTTGCCGGGGAACCCACCGAAGCCGCCCCGGCCGAAGCGGGGGAGCGCGCCGCCGTTGGGTGCGCCGCCCCCGCCGAAGGCGCCGGGCGGTGGGCCGCCGAAGCCCGGGGAGCGTCCGGTGACGCCCCGCCCCGGCGTGAAGAAGGGCGAGCGGAAACCCCCGGGGCCGCCGGGCACGAACCCGAACCGGACCCCTGAGGTCACCGCCGGTCCGGCCGACGGGATGGCTCCGGCGTGGGGGGTGCTCACGGTGTCGAGGGTGTAGAAGAGCGGCCCGGCGAGGAGCACGCCGACGCCGGCCACGGCGACGATGCGGCCGGACTTGCGGGCGGCCGGCCAGACGGCGATGGCCACCGCGGCGACGATGCCGCCGACGAGCACCACGGTACGCAGGAGCGGCATCCACGTGGGGGAGCGGTCGAGGAGGACGTAAGCCCAGATCCCGCTGGCCGCCACGCCGGCGGCGAGGAAGAGCCGGGCGACGAGCTCGGCCCGGCGGTGCCACAGGAAGGTGGCGCTGATGCCGACGAGGGCGCCGATCGCCGGGGCCAGGGCGACGGTGTAGTAGGGGTGGATGATGCCCTCGGCCAGGCTGAAGACCGCGCCGGTCACGAGGAGCCAGCCGCCGAAGAGGAGGACCGCGGCCCGTGTGCGGTCGGTGCGCGGCGCCCGGCGGGTGAACCACAGCACGGCCACGAGACCGATGAGGGCGGCCGGGATCAGCCAGGAGATCTGGCCGCCCATGTCGGTCTCGAAGAGCCGGAACCAGCCGGTCGGCCCCCACCGGGAGCCCACCGCCCCGGTGCCGCCGACGCTGCCGGTCTCGTTGCCGGTGAGGCGGCCGAAGCCGTTGTAGCCGAAGATGAGATTGAGCAGGTTGTTGTCGGCCGAGCCGCCGACATAGGGGCGGTCGGCGGCCGGCGTCAGCTGGACGGCGGCCACCCACCAGCCGGCGGACACCACGAGGGCCAGCCCGGCCAGCACCAGCTGACCCAGGCGTCGCCAGAAGCGGGTCGGGGCGGCGAGCAGGTAGACGAGGGCGAGCACCGGGACCACCGTGAAGGCCTGGAGCATCTTCGTGATGAACCCGAAGCCGACGAGGCTCGCCGCGAGCACGAGCCACCAGGTGCCCGCCCGCTCGAGCGCCCGCACGGTGGCGTAGGCCGCGAGGGCCAGCAGCAGTGTCAACAGGGCGTCGGGGTTGTTGTAGCGGAACATGAGGGCGGCCACGGGCGTTAGCGCCACCACCGCACCCGAGAGGAGGGCGGCCCCCGGGGTGAACCAGCGGCGCACCGTGGCGTAGACCACGCCGACCGTGGCCACGCCCTCCAAGGCCTGGGGCACGAGGATGCTCCAGCTGTTCACGCCGAACATGCGGGCCGAGAGCTCCATCACCCATAGCGACGCCGGCGGCTTGTCGACGGTGATGAAGTTGGAGGCGTCCGAGGACCCGAAGAAGAAGGCCTTCCAGCTCTTCGTCCCCGCCTGGACGGCGCCCGAGTAGAAGGCGTTGCCCCACCCCGACGCCCCGAGGTCCCAGAGATAGAGGCCGGCCGTCCCGGCCAGGAGCACGAGGAGGGCTGGGCGCACCCACCAGGGGTCGTCGGGCTTGCCGCGCCAGAGGCGGCTCACGCCGCGGCGCGCCGGCGCGCCGCCCGGCGCGTCGAGCTCCCCCGGCTCGACCGGGGGCGCTCCGGGCTCGTCGAGGACGGCCGTCGGGTACATGACCAAGCGGTCCTTTCGTTGGTGGGCCGGGCCGGGCCCTGGTCTCGGTGGCCTCTCGCCTCAGTCGCCGGCCGGGGCCGCCGGCTCGGGCACCGCCCCGGGGCCGAGGTGGGGTCGGAACACCCAGGCCCGCAGCAGGCTGAAACGGACGATGGCGGCGAGGGCGTTGGCGAGGGCGATGGCCACGAGCTCGACGGCGAGGCCGCCGTCGGTGAGGGCGGTCATGGTCACGAGGGCGGCCGTCGTGAGACCGAGGCTCACCCCGAGGAGGGCGAGGGCGGAGAGCACGAGGCCCCGCCGGTCGAGCCGCTGGCGGGCGTCGGCGGCCAGCCGCCAGTGGACCGCCGTGTTGGCCAGGCTAGAGAGCACGATGGCCACAGCGTTCGCGGCGAGGGCTCCGAGCGGGTAGCGCAGGGCGACGAACAGCAGGAGGTAGACGACGGTGCTGGCCACCCCGACCCCGGCGAAGCGCAGGAGCTCGTCGGCCGGGGCGTCCTCGGGCCGTTCCCGGCGGTCGAGGTGACCGTCGTCCTTCGGCGGCGGCTCCCGGAAGAGCCGCCAGACGCCACGCAGGTCGTCGAGGGCGGTCCGCACGAGGTCCACCCGGGAGTCCGGGTCGTCGACCCAGTCCACAGGGACCTCGTGGATGCGCAGGCCGCGCCGCTCGGCCTGCACGAGGAGCTCGGTGTCGAAGAACCAGGCATCGTCGGCGACCGACGGGAGCAGCTCCGCCGCGGCCTCCCGGCGCAGGGCCTTGAAGCCGCACTGGGCGTCGCTGAAGCGGCCCTGGAGCGTCACGCGGAGGAGGAGGTTGTAGCAGCGCGAGATGAGCTCGCGCTTGGCCCCCCGCACCACGTGGGCCCCGTGGGCCAGGCGGCTGCCGATCGCCACGTCGCTGTGGCCCGAGAGGAGCGGGGCGACGAGCGGGAGGAGCGCGTCGAGGCCGGTCGAGAGGTCGACGTCCATGTAGGCCACGACCTCGGCCGTGCTCGTGGACCAGGCGGCCCGGAGGGCCCGGCCCCGGCCCTTCTCCCCGAGGTGCACCGCTCGGACGCCCGGCAGGCTGGCCGCCAGGTGCTCGGCGACGGTCCAGGTGTCGTCGGTGCTGGCGTTGTCCACCACCGTGACCAGGCTCGTGAACGGGAAGGCCTCGTCGAGGTAGCGCCGGAGCTTCGTCACGCTGGGCTCGAGCTGGGTCGCCTCGTTGTACACGGGCAGCACGATCTCGACGTCGGCTGCCTGCGGCTGGCGGTCGTCCTCGGTGCCGGCCAGCTGGAGCACGCTCATGGGGGCCGATGATGCTGGACCGACCTGTTGGCCCCGTGAAGCCCACCTGTGGGCCAGTTGTGAATCCGGGGTGCCCGCGGGGAGGGCGGTCACGTCGCGGGCCACGTCAGATCTTGGCCCCGTCGGCCGGCTCGGTGGCCGCGGCCTCGACCGGCCCGTCGTCGTCGACCTCGACCGGGGCGAGCGGCAGCCGCACCTCGAACACCGCCCCTTCGCCCGGGGCCGAGCTCGCCCGCACCGTGCCGCCGTGGGCGGCGACGATGGCCGCCACGATGGAGAGCCCCAGGCCCGCGCCGCCGTGGGCCCGCGAACGGGACCGGTCGGCCCGGTAGAAGCGCTCGAACACGTGGCGGGCGTCCTCGGGGTCCATGCCCGGCCCGGCGTCGGCCACCGAGATCACCGCCTGCTGGCCCTCTTCGCTGAGGGTGACCGTGGCCGGCGTGCCGGGCGGCGTGTGGGCCCGCACGTTGGCCAGGAGGTTGTCGACCACCTGCCGCAGACGGACGGGGTCGCCGACCACCTCGACGGGGCGGTCCGCCCGCAGCTGGACGGGCCATCCCGGGCCGACCGCGGCGGCCGTGCGCACGGACGCCGCGCAGAGCTCGACGAGCTCCACCCGCTGGCGCTCGAGCGGACGTCCCTCGTCCATCCGGGCCAGGGTGAGGAGGTCCTCGACGAGGTCGCTCATCCGGGCCGTCTCGGTCTGGATGCCCGACATCACCCGTCCAAGGTCGGCCTCCTGCTGCGAGGCACCGCGGTCGAAGAGCTCGGCGTAGGCCGAGACCGCGGCGATGGGCGTGCGCAGCTCGTGGGAGGCGTCGGCCACGAACTGGCGCAGGCGGCGGTCGGACTCGCGGAGCTGGGCCTCGGTGGCGTCGCGCTGGGCGAAGGCGGCCTGGATCCGCCCGAGCATGACGTTCAGCGCCCGGGCCAGCCGGCCCACCTCGGTGCGGTCGTTCTCCCCCGGGACCCGTTGCTCGAGCTTGCCGGCGGCGATCTCCTCGGCCGTCTGCTCGGCGTCGGCGAGCGGGCGGAGCCCCACCCGTACCAGCCACCAGCCGAGGGCGAGGGCGACCACGATGGCGCTCGCCGTGACCGCCAGCTCGATCAGGACCAGCTGGTGGAGGGTGCCGCCCGCGTCGTTCAGCGGGAGGGCCAGGACGAGCTGGTCCCCGTTCTGGAGGAGCGAGGCCCGGACCCGGAACGCCGGGCCCCCGGCCTCGGTCGATGGAGCGGTGAGGTAGGCGACCTGCTCGCCGTTGGGCTCGGGCGAGAAGCCGGTGATGTGGTCGGGGAGGTCCGGGGTGTAGGCCTTCGATCCCACGTAGGCCGCGCACTGCTGGTCGTCGACGACGCGGCCCGCCGACGTGCGGACCTCGAAGAAGAGCGTGCCGACCAGGTTCGGCGGCGGCCCGGCCTGGCCGCCGCCGCCCCCTGGCCCGCCGAAGGCGCCGGTGGCCGGGAAGCCGCAGGTGAGCGTCTGCCCGCTGTTGGCGGCCTGCTCGAGGTTCGGGTGGTACTGCTCCAGGCTCTGGTCGACCCGGTTGTAGAGGAAGGAGCGCAGCGCCGAGTACGTGGCGAAGTCCGCGGCGATCAGGGCCACGACGGCGATGGCCCCGACGGCGAGGAGGAGCCGGGTCCGCAGTGACATCTAGGCGGCCTGCTCGGGCTCGCGCAGGGCGTAGCCCACGAGGCGGACCGTGTGGATGAGCGGCGGGCCGTGGCGCTCGAGCTTCTTGCGCAGGTAGCTCACGTACGTCTCGACCACGTTGGCCTCGCCCCCGAAGTCGTAGTGCCACACGTGGTCGAGGATCTGGGACTTCGACAGCACGTGGCGGGGGTTCAAGAGGAAGTAGCGGAGGAGGTTGAACTCGGTGGCCGTGAGCTGGATGAGCTGCCCGGCCCGGCGGACCTCGTGGGCGTTCTCGTCCATCTCGACGTCGGCGAAGCGCAAGATGCCCTCTTCATCTGGTTCGCCCCCGGCCCGCCGGAGGATGGCCCGGGTCCGGGCGATGATCTCGGCCAGGGCGAAGGGCTTGGTGACGTAGTCGTCGCCGCCCACGGTCAGGCCGGCCACCTTGTCCTCGAGCGAGTCGCGGGCGGTGAGGAAGAGGACCGGGACCCGGATGCCGTCGGCCCGGAGCCGTCGGGTGACCTCCAGGCCGTCGAGGTCGGGCAGCATCACGTCGAGGATGATGAGGTCGGGCGGGTGCTCCTGCGCCGAAGCCAGGGCCTTGCGGCCGGTGGTCGCCTCGTCGACCTCGAAGCCCTCGTAGCGCAGGGACGTGGCGACGGCGTCCACGATGGACGGCTCGTCGTCGACGACGAGGACACGCTGTTGGTCTGCCATGGCGGCTACCTCCTGGTGCCACCTTGGCACCGGCAGCTCCCGGGCTTCTGTGCGCCCTCTGTGGGCCAGCTGTGAAAGCGGGGCCTTGGGGCCGGGTCGACCCCGGCTAGACCCCTGACCAGGGATGTCGCTGTGAGCGCGGCGAGCCGTCGTCGCCGGCGCGCCGTTCACAGGAGGGGCACAGGCGGTTCCCGGTTGGGCCCGAGGCCGGCGGGTTTGACTGCACCTGTCACCACCGACAGGAGAACCACCGTGCAGCACGCCCAGCGAAAGAGCGATCCCCGTCTCGCCCGGGACCGGGCCGTCACCCGGGTCCGTCGGGCCACGACCGCCTCGGCCGTCTTGGCCGGCGTGGCCGCCTGTGCCATCGGCCTCGTGGCCGCCTCGGAGGACCCCGGCCACGCCACGGCCACGTCCAGCGCGAGCACCGGCGGCTCGACGGCCAAGGCCACGAGCTCCACCGCCACGACCTCCCCGTCGTCAGGCACGGCGACGAGCTCGTCGTCGAGCACGAGCGGGACGAGCACGAACGCCTCGAGCTCGGGCACGAGCGCCTCATCGCAGTCGTCGTCCTCTTCGCCGTCGTCGACGAGCAGCTCGGCCACGACCGTCTCGGGACAGTCGTGAGCGGGGCCGCCCTCCTCGAAGAGCCGCCGGTGCTCCGCTCGATGCGGGCCATCGGGACGACGGCGGTCGTCGCCGTCACCCGGGCCGACGCGGCCGACGCGGCCGCCGAGCTCCTGGCGACCGACCTGGCCGACATCGACGCCGCCGCTAGCCGCTTCCGCCCCGACTCGGAGATCCGCCGGCTCGAGCGCCACGCCGGCACCGAGGTGCCCGTGAGCCGCCTCCTCTACGAAGCCCTCGAGGTCGCCCTCGTCGTGGCCGAGCGGACGTCGGGCACGGTCGACCCGACCGTGGGCGAGGCCATGGTCGGCCTCGGTTACGACCGCGACTTCGAGCGGCTGGCCGGCGGTGTCGCCGCTGCCGCCTCGACGCCGCGTCCCGCTCCCGGTTGGTGGTGCGTCGAGCTCGACCCCTTCGACCGCACGGTCCGGGTGCCCCGGGCCGTCCATCTCGACCTCGGAGCCACGGCCAAGGCGCTCGTCGCCGACCGCAGCGCCCGGCGCATCGCGGCCGAGCTGGGCGGCGGGGTGCTCGTGAACCTGGGCGGCGACGTCTCGGTGGCCGGCCCGCCCCCCGAAGGTGGCTGGGCCGTGGGCATCGCCCCGGACTGCCGCACCGCCACGGCCGAGGTCGACCAGGTGGTCGCCATCATCGAGGGCGGCCTGGCCTCGTCGGGGACCTCGGCCCGCTCCTGGCGCCAGGGCGACCGTCTGGTACACCACATCGTCGACCCGGTCACCGGGGAACCGGCCCCGCCGGTGTGGTCGCTCGTCTCGGTGGCCGCGCCGAGCTGCGTGGAGGCCAACGCCGCCAGCACCGCCGCCGTCGTCTGGGGCCACGACGCCCCGGGCAATCTCGCCTACCTCGACGTGGCGGCCCGCCTCGTGCGGGCCGACGGCAAGGTCGTCCTCGTCGGCTCCTGGCCGGCGTCGTCCACCCCCTCCGCTGACAGGACGGTCACCTGATGCTCGCCACCTCGTCCACCACCCTCTGGTACGCCACCCGGGCCACCGGCGTGGTCGCCCTCTTGCTGCTCACCATCACCGTGGTGCTCGGCGTGCTCACCGCCGGTCGGCTGCGCACGAAGCGGTGGCCGGCTTTCGCCAACGCCGAGCTCCACAAGCGACTGTCGATCATCACCGTCGTGTTCCTGGCGATCCACATCCTCACGTCGGTCCTCGACACCTACGTCCACATCGGCTGGGCCTCCGTCGTCGTCCCGTTCACCTCCTCCTACCAACCGTTCTGGACGGGCCTCGGGACCGTGGGGGTCGACCTGCTCCTCGCCGTCATGATCTCGAGCGCGCTGCGCCAGCGGATCAGCCCCCGTCTGTGGCGGGGTCTCCACTGGCTGGCCTACGGGTCCTGGCCGGTGGCCCTGGCCCACGCCCTCGGCATGGGGAGCGACGCCAAGTACGCCTGGCTCCAGGCTCTGGCCGCGGCCTGCATCGCCGCCGTCGCCGCCGCCGTGGTCTGGCGGGTGCGCGACGCCCGACGGGCGGCCGACCTCGCCCGGCGTTCCGGTGCGCTGACGCGCACCCTCACCCCCGTCGGCACCCCGAGCCGCTGAACAGAGAGAAGGAGTCCACCGTGAGCACCCTGACCGCCCCAGCGCTGGCCAGCCGGCTGCTGTCCCCGGAGCTGGACGGCCGGGACCCGACCAGCCTCGCCGACCACCTGGCCCTCCGGGGCGAGTTGCCCCCGCTGCGGGGCGACGACGCCGCCTGGGTGGCGGCGATGCTCCAGGCCGTCGCCGACTCGGGCCTCTCGGGCCGGGGCGGGGCCGGTTTCCCCTCGGCGAGGAAGCTGGCGGGCATCCGCCGGGCGGGCGGGACACCCCTCGTGGTCGTGAACGCCATGGAGGGAGAGCCCGAAAGTCTGAAGGACAAGGTCCTCCTCACCGCGGTGCCCCATCTCGTCCTCGACGGGGCCGCGGTGGCCGCCGCGCTGCTCGGCGCCCGCCGGGTCGTCGTCTGCCTCCCCGCCGACGACCCGAGCGGCACGGCCGAGGTGCTCCGCCGAGCCGTGGCCGAGCGGGCCCGGGCCGGCCGGTCCGGCGTCGAGGTCGTCGTGGCCGCCCGGCCCGGCGGCTACGCGGCCGGCGAGGAGTCGGCCCTCGTGGAGGGGCTGAACGACCGCCCCGGCCTCCCGATCTTCCGGGCCGACAAGGCCACGCCGCTCCGGGTCGGGCGGGCTCCGGCGCTCGTGCACAACGCCGAGACCCTGGCCCACCTGGCGCTCATCGCCCGCCACGGCGCGGCCTGGTTCCGGAGCGCCGGGACCGCCGCCTCGCCAGGCACCACGCTCGTGACTGTGGCCGGCGCCGTGGTCCGGCCGGGCGTGTTCGAGGTGGAGCTCGGGTGCCCGATCGACGTGATCTGCGCCGCGGCCGGCGCCCCTGACGACGTGGCCGGCGTGCTCGTCGGCGGCTACGCCGGGACGTGGCTCGGCCCGCAGCACCTCGGCACGCCGTTCGAGCGGGGGGCCCTCGCCGAGCTCGGGGCCACGACGGGCGTCGGCGTGCTCGTCGTCCTGGCCGCCTCGTCGTGTGGGATCACCGAGACGGCGCGCATCGCCCGCTACATGGCGGGGGAGAGCGCCGGCCAGTGCGGGCCCTGCGTCTTCGGCCTGCCGGCGCTGGCCGAGGACCTCGAGCTGCTCGCCGTCGGTCGGGCCGGCCCCACCACCATGGATCGGCTCCGTGGCCGGGCATCGCTCATCGCCGGTCGCGGCGCCTGTCGCCACCCCGACGGCGTCGTCCGTCTCGTCGAGAGCGCGCTGGTGGCGTTCGCCGACGACCTCGAGCGGCACGCCCGTGGCCACGCCTGCCGCGGCACGGCGGCACCGAGCGTCCTCAACATCCCCCGCAACGCCCGCCCAGGAAGGAGGGCCGCATGAGTACCCACCGCCTCCGGGTCGACCCCGTGGCCTGTGACGCCTACGGCTTCTGCGCCGAGCTCCTGCCCGAGCGCATCACGCTCGACGAATGGGGCTATCCCGTCGTCGACGGCACCCCGGTCGACCGGGGCCTCGTCGAACTGGCCCGCCGGGCCGTCGCCGAGTGCCCGCGTCGGGCCCTCCTGCTCGAGGCGGCCGAGGCCTGAGCCGCCGACCGAGCGGGTCCTGCGGGGTGCGGCGGCGCCTTCGGTAGGGTCGCCGACGTGCCTCGCACGGAGCCCTGGGAGGAGGAGGCCGAGCACTGGGTCCGTTGGGTGCGCACACCGGGCCACGACATCTACGGGCAGTACCGGGACGGGTTCTTCGACGAGATCGTCCCGCCGGCCGGCGGGCGGACCGTCGAGATCGGCTGCGGCGAGGGCCGGGTCACCCGCGACCTTCGGGCCCGGGGCCACCGGGTGGTCTCGGTGGACCTCTTGCCGACCCTCCTCCGCTACGCCAGGGCGGCCGACAGCGGCGGCGCCTACGCCGCGGGCCGACGCGGCGGTGCTCCCGATCGCCCTGGCGAACTGCGCGACGGTGGTGGCGTACAACTCGTGCCCCTTCAGGCAACTTCGTCTGCACGGTTGCCTGATCCTCGCCGTCGGCCGGTGAAGGCGGCAACCGTCTCTTGGTCAGAGACGGTTGCACGGCGAGCGACTCCCTCGGCTCGAGGGCGGCCCGGTGCCGGGCAGGACCGGTGCACGTCCATCAGGTGACGGCGCCGGTCACGTCGGGCCGGCGGGGAGCCGGCTCGGCGGTGCGTGACGACGGCCGGTGCCGTCGTAGGTCCGCCGCCCCGGGCGGCGATGTTGCGGGCGCCCACGATGTCGCGGTGCTCGGTGTGCCCGCAGTGCGGACAGCTGAACTGGCGGCCCTTGGGTTTGGGGGTGCGCTGGTGGCACTCCGGACAGGTCGACGACGTCCCCCGTTCGTCGACGAGGAGAAGGGTGATCCCGGCCACCTCGGCCTTGTCGCCGAGCGCCCCGAGGAGATGGGTCCGCCGCCAGGCGGTGCCCACCCGGCGGTTCTGGACCCGGCCGGTCTTTTGCCGGGTGATGCCTCGCAGGTCGCCCACCACCAGGGTGGCGATCCCGGTGCTCTTCGCCCACTCGACGAGGGTCTTGGCCGCCTGGTGCTGCATCTGATGTACCCGGCGACGGTGCTTCGCCTCGGCCCGGCGTTGGGCGGCCCGGAGCTTGCGCCAGCGCCTCGAGCCCCGCTGGCCCCGTCGGGGGGTCTTCGGGGCCAACTTCTGCTGCCGGGCCTTGGTGTCGGCCAGGTGGAGGCGTTCTTCGGCCCGGATGGCCCTTCCCGAGACGAGGAGGGCCTCGTTCCCAGAGGTCGCGGCGAAGGGGTGGATGATGCCGAGGTCCACCCCGGCCACGCCCCCGCCTTCGGTCGCACCGGCGAGGGGCACCTCGGCCGTCACGTCGAGAAGGAGCCGCCCGGCCTCGGTGAGGAGGGTCACCGAGCGCACGTCGGCCTCGGGATAGGGGAGGGCCCGGGCCAGGCGGAGGCAGAGCTCGGGGGTCCCCTGGGCCGTCGAGAGCCGCACCCGCTTCCCCTCGAGACAGAACGTGCCGGCGTAGTAGCGGAGGGGCATCAGGCGACGCCGGCGTCTCGGGTAGCGGGCGGCCTCGCCCCGGCGTTTGCGCTTGGCCGTCTCCATAGAGGCGTCGGCGTAGCGCCGGACGACCGAGCGGAGGGCGGTCGCCGAGAGCTCGCCGACGCGCACCCCGGCCACCTCCCGGCAGAGCTCCTGATAGTTGAGGAGCGGCGGGCCACCTCGGCTGAAGCGGTAGCGGTTGAGCTCGATCAGCCCGGCCCACACGTCGCCGCCGGCCACGAGCATGGCCCAGCAGCGCCTCGCCTGGCCCGGGGTGACCCGCAGCCTGACCCGGGCCGTCCGGTAGACGACCGGGACGCTGTCACCGGTCCGTTTCCTGGGCACCTCGGCAGCATCGCAGCGGGGTGTGACACCCCGAACGTTGTCGGTCGCGGCACTAGCCTCGCCCGATGACCACGTTCATCACCCGTTTCGACACCAAGGGCGACGGCGTGCGCCTCGCCGTCAAGGACCTCCTCGACATGGAGGGCGTGCCGACCACCGCCGGCTCGCGGTCCCTCGCCGACGTGGCGCAGCCGGCCGAGCGCGACGCCCCCTGCCTGGCCGGGGCCCGGGCCGCCGGGGCCCGCATCGTCGGGCGCACCAACCTCCACGAGCTCGCGCTCGGCGGGACCGGCGTCAACCCGTGGTTCGGGACGCCGGTCAACCCCCTCGACCCTCGTCGTGTCCCGGGCGGGTCGTCGAGCGGGTCGGCCGTGGCGGTGGCCACCGACGAAGCGGACGTGGCCATCGGGAGCGACACGGGCGGGTCGGTCCGCATCCCCTCGGCCTGCTGCGGCACGGCTGGGCTCAAGACCACGTGGGGCCGGGTCTCGACCGAAGGGGTGTGGCCCCTCGCGCCGTCCCTCGACACGATTGGTCCGATGGCCCGGGACGTGGCCGGCCTGACGACCGGCATGGCGCTCCTCGAGCCGGGCTTCACCGTCACGGCCGCCGCGCCGAGCGTGGTCGGCTACTTGGCCGATCCGTCCGCCGACCCCGAGGTCAGCGCGGCCGTCGAACGGGCCCTCGCCGCCACCGGTTGGGAGGTCGTCGAGGTGGAGCTGGCGGCCTGGGAGGAGGTCCCCCCACTCGCCGCGGTGATCGTGATCAAGGAGGCGTTCGCCTCCGACGGGGCCCTCCTCGCCGCCCGCCCCGACGGGATCAGCCCAGCCGTGGCCGAGCTCATCCGGGGCGGCGAGCACGTGACCGAGGCCCAGCTGGCCGCGGCCAAGGCCGCGGCCGATCGGCTGCGGGCCGCGCTCAGCGACCTGTTCTCCCGGGTCGAGCTCCTGGCGACGCCGACCCTGCCCCGTTTCGCCCCGCTCCTCGACGACGAGGAGGACCTCGACATCTTCCGGCACATGCTGCCGGTCAACCTGGCCGGGGTGCCGGCCCTCGCCCTCCCGGTCCCGACGCCCGGGGCGCTGCCGGCCAGCCTGCAGCTCGTCGGGCCGTGGGAGGCCGAGGCGGCGCTGCTCGCCGCCGGGGCGGTGGTCGAGGCGGCGGTGGCCTGACCGGACGCCGCCTCCGCCCTGGTCGGGGCACCGTGGCAACATGGTGAGCGGTGCGCTCGCCGTCGCTTCCGGGTGCCGGCGGGCCGGCCGGCGACGAGGGGCCGGGCTCGTCCACTGGCGAGCGGACCCGGGAGCGCATCCTGTCGGCCGCTGTGACCCTCGCCTGCCACCGGGCGCCGTGGTCCCTCGGCGGGCTCACCTTCGCCGAGGTGGCCAGGGCCGCCGGGGTCAGCGAGCGGACCATCTACCGTTACTTCCCAACCCAGGTCGACCTGCAGGAGGCCGTGGCCGGCCGGTGGCCCGACGAGGTGGCGCTCGAGGAGCACCCGGTCACCGAGGCCATGCTCCCCGACGTCACCCGGCGCCTCTTCGAAGCGATGGCCGCCCGCCGGGCGGCGACCCGCGAGCTTCCCTCCGAGCCCCGGCGCAAGGCCTGCCTCGGGCAGGCCCTCCGCCCCATCACCGAGGGCCTCGACGACCGCTCGGCCGCCCGGATGGCCGGGCTGGTCGACGCCCTCTGGGGCCAGTCGACCTACCTGCGCCTGGCCGACTGGGGCCTCGACGACGACGAGGCGGTGAGCGCCGTCACCTGGTGCCTGGAACTGCTGGCCGCGGCCTCCCGGCGGGGCCGACCGACGGGGCCCCACCCCGGACCCGGCTGAGAAAGTTCACGCAGAGGAAGTTCCAACTTCACGCGGCGACGACTACCGTATGAGGCCGGCGGAACTCTCTGCCGTGCTTTGACACCCCGGGGCGACGCTGTCAGGCTTTTCTGACACGTTGGGGCTCTGCGGCCGCAGAGGAACACGGAACGGGACGGAGAGAGACGACAGGGGGAGTAGATGGGCGCCGTAACGGGGCCGCTGGAGCTTTCCAACCTGAAGGCGCTCGAAGCCGAGTCCGTGCACATCCTGCGGGAGGTCGCGGCCGAGTTCGACCGCCCCGTCCTTCTCTTCTCCGGGGGGAAGGACTCGATCGTCATGCTCCACCTGGCGGCCAAGGCCTTCTGGCCAGCCGCCATCCCCTTCCCGGTCCTCCACGTCGACACCGGCCACAACTTCGAGGAGGTGCTCGAGACCCGGGACCGCTGGACCGAGCGGCTGGGGCTCCAGCTGCTCGTGGCCTCGGTCCAGGACGACATCGACGCCGGCCGGGTGAAGGAGCGCACTGGGCCGGGCGCCAGCCGCAACCCCCTCCAGACCACGACGCTCCTGCGGGCCATCCGCGAGCAGCGCTTCGACGCCGTCTTCGGCGGTGCCCGCCGGGACGAGGAGAAGGCCCGGGCCAAGGAGCGGGTGTTCTCGTTCCGGGACGAGTTCGGCCAGTGGGACCCGAAGACGCAGCGGCCCGAGCTCTGGTCGCTCTACAACGGGCGGCACCACCAGGGCGAGCACATCCGGGTCTTCCCGCTGTCCAACTGGACCGAGCTCGACATCTGGCAGTACATCGAGGCCGAGCGCCTGGAGATCCCCCCCATCTACTACGCGCACCACCGCGAGGTCGTAGTGCGCGACGGGATGCTCCTCGCCGTGAGCCCCTACCTGGCGCTGGCCGAGGGCGAGCAGCCTTTCGTGGCCCAGGTCCGCTTCCGCACGGTGGGCGACGCCACGTGCACGGGGTGCGTCGAGTCGGCGGCCGTGACGATCGACGAGGTCGTGGCCGAGGTGGCCGCCACCCGCCGGACCGAGCGAGGGGCCACCCGGGCCGACGACCGCATCTCGGAGACCGGCATGGAGGACAGGAAGCGGGAGGGGTACTTCTGATGCAGCGCCTCCTCCGCCTGGCCACCGCCGGTTCCGTCGACGACGGCAAGTCGACCCTCATCGGGCGGCTCCTCTACGACTCGAAGGCCATCTTCGAGGACCAACTCGAGTCGATCGAGCGGACGAGCCGGGACAAGGGCGACGAGTACACGAACCTCGCCCTCCTGACCGACGGCCTACGGGCGGAGCGCGAGCAGGGCATCACGATCGACGTGGCCTACCGCTACTTCGCCACTCCGAAGCGCAAGTTCATCATCGCCGACACCCCCGGCCACGTGCAGTACACGAGGAACATGGTGACCGGGGCCTCGACGGCGGACCTCGCCCTCATCCTCATCGACGCCCGCAAGGGGGTGCTCGAACAGAGCCGACGCCACGCCCTCCTGTCGACGATCCTCGGCATCCCCCACCTCGTGGCCTGCGTCAACAAGATGGACCTCGTCGACTACTCGGTGTCGCACTTCGAGGCCATCCGCGAGGAGTTCTCGAACTTCGTGGCCCGCCAGGACGTGCGGGATCTGACGTTCATCCCGATCTCGGCCCTGCACGGGGACAACGTGGTCACCCGCTCGCCCAACATGTCCTGGTACGAGGGACCGCCGCTCCTCGCCTACCTGGAGGACCTCCACATCGCGAGCGACCGCAACCTCACCGACGCCCGGTTCCCCGTCCAGTACGTGGTGCGGCCCCAGGCCAGGGACTGGCACGACTACCGGGGCTACGCCGGCACCGTGGCGAGCGGGGTGTTCCGGGCGGGCGACGATGTGGTCGTCCTGCCGTCGGGCATGGCCTCGACGATCCGCTCGATCGACACCTACGACGGGCCGGTGGCCGAGGCCTTCGCCTCGATGGCCGTCGTGATCACCCTCGACGACGACATCGACATCTCCCGGGGCGACATGATGGTGCGGCCGACGAACCGTCCCGTGGTGGGCCAGGACCTCGACGCCACCATCTGCTGGATGGACGACGGGGCGGCGCTCGAGACGGGTGCCACCTACCTCTTGAAGCACACGACACGGGCGGTGAAGGCCGTGGTGAAGGCGGTGAACTACCGGCTCGACATCGTGACGCTCCACCGGGACCAGACGGCCGAGTCGCTGCGCCTGAACGAGATCGGGCGGGTGACGCTGCGGACCACCGAGCCGCTCCTCTACGACGAGTACCAGATGAACCGGGCGACCGGCAGCTTCATCCTCATCGATCCCCACTCCTACAGCACGGTCGGGGCGGGCATGTTGCGGCGGCCCCAGTCGTGAGCACCTCGGGCCGGTTGGCGGGCTCGAGCCCGAACGTCGAGTGGCAGAGCTCGGCCATCTCGTGCGCCGACCGACGGGCCAGCCGCTCCTCGGGCGGCGCCACGGTGTGGTTCACCGGTCTGTCGGGCTGCGGCAAGTCCTCGCTCGCCCGCTCGGTCGAGCTGCTGCTCGTCACCCGGCACCGGCGGGCGGCCTACGTCCTCGACGGCGACAACCTGCGCCACGGGCTGAACGGCGACCTCGGCTTCGGCCCCGGGGACCGCTCGGAGAACGTGCGGCGGGTGGGGGAGGTGGCGGCCCTGTTCGCCGACGCCGGTGTCGTGGCCATCGTGTCGCTCATCAGCCCCTACGCCGCCGACCGCCAGCTCGTGCGGGCGCGCCACGCCGAGGCCGGGCTGGCGTTCTTCGAGATCTTCGTGAACACGCCGCTCGAGGTCTGCGAGCGCCGGGACACGAAGGGCCTCTACGCCCGGGCGAGGGCCGGCGAGATCACCGGGTTCACCGGGGTCGACGACCCCTACGAGCCGCCGGTGTGCCCCGAGCTCGAGCTCTGTCCCGACGACGGGTTGCCGGCCGAGCAGGCCGAGCGGGTGGCCGCCCTCCTGCTGCCGTCCCCCCGCCTGGGACGGGCCGGCGCATCCATCGCACCCCGTCGTCCGTGACCACCGGGCCGGCGGACCACCGCCTGGCGGCCGACCTGGCCGAGGGGGCCGGGCAGCTCCTCGTGGCGCTCCGTGACGAGCTCGTCGCCGCCGGGGCGGCCGCCGACACGCTCCGCGCCGAGGGCGACCAACGCTCGCACCGCTACCTCATGGACCAGCTCTCGGCCCGCGCCCCCGAGGACGCCGTCCGCTCGGAGGAGGGTGGGCCGGTCGGGGACCTGGCCGGGCCGCGCCTTTGGATCGTGGACCCGCTCGACGGGACCCGGGAGTTCGGCGAGCCGCCGCGCCGCGACTGGGCGGTCCACGTGGCCCTCGCCACCGGCGGCGTGGCCGGCGTCGGGGCGGTGGCCCTCCCGGCCCGAGGGTTGAACCTCACCACCGCCGACCCGCCGACGCTCCCGCCGGCCGCGGCCGGCCGACGGCGGGTGGTCGTGAGCCGCACGAGGCCCCCGGCCGCCGCGGCACCGCTCGCCGAACGGCTCGGGGCCGACCTCGTCCCTCTCGGTTCGGCCGGGGCCAAGGCCATGGCCGTCGTGCTCGGCGAGGCCGAGGTCTACGTGCACGGCGGTGGGCAGTACGAGTGGGACTCGGCCGCGCCCGCCGCGGTGGCCGCGGCCGCGGGGTGCCACGTCTCCCGGCTCGACGGCAGCCCCCTCCGCTACGGCAAACCAGATCCCTACCAGCCCGACCTGCTCGTCTGCCGGCCCGAGATGGCCGACGAGGTGCTGGCCCTCCTGGCGGAGCTCGTTCCGTCGCCCCCGGCGTAGTCGTCGGCACGACGGCCGACCGGGGAGAAGCCCCGGAAACTTGACCATTGTGGCCGAACTTGGTCAAGTTATCGTCGGTAGACCGTCCTTGCGGCGCCTTTCTCTACAGAAACTTGACCAATAGAGGGTAGTCTGGTCAAGTTTCCGCGGACGAGAGGGTGAGATCGTGAAGGCGGCCTGGCCGGACCTGGTGTTCAGCGGCGAGGCCTCCCCGTCCGTCCTCAGTCGGGCCGTGGCCCGTGGGACCCTCCAGCGGATCGTCCGCGGGGTCTATAGCGGCGCGGTGGAAGCCGCTCCGGCCGAGGTGGTTCGTCGCCACCTGTGGCAGATCGTCGGCCATGTGCTGCCGGGCGCCGTCGTCGTCGACCGGTCCGCCCGGCGCGCCGGGCCGGTGGACGGCCGTCTGACGGTGGACCATGCCCGGACGCGGCCGCTGTCGTTGCCCGGGCTCACCGTCCTGCCTCGTCGAGGCCCCGGTCCCGTACTTGGCGACATGGAGATGCCGGACGGTCTGTGGATCGCCTCGACCGCCCGACAGTTACTGGACGATCTCGACCGATCGAGAGGTTGGAGGCTGCGCACGCTCACCGATGCGGAGGTCGAGGAGTGGATCGACACGCTGCTCAATGAACGAGGCGAGCCGGGTCTGAACCGACTTCGGGATCAGGCTCGAAGCCTTGCGCCGGCGCTCGGACGACAGCAGGAGCTGCGCCGGCTCGAAGAGATGATCCGGGCGGCCTTGGCCACGGGCAGCGCCGCCGGTCTCCGATCGGAGCGACTTCGAGCTCGGGCCGCCGGCCAGCCGTTCGACCACCGCCGAATCGCGGCGTTTGAGGCACTCGCCGCCGACCTTGCGCAGCGTGCCCCTGACGTCGTACCCGCGTTGCCCGTCGATGACTCCCGCCGCCGTTTGCTGCCGTTCTATGAGGCCTACTTCTCCAACTACATCGAAGGCACCGAGTTCACGTTGGATGAGGCGGCATCAATCGTCTTCGAGGCAGTCGTCCCTGCCGACCGGCCTGTTGATGCCCACGACATCCTGGGCACCTACGAAATCGTCTCGGATCCTGACGAGATGCGACGAGTCCCGAGGTCACCCGACGACTTCCTGGATCTGCTCCGATCGAGGCACGCCCGGCTCATGGCCGAGCGACCCAACGTCTTGCCGGGCCAGTTCAAGACCCAGGCCAACCGGGCCGGCGGTACCGAATTCGTCCGCCCAGAGCTCGTGCTCGGCACGCTGCAACGCGGGTTCCTCATCGGGGACGGGTTGCGAGATCCGTTCGCCCGAGCGCTCTACGTCATGTTCGTCACGACCGAAGTGCATCCTTTTGCGGACGGGAACGGTCGCGTGGCCAGGATCATGATGAACGCAGAACTCGTCGCGGCCGGAGAGGTGCGCATCATCATTCCGACGGTCTACCGCTCCAACTACCTCTCCTCGCTGCGTGGTGCCACCCACAACGGCAGCTACGGAGCGCTGTCGGCGGTGCTGGCCTTCGCTCGGCGCTTCACGGCGCAAGTCGACTTCTCGACCCGTGAACGGGCTGAAGCCGACCTCGTCCGTACCAACGCCCTGCGGGACGCCACCGAAGCCGAGCTGGCCGGCATCCGCCTCGTCCTCCCCCGTTCACGTGAGGCGGGGGGACACGAATAGCCACCCCCGGCAAGGGTACGGTGTAGCAGTAGGGCTGCTATGCGACCAGGGCTTTCGCGAGTGCCTGAGCGAGGGGGAGGGATGCGGAGAGTGGTGCTCGCCGTGGTGGCCGCCGTGGCGCTGGGTGGCCTGGCGATCGGACTGAACGCGGCGACCCAGGCAAGGGGCCGCAGCGGCCTGGACCATTCGGCCCAGAGCGATCTGACGAACGCCATCATCTCGGGTAAGACGATCTTCACGAACCGCGGGGCTTACCCGACGGAGCTCTCGACGCTGAGTGGGCTACAGAGCTCGGAGCCGGAGCTGAACTTCACGAACGCCCTCGTGTCGACGAGCGGTAAGGTGCTGGCCATCAACGTCCAGGTGAGCCTGGACGGCCAGATCGTCCTCCTGGCCGACGGGTCGGCTGACGGCCGGTGCTGGTACGCCGAGGACAACGAAGAGGCCCAGCCTGGCCAGGTCGGTGGTCTGGCCGCCGCCAAGGTCACCACGGCGCAGGGCATTTCGTATAACGGGACGAAGTCGGGCGTCGAGGCCACGGACTGCGGCTACACCGACGCCTACCTGGGCACGGCGAAGGCCGGCGGCTGGGGGTCGACCTTCCCGAGCTGAGCCGCCGCCAGGTCCACTTCACCTGGCGAGTACCAGCTACACCGACGGCAGGCCGCCACGGTGCGTTTGGAGGCCCTGGATCGGCGTGGCCAAGCACGACGGCCCAGGGCTGGCGCTTGCGCCCCCACCGTGACGGCCGACGCAGCGGCCCCCGGCTACTCCCCCTCGGCCCGGGGCTGGGCCGCTCTCGACCGGAGCCGCTCAGACGAACGCCGTCCCCGTCTCGTCGTCGTCGACCACGCGTTCACAGGTCGGGCAGTACCACCGGGCTTCGAGCGGGGTGCCGCAGGCCGCGTGGCCCGGTGTCTCGACGGGTGAGCCGCCGTGCTCGGCGCCCCACTGGGTGAGCAGGCGAACGGCGCCGGCCAGCTCCCGCCCGGAGGTGGTGAGGGAGTAGGCGAAACGGGGCGGCCGGTCCGTGTAGGGCCGGGCCACCACGAGGCCCTCCCGCTCCAGCGACTTGAGGCGCTGCGACAGCACGTTGCTGGCGATGCCCGGGAGGGCCTCGGCCAGTTCGTTGAAACGCCGAGGCTCGTCGAGGAGTGCCGAGACCACGAGGAGCGACCACCGGTCGCCGATGCGCTCGAGGGCCAGGTCGAGGCCGTCGGCCGGTGGGGCGTCGGTCCGTCGAGTCGCCGGGCTCATCACCCCATTGTCCCGCATCGGCCGCCGCCTCTCCTTGACCTGGGCCCTCAGGTCTGACTTGCCACTTGCAATCTACAAGCTACACTCCCCGTCCAGCGACGAGAGGAGCATGAGATGGCGTTCGCAGCGGAATTGGAGACGGCCCACGCCAAGGTGGCCGAGACGGCCGGGGCATCGGTGGTCCGGATCGGTCGGGGCCCCGGTCGGGGCGCGGGCATCGTGGTCGGTGAGGGTCAGGTCCTGACCAACGCCCACAACCTGCGGGGAGCCGAGGTCACCGTGACGTTCGCCGACGGTCGCAGCACCAAGGGCACCGTGTCGGCCGAGGACCACGACGGGGACCTCGCCGTGGTCGCCGTGGACACAGAAGGGGTCCCGGCCCTCGCCTGGTCGGAGCGGGACGTTGTCCTTGGGTCGCCGGTCTTCGCCGTCACCGTGCCGGCGGGGTCCGGGCCCCGCGTCACCTTCGGGACGGTGTCGGGCGCCGGCCGGGCCTTCCGTGGCCCCGGTGGGCGGCTCATCGGTGGTGGCATCGAGCACACCGCCCCGTTGGCCCGGGGCTCGTCGGGTGGGCCCATCGTGGACGCCGAGGGCCGGCTCCTCGGCGTGAACACGCACCGGCTGGGCGAGGGGTTCTACCTCGCCGTCCCGGCCGACGCCGAACTGCGGCGCCGGGTGGACGCGCTGGCCAAGGGCGAGGCGCCCCGCCGGCGGTACCTCGGGGTGGCGCTGGCCCCGGCCCGGGCGGCCCGCCGCCTGCGGGCCTCCGTGGGATTGCCCGAGGCCGACGGCCTCCTCGTGACCGGCGTGGACGAGGACAGCCCGGCCGGACGGGCCGGTGTGCGCCGGGGCGACCTGATCGTCGCCGCTGGTGGCCATGACGTCCGGCAGGCCGACGACCTGTTCGCCGCGCTCGACGGCCTGGCCGACGACGCACCGTTGGCCCTCCGCCTCCTGCGCGGCGCCGACGAGGTGCAGCTGCACGTGTCGTTCGGCGACGGCGGGACCGAAGGCTCGGCGTGAGCACGGCGTCCCCGAACGGGGCCTCGGTGCTCGACGCGCAACGTGACGAGGAGCGCGAGGCGCTCGATGCCTACTCGACGGTGGTGTCGGAGGTGGCCCGTCGCCTCGCCCTGTCGGTGGCCAGCCTCCGGGTCGAGGGTCGGGACGGGCGCCGGCCGACCGGCGCCGGCTCGGCCGTGGTCGTCGCCCCCGACGGGCTGCTCCTCACGTCGGCCCACGTGGTGGCGGGGGCCGCCACCGGGCGGGCCGCCTTCACCGACGGCAGCGAGCGCGATTTCGAGGTGGTGGGGGCGGACCCGCTCTCCGACCTGGCGGTGGTGCGGGTGGGCGCGCCGGCCGGCGCGCCGGTGCTCGTCGCCGCGGTGCTGGGCGACGCCGACCGGCTCGTCGTGGGCCAGCTGGTGGTGGCCGTCGGCAACCCGCTCGGGTTCGCCGGCTCGGTCAGCGCCGGCGTCGTGAGCGGGCTCGGTCGCTCGCTCCCGACCCGCTCCGGCCACGCCAGCCGGGTGGTCGACAACGTGATCCAGACCGACGCGGCGCTCCACCCCGGCAACTCCGGCGGGGCGCTCGCCGACAGCCGGGCCGAGGTGGTCGGGATCAACACCGCGGTTGTCGGGCCGGGGATCGGCCAGGGGCTCGGGTTGGCCGTCCCGATCAACGGGGCCAGCCGCCAGATCATCGGCGCCCTCATCGCCGAGGGCCGTGTGCGCCGCGCCTACCTCGGCATCGGCGGCGCGGGGCGCCCGCTGCCGCCCAACGCCCGGGTCGACGGACAGTCGTCGGGCGTCGAGGCCACGAGCGTGGTCACGGACTCGCCGGCCGGCCGGGCCGGCCTGCGCCCGGGCGACGTCGTGCTCTCGGTCGACGGCGAGCGCGTGGAGAGCGTCGGTGCCCTCCAGGGGCTCATGACCGGGGCCCGGATCGGCCGCACCGTGGCGGTCACCGTGTGGCGCGAGGGCCGGGTGGTCGACCTGGCCGTGGCCCTGACCGAGCTCGCTGACTGACCCACCGGCCGATTGTTGCGTCGGCCGCGGGGCGCCGGTCGGACTCCGCTGTCGCCGTCACCGCCGGCGCCGACGCCCGGAGGGGCTTTCGACTGCTGCCCAGTAAGTAGCTGGTAGTAGGCGAACCTGTCCTGACCGGTCCGGCCCCGGCGGCGCCGTCCGCCGGGGCAGTATCTCGTCGGTGGGAGGAGAGCGGGACGTGCCGTCGGTGAGCCACGGGCTGCGCCGGCGCGCCCCGCGTCTCGCGCTGTACGCCGCCTGCGGCATCGAGTCGATGAGCTACGGCGCGGTCTACGCGCTCTTGGCCCAGCTCCAGAAGCACTACGGGCTGCCCACGTGGGGCCTCGGGACGATCGCCGGGGCGACGTTCGCCGCCCAGCTCGTGGCCCAGCTCACCGTGGCCCGCTACGCCGACCGGGGACGCTGCCGGCGGATGCTCCAGCTCGGCGTGGTCATGGCGGCGCTCGGCATCCTCGGCTTCGGGGCCTCGAGCCACCTCTGGCAGTTCATCGCCTCCCGGGCCCTCCTCGGCTTCGGCTCGGGCACCTTCATCCCGGCCGCCCTCCGGGTCGTGGTGGCCGAGGCGGGCGACGACACCGGCCAGGCCCTCGGCCGGCTGATGTCGGTGCAGGTCGGGGGGTTCGTGGTCGGGCCGCCGGTGGGCGCCCTCCTCTACAGCCTCTTCGGGCTCCGGGTGCCGTTCTTCGCCCAGGCCGTGCTGCTCGCCCTGTGCCTGCCGCTCCTCCGGATGGTGGTCGAGCCGCCGGTCGTGGCCGCGCACGCGGCGAAAGGCGCCATCCGGCGGCTGGTCGCCCTCCGGCCGGCCCGGGCCGCGCTGGCCCTCGCCGCGGGGACCTTCGTCACGATGGGCGCCTTCGAGGCCACCTGGGCCCGCTTCCTCACCGACCGCGGCGCGACGTCGGTCACGATCGCCATCAGCGTCTCGTTGTTCGCGCTGCCGCTCGTCTTCCTCGCCCCCGCCGGCGGGCGGCTGGCCGACCGGGCCGGCCCGCTCCGGGCGGCCATCGTCTCGCTCCTCCTCCTCGGCGCGCTGCAGTCGCTGTACGCCATCCCCGTGCCCTACTGGTTCGCCTTCGTCTTCTCGGTCGGCCAGTCCCTCGTCATCGCGGTGTGCCTCCCGGCGGGCCAGGCGGCGATGGCCGCCGCCTCCCCCGAGGACCTCGTCGGCGCGGGCCAGGGCCTCTACGGCGCCACCGGCGCAGCGATGGCCGCGGTGGCGAGCGTCGGCGCCGCCTCGGTCTACGGGTCCCTCGGCCCGAGCGCCATGTGGCTGATGGTCGGGGTGGCCACGGCCTCGGGCGGCCTGCTCGCCCGGGGCCTGACCGGGCCGCTCCGCCGCGGCGCGCCCGGGGCTGCGCCGGTGGTGGCCGATGCGCTGGCCCCGGCCGAGGCCCTACTCCTTGTGTCCGGGCCGGCCGAGACGCCGGCTCCGGCCGAGGGTGACTGATCCCCCGGGCTCAGCTCCCCTCGTCGCCCGGGTCGCGGACGATCACGACCGGGCAGGGCGCGTGGCCGGCGCAGTACTCGCTCACCGACCCGAGGAACACGTTGGCCACCGCGCCGTGGCCGCGGCTGCCGACGACGAGGAGATCGGCCCCCTTGGCCGCCTCGACGAGGGCATGGCGGGCGTCGCTCTCGGCGAAGACCTCCTGCACCTCGACCGGTCCGTCGGCGGGGAGGGTGGCGGCCAGGACCGAGCGGAACTCGGCCCGGGCATCGCCCTCGGGGTTCCAACCCTCGGGGATCCCCGGGGCCAGCCCGAGCGAGGCCGGGAACTCCCAGGCCCAGACGATGCGGAGGGTGGCCCCGGTCAGCTCGGCCTGGTGGTGGGCCCAGTGGAGGGCCCGGCGCGAGGAGCTCGACCCGTCGAGGCCGACGACGACCGTGCCGGCCATCAGGGTTGGCGGCCGAGGAACCCGGCCAGCCGGTCGGCCGCCGGGGCGCTCTCGTCCACGGTCACCTCGGGGCCGAACGGGGCCTGGCCGTCGGGACCCCGCATGCCGTCGGGCAGCATGGGCCGCAGCTGCGTCAGGAGTTCGCCGGCGAGCGCCGGGTCGAGGTCCGTCGACTGTCCCGTGGCCTTGGCGAGGTCCCAGCCGTGGGTGAACGTGTCGCCGGTGGCGATCCACAGGAAGGCCGAGCCGGGAAGGTCGCCGAACGGCAGATGGATCACCTTCTCCATGACGCCGTCGGCCGAGAAGGCGCTCAGCGCCCGGGCGGCGCCGGCGTCGTAGGCGGCCAGCGGCTCGCCCTCGGGCGCCTGATCGGCCGAAGGGTCACCGCCCTCGGCCGCCACGGCGAAGAACGTGGCGCTGCTCACGATGTGGTCGACGAGCTCGCGCACGTGCCAGGAGGCGCACGGCGTGGGGCGGTCCATGTCCTCCGGCGTGATGTTGGCCAACACGGCGTGGGTGGAGGCGAAGGCCTGCTCGAGGGATGCTGTGCCCATGGGGTCTCCTTCAGCTCGACGACGAGCGCTCGACCGAGACTAGTCAGTGCCGTCACCGCAATCGTCTGCCCGGTGGCGATCGAGGCGCAACGACGTTCCGGGAGGACCGGAGCGGGCCCACCGCCGCGCCCGTTCGGCGACGGCTCAGAGGTGCGAGAAGCCGCTCGCCTCCTCGGGCGTCATCGGCACGGACACCGGGTGCTTGGCGTAGTGGGCGACCGCCGCCTGCAGGTGGTCGAGGAGGAGCGAGGCGAGGTCCCGGCTCACGCCCTGGCGCACGAGGATCCGCTGGACGGCCACGTCCGACAGGCTGCCGGTCAGGGGGTAGGCCGGCACCTGCCACCCGCGGACCCGGAGGCGGTCGGCCAGGTCGTAGAGCGTGTACCCGGGGTCCTCCCCCTCCTTGATCCGCCAGGCCACCGAGGGGATGCCGGTCTCGGGCTCGCTCCGGCACAGGAGCTCGAACGGCCCGAGCCGCTCGATCTCGTGGGCCAGGTAGCGGCCGGTGTCGTAGGTGGCCATGTGCACGCGCCGGTAGCCCTCGCGGCCGAGCCGGATGAAGTCGTAGTACTGCGCCACGATCTGGCCGGCCGGCCGTGAGAAGTTGATCTGGAAGACGGGCATGTCGCCGCCCAGGTAGCTCACGTGGAAGATGAGGTCCTCGGGTAGCTCGGCCGCGTCGCGCCAGAGCACCCAGCCCACGCCGAGGGGGGCGAGCCCGAACTTGTGGCCCGAGGTGCTGAT
>Ga0116216_10000077_pt1 | contig 88132 bp, 69 predicted proteins | sample Sb_taG_11_FD_89696 | JGI IMG/M metagenome (GOLD analysis project Ga0116216, IMG submission 89696) | Peat soil microbial communities from Weissenstadt, Germany - Sb_50d_3_AS metaG | ecosystem: Environmental > Terrestrial > Soil > Wetlands > Peat | place: Germany: Weissenstadt | collected 2010-09-21 | reverse complement strand
TCGAGCACGTGCAGCCAGTAGTCGCCGAGCAGGCAGACACGGGGGTCCTTCCACAGCCACCGTCCGTGAGGGAACACGGTGCGGAAGGTCTTGAGTGCCTCCTCCTTCGAGAAGCCCGGTGTGCCGAGGACGAACTCGCTCCAACCCGGCGACCGATCCGGTGATCGCGAGGCGGAGCCGCCGAGAAGATCGAGGATGCGGTCGTTGAACACCGTGAGGGCCCGGCTCTCGAAGTAACCGCCGGGGTTGTCCTCGCACGCCGGGAAGTCGTCCGGCGGCAGGGCGACGCCGGCGGCGAGTGCGCCGAGAAGGGCGGTCGTCACCGACGTACCGCTCCGGTGCATCCCGAGGACGAGAATGCCCACGCCGGCACACTACGCGGCTGGTCACGACAGCTGTTCGATACCTGCGCCGAGAGCCCGACCGTGTCGGCGGACCACGCCGAAGCCGTGCTCGCCGTTCAAGAAGCCGACAGCCGTTTCACAGCTGAGTTCCAGCTTCGGCTCCGCGGTGGCGTTCTGGCCGTCACCTCGAAGAGCGGGCCGGCCCGCCTACGATGCCCAGGTGCGCTGCGGCCGGGGAGGGCGGTCGTTCCTTTGTCTCCTCCTCGCCCTGCTCACCGCGGGCGCGGCGGCCGGCCTCGGCCCACCGGCGGGAGCGGCCCAGCGGGTCAAGGCGCCTCGACTCCTCGTTGGCGCCTACTACTACAACTGGTGGCCGGGGAACCTGGCTCAGGGCACGCTGCGCCAGCACCTGGTGCCGGCGCAGGCGCCCCCGCCGGGCTTCGACAACTCGGCGGACCCGGCGGTTGCCGCCCGGGCGATCGACGAGGCGGTGCGGACGGGCATCGACTTCTTCGCCCTCGACTGGTGGCCGGTCAACTCCGCCCGCTCCTTCGACAGCCACGGTTCCTCGGTCAACGACGACGTCGACGACTTCCTCAAGGCCCCGAATCTCAGCCGGATCAAGTTCTGCATGTTCTACGAGACCTGGACCCTCGGCTTCAACGCGGCGAACCAGACGACGCTCATCGACCCGGAGATGGAGCTGCAGTTCGACGTGGACATGGTCCACTTCGCCGAGCAGTACTTCAACAACCCGAGCTACCTGCGCATCGACGGCCGACCGGTCGTGTTCTTGTACCTCACCCGGACGCTCGTGGGCGACGTGGCGGGGATGATGGCCGGGGCCCGCAAGGTCCTGGCCGAGCGGGGCTACAGGGCCTTCTTCGTCGGCGACGAGGTCTACTGGAACGTGACGAAGGAGGATTCGGCGCCCGGCCCCCAACCGCTCACCACGGTGCCCCAGGTCGACCGGATCTGGCAGTTCGACGCCATCACCGGCTACTCGCTCTACGACGGCCCGCCGGCTGCGCTCCCCGGTCCGACCGTCGACTTCACCGGCTATCCCGGGACGACCCACATCGTGGCCGACGAGCGGGCCCTCTACGCCTGGTACCGGGCGACCACCGACGACCAGGTGCCGGTCATCCCCGACGTCACGCCGGGCTACAACGACCGGGCCACCCGGTTACCGACGAACCACCCGGCCCAGCCCCGCCAATGGCTCCCCGGCGCCGGCCCGGCCTCGACGCTCGACGAGCTGTTCCGCCAGGTGGCAGTGCCCAGCCTCGATCCGAAGCTCCCGATGATCATGGTGACGGCCTGGAACGAGTGGAACGAGGACAGCGGGGTCCAGCCGATCGGCGGCGTCCCGACCCCGCGGGACGACAGCCCCTCGGGGACGGTCTACACGCAGGGCTACACCTACGGTGGGGAGGGCGACGCCGACCTCGTGGTGTTGCGGCACGACATCGCGGTAGCCGACCGGGAGCTCGCCCGTCGCGGCTGACCTCAACCGCCCTCGGGTGCGGTCACCTCGGGGAGGCGCACCGAGGGGGAGTGACGGAAGAACTGCTCGACGTCGTGCTCGTAGGTGTAGGAGGTGGGCAGCCCGGTGCTGCGCCGGAGGCGGAGGGCCCGGCTGAAGCTGTCGATGACGCCGGCGGTGGTGTAGCCGTACTCGAAGCCCGTCGCCACGAGCCGCTGGGTGTCCACCCCCCGTCCGTAGTGCAGGAGCTGGATGAGCTCGGGCGGCAGCTCGAAGATCCCGAGGCGGACGAGCGGCGACAGGAGGAGGGCCGGGGCGACCGGGGGTAGAGGCAGGAGATGGGTGCCCGCGATGGCCGCCACCTCGCTCCACGGGAGCCGACCGTCGCCGGCCACGTTGAAGACGCCACCGACCCGGTGGCAGATGACGTGCTCGAGCGCCCGCACGACGTCGTCCTCCTCGACGAACTGCACGAGGGGGTCGAAGCCGAGGATGGAGGGGCAGACCGGCCGCGAGAGGTTGGTGCTGATCGGGGTGACGATGTCGGTGCCGAGCACGTTGGCAAAGCGCAGCACGGACACCAGGGTCGACGGGTTCTCCTCGGCGAAGTCCTGCACCAGCTGCTCGGCCTCCACGAGCGACTGCTCGACCCGCGTCTGCGGCGGCCCCGAGCGCCGCGTGTCCTCGTGGAAGGTGTTGGGGTCCTTCGCCGAGGACCCGTAGATCATCGTCGAGGACTTGACCACCACCTGGCGGACCGGGGACCCCGAGGCCCCGGCCGCGGCGAGCAGGTTCATGGTCCCGATGACGTTGATCTCGTGGAGGGCTCGGGCCGAGACGAGCGTCGAGTCCACGACCAGGAACGTGTGCACGATCGTGTCGACCGCGGTGGCCCGGACGATGCGGCTCAGGATCGAGTAGGCCTGGTCGGCCCGCACGAACTCGGCCCGCTCGAAGGGGACCGAGGGGCTCTTCGTGCCCAGGCCCAAGATGACCTCCATCTCGGGGTCCGCTTCGAGGGCCTGGACGACGCGGCCCCCCCAGAAGGTGTCCGCTCCGGTGACGAGGATCCGTCGGGACACGTCGGCTTCAGCCGAACCAGACGCTGCGGCGGGTGCTGAGCATGTCGTAGACGGCCTCCTGCAGGGCGCTGCGGATCCGCTCGGCCTCGTCCATGACCCGGCTTCTCGGGTAGCGCTCCTGGTCCGCCGGCACGTCGAAGGTGACCGGGTCGAGCACCCGCAGCTTCATCTTCGCCGGGAAGGGCACCACGATGCCGAGGGGACCCATGGTGAGCATGTTGAGCGTCACCGGGAAGTACGGCAGGTGCAGCGCCCGGGCGAGCGTGGGGAGCCGGAAGAGGACGGGCATGGTCTCCTCCGACCCGATGACGGCGATCGGCACGACGGGGACGCCGGCCCGCATGGCGTTCTCGACGAAGCCACCCCGGCCGAAGCGGCGCAGCTGGTAGCGGTCCGTGAACGACTTCGACGGTCCCTTGGTGCCTTCGGGGAAGACGAGGGCCAGCTGCTGCTGCTCCTGCAAGAGGCGGTAGGCGTTCTCCGGGCGTGCGGGGAGGCCGCCGGCCCTCGCCCAGAGCGTGCCGACGACGGGGACCGTGCGGAAGAAGTAGTCGGCCATGGCGTAGACCGGCCGGCCGAGCTCGCTCTCGACGCCGTGCATGATGACGGGGGCATCGGAGGGGATGGCGCCGGCGTGGTTGGCCACGATGAGCGCCCCCCCCGACGTCGGGATCTTCTCGAGCCCCTCCCACTCCACCCGGAACCAGCGCCGGTACACCGGGTCGTAGAGGGCTCGGGCGATCGCCCGCATGTGCTCGGAGCGGCCCCACTCGTCAACGTCGGAGAGCCGGTGGACGTCGGGCTCGTGGGTCCCCGGCGGGATCCGGAGCGGGACCACCGCGGTGGAGGGGGCTTCGACGGTCGCCACAGGCGGGCGGGGCGGCATGACCAGAGCGTACCGAGGCCCGCCCGCCCCGGCGCCGGGGGGTTCAGCGAGGGGCCGACGGAGCCTCCGACCTCGACGGCGTCGCCGGTCCGATCCCGCGATCGAGCCCGTCGGGGCCCCAGGCCACCCCGAGGGGCTGCAGCGCCTCCAGATCGGTGACCGACAGCCAACGAGGGTGCACCGCGGCCACGCCGTCGGCCGCGAGGAGGGCGCGCTTCGTCGTCACCAGCTGCTCAGGGGGGCACAGCGGCAGCAGCAGCAGCGGGCCACCGTCGGAGGCCTCGACCAGGGGAAGCTCGGTCCCCGCCACGGCCGACACCGCCTTGCCCGCGGCGGCCGCCCCGTCCGCCGTCGCCTCGATGACGAAGGCCGGCACCGGCGCCGGCGGTCGCAGGCCGATCCGCCGTCGGCCGATGTCGATGAGCATCGAGAGGGGATCCCGCAGCGGACGGATGCGGCTGCCCGACACGTGCCGCCAGCGCACCGGGACCTCGGCGATCGTGAGACCGAGCCGGTGGGCCGTGTAGAGCAGCTCGACGTCGAACGCGAAGCGGTCGATGCGCCCGAAGTGGAAGAGCAGGCGGGCCACCGGGGTCCGGAAGGCCTTGAAGCCGCACTGGGTGTCGGTGAGCGACAGGTCGGTGGCGAGACCCACGACCCGGTTGAAGGCCCGACCCATGAGCGTGCGCACGAGGTTGTCGTACTCGACGTACCGGCCGGGGAGCGAGCGTGAGCCGATGGCCAGGTCGGCCGTCTCGAGCGCCGTCAGGAGGTCGGCGAGCTGCGCCGGCTCGATGGACATGTCGGCGTCGGTGAACGCCACCGCCGCACCGGTCGCCCGGCTCACGCCGGCCCGGACCGCTGCCCCTTTGCCCGCGTTCGCCGGCTGGCGGAGGACCCGGTGGTGGGGCAGCGCGGCGAGCAGCTCCTCGGCCCGGTCGGCCGTGCCATCGGTGCTGCCGTCGTCCACGACGATGACCTCGGTCACCGCTGGGTCGAGGGGTCCCCCGGCGACGAGCGTCGCCTGCAACTCGCGCAGGCCGTCGTCGAGGCGTTGCGCCTCGTTGTAGGCCGGGACGACGAGCGTCAGCCTGATCGAAGGCTCGCCCGTGGGCGCTCGTTCGAGAGCCTCGTCACCCTCGTGCGGTGGGTCCACCCGGGATCCGGTCCTCTCGCGTCGCCAACGGGAACCCGCCGGCGCAGCCTCGGACCGGCAGGGCGCACCATCTTCCCCGATGCGCTCTGGCGGTGGTGGTCAGGGCCGGGCGGCCCCCACGAGGTCCTCGGTGAAGACGGGGGAGTAGGAGACGGTCTCGCCGGTGAAGGGTGCCTGGATGATCGTCTGGTCGGCGTAGGGACCCGAGCCCACGTACATCACGACATGGTCGACGGTGTTGTCCCCGTCGAGGTTGTAGTAGAAGAGCAGGTCACCCGGCTCGAGAGCGGTCAGCGCCACGTGGGAGAGCGACGCCCACTGGCTGGCCGCCGTGCGCGGGATGGTGACCCCGGCCTGGGCCCAGGCCCACTGGGTGAGACCGGAGCAGTCGAAGCCGACCCCGGGCGTCTCCCCGCCGAAGACATAGGGCACGCCGAGCTGGGACTCGGCCGCCTGGACGGCGGAGGCCCCCGCGGCGGTTCCCGTGGTGGTGCCCCCGACCGACGACGGCCCGCCGGAGCCGTTCCCGCCCGCCCCGACCGTGCCGCTGTTGCCCGACGTCCCGTTCGTCGCCCCGGCCGCCGCCTGGTTGGCCGCCGATGTCGCCGCCGCTCCCGCACCCGATCCCCCGACGGCGCCGGCCACGCCGGCCGCCGATGCCGCGGCGGCCGCGGCGGCCTGCGCCGCCGCCTGGTTCTGGGCTGCGGCTGCTGCCGCGGCATCCGCCTGCGCCTGTGCCTCGGCCGCCGCTGCCACTTGCTGGGCGAGGGTCCCTTGCACCTGGTGGAGCGTGGCCTCGGTGGCCGCGGTCGCCGCCTCGTTGGCGGCTCGCAGGTTCTGGGCCTGGGTGGCCGCGTCGCTCGCCTGGTGTTCCTCAGTCTGCTGGCGCACCAGCTCGTCACCGAGCTGCGTCTGCTGCGTCTGCACCGCGGCTGCCGCGGCGGTCAGGTCACCGACGACGGTGTCCTGGTAGACACTCCGGGCATCGGACTTCGTGGCCTGCGTGGTGAAGATCGACGCCAGGCCGGAGTCGGGCGTCCCGAACACGTAGGCGTTGACGGCGTCCTCTGCGAGGGTCTTGCGGTCGACCGCCAGCTTGGCCCGGGCTCTGACCAGGTTGGCGGTGGTGACCGCGAGCTGGGCCTGGACCGCTTGCAGCTCCTGCAGGGCGCCGTCGTACTGCTGGTCGAGGGCGGCGGCCTGCTGCTGCTCCTTCGTGATCGTGGCCTCGATGCTCGCCACCTGGGCCTGCGTCGCGCTGATCTGTGACGACGGGGGCACGGTCGTCGTCGTCGGGGCAGCGTCCGCTGACGAGGGGACGGACCCCACGGAGAAAAGCGCCGCCGCTCCGACCGAGCACAGCCATGGCAGGGAACGGCGCGCTACCCGACACTTCAGCGCAGCCACTGCGTCGAGACTACCGCCTGCCCAGGCCAGGACCAAGGCATTGAGGAATCATGAGGACTGCTTCGGCCCGGAGATGGCAGTGTGGGGGTCCGAGGTCCCGCTCGGACCTTGGCCGGGGACGTAGCCCAATCGGCAGAGGCAGGGCGCTTAAACCGCCTCCAGTGAGGGTTCGACTCCCTCCGTCCCCACTCCTGTCGAATTCACAACATCACCCCTTGTCACCTGTAAGCAGGGTCACCTAGTAGCGAGCAGGACCGTCGTCCAGCGCCAGCCGCTCGACTACGACAAATACGCGCCGAAGGGCAGCTCAGGGGAGCGGACGGCGAGGCCTAGAAGACGAAAGGGCAAGAGGGGCCTCGCGGCCCCTCTTGCCTCAGACTGCCCTCCACTGACGTAGCCACAGGATACCGCGAACCCGTTGCGGCCGGCCGCCTGTCACGTGGTGACGAGCCACTGGCGACCGGCCGCCCGGGAGGGCCCCCCGGCCGGGAGTCGAACCCGGTGCAGCTCCTTCGTCAGTGGAGGGCAGCCATCAGGACCCAGGGGGCACTTGGACGGTACCGAGGGGGTGTGACGCGCCTGAGAGGGGTCGTACGATCAAGAGACATTCACCTGGACCCTTCTCGTCGCGGCCGACCGCGCCGTCGGGGTTGTCTGGCAGATGAGGAACCGGGCAGGGAAGGGCTGACGATCCGAGTCCACTGGCATCGGCGGTCGGCGACACCAGGGGCGCCTCTTCTTGAGCCGCATGAGTGCTGGCTCGCCAAGCTCGCGCTGCACTCCGATTCTCCCGGGGCTGGGTCGGGTGGCGGATCACCCGTATAAGTGCCGGATGGTGTCATCCCACGCGGACTTCCGATTGTCCCAACGAGCCCCGAGCGCCGACGCGCCAGAGGGGCTCCGAAGAGCCCCTCTGCATGATGACTGACTCACCATGACTAACTCACAGCGTAGCAGCACCGGTGCTACACCCGCTCTGTACCGTGCTCGATGCGCCCTGGGTCTGGATGACGGACTCACCATGACTAAGTGGGATCCCCGGGTTCGATTCCCGGCTGGGGCGCCCCCCGGGGTACCGGGCCGCTGATGGCTGGTCATCATCGACAAAGCGGCCCGGTACCGCCGGGCCCGCTGCTTCATCAGCCTGGTCCGGATCCGCCGCGCTGCGTTGGCCGGCCGCCGCCGTCGGAGTGTGACGCCGACCGTGCCGAGGGTTCGGCGGACCGTGGTGGCCCCGATCCCGAGGTCACGGGGTATCGATTCGACCGAGCGACCAGTTCCATAGAGGCGGACTTCGAGCCGAGCAGGACCGATCCTCTCTCCGAGCGCCGAGGGAGACCGTGTGCACGGACGTGCCGTTGAATGTTCGTCTGATCGACCCGGAACTGCCCGATCAGTTGATCGATCGGGGTTCCCTTGGCGCACAGCTCCGCGAGCTCGGCGATCTCGTCGTCGGTCAGCCGTCGACAGACCCGCTTCGTGGTTCTAACTTCGGACCCCGACGAGCAGGACGGTGCCGGCTGGACCAGTGCGAGAAGACGGTCTGCCTGGTCAGCCTGGTTCGAATACCATCCCAGCATCTCCACTGCGGCGTGCCGACGGCTCGATCCCCATACGGATGACGACCTTGCCACCCAAGTGGACCAGCCGTCACAGGAACGTCACCGACGTTGTGGTGCTCGCCGGAGCCTCCCATGCTCGGGTCGACGAGGTTTCGTGGGCGGAGGCTGTCCGTCGTACAATCCGTCGGGCAGGGCGTGTGGTGCCGAGCCGCCGGATGATGCTCTCTGCTTCCAAGGTGGTGCGGCGCGACCGGAGGTGGCCTGGTTGACAAATGCCCGTCCGGCCCAGCGCGCGGGGAGCCAAGGAGTGCGGGATCGAGGTCGAGAGGTAGGCGTGGTCCGGGTCCCGGCGGACCCACGCCCCTCCCTACCTGTCGGTTTCCTGTGGGATGGACGGCAGTGTCGATGAAGCGCAGTCGTCGTCAGGCCGACGCCGCCGCGCTCCGCGGGGGGATCGACGAACCCATGCCCGGAGCGCGCGTGCCTCGCCGTAGCCTTGCCGTGCGGGGTTGGTCGGCCTGGGGAGACCGGCCGGCGTTGGCCGTGGCTGTGCTGGTCGACGGTCAGTTGGTCGGGACGGCCGTCGTCGGCACCGAAGCCCGTCCGGACGTCGGGGAGGTGCTCGACGATCCGGCGATGATCGACACCGGCTGGAGCGTGACCGCTGACCTGTGCGCGGTGGCCGTGCCCGGCGTCGCCGAGGTGACCGTTGTGGTGTGGGGTGACGTTGCGTCACCGCCAGTCGTCTTGCCGCCGGTGCGAATCGAGCTGACGGACGACGAGCCACCGGTCGAAGAAGACACCGCGGAGTTCTCGGGGAGCCTGGAGCTGCCCCGCTCCGGGGAGCTCGTCGGCCCGGAGCTGGTTCGGCTCTTTGGCTGGATCCTCCACCGCGACCGCCCGGTCAGCGGCCTCGACGTGTTGGTCGACGGGCATCCGGCGGGTTCCGTCAGGCTCGGGATCGACCGCCCGGACGTGGCCGAGGCGCACGAGCAGCCAGAAGGGGCGATCAGCGGGTTCGACGCCATCGTGGACCTCGGGGCGACGGCGCCTACGGCGACCGCTGTCACCTTGGAGCTCGTCGCCCGCGCCGCGGGCGTCCCACCGACGGTCGTCTTCGAACGCGCCGTGCCTCTGGCCCCCCGTCCGAGCCGTGAAGACCGCGCCGATCGCGACCGGGTGCTGCAGGATCGTCGGCGTCATCTCCTGGCGGCGACGTCCGGTGGGAGGGACGGGCCGCTCGATCTCCTCGTGTTCACGCACGATCTGCAGTACGGCGGTGCCCAACTGTGGCTGCACGAATTCCTGAGGAGCGCCGGCGCCGGCGCACGCTTCACCACCACCGTGGTGGCGCAGCGCGACGGGCCACTCCGGTCGGTGCTCGAAGGCGAAGGCATCCCGGTGCACGTCAACCAGCCCTGCGGGGCCGAGGATCCCGAGGCGTACGAGGGCCGGGTCAGCGAGCTCATCTCCTATCTCGCGAGCGGACGGCAGAACGCCTGCCTGGTGAACACCGTGAACTCGCACATGGGCGCCGACGTCGCCTACCGACTCGGGCTGCCCACGGTGTGGGCCATCCACGAGAGCCTGACGCCGCCCGCCTTCTGGTTCCACGCCTACGAAGGGCGCATGTCGCCCGCCGTCCGCGCGGTCGCCGAGCGGGCCTTGGCGTCGGCCTCGGCGGTGGCGTTCGTCGCCGAGGCGACGCGTCAGCTGTACGTTCCGTGGACGGGCCCCGACCGGGCCATCGTCATCCCCTACGGGATCGACACCTCGTCCGTCTCGGCCTTCGCCCGGCGTGTGTCGCAGTCGGAGGCCCGGTCGATGACCGGCCTCCCGCCCGGCTCCAAGGTGGCCCTCGTCATGGGGACGATCGAGCCCCGCAAGGGACAGACCCGCGTTGCCCAGGCCTTCGAGCAGCTGAGGCGGCGTGACCCCGACCTCGACTGGCTGCTCCTCTTCGTCGGCGACGGGGGCGGACCCTACAGCGAGGGGCTCCGCCGCTATCTCGCCGACGCCGGCCTCGAGGACCGAGCGCGTGTCGTCCCGCTCGTCGGCGACACCGCGCCGTGGTACCGGGCAGCTGACTTCCTGCTTTCGGCGTCGGACTCCGAGTCCATGCCTCGTTCGGCTCTCGAGGCCATGTGTTTCGGCCTCCCGGTGGTCATGACCGACATCTTCGGTGTGCCGGAGCTGTTGACCGACGGGAAGAACGGCTTGCTGTTCGAGGTGCACGATCTCGAGGCCATGATCGGGGCGATCCACCGGGTCCTCACCATGGACGAGGCGCTCCTCTCGGCGATCGGGGCCGCCGGCCGCCGGCACGTGCTCGAGCACTACGACGCCGCCGGCTACGTGGAGGATCTCATGGCGCTCATCGAGGCGTTGCGTCGCGACCCGGCGGTCACGCCGGGGGAGGCGCTAGCGGATCGGGGGCGAAAGGAGCGCGGCGCGTCGTCGAAGGCGGGGTGACACGGGCGCGGCTCAGGCCACCCGGGCGGCGGCCGCCCCGGGACCGAAGAGCGTCCCGACGACCGCCCCGAACGTCGTCGAGGCGCAGATCGCGGCCACGCCGGGCGCGTCACCGATCCCGTCCATGAGGCGGCGCTTGGACCAGGCCTCGCGCCACTGCCGAAGGAAGAGGTGCCTCGTGATCCAACGGATCGTGCCCTGCTTGGTTTCCCGGTCGGTCGTGAGGTTGGCGTACCCGTAGTTCGCCCGGGTGCTGGCGAAGGCGTTGGTGACGGACCACCGCAAGCCGTGGTCCTGGAAGTGCTCGACCACGATCCGGTCGTCGGCCACCATGGCCCCCTCGGCGAAGAGCCTCGGTACGAGCACCGATTCCAGCATGCCGTCGTTGCCCTCGCCGGCGATCTCGTCGAGGACCGGCCGTTTGAAGGAGAGGGCGGAGATGGGAGGTGGCCGGGCGGGTAGTGACGGCATCGGCGGCTCGAACGGGGCGGCGAACGCGTAGAAGTTGGCCCGGCCGTTGGTGGTCGCCGATGTGGCGTTGACCAGGCAACCCACGACGGCCGCCGCTTCGGGGTGGTCGGCGTGACCGCGGAGGACCGCTTCGCACCAATCGGCCCTGGGCACCGCATGGTCCTCGCCGATGGCCACGACGGGAGCCCGCGCGGCCTCGACGCCGCGCCGCCGGAGGGCGAGGATGTTGCCGTCGTCGACGCCGATCCAGCGGACCCTGGCGTACGAAGGCTCCGGACCACGTCCCGGCCCCACCCCCACGAGCTCCCCGTCGACCGCGTCGAGCTGGGGGAGGAGCGCCTCGACGACGTGGGCGACGGGTCCGTAGCCCTCCCGGGAAGCCACGACCACCGAGAGCTTCGGTGTCGGCGCTACCTCCTCCTCGGCCACGGGCCCCGAGCTTATGGAGATCTACGGCCTGGGACTGAAGTGAGCAATCGAGCGGGGTTGTCGGTGAGGACCATCGCCCATGCTGGGGCCTTCCCACCACGGCGCCGGCGTGGCCGGGTGGCGGGTCGGCCCCCCTCACCGACCCGGCACCCGGTCCGCCGGCCAAGGAGCGGTCGCCACAGCCGACCGTTCCGAGGCATGACGACGCTGCTGCCCGGTGCCAACACGCTGGTCGACCCGGTCTCGGACCCCGTCACCGTCGAGGTCGAGGTGGGTGTGCTCGGGCCGCTCGAGGTCCGGGGTGCGGCCCGGCCGTTCGAGAGGGCGTGGTCGCTCGACCTCGTCGTCTATCTGGCCATGCACGAGCGGGGTGCGACGAACGACGCCTGGGCCACGGCCCTCTGGCCCGATCGCCTCATGGCGGCGGCCACGGTCCACACCACCGTCTCGGCGGCCCGCCGATCGCTCGGCCTGACGGCCTCGGGCGAGGACCACCTGCCCCGGCACCGGGGCGGGCTCAGGCTCCGACCGACGGTGAGCACGGACTGGCGGCGCTTGCGCAGCCTCTCGGCCCGGCCGGGACCCGCGGCGTGGTGGGCGGGCCTCGAGCTCGTCCGGGGACGTCCGTTCGAGGGCCTGCGCAGTCCGGACTGGGTGGTCCTCGAGGGTGTGGGCGCGACCGTCGAAGACGGGGTCGTCGCTCTCGCGACGAAACTGGCCCAACACCACCTGGCCCGGGGCGAGGGGCGGCTGGCGGCGCTCGCCGCCCGGCGGGGCCTCCTCGCCAGCCCCTTCGACGAGCGGCTCTACCGGCTGCTCCTGCGCTCGGCCGACGCCGAGGGCCACCCCTCCGGTGTCGAACGGGTCATGGCCGAGCTCGTCCAGCTCGTCGGGGGCCCCCGGGCCGACGCCAGGCCGGTCGGGGCCCTCGGGCCGTTCGAGTACCAGCTGGTCCACCCGGAGACCGTGGACCTCTATCTGGCGCTCAGCCGCCGGCGGGGCGCCCCCGGGGCCATCGGGTCGAGACAGTAGGGTGTGAACCCGCCATGCCCAGGAGCTCCACAGGAAGATCGGTAGCGCGCGCCGCTTCGACGGGTGGCGGACGGACCTACCGGGGCCAGATGCCGGTGAACTGGTACGCCGGCCTGGTCCTCATCGTCATCCTCGGCCTCGGCTCGGTCTTCTACGCCCGCTACGAGAACCAGCACTCGACGGCGGCCGCCTCGGTGCCCCCGACGACCACCGACACCTGGTACTCGGCCTTCGGCTACGACCTCTGCGGGACCGTCCAGCCGGCCCCGGCGGCCAACACCAACTCGGCCCAGGTCGGCATCTACACGACGGGGAAGGGGCTCATCACCATCGCCCCGAAGAACAGCTCCGAGGAGGGGACCAACGCCGTCCTCGGCAAGTTCGTCAGCAACTACCCGGGCAACGAGATGGCGCTCAGCCAGACCGGGATCCGGGCCCCGGGCACCCAGACCTTCACCAACGGGGAGGCCTGCCCCAAGGGCACGCCCGACGCCGGCAAGACGGGCCAGGTGGTCGTGCGCTACTGGACGGGTCCGTTCGCCACCCTCAAGTCCGGCACGATCGTCTCGGGGAACCCGAGCGACCTGCGGCTGGCCAACGGCCAGCTGATCACGATGGCCTTCCTCCCGTCGGGCAAGGCGGTGCCGAAGCCCCCGGCGGAGGCGCTGACCGCTCTCCTGCCCGCCCTCAACGGCCAGACCCAGACGACGACCACCCTGCCGGGCACCATCCCGACGATCACGCCGACGACGGCGGCGTCGGGGGCGACCACGACCGTGCCGACGACCACGCCGACGACCGCCGCCACCACCACGTCGAAACCGCCGGGCACGACCACCACCGCCAAGAAGTAGCCGTGCAGGCGGTGGTGCTGGTGGGGGGCGAGGGCACCCGGCTGCGCCCGCTCACCTACGCCATGCCCAAGCAGATGCTGCCGATCGTCGGCCTGCCCATGATCGAACGCGTGCTGCGGCATCTGGCGGCGCACGGGATCGACGAGGCCGTCCTCTCGATGGGCTATCTCCCCGACGCCTTCTTCGCCGCCTACCCGGACGGCGAGGCGGGCGGGGTGCGCCTCTCGTACGCGGTCGAGCCCGAGCTGCTCGACACCGCCGGCGCCGTCCGCTTCGCCGCCGAGGCGGCCGGGGTCGACGGCACCTTCGTCGTCGTCAACGGCGACGTCCTCTCCGATCTCGACCTGACGGCGCTCGTCGCCTTCCACCGGGCACACGGGGCCGAGGGGACCATCCATCTCCACCCGGTCGAGGACCCGTCGCGCTTCGGCGTCGTGCCGACCGACGGAGAGGGCCGGGTGACGGCCTTCGTGGAGAAGCCGCGGCGCGACGAGGCTCCCACCAACCTCATCAACGCCGGCACGTACGTCCTCGAGGCCTCGGTGCTCGGGCGGATCCCGACGGGTCGACGGGTCTCCATCGAGCGTGAGACCTTCCCGGTCATGGCCGAGGAGGGACGGCTCTTCGCCATGGCCGACGGCTCCTACTGGATCGACACCGGGACGCCGGCCACCTACCTCCAGGCCCAACAGGACCTCGTCGATGGTCGGCGGGGCGTCCCGCCCCACCCCGACGCCCGCCTCCTCGTCGACGAGGTGTGGGGGGTGGGCTCACCCCGGCTCGAGGGCCGCCTCAGCGGGGCCTGCTTCGTCGCTGACGGTGCCGTCGTCGAGGCCGGCGCGGCGGTGGCGCGGTCGGTCCTCGGACGTCGCGCCGTCGTCGAGGCCGGCGCAGTGGTGGAGGACAGCCTCCTCCTCGACCGGGCCAGGGTGAGCTCCGGGGCCGTCGTCCGGCGCTCGATCCTCGGACCGGGCGCCACCGCGGGCGAGGGATGCGAGGTCCTCGAGCTGTCCGTGGTCGGCGCCGACACCGTCGTCCCGAAGGGGAGCGTCCTCGAGGGCGAGCGGCTGCCGGCGCCGTCGGTGTAGACAGAGCCCGATGCGCGCCCTCGTCACGGGTGGTGCCGGCTTCATCGGCTCGGCCCTGGTCGACCGACTGCTGGCCGAAGATCACGAGGTCGACGTGGTCGACGACCTGTCGACCGGCAGCCTCACGAACTTGGCCGACGCCCGGGCTGCGGCCTCGCACGCGCTGACCTTCTACAACCTCGACATCCGCCTGCCGGACCTCGTCGAGGTCATGGCCCGCCGGCGTCCCGAGGTGGTCTTCCACCTCGCCGCCCAGGCCGACGTCCGGGTGTCGGTGGCCCGGCCGCAGTTCGACGCCGAGGTGAACATCGTCGGCAGCCTGAACGTCCTCGAGGGCGCACGGGCCGCGGGAGCCGAACGCGTGGTCTTCGCGGCGAGTGGCGGCACGCTCTACGGCGAGCCCGACCCCACCAACCTGCCGGTGAGGGAGTCCCACCCCCACCGGCCGCTCTCGCCCTACGGCGTGTCCAAGAAGGCCGTCCTCGACTACCTCGTGGCCTACCGCGAGCTGCACGCCCTCGAGTTCGCCGCCTTGGCGCTGGCCAACGTCTACGGGCCGCGGCAGGACCCGCACGGCGAGGCCGGGGTGGTGGCCATCTTCGCCGAGCGCCTCGTGAGCGGGCGGCCGGCCACCATCTTCGGCGACGGTGAGCAGACCCGGGACTTCGTCTACGTCGACGACGTGGTCGACGCCTTCGTCCGGGCGGCCACCCGCGGCGGCGGCCTCGTGTGCAACATCGGCACCGGTGTCGAGGTGACCGTCAACGAGCTCTACCGGACGATGGCCGCCGCCTGGGGGGTCGACGCTCCTCCCGCCTACGCCCCCGCCCGTCCGGGTGAGCTGGCCCGGAGCAGCCTCGACCCCGAGCGGGCCGCCATCCAGCTGGGCTGGCGGCCCTGGACCGAGCTGGCCGACGGGGTGCGGGCCGTGCTCGACGGGGTGGCCGCGCCGGCCGAGTAGCCAGCGGTCAGCGGAAGAGGTCCTCGCCCGGGGGTCGCACCACGTCGGCGGCGACCGAGCCCTCCCCGAGCCACGCCGGGGGGAGCCCCCGGACCACCGCCGCGGGGTAGCCGCGGTCCTTCCCCATCACGAGCTCGGCCGCCCCGGCGATCTCGTCGGCGAGGCAGATCTCCGTGGCGACGAGCTCGCGCCCGTTGGCGTCGAGCGTGCCCCGGAGGTCGAGGACCGGGAGCACGCCGGCACAGCCGATGGCCACGTCGGTCACCCCCCGGCGCCAGGTGCGGCCGAACGTGTCCGAGACGACCACGCCGACCTCGACGTCGAGCCGGCGGCGCAGGTCGGCCCGCAGGCGTCGGGCCGACCGGTCGGGGTCCACCGGGAGGAGGGCGGCCACGCCCTCGTCCACGTTGGAGAGGTCGACGCCGGCGTTGGCGCAGACGAAGCCGTGCCTCGTCTCGGCGATCACGAGCTCGCCCCGCCGGCGGAGGACCCGGACGGACTCCTCCTCGACGAGCCGCTGCTTGGCCTCGGGGTCCGCCGGGTCTACGGGCACCAGGCGGCCCTCGGCCTTCGACACCACCTTCTGGGTCACGACGAGGACGTCGCCTTCCCGCAGCTCCCGCCCACCCTCGTCCACGGACGTGAGGGCCTCCGCCACGAGCGACGCCAGGTCGTCGCCCGGCTTGATCTCGGGCAGGCCGACGACGGGGAAGACCGTGAGGGTCGGGAACGGGTCGACCACCGGCTCAACCAAGGGCGGCGAGGACCGTCGCCGCCAGGGCACCGGCCCGCTCGGCTGAGGACATCACCGTGTCGGTCACGACGCAGCGGACGCCTTCGCGCTCGACGGCCGGTGCGAGGTGGCGGTCGGCCTCGTCGATGACGAGGGTGCCGACGACCTCTGCGTAGAGCCGGGCCACGCCGACGACCGAGGACTCCTGGCCGAGCTCGGTCAGCAACCGGTCGGCCGGTCCCTTGAGCGCCGCCCCGGCCACGATCGGTGAGACCGCCACCACGTCGTCACGGCGTTCCCGAAGGGCCGGTCGGAGACCCGGCACGGCGAGGATCGGGCCGACCGACACGACGGGGTTCGACGGGCACACGATGAGCCGTTCGGCCGACGCCAGTGCGTCGAGCACGCCCGGTGCCGGGCGGGCGGTGTCGGCCCCGTCGAAGCGGACGGCGCGGACGGCCACGCCGTGACGGAGCCGCACGAAGTAGTGCTGGAACGGCACCTCGGGTCCGTCGCCGTCGCCTTCGGCCAGGGTGAGCCACGTCCGGACCGGGTCGTCGGACATCGGGAGCACCTGCACCCGCACCCCGCGAGCCCGGCACAGCTCGCCCGTCACCTCGCTGAGCGACGCCCCCTCGGCCAGCCGTTCGGTCCGGTAGAGGTGGGTGGCCAGGTCGACGTCGCCCAGGGCGAACCAGGTCTCCCCGCCGAGCTGCTCGAGCGCGCCCATCGTGTGCCAGCTCTCCTTGGCGAGGCCCCATCCCGTGTCGGGGTTCTGCAGCCCGGCCAGCGTGTAGACGACGGTGTCGAGGTCGGGGCTGATGTGGAGCCCGTGGAGGACCATGTCGTCCCCGGTGTTGACGACCGCCGTCACCTCGGCCGGGTCGACCACGCGCACTAGACCGGCGAGGAGCTTGGCGGCGCCAACCCCTCCGGCCAGCGCGGCGAACACGCTGGTGACACTAATCCGGCGACGGTGCGGCCCGGCCGGGGCGGGACGGAGGTGGCGACGTGCACCGCTACGCTCGGCCCGGCCATGCGAGCTCTCGGGGCACTGTCGGACTGGCCCGTCGGCACCGCGGCCGGCGGTGTGCTCCGGCGCGAGGGGGCCGAGGGTTCGCCGGTGACCGTGGTCGACGAAGTCGGGCCGCGCGAGCGGCCCTTCCCCTGGGCCTCGGTCACGAAGCTCTGCACGACGGTGGCCGTGCTCGTCGCCGTGGAGGAGCGGTCGGTCTCGCTCGACGACCTGGCCGGCCCGTCGGGTTCGACGCTGGCCCACCTCCTCGCCCACGCCTCGGGTCTCGGCCCGCGGCCCGGGGAGGTGTTGGCCCCGCCGGCCCGCCGACGCATCTACTCCTCGCCCGGCTTCGAGGTGGCGGCGCAGCACCTGGCGGCCGCGGTGGCGATGCCGTTCTCGGACTACCTCACAGAAGGCGTCCTCCACCCGCTCGGCATGCGCGGCGCCCGCCTGGCCGCCGGGACCTCACCGGCCGCCGGCATGTACGGCACGCTCGCCGACCTCCTGGCCCTCGGCACCGAGCTGCTCCGTCCGACCCTCATCCACGGCTCGACGCTGCACCACGCCACGGGGGTGGCCTTCCCGGGTCTCTCCGGGGTGCTCCCGGGCTTCGGCCCCCAGCTGGCCTGCGACTGGGGTCTCGGCTTCGAGGTGAAGGGCGTGAAGTCCCCCCACTGGACGGGGCGGCGCAACGGACCGACCACCTTCGGCCACTTCGGCCAGTCGGGCGGCTTCCTCTGGGTCGACCCGGTGGCCGGCGTGGCCTGCGCCGTGCTCACCGACCGGCTCTTCGGCCCCTGGGCGCAGCAGGCCTGGCCGGCCCTGGCCGACGACGTGCTCGCCGAGCTCGGCCGGTAGCCCGAAACCCCCCTGTTACAGTCACCCCTCGTTATGAGCCCCGCCGGCGGCCCGCCGACCCAGAGCGACGGCGTCCGTCCGGACCGCCCGTGAGCCCCCTCGCTCAACCCGGCGCTCCCGACCACGAACGGGGCACGGAGCCCGAGTACGTCACACCCGGCCGCTTCACCGCCAAGACCGCCCTCGTCACGGGGGCCGGCTCGGGTATCGGCCGGGCCACCGCCCGGCGGCTGGCGGCCGAGGGGGCCGCGGTGGGCTGTCTCGACGTGGCCGAGGACCACCTGGCCACGGTGGTCGACGAGATCAACGACGCCGGGGGACCGGGTCGCGCCGTCGGCTACCGCTGCGACGTGACCGACGAGGACTCGGTGGGCGGCACGGTGGCCCGCGCCGCCGACGAGCTCGGCCCGGCCACCGTCGTCTGCAACGTGGCCGGTGTGGGCGGCTTCGCCCACGCCACGGAGCAGTCGCTCGAGGGGTGGAACCGGACCATTGCGGTGAACCTCACGGGCACGTTCCTCGTCTGCCGGGCGGCGCTCCCCACGCTCCTCGAGCTCGGCGGATCGATCACGAACGTCGTCTCGACGGCTGGCCTCATCGGCCAGCCCTACTCGGCCGCCTACTGCGCGTCGAAGGGCGGCGTCGCCCTCCTCACGCGGGCGCTCGCCGTCGAGTACCTCGGCAAGGGCGTGCGCGTGAACGGCGTGGCGCCCGGCGGCGTGGACACCCCGATGCTGTGGGGCTTCGGGATCCCCGAGGGCATCGAGGCCAAGGCCCTCAAACGCATCATGACCCCGATGGGGTACTGCACCCCGGCCGAGGTGGCCTCGGCCATCGCCTACCTGGCCTCCGACGAGGCGGGCTACGTGTCGGGGGCCATCCTCTCGGTCGACGGCGGGGTCAGCACGTGAACGTCGGCCCGGCCCGAGCCGGTGGTCACCGAAGCCCAGGCCGGTGACCGGGCGGCGCCCCGCCGAACCTCGGGGCGCCGCGTCGCCGTCGACGCCACGCCCCTCCTAGGCCAGCCGACCGGCGTCGGCGCCTTCTGTGCCGGGCTCCTCGGGGGGTTGGCCGAGCGGCCGGACGTGAGCGTCATCGCCTTCGCGGTGAGCTGGCGACGGCGCCACGGCATCGTCGGCTCGCTGCCGGCCGGTGTGCCGGCGTGCGGCCGGGCCATGCCGGCCCGCCCGCTCCACCTGGCCTGGCGCCACTTCGACTGGCCGCCGCTCGAGTGGTGGACCGGGCCGTGCGACGTGGTGCACGGGACGAACTTCGTCGCCCCGCCCACCCGCAAGGCCGCCCGGGTCCTCACCGTGCACGACCTCACGGTCGTGAAATTCCCCGAGCTCTGCTGCCCCTCGGTGCTGGCCTTCCCGGGGCTGATCAAGCGGGCGGTCCAGCGCGGCGCGTGGGTGCACACACCTTCGGCGTTCGTCGCCGGCGAGGTCCTCGACGCGTTCGGTGCCGACGCGGCGCGGGTGCGGGCGGTCCACTCGGGTGTCCCGGCGCTCCCGAGCCCCGGGGAAGAGGAGACCGCCGCGGCCGCCGCGCTCCTGCCGCCAGGTTCCTCTCGGGTGGTGCTCGCCGTGGCCACCGCCGAGCCCCGCAAGGACCTGCCCGGCCTGGTGCGAGCCTTCGACCAGCTGGCCGCCGACCACCCCGACGTGGCCCTCGTCCTGGCCGGCCCGCCGGGCTGGGGCGAGGCCGCCCTCGGCGAGGCCGTGGCCGCCTCGCCCTTCGCGGCGCGGGTCGTGCGCACGGGCTGGGTGGACGACGGGGTGCTCGCCGCGCTCTACGCCCGGGCGTCGGTGCTCGCCTACCCCTCGCGCTACGAGGGCTTCGGGTTCCCGCCGCTGCAGGCCATGGCGGCGGGCGTCCCCGTCGTGGCCACCGACGTCGGCGCCCTCGGCGAGGTGCTGGGCGACGCCGCGGTGCTGGTGCCGCCGGCCGAGCCCGACCGTCTGGCCGAGGCGATCGTCACCGCGCTCGACGACGACGACCTCCGCCGCCGGCTGGTGGCCGCCGGCCACCGGCGAGTTGCCACCTTCACCTGGGCCCGCACCGCCGAGGGCCTCGCTCGGCTGTACGAGGATGCCGCGGCGGCGCGCCCGTGAGCGACCCCCAGGTCCCAGCCACCCCCCCGGGTGACGTCCGGGTGCTCCTCGTGGTCGAGCAGCTCCGCCGACGGATCCCGGGCGGGGTCGGTCGGTACGCGTCGGGGCTGGTCAAGGGGCTGTCGGCGCTGCCCGCCCCGTCCGGCGTGGCGGTCACGCTCTACGCCAGCCGGCCACCGGGGCCGGGGCCCGACCCCATCGCCGCCGCGGGCTTCCCCGTGCGGACCTCGGCGCTGCCCGGACGGGCCCTCACCCGGGCCTGGGACCACCGGTGGCTCTGCGCCCCGGCGGGGTTCGACGTGGTCCACTCGGTCTCGCTGGCCGCCCCGCCGCCCCGTCGGGACCGGCCGGTGACGTCGGTCGTGATGGTGCACGATCTGGCCTGGCGCCACCAGCCGGCGGCCACCACGGCCCGCGGGCGACGCTGGCACGAGGCCGCCCTCGCCCGGGCCCTCGAGGACGCCGGCGCCTTCGTCGTCCCCTCCGCCGTGATCGCCGACGAGCTCGAGGCGGCGGGGGCGCCGGCCGAGCACGTGCGGGTCGTGGCCGAAGGCGCCGACCACCTCCCGCCGCCCGATGGCGAATCGACCGCCCGCCTGTTGGCCGCCCACGGCGTCACCGGCCCCTACGTGCTCACCGTGGCCACCCTCGAGCCGAGGAAGAACCTCGAACGGCTGGTGGCCGCCTTCTCGCTGGCCCGGCCGGAGCTGCCCGAGCCCTGGCCGCTCGTGCTCGTCGGTCCGCAGGGTTGGGGTGACGCCCTCGTGCCGCCCGACGGGGTGACGCTGCTCGGCGAGGTGAGCGACGCCGAGTTGTCCGGCCTCTACGGCGGCGCCGCGCTCTTCGCCTACGTGCCGCTCGTCGAGGGCTTCGGTCTGCCCCCCCTCGAAGCCATGGCCGCCGGGGTGCCGACGGTCGTCAGCCGGACCGTGCCCTCGGTGGGCGACGGCGCGGGCGAGCCGGCGAGCCGGCTCGTCGACCCGCTCGACGTCGACGCCATCGCCGCGGGTCTCGTGGCGGTGGCGGGCGACCAGGAGCTCCGGGCCCGGCTGGTCACCGCCGGACGCGAGCTCGCCGGCCGGCACACGTGGCGCCGGACGGCGGAAGGGCACGTCGCGCTCTGGGAATCGCTTCGGTGAGCGGCGACGCGCCGCTCCGGCTGACTCTCGACGTCACCGCGGTGCCGGCGAACCCGGCCGGCGCCGGCCGCTACACGGTCGAGCTCGCCCGGGCGCTCGGCGAGCGGAGCGACGTGGCCCTCACGCTCGTCGCCCGGCGCGACGACGGCAGGCGTTGGGGCGGGCTCGGCGCGGCCGACCGCCGTCCGCGCGTCATGGCCAGCGCGCCGACGGCGCGCCCGGTGCGGCTGGCCTGGGAACAGCTCCGGCTGCCGGCTCTCTTGCGTTCGGTCCGGCCGGACGTCCACCACGGGCCGCACTACACGATGCCCGAGCGGGCCGACGTGCCCTGCGTCGTCACCGTGCACGACTGCACCTTCTTCGACCACCCCGAGTGGCACGAACGCTCGAAGGTCCTCGTCTTTCGGCGGGCCATCCGCACCGCGGCGAAGCGGGCCGCGGCCATCGTGTGCGTGAGCGAGACGACCGCCCGTCGGCTGCAGGCGCTCTGCCCGGTCGAGGCGCCCATCGTCGTTGCACCCCATGGCGTCGACCACAGACGCTTCACCCCGGCCGAGCCCGACGTGGGGTCCGACACCCGGGCCCTCGAGCGGCTCGGGGTCGATCCGGGCCGCCCGCTCGTCGTCTTCGTCGGCACGATCGAGCCGAGGAAGGGCGTGGCCGACCTCGTGGCGGCCTTCGACCGGGTGGCGGCGTCCCACCCCGACGCCCTCCTCGTCCTGGCCGGCCAGGAGGGGTGGGGTGACCAGGCCGTGGGCCGGGCCCTCGGCGCGGCGGATCACCCGACCCAGGTCCGCCGCACCGGCTACGTGCCCGACGACGCGGTGCCCGCCCTCCTGCGCCGGGCCCGGGTGGTGGCCTACCCCTCGCTCGAGGAGGGCTACGGGCTGCCCGCCCTGGAGGCGCTGGCCTGCGGGACGCCCCTCGTCACCACCTCGGGCACGGCGATGGCCGAGCTGGCCGACGGTGCGGCCGTGCTCGTGCCGCCGGGCCGGCCGGCGGCGCTGGCCGAGGCGCTGGACACGTTGTTGTCGGGGGACGAGGCCGGGGCCGAGGAACGCCGGGCCAAGGGGCTCGAGGTGGCGGCCGGCCGGACGTGGGCGGCGAGCGCAGCTCGTCACCTCGAGGCCTACCGGCTCGCCGTCTCGGGAAGGCGACCGAACGGCCCCACCGTTTAACCTGCCCCCCGATGCGCGCGTTGATCACCGGGGGACGCGGCTTCGTCGGCACCTGGTTGGCCGAGCACCTCCGCGAGCAGGGCGACGAGGTGACCCTCGTCGACCGCGAGACCGACGTGACCGACGAGGCGGCGGTGACGGCCGCCGTGCGGGCCGCCCGTCCGGCGGCGCTCTACCACCTGGCCGCGCTCACCCACGTCGGGGAGTCCTGGGCGTCACCGCTCGACGTCCTGCGGGTGAACGTGCTGGGCACGGCGGCCGTCCTCGGGGCGGCCCGGTCGCTCGAAACGGCGCCGAGGGTGCTCGTGGTCAGCTCGGCCGAGGTCTACGGCGTCGTGACGCCCGAGCAGCTGCCGCTCGGGGAGGACACGCCGCTCTCCCCGGCCACGCCGTACGCGGCGAGCAAGGCGGCGGCCGAGGCCGTGGCCCTCCAGGCCTGGCGGGGCTACGGCGAGCACGTCGTGGTCGCCCGGCCGTTCAACCACGTCGGCCCGGGACAGGCGTCCACCTTCGCCGTGCCGGCCCTCGCCCGGCGGATCGTCGAGGCCTGCCGCGACGGCTCGCCGTGGCTGCGCACGGGCACGCTCACCACCCGCCGGGACTTCACCGACGTGCGCGACGTCGTGCGGGCCTACCGGCTGCTCCTTGAACGGGGCGAGCCCGGTGGCGTCTACAACGTGTGCTCGGGCCGCGACGTGGCGGTGGCCGACGTGGCGACCCGTCTCGTCGCCCTCGCCGGAGCGGATCTCAGGCTGCAGACCGATCCCGAGCTCGTGCGACCGGTCGACATCCCGGTGCTCCGCGGCGACCCGTCTCGCGTCACCGCGGCGACGGGGTGGCGACCGGCGATCCCGCTCGACGAGACCCTGCGCGACGTGCTCGCCTACTGGAACGAGCAACTCGCCGGACGACCCTCCGCCGGCTGAACGCGCCGTCGGTCAGCTGGCGGTGAGCACCTCGCGCAGCCGCGAGCGCGCCCGGTCGGCCTGGGCGCGCGTCCGTGTGCTCAGGTCACGGGCCGGTGCCGGCAGCTGTTCCTCCAACGGCTCGATGGTCGTGGTGACGAACTGCTCGACCAACTGGTCGATCTGGTCGGCCATCCGGGCCAGCTCGGCGCGCAGCTCGGCCATCCGGGCGGCGGTGTCGGCGTCACCGAGGCGGTTCACCAGCTGCCGCCGACGGACCTGGGCCCGCTGCAGCCCGAGCACCCCGAGGCCGATCATCACGTAGCCGGCGTCGCGGGCGAACGACCCGACCTCCTTCGCCACGTCCTTCGGGTTGGCACATTCGGGCATCGCCGTCTCCAGTCTTCCGCTACCTGCACTCGTCCTCGTGGCCGTGGCGGTGGTGCCCCTCGTCGAGCGGCCCCGCCGTCCGGCCCTGCAACCAGAGTATACGATCTGTTAAACAGTTGCAAGCACCCCGGAGGCCCCGACGGCCATCGGGCCGTCCCCAGGGGGGTCTCCCCGAACCGGTAGCCTCGATGCCCTGATGGACTTCCGACGTAGGGCGGAAGCGGCCGAGGTCCCTTCCGCCCCGACGGGTCCTCACGCCGTCCCGGGGCCGTCCAGGGGCGGCGAGGCTGCCCCACCCACGTCAACCCCGCACCTTTGACGTACGCACCGTGACCCACCCGAGCAGTTCGCCGCCCGCCGGCGCCGCCGCGCCCGCCGACGGGGCGGCCGCCCTGGCGCCCGAGGAGCGCGTGCCCCCGGTCGTCGCCGTGGTCGTGACCCGGGACCCCGGTCCACACTTCGACGAGGTGCTGGCGTCCCTCGCCGCCCAGGACTACGGCGACCTCTCGGTGCTCGTGCTCGACTCGGGCGGCACCGTGGACCCGACCGCCCGGGTGGCCGCGGTCCTGCCGGACGCCTTCGTGCGACGCCTCCCGCTCGACCGGGGGTTTGGCGCCGCGGCCAACGAGGTGCTGGGCATGGTGGAGGGGGCGGCGTTCTTCCTCTTCTGCCACGACGACTGCCGGGCCGCTCCCGACGCGGTGCACGTGATGGTCGGGGAGTCCTACCGGTCCAACGCCGGCGTCGTGACACCGAAGATGCTGCGCGTCGACGACCCTTCGGTCCTCCTGCACGTCGGGATGGCCGCCGACAAGACCGGTGCGGTGGTCGACCGGGTGCAGCCCGGCGAGGTGGACCAGGGCCAGCACGACTCGGTGCGCGACGTCTTCATCGCCCCCGGCGGCTTCACCCTCGTGCGAGCCGACCTCTTCGAGCAGCTGGGCGGCTTCGACCCGACGATCGTGGCCCTGGGGGAGGACCTCGACCTCTCGTGGCGGGCCCATGTGGCCGGGGCCCGGGTGGTCGTGGCCCCGGAGGCGAAGGTGTACCACGCCGAGCTCGTGGCCGGCGGGGCCCGCGAGGTCGCCTGGGGCCCCGACGGCGAGCCCCCGCCGCCGTTGGCCGAGCTGCAGCGGCGTCACGAGCTGCGGGCGGTGCTCAAGTGCTACGGACGCTTCCACCGCCTGCGGGTGGTGCCGCAGCTGCTCTTCTTGAATGCCGGCGAGTACGTCGTGGCCCGCGTGGCCCGGGACCGCGACCGGGCCGCGGTGATCATCGCAGCCTGGCGCTGGAACCTGGCCCACCGCAAGCAACTGCGCGAGCTCCGCCGATCGCTCCGCGCCGTGCGGGTGCTGTCCGACAGCGACGTCCGGCGCATGCAGCTGCGGGGCAGCGCCCGCCTCTCCACCTACACGTCGCGCCTCGTACACCAGGGCTACGACACGGCGCACGCGCGGACGGCCGAATCGGCGACGGACGATGACGCCGAGCCGGTCCTCACCGGCAGCGTCGGCCTGGCGTTCTCCGAGGATGCCGACTTCGACGAGCTGGACGACCTCGGCCGGCGCTCCGGGCGCGACCGTTTCGGCCGGCGACGGCGTCGCCCGTTCCTCTCGCGGCGGCGCTCGCGCCTCGTCGTCTGGCTCGTCGCCACCCTCGTGCTCCTCATCGGCACCCGGAACATCCTCGCCGCGCATCTGCCCCTCATCGGCCAGTACCTGCCACCGCTCGACTGGTCGGCCAGCTGGCACCAATTCTTCTCGCCGTGGCAGACGCCGGGGGTGGGCACCACCGCCCCGGCCGCCCCGGCCTTCGCCGTCCTCGGCACCGTCGGCACCGTGCTCCTCGGGGCCATGGGGCTCACCCAGAAGGTGCTGGTCCTGGCCTGCTTCCCCGTCGGCGCGATGGGCCTCTCCCGGCTGCTCCGGCCCTTCGTCTCGCCCCGGGCCCGGCTGGCCGGCGCCCTCGGCTACCTCGGGCTGGCCCTCGCCTACAACAGCCTGGCCGAGGGGCGCTGGGACGGCCTCGTGGCCTACGCCGTCGTGCCCTGGGTCCTCGTCCGGCTGGCCCGGGCCGGCGGGGCCCCGCCCTTCGGTCTCGAGGGGGCGGGGTGGCGGACCACCCTCCTCGGCCAGATGGTCACCCTCGGCGTGGTCGAAGCCGTGGCCGTGGCTTTCGCCCCGGGCGTGGCGCCGCTCGTCCTCCTCTGTTCGTTGGGGCTGGCCGTCGGCTCCTACGTGATGGGCAACGGCCGCGGCGCCGGCCGGACGCTGGCCGTCGGGGCCGGGGCGACGGTCGCCGCCGCCGTCCTGCTCTTCCCGTGGGTGGTGGGCACCCTCCTCGCCGGGCGCGGCGCGGTCAACGTCTTCGGGCTGCCCGCGTCGCCGTCGGGCACGGTCGGCTGGTCGGCCCTCGTGCGCTTCGCCGTCGGCCCGACCGGGGGATCGCCGCTCGGCTGGCTGCTCGTGCTGGCCGCCCTGCTCCCGCTCGTCATCGGTCGTCATGCCCGCCTGGCCTGGGCCGGCCGCTTCTGGACGCTCGCGTGCGGCTCGTGGTTCCTCGCCTGGCTCGTGTCACGGGGCTACACCGGGGCCTTCGCCCCGCCGGTCCAGGTGCTGCTGGCGCCGGCGGCGGCCGGGGTGGCCGCGGCCCTCGGGCTCGGCGTGGCCGCCTTCGAGCAGGACCTCGCCGGCTATCACTTCGGCTGGCGCCAGGTGTTGAGCGCGGTGACGGTGGTCGTCGCCCTCGTCGGCCTGGCCCCCGTGGCCGCCGAGGCGGCCAACGGCCGTTGGGGGATGCCGGCCGCCGGCTACGCCAGCTCCCTCGGGTTCCTGGGCCAGGGTGCCGCGACCCCCTACCGGGTGCTGTGGCTCGGCAACCCCCGGGCCCTCCCGCTCGGCGGCTGGTCCATGCAGTCCGGCCTGGCCTACGGCACGTCGGTCGGGGGCGTGCCCGACGGCACCGACACCTGGGCCCCTGCCGGCGCCGGTCCGACCGTCCGTCTGGCCACGTCGGTGGAGCTCGCCCGGGAGGGTCTCACGACCCACCTGGGCCGGTTGCTCGCCCCCGCCGCGGTGCGCTACATCGTGGTCGTCGAGAACCTGGCCCCCTCGCTCGGGGGCCTCCAGTCCTCGGCGTCGTTCCCGACGCCGCCCGACCTCGTGCCGACGTTGCTCGGCCAGCGCGACCTCCTCCAGGTGCCGACCGGCGACTCATCGTTCGACGTGTTCTTGAACACCGCCACCTTGCCGCTGCGCGCCGCGCGTGCGACCGGTCCGGTCACGCTCACGCGGAGCGTGCCGGCGGCCAACGACCTCACCGGCTGGCAGCCGGCCCTGCCGGCCGGGGCCGGTCCCTCGTCGTGGAGCGGCCCGCTCTCGACCGGCACGGCCTACGCCGGCTACGCGCCGGCCGGCGGCTGGACGCTCCAGGTCGGCGGCAAGACCGTGCCGATGCGGAGCGCCTTCGGCTGGGCCGCGCAGTACCCGGTGGCCGCGGCGGGCCCGGCCAGCCTCCACTTCGACGGGAGCCCGCTCGTGCCGCTCGCCGTCACGCTCGAGGTCCTCGGTTGGCTGGCCCTGGCCGTGGCCCTCCTCTGGCGGGCCAGCTGGGTCGAGAACTGGCGGGCCCGGCGAGACGAAGCCCGGTCCGACAAGGCAACGGCCGATGAGCGGACGCCGGCCGCCGCCCTCGCCGGGGGGGAAAGGTGAGCGAACCGACCGCCACCGGCGGGCCCCGGCCGCGGCCGCGCCAGATTCCCCGCTTCGGCATCGCCCTCGTGGTGGCGGGCACGCTCGTGGGCGTCGGCCTGATCGACCACGCGCTCACCCCGCCGTCGAGCCCCGCCGCCGCCGCGCCGGTTGTGGCGCAGGCCGCACCGGTCGGGGCGGAGTCGTCGTCGTGGTACTGCGTCGGCGGCACGGGGCCGAGCGGGGGATCGCCGCCGATCGTCGACCTCGTCAACAGCTCGTCGGTGCCGGTGTCGGGCACCGTCACCGCGATCGGCGACCCGGCGGCGAGCGCCTCTTCACCGGTGACCGTCCCGGCCCACGGCCAGGTGTCGGTGTCACCGGCCCAGCTGGTCGGGTCGACCCAGTTCGTGGCGGCCGACGTCGACCTCGAGGGCGGCGGGGTCGTGGCCAGCGAGTCGGTGGCCGGGCCGACCGGCTGGGCCCAGACGCCCTGTGCCAGCAACGCCGCCACCAGCTGGTACTTCGCCGCGGGGGACACGAGCACCGCCTACGACTTCCTGTCCCTCTACAACCCCGACAGCACGCCGGCCGTCGTCGACCTCACGTTCGTCATCGGCTCGAAGGTCACGAGCCCCACGCCGTTCCAGGGGCTGATCGTCCCGCCCGGGCGGCTGGTCGTGGCCGGCGTCGACTCCTACGTCCAGGAGGAGCCGCAGGTGGCCACGGTGGCCACCGCCCGCTCCGGGCGGGTCGTGGCCGCCCAGCTCCTCCAGTACGACGACAACGGGCTGACCGGGCTGAGCGTGGCCACGGGGACGCCCGTCGCCGCGCCGCGCTGGTCGTTCCCGCGCTCGAACGACGTGAGCGGCGGGTCGACGATGTTCGAGGTCTTCAACCCGGGCACCGCGTCAGCGCACGTGACGGTGCGCCTCCGCCTGCCTTCGGGGCCGGTGGCCCCCCTCCGTCAGGTGGTGCCGCCGGCCAGCACCTGGACCCTCGACGCCTCGAGCCTGACCCGGCTGCCGGCCAACACCGACTACGCCGCGAGCTTCAGCACCGCCGGGGGCCCCGGGGTGGTGGTCTGGCGGTTGGCCTCGGCCCCGGCGGCCTCCGTCGCCCCGCAGTGGGGGGCGGTGCCCGGGGTGGCCGAGGGCCCGCCGGCCACCTCCTACGTGCTGCCCGCGGCGGGCACGCCCGCCCTCCCCGCCACGACCGGCGCGGCGCCGGTCGGCCTCGGCCTCTTGAACAGCGGGACGGCGCCGGCCGTGGTGTCGATCGACGTGTACGGCGCCCACGGTCCGACCCCTCTCGCCGGGAGCCCCGTGCACCTCGACGCCGGGGCCTTCACCGTCATCCAGGGCTCGTCGCTGCCGCCGACCGACGCCCTCCTCGTGACGTGCCACGAGGAGGGGGTGTCGGTGATGGAGGACTTCGTCCCGGCGGGCATGGCCGGCCTCGTGGCGCAGCCGGGGGTGGCGCTGACGCCGCCCTGACGGGCCGGCGGTCAACCCTCGCTCAGCGGGGCTTCTCTTTCTGCGGCGCCGGCCATTGGGGCGGCGGCCACTGGGGCGGCGGCCACTGGGGCGAGGCGTCCTCGGCCTGGCCGCCCTGCACGGGCACCTGGGGCGGCGGCCACTGCTGCGGCGGCGGCCACGACGGAGCGGAGGCGCCCTGCGGGTCACCGGCCCCGACCGGTGCGGGCGCCTCGACGTCCCCTCGGTCGGACTCGGCCACCTTCCCGTCGGTCGGCTCGCCGACTGCGGCCACCTCGACGGTCTTGGCCTCGGTCCCGTCGCCGTTCGTCGCGGCCTTGCGGCCGTTCCCGTTGAAGTGCGGGACGGCCTTGGCCCCCGTCACGTGGACCGGGCCGCCGTGGGCCTGGTCGACCAGCTGGCGGACCGCCTCGCCGTCGACCGTCTCCTGCTCGAGGAGGGCCTGGGCGAGGGCGTCGAGCCCGTCGCGATGCTGGCTCAGGAGGTCGATGGCCCGCTCCTCTTGCTCCCGGAGGATCCGCTCCACCTCGTCGTCGATCACCCGGCTCGTGTCCTCGGAGTAGTCGCGGGTGTGCATGAGGTCCTCGCCCAGGAAGACCTGCCCCTGGGAGCCCCAGGCCATCGGCCCGATCTCCTCGCTCATGCCCCATTCGCGGACCATCTTCCTCGCCAGCTCGGTGTTGCCGACGAGGTCGTTGGCCGCACCGGTGGAGAGGTCGCCGTAGACGAGGAGCTCGGCCACCCGGCCGCCCATGCGCACGCAGAGGGTGTCCTCGATGTGCTGGCGCGGGTAGATGTGGCGCTCCTCCATCGGGAGCTGCTGGGTGACGCCGAGGGCCATGCCGGTCGGGAGGATCGTCACCTTGTGCACCGGGTCGGCCTCTTCGAGGACGTAGGCGAGCACGGCGTGGCCCGCCTCGTGGTAGGCGACGCGCTCCTTCTCCGAATCCGAGAGGGCCAGGCTCTCGCGCCGCTGCCCCATGAGCACCCGGTCACGCGCCGTCTCGAAGTCGGCCATGTCGATGGTCACACTGCCCCGGCGCACGGCGTGCAGCGCGGCCTCGTTCACGAGGTTGGCGAGGTCGGCTCCGCTCATGCCCGGTGTGCCCCGGGCCACGAGCTCGAGGTCGACGTCGGGGCCGATGCGCTTGCCCTTGCAGTGGACCTGGAGGATGGGCAGGCGCTCCTCGAGGTCGGGGAGGGGCACGACGATCTGGCGGTCGAAGCGACCGGGGCGCAGCAGGGCCGGGTCCAAGATGTCGGGCCGGTTGGTGGCCGCGATGACCACGACGCCCTCGGCCGGGTCGAAGCCGTCCATCTCCGACAGCATCTGGTTGAGCGTCTGCTCGCGCTCGTCGTGGCCCCCGCCGAGGCCCGCCCCGCGCTTGCGGCCGATCGAGTCGATCTCGTCCACGAAGACGATGGCCGGTGACTGCTTGCGCGCCGTCTGGAAGAGGTCGCGCACCCGGCTGGCCCCGACGCCCACGAACATCTCCATGAAGTCCGAGCCGCTCACCGAGAGGAAGGGAACCCCGGCCTCACCGGCCACCGCCCGGGCGAGGAGGGTCTTGCCGGTGCCCGGCGGGCCGACGAGGAGGACGCCCTTCGGGATCTTGGCCCCGATCTCCTTGAAGCGCCCCGGCGTCTTCAAGAAGTCGACGACCTCGCTGATCTCCTGCTTGACCCCGTTGTAGCCGGCGACGTCGGAGAAGGTGGTCGAGGGCCGGTCGGCGCTGAAGAGGCGGGCCCGCGACCGACCGATCGACATGATGCCCGACATCTGGCCCCGGGCCTGCCGGGACACGAAGTAGAACATCCCGCCGATGAGGAGGAAGAAGAAGAGGTAGGGCAGCCAAGTCGAGAGCAGGTTGGAGGGCGTGGAGAAGGTGACGTCCACTCCCTTGGCCTGCATCTCGTGGACGTCCTGGGGGATCGGCGGGTTGGGCCCGCTCACCGTGTACGCCGTCCCGTCCTTCAGCTTGCCCGTGATGGTGCCCGACGAGTTGTCGACGTTGGCCGAGGCCACCTGGCCGCTCTTCACGTCGTTCAGGAGCGTCGAGTACGAGAGGCTCTTCGAGCTCGAGCGCGGGAGGAGGGAGGGGACGATCAGGATGGCCAGGACCGCCACGATGAGGACGGTCCAGATCCAGCGCCAGCTCTGTTCGCCGCCGGAGGGGGTCTGCTGGCCGCCGGGACCGGGGGTGGGCGGGCGCGAAGGGGAGCGGTCGGGCCGCTGCGGGCTCACTGCCACATGCTATGCGCCGACCTAGCGAAACAGGTACCGCAGGCGGGCCGCCCGATCGGCGAAGAAGCCGAGCACTAACGTTGCCCCGATGCCCCAACCTGGGGAAAGCGAGTCGCCCCCCTCCGACGCGCCGGCCCCCGGCCGCACCTATCCGCCCAGCTCCGACGGGGCGGGCACGCCGCCTTTTCTCGTGGCGGCCGGGTTGGACCACGACCCCGACGAGTCGCCCGTCGCGGCGGAGGGGGACCTGGCTGGCCCTCCGAGCGGACCGTTCCTGGACCAGCCCGGCGCGGTGCCCCGGGACCGGGCCGACGCCGGCACGTGGCTCCTCTTCGCCGTGGTCGGCTTCCTCGTCGGCTCGGTGGTCGGGCTCCTCTTCGCCGCCCTGGCGGCCGAGCTGGCCGGGCAGGGCAGCCACCTGGCCGAGATCGCCAAGCTGTCGGCCCCGCCGGAGTGGTACGTGGCGGCGTCGCTCGTCGGCCTCTGGGTCGGGTTCATCGTCGGTCCCTGGCTGGCCAGCCGCTTCCGGGGGACGCGACGCTTCGCCGCCGACCTCGGGCTCCGCTTCCGGCTGGTCGACCTCTGGGGTGTGGCCGTCGGCCTCCTGGGTCAGCTGCTCGTCGACCTCATGTACGCCCCCTTCCACCACCACCACAACTTCACCAAGAACTTCAATGCCCCGACCACCCGCCTGACCGGGGCCTCCCACGGGGGCGGCTTCGTCGTGATCGCCCTGCTCACGGTGGTCGGCGCCCCGTTCTTCGAGGAGCTGTTCTTCCGCGGGCTCTTGCTCCGGGGCCTCGTCCGGGTCTGCACGCCGGCCCGGCGGGGACGCTCCCTCGGTCGGACGTTCGGCGTGGTCGCCGCGGTCCTCCTCGACGGCCTGCTGTTCGGCCTGGCCCACGGCGAGCTGGTGCAGCTGGCCGGCCTGGCCGCCTTCGGGATGATCCTCGCCGTCGTCTCCTACCGGACCGGACGGCTGGGCATGAACATGGTGGCCCACGCCACCTTCAACTTGGCGGCGGTGCTCACGATCGCCGGCGACCGCAGCGTGGTCTTCCATTGACCGGCCGGCCGACCGTTCTTCGCCCGTGCTGACCGCGCCGCCGACCACCGAGGGCCGGCCCCCGCCGCCGGTTACCGGGCCGCGCCACGCCCGCCACGTCGATCGCCGGTGGCTGCCCTCGGGCCCCTTCGCCGTGCGGGCCTTCCCGGCCGCGGCGACGGGGGTGGCCATCGTCGGCGTGATCGTCATCGTGCTCTGGCAGCTGCACCTCAACCTCTTGCTCCAGAACAGCTCGACCACCGGCGGCGACACGGGCGCCCACTACATGATGCCGGCCTACCTGGCCACCCTCGTGACCCACGGGCACCTCTCCGGCTGGGACCCGGCCTGGTACGACGGCTACCCGATCTACACCTTCTATTTCGTCCTGCCCGACCTCTTCGTGGCGATCGCCCACATTGTCCACTTCCCCTACAACATCGCCTTCAAGTGGGCGACGATCCTCGGCTCGATCTCCCTCCCCGTCGTCGCCTGGGCGTGCGGCAAGCTCTTCCGGCTGCGGCCGCCGGTCCCCGCGGTGCTCGCCGCGGCGACCCTCCCGTTCCTCTTCGAGTACTCCTACGAGATCTACGGGGGGAACCTCTTCTCCACACTGGCCGGGGAGTACGCCTACTCGCTCAGCATCTCCCTCGCCATCCTCTTCCTCGGCCTCATGGCCTTCGGCCTGCGGACGGGGCGCCACCGCGGCTGGACGGCGGTCGTGCTCGCCGCCTGCATCGCCGCCCACATCGTGCCGGCCATGTTCGCCCTGGCCGGGGCCCTCCTCCTCGTCGTCTTCGAGCTGCTCCCCCCGGTCGTGCGACCGGGGACCGGCAGTCCCCTCCGCCAGGCCGAGGCGGACGACGAGCTGTTCCCGCTCGGCCCGTCCCCGGGGCGCACCCGGTGGCGGAACGTCTGGTGGGGCTGCTCGACGGTGGCCATCGGGCTCCTGCTCTCGGGCTGGTGGCTCGTCCCCTTCGGTATCCGCCAGCCCTACGCCACGTCGATGGGCTACAACAACGTGGCCGGCTACCCGGACCTCCTCTTCCCCCACGGCGACCTCTGGGCGGTGGTGCTCGCCTTCGTCGCCGTGCCGGTGGCCGTCGTCCTGCGGAGCCGCTTCGGCCTCCTCGTCGCGCTCCTCGGCGGGGCCTCCGTGCTCGCCCTCGTGTTCGACCCCCAGGGGAGCCTCTACAACGTCCGGTTCCTCCCGCTGTGGTTCCTCTGCATCTACCTCATGGCCGGTTGGCTCTTCGGCACGGCCGCCGCCGCGCTGGCCCGGGCCTGGCGCCGCCGCCGCCAGGCGAGGTGGGTGGCCGCGGTGCGCCAGGCCTGGACGGCCGGGCGCCGCCTGCCGGCCCGCCCCCGCATGCCGCTCTGGGCCCCCGCCGCGGTGGCCGGGCCGATCCTCGGGCTCCTCGGGGCCATGCTCGTCGTGGTGCCGCCGTTCGTGGTGAACGCCTCGGACCTGCCGGTCCACGCCGGCGCCGACCTCGTGAGCAACTGGGCGGCGTGGAACTACTCCGGCTACGAGGGGAAGCCCGCCTACCCCGAGCTCCAGGCGGTCATGCACACGATGGCCAGGGTCGGCGCCAAGGACGGCTGCGGGAGGGCCATGTGGGAGTACGAGCCCGACCTCGACCGGTTCGGCACGCCGATGGCGCTCATGCTGCTGCCGTTCGACACCGGCGGGTGCATCGACTCGATGGAGGGCCTCCTCTTCGAGTCCTCGGGCACCACGCCCTACCACTTCTTGAACCAGGCCGAGCTCTCCGTGCAACCCTCCGAGCCGGTGGTGGGCCTGCCCTACGGGCCGCAGAACGTGGCCCTCGGCGTGCAGCACCTCCAGCTGCTCGGGGTCCGCTACTTCATGGCCTCGGACCCGAAGATCCAGGCGATGGCGGCGGCCGACCCCAGCCTGCGCCTCGTGGCCAGCACCGGGCCGTGGCATTCGCTCTATGGCGCGGCGACCGTCACCACCACGTGGAAGGTCTACGAGGTGCTCCACTCGCCGCTCGTCCAGCCGCTCACCCACGAGCCGGCGGTGATGTCCGACGTGGCCGGTCGGGTCGCCTGGCTCTCGCCGTCGGTCGCCTGGTACGGCGACCCGTCCCGCTGGGACGTGGAGCTCGCCGCGTCCGGCCCGTCCTCGTGGCCGCACGTGGCCGCCGGCACCGCCGACCCGCCGGCGGTGAAGGTCCCGCCCACGAAGGTCTCCTCGGTCGTCTCTACCGACAACACGGTCAGCTTCGACGTGAGCCGCACGGGCACACCGGTGCTCGTGAAGGTCTCCTACTTCCCCAACTGGCACGCCACGGGGGCCGACGGCCCCTACCGGGTGACGCCCAACCTCATGGTGGTGGTGCCGACCTCGCACCACGTGACCCTCGTCTACGGCACGAGCACCGCCGACCGGCTGGGTCTCCTCGTGACGCTCGTCGGGGTGCTGTGCCTCCTCGTGCCCTGGGCGGTCACCGTGGTGCGCCGCCGGCCGCGGGCCCGCGGCGCGTCAGTCGACTGAGGGGGACCGCGGAGCGGGTCGGCTCAGGTCTTGGGCGGGTTGCCGGCGCCGTCGCCCTTCGGCGGGGCGGGGGCGGGTCCCGGGTTGGCGGCCGGCGGGCTCGGCGGGGCCGGGGCCTGGACCGTCGACGGCTGCTTGGCCGGCGGGGCGCCGGTGGCCGGCTGCTTGTCCGGGGGTGCGGCGCCGGGGGCCGGCTGGGGCACCTGGGCCTGGCCGACCTGGGGGACCGGGATCGTGGGCGGGCCGCCGACCTGGGCGGGTCGGCCGGTGCCGGGGACGGCCGGCTGCTGGGGCCGGGGGGCCGAACCGTTCGTGTAGAGCACCGGCACGTAGGGCACGAAGTGGGGCGAGGCCGGGACGCCGTTGTAGACGTAGCCGAGCAGCCGCACCCCGGCCACCGCCAGGCGGCTCGGGATCTCGTTGTGCTTCTGGACCGTGTCGTGGTGGGGGACCACGATGATCACGTGCTCGGCCGCCGCCGCCACGTCGAGGCCGTAGGAGGAGCTGCCGACGGGCGGGTCGTCGACGAGCACCATCTCGAAGCGCTCGGCCGCCTCCTCGAAGGCCGAGCGCATGGTGCGCGGCCGCCAGCGGTGCATGGCGAGGTCGGTGTCCGAGCTCGTCGGCAGGAGGGCCAGCCGTCCCTCACCGGCGTTGGCCGGCACGACCGAGTCGGCGAGGGACTTGCCCGAGAGCACTGCGGCCAGCCCGTTGCTCGCCTTCGTCGGGTCGGCGAGGAGGTGGGTGAGGCCCCGTCCGATGGGGTCGCTGTCGATGACGAGCACCCGCTCGCCCATCTCGGCCAGGGCGAGCGCCGTGTTGGCCACCGTGGTCGTGGTCCCCGCCCCCTGGTCGGCCGCGGTGAAGGCCACGAGGAGCGACGCCGAGCTGTTCCGGATGGAGCGCAGCGCGGTGGCCACCGCCCGGTAGGACTCGGCCTGCTGGCTGCCGGGGTCCGTGATGATCGGCAGCCCCGGACGGGTCCCGAACGACGACTCGAAGGCTGGCACGGCGAAGAGCAGCGGTGCCTCGTAGAGGCGCTCGGGGTCGTCGATGCCCTCGAAGCGGCGCCTCGTGGCGGCGAGGACGTAGGCGATGATCACACCGAGGATGAAGCCGACGAGGAGCCCGAGGCCCAGGTCGATGAGGAGCGAGGTGCCGCTCTTGGTGGTCTCCTGCGTGGCCGGCTGGGTCGGCGGCGTGTAGGCCAGGTCGATCTGTTCGTTCACCCGGACCGTGGACTCGGACTTGGTCAGGCTGGCGATCTGCTGGAGGAGGGCGTTGCGCTGCGCCGTGACCGTCGGCGACTCGCCGCCGCTGCCCGAGGTGCCCGACGTCGTGGACGTCGGCGTGGTCGTGGCGGCGAGCACGTCGAAGCTCGCCAACTGGGCGTGGATCGGCGCGCCCGCCTGCGGGGCGAGCACGACGGCGGTCAGCGAGCCGGCCGAGCCCCGGGCGCCGAGGGCCGACGTGGGCACTGTCGTGGTCGTGGCGTGGGTGGTCGGCGCGTGGTGAACGTGGGTCGTCGGCGCGTGGTGGAGATGGGTGGTCGTGGTGTGCGGGGGCTTGGGCGTCGTGGTGTGGGTCGTCCCACCGCCGCCGTGTGTCGGCGGTGGGGGGACCCCGTTCAGCTGGGCGTTGGCCGCGGCGATCTCGTCGGCGAAGGCCTTCTCGGAGGTGGCGGCCTGCTGGTGGATCTGCTGCTTCAGTTGGATGTCGTAGGCGGCGAGGATGGCGTTGGCCGCGGCGCGGGCGGCCTTTGCCCCCTTCAGGCTGACGGCGATCTGGGTCATCGAACCGGTCGAGCCGCTCGAGGTCGACTTGGCAGACGTGGTCGGCGCCGTGACGACCAGGTTCTTGTGGAGTGCCTGGCCGGTCAGGTGCTCGTTCGGGAGCTGGGCGTTGACGATGGCCGCCGCTTGGTTCGAGAGCGACTGGGAGGTGAGCACGGCGATTTGGATGGCCGTGTAGTTGGCCGAGCCGCCGCCGCTGCTGCTCCCCGAGGTGGCGGGCGAGATGTTGGCCGGGAGCGGGGCGATGATGATGCCGGCCGTCGCGGTGTACTGGTTCCCGCTGACCAGCGCGTAGACGCCGGCGCCGACGAGGCCCACCACCGCCGCCAGGATGACCACGCGCTTGAAGCGCCGGATCGCGCCGAGGAGCGTGGGATCGAAGCTGGCCATCCGAGTCCTGTCAGCGGGCACGGTCACTCACGCGATCTAGGAGGGGTGTCGATCGTGTACGCGTCGCATTCAAGGGAAGCCTGAACCTGCGAGCCGATCCCCGCCCGCCGAGGCGACGTCGCGCTAACAATGGTCGGCCGGAGGGGTCCTGTCAAGCCGGCCCACGCCTTCCGCCCTCGTCGGCGGGGTCCGCCGCGCCGTTCTGGACCGTGCCGGTGGCGACAGACTCGTACACGGCCACCAGGGAGGCGAGGGCGGCCGGCGGGCTGTGCCGCTCCTCGTACAGGCGACGGGCGGCCAGGCCGACCTCGTCCACCCGGCGGTCGTCCGAGAGCTCGTTGAGCGCGCCAACCCAGGCGGCCACGTCGCCCGGTGGCGCCGTCCAGGCGGCCCCGGCCGCCTCGGCCCGGCCCGCCATCCCCACCGACTGGGAGAGCACGAGGGGAAGGCCGGCGCCCGCCGCCTCGAGGGGGACGAGGGGCCCGGCCTCGTGGCACAAGGAGGGGAAGACGAGGGCCCGGGCGGCGAGGAGCCTGGCCAGGAGGGCCCCGTGGTCGAGCGGGCCGACGAACGTCACGCCCGGCACCGAGCGGGCGGCCAGCCGGTCGCCGAGCGGACCCTCGCCCACCACGACGAGGTCCAGGCCGGGGAGGGAGGCGGCCTGCCAGGCTTCGAGGAGGACGTCGACGCCCTTCTCCTCGGAGAGCCGGCCACACAGCACGACCTCGTGGCCGGCCGACGGGGGGCGTGAGCGGTGGCCCGGGTCGAAGACGAAATTGGGTCGCAGCGTCACCCGGGCCCGGGGTACCCCGCCCTGCTCCAGGAGCGGCACCATCATCTCGTCGAGGACCAAGAAGCGGTCGACGTCACGCGGCCACACGCCGCGGCGGCGGGCCACCTCGATCGTCGCCGCGGCGACGGCCGACAGCGGGACCGAGCCGCGGTAGCAGCGGTACCGCACGGCGTGCCAGGGGTGGGACCCGACGCAGGTGTGACAGATGCGCCCGTCCCTGAGCAGGAGGCCGTTGGCGCACAACGTGCGGAAGTTGTGGAGGGTGACGACAGTGGGCCAGCCCTCGGCCGAGAGGGCGGTGAGGACGGCCGGGGAGAGGGCGAACCAGGTGTTGTGCACGTGGACCACGTCGGGCCGGGCCGCCCGGGCCGCCCCGACCACCCGCCGGGCCGCCCCGCGGTGCCACGGGGCGACGGCCAGCGCGGCCAGCGAACCCCCGGCGGTCGCCGGGTTGTCCACGACGTAGGGGACGACCTCGTGGCCGGCCGCCTCGAGGAGCTCGCGCTCGTGCTCCACCACGACGTCCTCGCCGCCGCGCTCGCGGTGGCGGTTGTGGACCTGGAGGATGCGCAACCCGACACGCTCCCATCAACGCCGGCCTCGCCCGGGCGCCGGACGACGGCCCGCTATCGTAGAGCGCCCGGCGAAGGGGCCGACCTCGGCGGGACCGGTCCACCAGGCGGGTCGGGAGCAGCCGCACGAGAGGCAACAGATGTCGACCGCCGCAGTGGCCATCTGCACCTTCAACCGCCCGGACCAGCTGCGCCAGGCCCTTCGCGCCTGGGCGGCCTCGTCCCGGCGCCCCGACCAGGTGGTCGTGGTGGACGCCAGCCCCGACGCCGCGGCGGCCGCCCGCCGGGTGCCGGCCGAGCACGCCGGCCTCTTCGGCGAGGGCAGCGCCTACCTCGTGGCCGACCGGGCCTCGACGACGGCGCAGCGCAACCAGGCAGTCGACTCGGTGACCACCGACGTCGTCGTCTTCGCCGACGACGACACCATCCCCGACCGGGACTACCTCGCTCGGCTGCTGGCGGTCTTCGAGGCCGACCCGGGCGGCCGGGTGGGCGGGGTGGCCGGGACCACGGCCGAGCAGCACCATCTGTCGTGGCGGGCCCGCCAACGGCTGCGCGAGCTGGGCGTGGCCCGGCTCGTCGGCACCCGTTACCCAGTGCCCCGGCGGGTGGCCTACCCGGCGGCCGCCGCCCCACCCCCGCTCCCGCCCGCCCTGCACCTCGTGCGCAAGCGGGCTCTCAACGGCTGCAACATGGCGTTCCGCACGGCGCTCGTGGCCGAGGCCCGCTTCGACGAGCACATGGGCGGCTACGCCTACGGGGAGGACTTCGACCTCTCCTTCCGCATCGGGCGCCACCACGCCCTCCTCAAGCGGTCCGACGCCAACGTGGAGATGGCGGTCAGCCACGGCTCGACCGTCGACCCCTACTACTTCTTCATGATCCGCTGGCTCAACCCGGCCTACCTCGTGGCCAAGCACGGCCTGGGCGAGCAGGGCTGGCGGTCCCTCGAGCGCCTGCTCGTGCTGGAGCGCGCCGCCGACCTCGCGCGCGGCCGCGCCCCCTCGGCGCCCGACCGGGAGTCCGTGCGGCGGCGCTACGCCACGGCCGGGTCGCTCGTCGAGGCGCTCCGCGGCGCCCCACCCGACGACCTCGTGCCCCGCTACGAGGCGCTGCAGGCCGAGGTGGCCGAGGGCGAGCCCGCCGCCGCCTGACGAACGGTGAGGTCAGGGGCGGAACGGGTAGCCGAGGAGCGGGAGCAGGGGGGCGGACCAGAGGGTGGCCACCCGGCGGTCCCGGGGGCTCATGGCCCGCCGCCACTCGTCGTCGAGGCGGATCTCGACGGGGCCGGTCTGGAAGCGGTTCGGGTTGCCCGAGGCGTTGTGGGTCGCCCGGAGTTCCACCGTGTGGTCGTCGACGAAGGGGAGGCCAATGGGCCGCTCGCCCAGGAACTCGACGATGGCCGCGGTCGTGGCCCGGGGCTCGCGCACCAGGTCCTCGTAGTGCACCGGCATGTAGCGCCGGCGGCCGACGGAGGCCCGGACGACGGTCATGAAGGCGGCGTTGAAGAAGAGCCACTCCCGGGTGCTCACGTCAGGTCGGCGTCGGCCCATGCGGGCCCCGTCCCCGAGGCCGCCGGGCGAGGGCTTGTCCCGGGTCCACGAGTAGGCGACGGCCCGGGGGTCGCGCACCATGTGGACGAGGTAGAGGTCCACGTCGTCGAGGCCGTGAGCGATGAGGGCGTCGGCCGGCCGCTTCGACCCGTCGACGAGGACCGCGGCGCCGGAGGTCTCCGCCAGGCCCTGGTAGAGGCGGTCGAGGATCTGCGCGTACTCGGGGACGGGCTGGCGGTGGCGCACCGCGTCCCACCACAGCCGGGGGACGTGGCGGGTGCGGAACGACGAGCGCCAGAGGGCGTGGACGGTCTCCGGGTCGACCGAGCTGATCGGTGGGGTGCCGCTCGCCAGCACCTCCTTCCAGAACGGGCACTCGACGAGCACCTCGCCGCAGCCGCAGCGCCAACCGGGCCGACGGAACGTCTCGAAGAGGTTGCGCACCTCGCCCACGTTGCAGAAGCCCTCGACGTGGCCGAGCACCTGACCGAGGAGCGTCGAACCGCTCCGGCCGTAGCCGGAGATGTAACACACCTTGATGCGCGTCACTGCTGCAGCGCTGGCGTGGTGTCCGCCGCCGCCTCACCCGTGCCTGGAGGGACGTCGAACCCGGGGACCGAGATGGGGTAGCGCGACAGGATGATGCCGAAGCCGAAGATCGACCACGTGAGCGCGGCGACCTGGGCCCCTTCGAGCGTGGGGTCGAAGAAGGCGTTGATGAGCGTGGCGGTGATCGTGGCCATGCAGACCTCCACCAGCGCCTTGTTGAGTGCGTCTCCGGCGGCCTTGTAACGGGCCCGGGTCCGGAACATCCGCCGGAACCAGGCCACCCAGATGAGGAGCCAGAGGAAGAGGCCGATCATGCCCATCCGGGCCTCGACGTCGAGGTGCGAGTTGTGGGCGCTGCGCAGTTCGCTCTGCCCGGCGGCCGTCTTGGCCGCCGACTCGCGCAGGCCTCCGATCGCCGCCAGGTTGACCCCGAAGCCGACACCGTCCACGACGTGCCCGGTCCGCACCTGGTAGTGGAGGATGTTCTTCCAGAGGTTCTCGCGCCACCGGGTGGTGCCCGCCCCGGTGTTCTGGCCGTAGAACTGCGAGTTGCCGCCGCTGAACGCGCCGAGGCTGGTCTCCGCCTCGCCCACGAGGTCGGCGATGGAGATGTTGCGCTTCTTCGTGTGGATCGTGAGGTTGGTCGCCCCGAGCACGGCCACGACGAAGACGACGGCGGCGAGGGTGCTGGCGATGATCCTCCCCCGTCCCCGGCCCCCCATGAGCACGAGGGCGACGATGATCCCGATGACCGCCGAGCCGGTGCCCCCCCGGGTCTGCGTGGCGCTCACGGCGATCGTGGTCAGCCCGATGATGCTGAAGACGAGCTTCGAGGTCGCGCTGCGACGCTGGCCCGGCACGAGCCACATGAAGACGAGCGCGAAGGCGGTGACGACGCAGATGTTGCCGCCCTTGTGCGAGAAGAGGGCGGTGCCGGTGACGTGGGGACCTTTGATGCCCGACTTGGAGATGCCGAAGGCGATGAGCTCCCACACGATCACGTAGGGGACGATCCGGGAGAACCCGGCCACGAGCCGCCCGGGGAGCTCCGGCACGACGGTGCTCACGATCACGAAGAGGATGGCGAACAGGCCGTAGTAGCAGAGGGCGTAGTCGTGGGCCACGTTGGTGAACCCGTACTTGCCCAGGTTCGGCACTGCCCGGGCGATACCCCAGAGCATCCACACGGCGAGGAGGCCGAGGAGGATGTCGCCCTGCACCCCTCGGCGGACCCAGCCCGTACCCACCGCCACCCCGGCCAGCCCGAGGAGCAGGGTGAGCTCGCCGATGTAGAGGGGGGTGCCGGGGACGTGGAGATAGGCGATGCCCCGGTCCAGGAACATGTACGCGGCCAGGAGGATGCCGATGACCGCCGCGTACCACCGGAAGAGCGTGTGGTCGACCGTCTCGACCCGGCGCGGGGCGCGGAGGAGCGCCGGGTCGGGTCGAGCGGGCAGCTCAGGTGGTGGGCTGATCATGGTCGGAGGGACGTCCCGGTCGTCCGGTCATGCGGCGCCCCATCATGACAGGGCCGCCGGCGGGTGGCCACCCCCGGCGACCGACGAGGAGGCTGCTCCGTGACCGCGGCGCGACGGTTGCTCGACCGGGTGGCCGCCGACGGTGGCCGGACGGCGATCGGATTTCGGGGGCCGCCCTGGCCCGGGCCGACGGGCCCGCCGAATTCCGGCGTCCGCCCAGGTCGCTGGGGGTGTCGGTACGGTGCCAAGGCGTCCCGAACGCTCACCGAAGAATTCATCTACTGTCGCCCGGATTTCGATTTGCGTTTACCTGCCCCCCGTAACGTTCGCCGCGATGGTCCGAACGAGCAGGTCTCGGTGCGACGCACCACGGCCCGGAGGCGGGAGCAGGGGCCAGTCGGCGGAGGCCGACGCGGGACCCGTCCACGTGCTCGGGCAGCGGTACAGCTGGGGGAGCGGCGGATCGGCCATCGAAGGCATCGGACGACGGGGTCCAAGGGCGCCGTCAGCAGTGCGACTTCGGCTCCGGCCGGAGACCAAGCGAAGCCCCACCGACCAAGGAGATTGGGTCAAACCATGACGAACCAGACGGATGGAAGGAAGCAGCGCTTCCGGTCATCTCGGCGACGGGCGTCGATGTTCGGCGTTTCAGCCGTGGGTGCGTTGGCGTTGACTGTCGCCTTCGCTCTTCCGGCCGGCGCCAACAACATCGGCTACCAGCCACCGGCGTTCAGCTACATCTACGGCGTCGGCTCGGCCACGACGTACTACGCGATGCAGAACCTGGACCGCATCTTCAACGATGCGCCGGGCTGCCAGCTGTCGGAGAACTCGAGTTCCGAAACCCAGCCGCTCGACCAGGAGTGCGTCCTGAGTGGTGGCAACAGCGGCTCGGTCATCGAGGGCTACCCGGCCTTGGCGCCGAACTACAACGCTGCCTACACCGAGAACCCGGTCAACGACGTGGCCGTCGAGGCCGCACAGATCGGCTCGGGGAACGGCGTGCTCGCACTGACGAACGACGGTGCGGTGGCCCCGGCGACGGCGCCGGTGCCGGTCGAGAACCTGTCCAACTTCGCCCGTTCCTCGTCCAACATCACCGCCCTCGGTTCGAAGGCCGTGTCGGGTCTCAACTTCGTCGCGTACGCCACGGACGGCATCTCCTGGTTCCACTTCACCTCGGTGGGTGGGAGCGCCACGCCGTCGTCGGCCGTGACCAACCTGACGAAGGCCCAGATCCAGGGCATCTACAACGGTGACTACGACAACTGGTCGCAGTTGGGTGGGGCGAACGCCCCGATCCTGGTCTACTCGGCCCAGGAGGGTTCAGGGACCCAGTCGACGTGGAAGGCCTACCTCGGCTTCGACGAGTCGGCGAGCACGAACCCGGTCAACTGCGTGAACCCGAGCACGAACCCGGGCTCGACACCGGGGACGACCTGCAACGGCCCCGAGGTCATCTTCGAGAACGAGGACTACCAGATCGGCTCGACCCCTGACGTCACCCAGGGTCCGACCCTCCAGGTCGGCGCCCAGAACTACGGGAACTCGCAGACGCCGGGTGGCCAGACGACCGCCCAGATCCAGGCGGCCCAAGCCGACGCCGTCTTCTTCTTCTCGTTCGGCCGTTACAGCACGAACAAGACGGACCAGGTGAACACGGCGCTCGGCCAGATCGCTGGCGCCACGATCAACGAGGCGAGCATCCTCGAGGGCACTTGGCCGGTCGACCGGTTCATCTTCAACGTGTACTCGAACGGGACGAGTGCCAACTTCCCGGAGGCCACGGCGGCCACCATCAACTACGTCAGCGAGGAAGGCTTCATCTGCAAGCCCCACACGCTCGACCAGGACAGTGGCAACCCGCTGGTTCTCCCGAAGAAGGTCACGACGCCCAACTCGAACACCATCGTCGACCCGATCACGGGCCAGTGGTACGAGCAAGAGATCCAGACCGCCATCGAGAGCGCGGGCTTCTTCCCGCTCACCTCGGGCAACGCGGCGGGCAAGGTCACCGACGCCCCGCAAAGCGAGGGCTCGGTCGACCATGGCGCTCTTGGGCTGCTGCAAGCCACGAATAACGTCAACAACCCGGGCGTGGCTCAGTACGGCGAGATCTACATGAACCTCGTCAACAACGGCTCCAGCCCCTACACGTGGTCGGTCCAGGACACTGGCCTCAACTACGCCACCCACGACGCCTCGGTGGTGCCCGCTAGCGGCATCATCACCGGCTCGGGCAAGAAGGCCGTCACGGGCGTGCCCGGTCAGCCGATGGGCTTCTGCCAGGTGACGTCGACCAACTGAGGTCGGTCGAGCTCCACAAGGAGTTCATGCAGTCCACAGGTAGTACCAGTGCAGTAACCCTCCGGCAGCAGCCGGGGCCGGGGTCCAGCCCTTCGGGGCTGGACCCCGGCCGGTTCTGCCGGCAAGAATCGACGGTAGGGACCCCCAGGGCAGGAGTAACTGCAGGTCGTGGGGGGGTAAAACCTACATTGCCGATGGGAGAACGTTGACCACGATCACGACGCCGGTCGCCCCGACACCCCCCGCGGGGGGCGTCCGCGTCCCGATCCGGATCAGGAGCCGCCGGGCCCCCGGCGACATCGTCTTCCGCGGGGTGACGACCGTCGTGGCCTACCTGACGTTCCTCATCCTCATCCTCATCGGGGTCTTCCTCTTCATCCGGGCCTGGCCGGCCTTCAAGGCCATGGGGTGGAGCTTCTTCACCACCAGCAGCTTCGTGACGCAGGGGGCCCACCCCAAGTTCGGCGTGAAGGCCGCGCTCTTCGGCTCGGTCCTGATCGCCATCATCGCCGTGATCGTGGCGGTGCCGGTGTCGATCGCCTCGGCCCTCTTCATCAACGAGTTCGCCCCGAGGAAGATGCTCGGCTTCCCGCTGAAGGGCTTCCTCACCTCGCTCGTCGACCTCATGGCCGCCGTGCCGAGCATCATCTACGGCCTCTGGGGCTTCTTCGTCCTGCAGTCACACATGAAGGGTCTGGCCCGCTGGCTGGCCACCCACCTGGCCTTCATCCCGCTGTTCCGCACGACCACCGTCTCACCGGTCTTCACGTCCTCGGCCCTCATCGCCGGAGTGCTCGTCTCCATCATGATCATGCCCATCGTCACCTCGCTGTCCCGTGAGGTCTTCTCGCTCACGCCGATCGGCGAGCGCGAGGGCGCACTGGCGCTCGGTGCCAGCCGGGCCCGTGTGATCAGGGAGATCGTCCTCCCGTTCGGTCGGGCCGGGATCATCGGCGCGGCCATGCTCGGGCTCGGTCGGGCCCTCGGCGAAGCGGTCGCCGTCAGCCTGATCATCAGCATCGTCTTCCAGCCGCAGTGGCACATCCTCCAGGCCGGGTCCAACTCGATCGCGGCGCTGATCGCCGCCCGCTTCGGCTCGGGCGGGCCGCTCGGCCTGGCCGCCCTCCTCGCCATGGGCCTGGTGCTGTTCTTCTTCACGCTCATCGTCAACCTGGTCGCCTCCCGCATCGTGGCCAGCTCCCGGGTGAGCAGCCGGTGACGAGCACACTCACCCCACCGGGGGCGGCGCCGGCCCACCCCCCGACGCCTACGCCCCGGCCGGTGCCCCGGCGGGCACTGCGCATCCCGCGCCGCCCCAAGGATTTCCGGCCCTCCGACCTCGGGCTCCTCCTGGCCACGGCGGCCGCGGCGTTCTCGATCGTGTGGATCGTCTTCGACCAGCTGACGCTCTTGTCGGGGGTCTTCGGTTTCATCGTGTGCCTCATCGGCACCTTCCTCTTCTTGTACTGGGTGGTGAACCTCCAGCTCTACGGGCGCCAGATGGCCGCCGACCGCTTCGTCGGGGCCCTCGTCACGCTCGGGGCGCTGGCCATGTTCACCCCGCTCGTCCTCCTCACCGGGTACCTCGTCGTCAAGGGCGCCCACCTGCTCAGCCTCCACGTGTTCTTCGCCACCCAGAAGGGCGCCACCGGCTTCGCCCTGCCGGGACAGAAGGTCGTGGAGCCCGGCGTGGCCCACGCCATCGTGGGGACGTTCGAGCAGGTGGCCATCGCTGCGGCCATCGGCGTGCCGGCGGCGCTCTTGACCGCGATCTACCTGAACGAGGTGGGTGGCCGGTTCACCCAGTGGGTGCGGATCGTGGTGACCGCTATGAGCGGGGTGCCGGCCATCGTGGCCGGGATCTTCATCTACTCCATGTGGATCGTGCAGTTCCACGAGGGGTTTTCCGGTCTGGCCGGGGCACTGGCCCTGGTCGTGATCCTGCTCCCCACCGTGACCCGGGGCACCGAGGAGGTGCTGAAGGTCGTCCCGAACGAGTACCGGGAGGCTTCGAAGGCCCTGGCGGCCTCCGACCTGCGCACCACCTGGTCGGTCGTCCTCCCGACCGCCCGCTCGGGCATCGTGACCGCGGTCCTGCTCGGCATCGCGGTGGCCCTCGGGGAGACGGCGCCTCTCCTCGTCACGATCTTCGGCAACACCAACATGAACTGGAACGTCTTCCACGGCCCGCAGTCGGCGCTGTCCCTCCTGGCCTACACCGAGGTGCGGCTGCCCCAGCAGAACGCCATCGACCTCGCCTACACCGCGGCGCTGGTGCTGTTCATGCTGGTCTTCTTGATCTTCGTCCTCGGCCGGATCTTCGGCAGCCAGTGGGCCAGCCGGCACCTGCGCCGCCGGCGGGGCGGCCGGGGTGGTTCGGCCGGGCTGACCAACGTGGCCGCCCGCGGGGTGATCGGCGAGTACGGCGTCGTGCGGCCGAGCAGTGGGGGGCCGCTGTGACCGCCAACGTGCCGCGGTCCGGTGCTGACGGCGCGTCCACTCGGGGAGCCCCGGCCGCTAATTTGGGTTCGTCCCCGACAACCTCTCCGGCGGAGCGCCCAGGGAGCCCAGGCTCGTGACGACCACCCAACCGCCGCCTCCCACCGCGCCCGCGACCCCGCTGCCCTACGCCCCGCCGGCGCGGCGGACGGCCGCCGTCGCGCCGCTCGCCGCCCCCCAGGCCGGGGAGCTCGTGGCCAAGGGCGTCTGCGCCTGGTTCGGCGACCGGCTCGTCCTGGAGGGCGTCGACCTCCTCATGGAGCGCTCGAGGGTGACGGCCCTGATCGGGCCCTCGGGCTGCGGGAAGTCCACGTTCCTCCGGATCCTGAACCGCATGCACGAGGTGGTGCCCGGCGCCCAGCTGGCCGGCGAGGTCGAGCTCAACGGGAGCGACGTCTACGACCCGACGCAGCGGGCCAGCGAGGTCCGCCGGCACATCGGGATGGTGTTCCAGCGGCCCAACCCGTTCCCCGCCATGACCATCTACGACAACGTCCTCTCGGGCCTGAAGTTCACCCGGACGAAGGTGGCGAACCGCGACGCCGTCGTCGAAGAGGCGCTCACCCGGGCCGGCCTCTGGTCCGAGGTGCGCAACCGACTCAAGGCGCTGGGCGGCGATCTCTCCGGTGGTCAGCAGCAGCGGCTCTGCATCGCCCGGGCCCTCGCCGTGACCCCGTCGGTCCTCCTCATGGACGAGCCGTGCTCGGCCCTCGACCCGGCGTCGACGAACCGGATCGAGCAGACGATCCGTGAGATCGCCGACGACGTCACGGTCGTGATCGTCACCCACAACATGCAGCAGGCCCAACGGGTGTCGCACACGTCGGCCTTCTTCCTGGCCGGTGAGAGCGAGCCCGGTCGGATCATCGAGTCCGGCCCGACCGAGCAGATCTTCTCGGCACCGAAGGACCCGCGGACCGCCGACTACGTCCACGGTCGCTTCGGGTAGGGCGGAGCCTCGTGATGCGCCTCCGGAGCCCTCTCATCCGGCGGATGGCCCGATCCATCCTCGCCGGCACCCTCTGCGTAGGTGCGTTGGCGACGGTCGGCGGCGTGACGCTCGGAACGCTCGACGCTGCTCCGGCGGCCGCCTCGTCGGTCACCGTTACCGGGGCGGGCTCGAGCTACGCCGCTGTAGCCATCGACCAGTGGGTGGCCCAGGTGGCGAGCATCGACGGGATCAACATCAACTACTCGACGTCGTCGTCGGTGATCGGGCTGAACGAGTTCGCCGCTCAGCAGATCGACTTCGGGGCGAGCGAGATCGGCTACAGCACCAACCAGGCCAACCAGACGCCGACCGGGAGCAGCATCCCCTACCAGTACATGCCAGACGTGGCCGGCGCCGAGTGCCTGATGTTCAACGTCACCAGCCAGACCAGCCAGCAGATCCAGAACCTCGATCTCACCCCGGCGGTCGTCGAGGGGATCTTCAGCGGCACCATCACCAGCTGGAACGACCCCCAGCTCACGGCGCTCAACCCCTCGGCCCTCCTCCCGAACGAGCCCATCAACGTCGTCTACCGAGAGGACGCCTCGGGTGACAACTACATCTTCTCGGACTATCTCGACACGCTGGAGCCCTCGGCCTTCACCGCCTTCGAGTCGGCCGTCGGCTCGCCGTCGGGTCCGACGGCCATCTGGCCGATCCCGGGCAACGGGAACCGGGTCGGCCAGTACAACCTGAGCGCCTGGATCGGCCAGAACGGCTCGGACAACTCCTCGAACTACGTCTACGGGAACGAGGGGACGATCACCTACGTCGAGACGGCCTACGCCATCTTGCACCACGACCCGTGCGCGGCCATCCAGAACGTGAGCGGCGCCTGGGTCACGCCCTCACGGGACGCCGACGCCGAGGCGCTCATCAACGACCAGCTGGCCCCGGACCTCGAGCAGAACCTGACGGGGGTCTTCGAGAGCCCCCAGCCGACCGCCTACCCCATCTCGGCCTACAGCTACATCGTGTCCGAAGAGGGGCAGATGAACGCGGCCAAGGGACTCGTGCTCGGGCAGTTCGTCATGTACCTGGCGTGCTCCGGGCAGAACGCCGCCGGTGAGCTCGGGTATTCGCCGCTCCCGCCCAACCTGGTGCAGGACGACTTCCAGGCGGTGGCCCGCATCGCCGGCAACCAGGGGGCCAACGCGCCCCCGAGCCAGCCCACCGCGGCCAATTGCAAGAACCCCTACGTGGACGGGTCGATACCCCTGATCGGTGAGCCCGTCGTGCAGGGACAGGCCACGACGACGACCACCGCCCCGACGGGCGGTACGACGGCGACGACCGCGCCCAGCGCGGGCGGCGGGACGTCGTCGGGTGGCGGAGGCGGCGGTTCGGTCACCGTCGTCCAGGGCAGCTCCGGGGCGGCCTCCGGCCCGGTGTCGGCCGTCGGGTCGACGACGCATGCGGCCAAGGGCCCGACGACCGCAGCCGCACCGGGCCAGATCCCCGGCCTGGCGCTGACGGCCGCCCGCGACCAGCTGCTCGGGGTGCCGGCGCCGCTGCTGCGCTCCGTGCTCATCACCGCCCTCCTCGTGGGGCTGCTGTGTGTGCCACCGCTCGTCGCCGTGGTCCGACGGCGCCGACGCCGGCGCGAGGAGGCCGTGCCGTGAGCCGTCGCCCCATGCGCCGCGGCCGGGCTGGGATCCGTTGGGCGCTCACCGCGTCGGCCACGGTCCTCTTGGCGGCGCTCGTGACGGTCCCGACCTCGGCCGGCGCCATCGTGGCGGCGAACGGCGGCAACGCGCCGAAGTGCCCGACGAACTGGTACTGCACCTCGATCCCGTGCCCGCAGGGCCCCTGTCCCGAGGTCCAGGTGGGCCCCGACGTCGACGTCGGTCAGAACCAGTGGCTCTACGTCAACCTCTACCACTTCCCTGCGAATGGAGCAGATGAAGCCGTCATCTACTACTGCTCGGACCAGACGTCCCTACCCGCCCCACCACTGTGCTTCACGCCGGCGACACCGCAAGGTGTCCCACCCAGCGCCGTCCTCTCGCACGAGCCCGTCACCGTCCAGCCCTTCAGCAACGGCACCTCCTCGCTCAGCTTCCAGGTGGCCGAGGTGGGCACCCTCGATCCACCCCTCTGGGGCCAGCACATCATCTCCGGCGGATTCGACCCGAACGAGAAGTCCTTCTTCTGCGACGGGACGCAGGCTAATCCCTGCTCGATCGAGGTCTCCGACGCCGCCGATTTCGGGCAAGCCCCGTCGGTCGACAACACGGCCGTCATACCGATCGAGTTCGCCCCGTCGAGCTCGGGCTGCCCGCAGGCGGCCGAGGTCAATACCGAGAGCGAGTTCGGCATCGACCAGCTCCTCCCCGAGGCGGCGCGACTCTCCTGCCTCGGCCAGAACCCGGCCATCGCGGTCAACACCGCCGAGGACGGCTGGAACGCGGTCAACCAGGCGGCCCAGGGGAACGTCCAGGTCGGGTTCACGGACGACCCGGAGGCCAGCGATCAGCAGGCCCAGATCAACGGCAACCTCTCTCTCATCCCCATCGCCCTCTCAGCCAACGTCATCGGCGTGAAGGCGGTGATGCTCCACAACGGGGTCGGCTACCCGCAGCAGAGCTGGGACCTCACCCCCAACATGGTGGCCGGGCTCATCTCGTTCAACTACAGCGCCTTCGACTCCGCCGACCTCGTGCCCTGCCCGCCGCAGAACTGTCGTCTTCCCTGCGAGAGCAAAACCGCGCCCTGCTCCTTGCTCATGCAGCTCAACGTCATACCGATCAAGGGCAGCAAGATCCCGTTCCTCGACGAGCAGAGCTATGGGACCTACGTCCGTTCTGACCAGTCTGGGGTCACACATTCGGTCTTCCAATGGCTGTGCGCCGCGCCCAACCAGCCGGTCACCATCCCCTACACGGGACAGACGGTCGCCGAGTCCATGACCGGCGAGCAGGAGCTCATGACCGGACTCAAGGCCTACGGCTACAAGGGGACCACCTGCCCGTCGGGGGCGGACCAGTTCCCGAAGCTGACGATCAGTCAGACGACCCAGTGGTCGGCCGACGCTCAACCGAACCAACAGGCCAACAAGCTCGACGGCGCGACGGGCTACGTCCCGCCGCCGGGCTTCTCCGACTCGCAGGTCGCCGGCTTCGCCACCATGAACTGGGCGGAGTCCGAGTACTACGGGCTCAGCACGGCCAACCTCCAGAACGCCGCGGGAGCCTTCGTGGCGCCCTCGGCCACGTCGCTCGACGCGGCGCTGGCCGATGCCAAGGTCAACCCGGACGGTTCGTACGTCTTCAACTACGACGACACGAGCGACCCGAACGCCTACCCGCTGCCCGACCTCATCTACGCCGCCGTCCCGACGGCGCCGATGCCGGCCGGTCAGGCCACCCAGGTCACCGACCTCCTCGATCAGATCCTCAACCTGACCGGTGGCACGGAGAGCGCCGATCTCCCGCAGGGCTTCGTGCCCCTGCCGAGCTCGGTGTACCAGCAGGCCCTGAAGGACGTGACCGCTGACGTCCACGTCCAGCCGGCCACCACCCCGACCACGACACCGACGACATCGACGCCGTCGGCCGTGACCAGCTACCCCCCGTCGAGTGGCGCCCCCCAGACCTTCGTGGCCCCGCGGACCGTGACCGTCCAGGGGACCCGGACGGTGATCCCGACGACGAAGGCCGGTCCGGTCGCCGCCAAGGGGGCCGCGAGCGGTCCCGTGCCGCCGCCGTTCGCCCTCGCCTCGAGCAGCACACGGCTGTTTGTGCCCTTGGCCATGGTGGTGGCGCCCATCCTCCTCCTCCTGGGCCTCCTCCTCTTGCTCTCCGAACCGGCGCGGCGCCGCACGGCCCAGGCGGCCGGCAAGGTCGGCCGCGGCGTCGGGAGCGCAGGCACCGCGGTCTCGTCGGGGGCGCATTCGGTGCGGCACTGGTTCGGCTCGGGAGGACCCTGAGGTGGCACAGACGGGCCCGCCGCTCCTGGACGAATCGATGTTCCCCCCCGAAGACGAGGGTCCCGGGAAGGGCCCATCGACGCCACCGAAGCCCCCGTCGAAGCCCGGTCGTCCTTCGAGAGCCGACCGCTGGGTCGAAGGTGGGAACCGGCCGGGCGTCGTCGTCGGGGCCTTCGAGGGCCTGGCCGCCACCGCCCGGCGGCTCTTCGAGACGCCGTTCAACTCCCGTCGGACCGGACGCTCACGCTGGCGACCGGGCTATCGCAAGGCCATCCCTTCGGCACCGGTCGAGTTCCACGTCACCGCCACCAAGGCCCGTACCTGGAAGGACCGTGGGACCAAGCTGCAGATCCAACAGGAGCGGCTGCGTCAGAGCACCAGGGCCGTCCTCCCGGCGCGGCCTGCGGACCGGGCCCCCGACACCGACCGCCGGCTCCTGCGGCTGGGACTGGCGTTCGTCACCGTCGGCGCCTGCCTCCTGCTTTTCCTCGCCTACCTCTTCGTGTTCACCGGGCTGCAGGAGCAGCGCCAGCAGCGACTGCTACTGAACACGCTCACCACGCCGGCGGGCGCCGTCGTGCTCTCGGGGAAGACGCCGCCTGAAGGCCAGCCGGCGGGGGTGCTCATGATCCCGGTGATCGGCCTCCGCCAGGTGGTGGTGGAGGGCTCGTCGGCGACGGACCTCATGAAGGGTCCGGGCATCATGATCGGGACCGCCCGCCCAGGGACGACAGGCAACGCGGTCATCGCGGGCCACCGCAGCACCGCCGGAGCGCCGTTCGGCCATCTGAACCAGGTGCGCCCCGGCGACAGGATCACCGTGGTCACCGGGCTCGGCAAATTCCATTACGAGGTGATCACGGTCGGCACGGCACCGCAGGGCACGACGGATCCCATCTCGCCGAGCAACAAGGCCTTACTCACGCTCGTCACCGGCAACCCGCCGGTCATCACGACCGGTCGCTACTACGTCCAGGCCAAACTCTTGGGCGCGCCGGCCACCGCGCCGGTACCGACGTCGCCACCGTCCACCACGCAGCGGGGGCTCGGCGGTGACTCCGGAGCGATCTGGCCCTCGATCCTGTGGGGGGTGACCCTCGCCGTCGCCTTGGCCGCGACGTTCGCCGCCTACCGTCGTTGGCACAGTCGGTTGTGGACCGTCTACCTCCTCACCACGCCGATCCTGTTGGCCCTGGCGCTCATCTGGTTCCAGAGCCTGACGAGGCTCCTACCGGCCACGATGTGACTGTGAGGTGCAGTTGACGATGGACAAACACCGGACGCCGCGCGCCGGGGCCAAGCGACCGACCTGGTTGGTCTTGGCGCTCGTGGTCCTGGCCTGCTCTCTGCTGGCCTCGGCCTGCGGCGGTGGTCCCAGCGCGACGTCCGATGCCGGCGGCAAGGGCACCACGACGACCAAGGCCGGCGGCACGTCGAAGAGCACGCCGCTCTCGACCGTGCCGGACCCCACCAAGCCCACGTTGCCGCCGCCGGCGCTCGGCTCGACGATCACGGTCAACGGTCGCGCCTACCAGGTGCCGACCGAGCTCAATGGCCAGCCCATCTCGCCCACGATCTCGCTCGGTACGAACATCGTCCTCACGAAGTACGGGTTCGAGCCCTACCACCTCAACGCGTTCACTGGTTCGACCATCACGTGGACGAACCTCAGCCCGAGGCCGGTGATCATCAGCATCCTGTACGCCGATCCGAAGGTGCACTCACCGCTGATCCCGCCCGGTGGCACCTGGAGGCAGACCTACCCCGACCTCTACGACTTCGTGTACGTGACGAACACCGGTTTCTACGGCCGGGTCTCCGTCGGCGCGTACCAGACCTGACTCGTCGGCCGGCCCGTTCGGGCCGGTCCGGCCCCCGGGGCGGTGACGTCGGGGGCCAGCCCGGTTTGAGCGCCCTGACCAGGGAGATTACGGGCTGGTGGCGACCCGGGTGCCGGGCCGGGCAACGGTCACCAGAGGATCATCGGCGCGTCGCATTTCAGTCGACATGCGTTCACCTTCTGGCACTACGATCCCCCCGGTGGACACGGACCCTCGCGTCCCGAGGCGGTCGGACCTCACCGGGTTGCCGGCGGTCCCCGGAGCCGTCCCGCGCTCGTTCCCGAGCGAACGTTTGTCCCGCACGTACCGTCGGCATCGCGCCGCCACGTACGACACTACGTCGTCGGCAACGCAAAGTGACGTCAAGGCAGCACCGGCTGCCACCCGCCGCCGGCCGACGGCCCCCCGCCTCGTCCTGATCGACACCCTGGCCGCGCTGCTCTCGCTGTTCGTCGGCTTCGCCATCCTCGAGGCCCTGGGCCGGACGGCCCACGTCACCGTGGCCTGGGCCCTGTGCGGCACGGCCATCGTGGTCGCCGCCCTCGCCCTCGTCGGCTCCTACCGGCCGAACGCCCTCCGGACCGTGCCGACCGGGATGCCCGTCTTCACGAACGTCATCCACGCCCTCCCGATCATGGTGTTCGGGGTGCTCGTGGCCCTTCTGGCGAGCGGCCTCGCCAACGGTCGGGTGGCGCTCCGAGTGGCGGTGGTCATCGTCCTCCCAACCGTCCTCTATGTGCCGTTGTTCCGTTCGGTGGCGAGCCGGATCGGCCGCCGGCAGTGGCGGCTGTCGCCGGCCCAGCAGGTCCTGATCGTCGGGTCCGGCGAGCTGGCCGACCGCATGGTGTCGGCCCTCTATCGCTACAACGGGATCCACGTCATCGGCGTGGTGGACGACGACCCGCCCCCGGGCTACACGACCATCGGCAAGGTGAAGGACCTTCCCCGGCTCTGCCGTGAGCAGCACGTCGACCGTCTCATCGTCACCATGCCGACGGCGCCCGGCCTGGCGGTGACCGAGTCCCTGCACTCGCTCCTCGGGACGGTCGACATCGCCATCGTCCCCTCCTTCTACGAGCTCGTGACGTGGCGCTCGGGTTGTGAGGACGTGGCCGGGTTGCCCCTCGTGCCCCTGCAGCCGGCCCAGCACGGCGTGGCCCGCTTGGCCAAGCGAGCCATGGACCTCGTGGTGGCCACCCTGGCCCTCCTGGTCACGGCGCCGATCTGGATGGCGGCGGCGGTGGCCGTCAAGGCGACGTCACCCGGCCCCGTCCTCTTCCGCCAGGACCGGGCCGGTCGGGACACGAGGCCCTTCCGGATCTTCAAGTTCCGCACGATGTACGTCGACGCCGAGGAGCGCAAGGCCGAGCTGCTGGCCCACAAGGACACCGACGGTGCCATCTTCAAGATGGCGGTCGACCCTCGGGTCACGCCGGTCGGCCGTTTCCTGCGACGTTTCAGCATCGACGAGCTGCCCCAGCTGTTGAACGTGCTCGCCGGGCAGATGTCCCTCGTCGGCCCCCGCCCGTTCCCGCTGGACGAGGCCGAGGCCCTCACGTCGGGCAACGCCGCCGCCCGCTTCGAGGTCCTGCCGGGCATGACCGGGGTCTGGCAGGTGAGCGGCCGGAGCGACCTCACCTGGGACGACCTCTGCCGGCTCGATGCCATCTATGTCCGCTCGTGGTCGATCTGGTGGGACATCCGGATCCTGCTCAAGACCCCGTGGGTGGCGCTCCGGCGCCAGGGCGCCTACTGAAAGCGCGGTCAATCGGCCCGCTGGTCAGACCGCCTCGACGCCCAGTTGTTGCAGGAGGATGCGGACCCGACCCTCGAGGTCGTCTCTGATCGAGCGAACGACCGGCAGCGTCTGCCCGGCGGGGTCTGCGACCTGCCAGTCCTCGTAGTGCTTCCCGGGGACGAGCGGGCATGCATCACCGCACCCCATCGTGACGACGACGTCGGCGGCCGCAAGGACCTCGTCGGTCCAGGGTTTGGGGAAGCCATCCGAGATGTCGATGCCGACTTCGGCCATCGCCTCGACGGCGACCCGGTTGACCTCGCTCTCGGGCTCAGAACCACCGGACCATCCGACCGCGTGGCCACCCCCCAGATGAGCGAACCACCCAAGCGCCATCTGCGAACGCCCGGCGTTGTGGGTGCAGAGAAAGAGGACCGAGGGAAGGCGCTTAGGTGAGCGATCCTCGGAGTGCACGAGAGCGCGGAGGCGCTCCTTGGCGAACCGCTCGGCGCCGAGAACGAGCCAGTCGGTCACCGTGGCGGTCTCGGCCAGTTTGAAGTAGCTGTCGACGACGAGCGCCTCGATGGTCTCCTGACCGAAGACCCCCTCGTATCGGGCGTGCAGGTCCCGGGCCGCCGACTCGAGCGCCATGCGCCGCCCGCTCGGGATCCCCTCGGTCTCGATCATGGTCCTCCCCTTTTGCTGCTCTCGGCCCTGGTCGGGGCCGCCGATCACCTCGTAGCCAGGCCCCCTTGGTTCGTCGCCTCCCGCACCCACGCCTGTGCGCCGCCTTGGACCACGTCCCAGGGGCTCCCGAGCGGAGGGGTGTAGGAGAGGTCGAGGTCGCTCACCTGATCGACGGAAAGCTCCGAGAAGATCGCTGCCGCCGCGACGTCGATGCGCTTCGCCACCTCGGCGTGGCGGTGGCCGAAGAGCTGGACGCCGAGGAGCCTGCCGGTCCTACCGTCGCCCGTGTAGCGGACCCGGATCCGGTGGCTGCCCGGGTAGTAGGCCTTGTGGTCGTCTCCCTCGAACTCGACGCTCAGCGGGTCGAAGCCGGCCGCCTTGGCCTCGTGATCGCGCAGCCCGGTCCGAGACGCCACCATGTCGAAGACCTTCACGACCTGGGTCCCGAGGCTGCCGGCGAACACCCGGTCCCCGCCGAGCGCGTTCTCACCGGCGACCCGGCCCTGCTTGTGGGCGGTCGTGCCGAGCGGGAGGTAGGTGTGGCCGAGGAGCCGGTGATAGGTCACGACGCAGTCGCCCGCGGCGAAGACGTCGGGCAGGTTGGTGCGCATTTCTTGGTCGACCGCGATGGCGCCTTTGAACCCGAGCTCTGCCCCCGCGGCGGCCGCGAGCTCGGTGTCGGGCCGTACGCCCACCACCACGAGGACCATGTCCGCTTGGCAGACCACCTCGGTGCCGTCGGCGGTCGTGGCGGTCACCTCCAGCCCCCCGTCGCTCCGCCGGGCGATCCGCCGCACTGTGGTCCTGGTCCGCACGTCGACGCCGTGCTCCGCGAGTTGGGCGTGGACGAGCGCGCCGAGCTCGGGGTCGACGGTCGGGAGGACCTCGTCGAGCTGCTCCATCTGGGTGACGACGAGCCCCCGGGCGACGAGGGCCTCGGCCATCTCGAGGCCGATGTAGCCGGCCCCCACGATCACTGCGCGCGTGGGCGCGCGCTCTTCGAGAGTGCGCATCACCGCAAAGGTGTCGCCCATCGAGTGCAGCAGGTGGACGCCGTCCTTCTCGCCGAGCGCGTCGGGCTCGAGGCCCTCGATGGGCGGGCGCACCGGGACCGCGCCTGTCCCCACGACGAGCGCATCGTAGGCGAGGAGGGCCTCGCCCTCGGGTCCCTCGACCGCCAGCTTGTGGGCCTGTGGGTCGATACGCGTCGCCACGGTGTCCAATCGCAGCGCCATGCCCGTCGCCTCGAGGTCCGCCACCGTGCGATGTGCGAGGTTGCGCCAGTGGGTGACCTCGCCCGAGACGTAGTAGGGGATGCCACAGATCGAGAAGTTGGGGTAGGCGTCGGCCACCACCACGGTGACCTCGGTCGCCGGGTCGATCTCTCTGGCCCGGAGGGCCGCGGAGATGCCGGCGTCGCTCCCGCCGATCGCGATCAGGTGCATTGAGGATCCTTTCTGATCGCCCGGGCGCTCAGTTCCCGAGCGGTGCGGGCTCGTGCGCCGCCCCGTCGGTCGGCGGATCAGCGCGGTCGCGATGATGGGGCACGATGATGTCCGCCGCCTCCTCGGGGGTGACCCCGGGATACAGCACGCGGATGATCCCGAAGGCCAGCGCGCCGCCCAGGATCTCGGCCCCGATGAAGGCGGGTACCGACGAAGGGGCGATGCCCGCGAAGGTGTTCGAGAACATGCGTCCGATCGCTATCGCTGGGTTGGCGAAGGCCGTCGAGCTGGTGAAGAAGTAGGCGGCGCCGATGTAGGCCCCGACCGCGGCGGGGGCCGTGCGCGACCGTCCCGAGCGGGCCAGGGCGAAGATCACCATCAGGAGCCCGAAGGTGGCCACGATCTCGGAGAGGAAGTGGGCAGGGGTGGCCCGGTGCTTGGTCGAGAGCTCGAAGGCGGCCTTGGAGAACATGACGTTGGCGAGGACCGCCCCGCTCACGCACCCGGCCACCTGGGCGGGCAGGTAGGCGGTTGCGTCGCGCCACGAGAGCCCCCCGAACCCGGCGTCGACGAAGGAGACGACCGGGTTGAAGTGCCCGCCCGAGATGGGCCCGAACATCAAGATGATGGCGAAGAGCCCCGCCGCGGTGGCCGCCGCGTTCTCCAGCAGTTGGAGCCCGGTGTTACCCGGCGACAGCTCCTGGGCGGCGATCCCCGAGCCGATCACGACCGCGGCCAAGAGTGCGCTGCCGAGGTATTCGGCGACGAGGCGCCGCCACAAGACGGCCTCGGTGCTCATGGCGCGCCGGGCCTCGCCCGAGGCCCGGCTGAGCTCAACAGCACGACGTCGATGCGACCTGGGCGACCGCGTCGTCCGGACCCGTGGCGCAGCACGCGCTTGCGCCGGGTTCGGTGCCGCGCAGCTCGCCGGGGGGCATCTCTGCGTCGGCGAGCACCGTGTAGATCTCCCAGGGCTTGCCCCCGGGGCCGTCCACCCAGACCTTGTCTTGGATGGCGTAGCAGCAGGCCACCTGGTCCTCGGTGGCAGTGGGGAGCCCGGCGGCCTGGAGCCGGGCGGTGGCCTCGGCCACCTGCTCGGGGCGCTCGACCTCGACCCCCAGGTGGTTGAGCGTGCCCGACTCGGCGCCCTTGTCCTCGATCAGGACCAGCTTGAGCGGGGGGTCGGCGATGGCGAAGTTGGCGTAGCCGGGACGGACCTTGGCCGGCGGGGTGGCGAAGAGCTTCTCGTAGAAGAGGACGGCCTCGTCGAGGTCCGAGACGTTGAGCGCGAGTTGCACACGGGACATGAGGCCTCCTGTAGATTGACTCCTGTCGATGCACTGTATTGTGCACCTTATATCGATGGGTGTCAATGGGAGGACGGATGCCCGCTCCGAAGACCGCACGGGCTGCACCCGACGCGCTCTGCTGCGCGCCCCTCACCGCCGCGCCCATGTCGGCGGCCGAGGCCGAGGAGGCCGCCAGGTTGCTGTCTGCCCTCGCGGACCCGGTCCGCCTCCAGCTGCTCTCGATCGTGGCCTCGGAAGGCCGGGTGTGCAGCTGCAACCTCGAGGAACCGCTCGGCAGGAGCCAGCCCACCGTGTCGCACCACACACGAGTCCTGGCCGAGGCGGGGCTGCTCGTCGGCGAGCGCGAGGGCAAGTGGACCTGGTGGCGTCTCGCACCGGGTGGACTCGAGTCGGTCCGTCGGCTCCTCGGGGGCGGCTGAGACGCCGGGACCAACGGCTCTGGCCGCATCGTGATGTCCGGTCGATGCTGGTCCCATGGCCGACGTGCTCGCGTACCTGGCCGGCGCTCTCGTCGCCACGTGGGGGGTCTTCCATGTCGTCCCGACGACCCGGGTGCTCGATGGCTTCGAGCCGATCTCAGTGGACAACCGGCGCGTCCTCGCCCAGGAGTGGGTCGCCGAGGCCGTCACCATGTGGGGGATCGCCACCTTCGTCATTGTGGGGACGGCTCTCCACCTCGGTGGGATCGACTGGCTCTATCGCCTCGCGGCGGGGATCCTCGTCGTCTTGGGCGTCCTCACCACCTTCACCGGCGCGCGCACGGCCATCGTGTGGTTCAAGGTGTGCGTCGGGCTGCTCGGGGTGTCAGCGGCGCTCCTCGCCGTGGCGAGCGCGTAGTCCTTCCCTCACGCGGAGCGGCGCGGGGAGCGGGTCTTGGTCGTCCGAAGGCGCCTGACCCGCCCCGCTGGCGGTCGGGACCCCCGTCCCGCCGCTACGCCTCCTCCTTCGCCCGGTGCTCGTCCACCACCAGATGGGGCGGGTGGGCCAGCAGCAAGAGGCCGAAGCGCGGGATGTTCATCAGGTACCGACGCCAGAGCCGCCGGGGCTCGCGCACCAGCCGGTAGAGCCACTCGAGGCCCCGGCGCTGCATCCAGCGGGGCGCCTGGGGCAGCTCGCCGGCGAAGAAGGCGAGGGCCGCCCCCACGCCGACGAGGACGGGCGCCTCGAGGGCCTCCCGGTGGTCGTGCATCCAGAACTCCTGCTTGGGGGTCCCGAGGCCCACCCACACGATGTCGGGTCGGGCCTCGTTCACCTCGGCGACGAGCGCGTCGTCCTCGGCCGCCGCGAGCTCCCGGAAGGGGGGCACGGTGGTGCCGGTGACCGAGAGGCCGGGGAAGCGGGTTGACAGCCGTTCGGCGCAGCGGGCGGCCACGCCCGGCGCCCCGCCGAGGAAATGCATCCGCCAGCCCTCCTCGACCGCCCGGGCGCACACCGCGTCCATGAGGTCGGGCCCGTAGACCCTCGTCATCCAGGCGGCCCCGGCGAAGCGGCCGGCCCAGACCATGGGCATCCCGTCAGGGGTGGTGAGGCCCGAGGCGTTGTGGATGGACCGGAGCGCCGGGTCGCGCCGGGACTCCATGACCCCGTGCATGCCGGTGACGCACACGTACGTGCGGGACCGCTCGGCGATCCAAGCGCCGAACGCCTCGACCGCCAGCTCCAGGTTGATGCAGGAGACCTCGACCCCGAGCACGTCCACCCGCAGCTCCCGCCGGCGGTCGGCCGGCGGCTGGCCAGCGGGGTCGGGGTCCGGTCGTCCGGAAGGGGCGGCGTCAGCCACCGGCCGGCTCAGCGGACGGCGAGGGCCGTCGCCACCTGGTCGTGGACCCAGCGGTAGGTCACCTCGAGCCCGTCGGCGAGACGGGTCGAGGGCTCCCAGCCGCAGACCTCCCTGATGAGAGTGTTGTCGCTGTTGCGCCCCCGCACGCCCTTCGGGGCGTCGACGTCGTAGCGGCGCTGGAGCTTGACGCCGGCGATCTCGCTCACGATGTCGACGAGCTGGTCGATCGTCACGAGCTCGCTGCTCCCGACGTTGAGCGGTTCGGCGTAGTCACCGCAGAAGACCAGCATCGTGCCGGTGACGCAGTCGTCGATGTAGGTGAAGCTCCGGGTCTGCTTGCCGTCGCCCCACACCTCGATCTCCGTGGCCCCGGTCAGCTTGGCCTGGGCCACCTTGCGGCAGATGGCGGCGGGCGCCTTCTCCCGTCCGCCGCGCCAGGTCCCGTGGGGGCCGAAGACGTTGTGGAATCGGGCCACCCGGGTCTCGAGGCCGAAGTCCTCGTTGAAATGGCGGCACATGCGCTCGCTGAACAACTTCTCCCACCCGTAGCCGTCCTCGGGCATGGCGGGATAGGCATCGGTTTCGCGGAGCGCCGTCACGTCAGGGTCCGTCTGGTGCTCCGCCGCGTACACGCAGGCCGAGGAGGAGAAGAAGAAGCGCTCGACTTCGGCGGCCCGAGACGCCTGGAGCAGGTTCGTGTTGATCAGCACGGAGAGCATGCACAGGGCCTTGTTGTTCTCGATGAAGCCCATGCCCCCCATGTCGGCGGCGAGGTTGAGCACGTAGCGGCAGTCCTCGACCGCCTCCTGGGCGGCTCCGGGCACCTGGAGGTCCAGCTGGCGGCACTCGGCCTCGCCGAAGGCCTGGTGCCACTCCTCGACCGGCTTGAGGTCGACGGCCCGCACCTTCGTGTGACCGTCGGCGAGCAACGCCCCGACGAGGTGGCCTCCGATGAAGCCGCCGCCCCCGGTCACGAGAAGTCCCTGGTCTTTTTCGAGATTCACGCCGACTCTCTCTCGATCACCGCCGTCACGCAAACGTTACGAATGTCACCGTTCGATCACCGGTGGTCAGTGGCCTGACGTACTCGGTCGGGAACCGCCCTCCCGATGGGCAGTCTATTTGTCCTGCGCAGGCGCGGCAATTGCGACACGTCGTGGCGTCGCGTCACGGCGTCAGCCTCCCGGTCGGCGGCGTCGTGGGCTGGCGCTACGATGCCGCCGTGCCCACCCCCGCTGAGCGGCGGTCGCGGGTGCTCTACCTCTGTGCGTGGGGCCGCAGCGGCACGACCGTACTCGACCGGGTGCTCGGTCAGCTCCCGGGCTGCTTCTCGGTCGGCGAGCTGCGCTCCCTCTGGGACGCCGACCCCGAGGTGCGACGGTGCGGTTGCGGCAAGACCGTGGCGGCGTGTGACGTCTGGGGACCGGTGCTGGACGATGTCCTCGCACCACCCGGACCGCGGTCGGTGGCCGAGGTGCGCCGGCTCCGCGACGAGGTGGCCCGCAGCCGCCACCTCCTGGGCCTGTGGCGCCGGGGCCACCGATCAGAGGCGGCCGAGGCCTACGGCGCGTTGCTCGTCGCCCTCTATCGCGCCCTTCTCGACCGGACCGGGGCCGAGCTGGTGGTGGACTCCTCTAAGCACCCGGCCGAGGCGCTGGTGCTGGCCGGGCGCTCTGACCTCGATCTTTCCGTCCTGCACGTCGTGCGCGACCCACGAGCCGTGGCCTTCTCGTGGAGCAGGACCCCGGTCGGGGCGGACGGCTCCACGAGCGCCTCCGAGGACCGCCCACCGCCCAGGGGGCCGCTGTCGAGCTCCGCCTGGTGGACGGCGTGGAACGCCGCGGCCGAGTGGCTGGTCGCCGATCGCGCGGGGACGGGGTATGTCCGCCTGCGGTACGAGGACGTGGTGGCCGATCCGCTCCGCCGTTTGGGCCCGCTCGTCCGGCGGCTCGGACATTCGCCGGACGAGCTCCGACTGGACTCGGACGGCGCCGTCGACCTCGCACCGAGTCACACCGTGGCCGGCAACCCCAACCGCTTCGCCGCCGGGCCCGTCCGGCTGGTCGAGGACCGAGCCTGGGTGGGATCGATGGCGACCTCGGCGCGATGGCTGGCCACCGTGCCCGCACTCCCGCTCATGTCGCACTACGGCTACGCGCTGCGCGCCCCTGGTCGAGATCCCGCGGACGGCGACGGGCGCAGCTGACGGCCCGACAGCCGCCAACGACGTCGGCCTCATGGCGACCGGTTCCGCCTTCGCCGTCCCTATTCGTAAAACGAGCTGAGGACGTCACCAACGCCAATTCGTAAAGAGCGCTGAGGAGAAAACGGGGACTCGGTGGGGTCCTTGCTACCATCGGGCGCCCGTCGAGGACCCCCGGCTTGGAGGCCAGCATTCATGACGAGCGCCGGGGGACCCCCTGCCGCTGGCGGTGACGACTATCTCCGCCGACGCGTGCGGGACGACCCCGTCCGCGCCTTGCGCGAGCTCCTGTCCCCACGGGTGGCCTACCTCGATCTCCTCGGCAATGTCACGAGGAGCACCGTGGTGTTAGCGAGCGCGCGCAGCGGGTCGACGCTCATGGCCGAGCTACTCGCCGGACAGCAACTGCGCATCATCTTCGAGCCCCTCCGCGCCCACCGGGTCAGGATGAGCGGCAACTTCCGACGGGGCAAGTTCGTCGAGCCCGGCACGGACGACCCGGAGCTGCACCGGTTGCTCCACCGGGTGCTCACCGGTCGGATCCGCAATCTCTGGGTCGACGCCCACAACACGGTGCGACTGCCGACCGGCCGGGTGGTGAAGGAGGTCCGGGCCAACAACCTGGCGCCGTGGCTCGTCACCGAGTTCCCCGACGTCCCTGTCGTCTACCTGCTCCGGCATCCGCTGGCCACCGCGGTGTCGGCCTCGGACCTGTCCCAGAACGACCATCTCGACGACCTCGTCGGGCAAGCGGACTTCATGGCCCGGTTCGGACCGGCAAAAGAGCTCATCGACCGGACGATGGCCGAGCGTCGGGCGACCACAGCCGCCTGGGTGCTGCGCTGGTGCCTCGAGAACGCCCTGCCCATCCGCCTGCTGCGCCCCGGGTCGGTGCACGTCGTCTTCTACGAGGACCTGGTCGTCAAGCCGAAGGCCGAGCTCGACCGGCTGGCCGGCTACCTCGGGCAGAAGAACCCAGCCCGCTGGGGTGGCTGGCAGGCTGCTCCAGCGGCGCTCGACCGTCCCTCGCGGTCGTCCTGGCGGGACGGGGAGCGCCGACCGAGCACCGACGAGCGGGTCTCGGGCTGGCGTGAGGCGGTCGACGACCGGGAGCTCGAGGAGTCGCTCGAACTCCTCGGCGCCTTCGGCCTCGACCGCGTCTACGGGGCGGAGCCGGCCCCGCTCCTCGGTCCGGAACGTCTGCTTTTGGGGGCGCCGACGAGCTGACGCTCCGATCAGGCGCCGTCCGGCTCGACGGACGGGCCGGACGTCCGCCACGGGTAGCGGTAGCGCCGGAGGTAGGGGGCGGCGACGGCGGTGACCACGTGGCGGTCCCGTGCCGGCATGCGCTCCTGCCACTCGAGATCGAGGCGGAGGGGCACGGTCCCCCGGTGGAAACGCAGTCGGTTCCCGAACACGCTGTGGGTGCTCTCCAGGACCACTGCACGACCGTCGGCCACGAGCGGGAGCTCGGTTGGCTCCTCGCCCAACCAGGCGAGGAGGTCGGAGAGGACACCGCGGGGGTCGGTCACGAAGTCCTCGTAGCGCAGCACGCGGGAGCGGCCGGGGACGAGGGGGGCGAGGAGCCGGTTCGTGTAGAGGTTGTTGAGGGACCAGCGCAGCGCGGCGTTGCCCGGGCCGTGGACGTCGCCGCGGGCGCCTTCGTTCCCGGTGAGATTGATGTCCTTGCCCCACGAATAGGCCACGCCCCGCGGGTCGCGCACCATGTGGAGGACAAAGAGCTCGACGCTGTCGAGGGAGGAGGCCAGTATCCCGTCCGCCGGCATGTCCGAACAGTCCACGATGACGCGTGCCCCCGACTGGTCGGCGATGGCCCGGTAGTGCGCCTCGAGACCGCGAGCGTAGTGGTCGTAGTCGTCCAGCCGGTGGAGACCCCGGACGTGGAGCCATACGTTGGCGGCGCGGGTCGTGCCCAGCCGGCGCTTGTGGAGCCGGCCCAGCTCGGGCCCGTCGTGCTCGTAGTCCTGGCCGAGGGCGGACTTCGCGACGGCCAGCCAGAACGGGCAGTCCCGGACGAAGAGTCCGCAGCCGCAGGTGCCCGTGGCGAACGCCGGGCGCCAGAGCGCCCACAGCTCGCCGACGTCGCAGAAGCCGGGGAGCTGCCCAAGTACCAGCGACATGAGGGTGGTGCCACTGCGGCCGACGCTCGAGATGTACAGCACCTTCGGCTTGGCTGAGGTGGACCCCCCGCCAGGGAGGGCGCCCGACGCTTCGCTCAACCGAGGAACTTCCCGTGGGTCTCCTGGCCTTGGGCCTGCCACTGGTTGAAGGTGACGTGGTGGCCGTTCCAGACGAAGCCGCCGCCGGAGAACGTGTTGTAGTCGAATTTGACGGTGTCCGACGGCGGCAGCTTCTGGGTCACGCCTGAGGTCCTCGAGTTGATGATCACGTTGCCCTCGACCACCACGTCGGTCAGAGGGTGCGGGCCGGACTTGTGGCCCCGGTTGACGCCGCCGGCCACCACGCCGCCCTGGTTGTTGACGATGAGGTTGCCGGTGATCGTCACCTGGGAGGAGGCCGAGATGAGCACGGCCTTCTTCTTGTTGTTGGCGATGCGGTTGCCGGTCACCTGGACGTTGTGGCTGATCTCGATGTGGACGCCGTTCTCGTTGTGGGTGATCACGTTGTCGAGCACCCTCACTGCCTCGGCGTTCACGTCCGTCCAGACGCCCGGCGCCCCGTTGTTGTTGATCTGGTTGTCGGCGATGAGGACGCCGCGGCCGGTCGTCTTGATGCCGCCGGCCTCCGAGCCCCGGTTGGCCACGCCCACCCCGTTGTTGTCGATGACGTCGTGGACGATCGTGATGCCCTGGCCGCCGCCGCCGATGCCCAACCGGTCGTTGCCCACGACCCGGCAGTAGGCCACCGTCATGTCGTCGGACAGCGTGATCCCCCTCGAGTAGCTGCCGGTGATCGTCACGTACTGCAGGTCCCAGCCCTTGGCGAACTGCTTGGTGCCGTTGGCCTGGCTGCCCGCGTTGGTCTGGATCGTTCCCAGCTGCTCCTGCTGGTGGTTGTTGTAGTTGCGGATCAACAGCTGCTGGGACAGCGAGGCGCCGAGGACGGCCACGTTGTCGGCCATGCCCTGGTGGGTGATCGAGCTGAAGGCGACGGCGGTGTCCCCCTGGCCGTCGAGCACCGCGCCGGGTTGCCCGTAGAAGCGGTCACCGGTCTTCGGGACGACCGAGAACCCGTCGTGGACGCCCGAGGCGAGGACGAACGAGGTCCCGGCTGGCTGCGCCCGCACGACGCGCTCGGCGTTGTCGCCCGTCCCGATGGTCACCGCACCGGCCGGCGGGGTGGTCGAGACGGGCGGGGGTGCGGCGGCGGGCACGTTGGCCGGGCTGGTCTCGCTGGCCGTGGGCAGGCCGCCGGGCCCCGGCGTCGTCCCGCCGCCGCCGGACGACGGCGTGGTCGTCGGCGTGGTCGGTGGCTTCACGACCGTGGTCGAGGACTGGCTGAGGAGGAGGGCCAGCCCCACGCCGAGGAGGACGAGCACGAGGACCCCGGCGACGACGATCGGCGTCCGGCTGCGCCCCCGCCCCTCGCGGGGCGGACGGGCCCGCTTGGGCTTTTCCTCCCACGGCCGCTTGGCCGGGGCCGGTCCCCGACCGGGCTGGAGGACCTCGGGGCTCATCGGTCGCCGGCCTCCCCACGGTCGGCCGTGCCGGTCGGTCGTACCGTCACCGGGGGTGCGGGGTCCGTCGTGGCTTGCCCGTACCAGTCGGCCAGGAGCCCCGGCAGGGGGGCCGTGTCCCAGGCGGTGGTGGCCCTCGCCACGCCCGGCGAGTCCAGGAGCGCCTTGGCCAGGCCGCCGACCACCTCGTCGCCCGGGGCCACGGCGATCCCGCCGCCGTCGCCGAGGAGCACCGCCGGCCCGCCGTGGTCGAGGCAGACGACCGGGCACCCGACGAGGAGGGCCTCGGCCACGACCCAGCCGGCGGCCTCCCGCATCGTCGGGAAGAAGAAGGCGTCGGCGGCCGCCATGGCCCCGAGCACCTCGGTCCGGGGCCGCTGGCCGTGGAGGACCACCCGGCCGGTCAGCCCCCGCCGGCCCACCTCGGCCTCGAGGTCGGCCCGCTCCGGTCCGGCGCCGTAGACGTCGAGCGACCAGTGGCCGAGCTCGGGTCGGGCGAGGACGGCCAGCGCCAGGTAGACGCCCTTCCAGCCGAGGAGCCGTCCGGCGAAGACCGCCCGCCGGGGCCCGGGTTCGTCGGCCGGCCGTCGAGGCGGGGCGGCGAGGTCCACCTCGGCCGGCCAGTCGGCCGGGTCCAAGAAGACGTGCGGTCGGACGACGACCGGGGGACCGGCCCGCTCGAACTGGGCAGCCACGAGGGGGTTCTGGGCCACGAGGAGGCGGGCCCGGCGGGCGGCGGGCAGGGCGAGCAGCCGCCGCAGCGGGTCGGCGGTGACCCGCCGGAGGCGCTCGGTCCTCGTGCCCCTCCGCCCCAGCCAGCGGCGGCAGCTCGCCGGCACCCGCTCGCTGCCGCCGAGCGGTCCCCAGACGAAGGGCAGCCCGGGCACGAGGGCGAGGCCGGTCGGCACCCAGTCGGTCGAGAGGGTGAGGTGGTGGGCGACGTCGACCGGCTGCCTGCGGTGGATGCGCCGGGCGGCCCGCCACAGCGAGAGCTGCCAGACCAGGTTGTAGAGCTGGAGGCCCCGCAGGTGGAGCCGACGGTCCCACGCCTCGAGGACCCCCGCCGGCAGCCCGATGTAGACCGGTCGCAGGTGCTCGGCCAGCTCGGGCCGCCCGGCCCGTTCGGCCTCGATCGCCGGGCGGTGGCGCCGCTGGGTCACGAGGACGACCTCGTGACCAGCGAGGGCGGCCTCCCGGGCCACGATCCAGCCGGCACCGGGCTCCGAGCCCCGGTGGGGCTGGCAGGCGAAGGCGGCCAGGAGGACCCTCATCGGTGTGGGGTCCGGCCTCGTCGGAGCACGTCGGGTGTCACGCTGCGACCATCCGGTTGGCGAAGACGTCGAAGCCCAGCGCTCGCCGTCTCCACCAGAGGAATCCTATATAGGCCCCCCCGCCGATCAGCATCGCCAGGAGGAAGCTCGTGACGGTCGCCCCGAGGGCGAGGCGGCACAGCGCGCCGAACAGCCCGATGCAGACGAGGGAGGCCAGCGCGACCTCGAGGTAGGACTCGCTCGCCGGCTGCAACCGGAAGCGGCGCCAGATGACGATGGCCCCGATGGCGTTGTTGACGAGGAGGGTCACGGCCCAGGCGGTGGCCGAGCCGTCGATCCCGAAGTGCGGGATGAGCGCCAGGTTGAGCCCGATGTTGACCGCCATCGACACCCCGGCGATCAGGAGGCTCATGCCGCTCCCGCCGGTCATGGCCAGGACGGTGCCGTTGTTGCCCGTGGCCGTCGAGGCCAGCATGCCGAGGCTCAGGATGGAGAGGGCCGTCGCCCCGGTGACGAAGCCCGGGCCGAAGAAGCGCATGAGGAGCGGCGAGAACACGATCGTGCCGAGCGAGATGGGCCAGGCGAGGGCGAGCACCCAGGCCGACCCCACCTGGTAGAGGTGCCGGAGGTCGACGAGGCGCCCGGCGGTGATCAGCCGGGCCGTCTGGGGCCCGATCGTCCCGCCGATGGCGCCCGAGGCGTAGCCGGCGATCGTCATGTACCGGCTGGCCACGGCGTAGATACCGGCCTGCCTGGTCGACACGAGGCCACCCACGAGGAGGACGTCGAGCCAGAGCACGATGACCGAGAAGGCGGCGGCGAGCGAGCGCGGTGCGGTGAACGACCAGAACTCCTTGGCCAGGTCCCGCTTGGGCGTGGCCGGCCTCGACAGGTCGACCGTCCGTTCGCGTCGGTAGCGCTCAGCCAGGGCGAGCAGGCACCAGAGGATGCCGACGGCGCCCAGGACGAGGGGCAGGGCCCAGGCATAGGCGGCCGAGACGAGGCCGAACCCGGCACCGAGGAAGACCGGCAGGAGGAGCAGCCGGGCGGCGGGGACACCGATGTTGGAGATGGCCACGAGGGGGAGCACCGAGTCGAAGCCCCGGGTGCCGGCCACGAGGACCGGGATGAGGGCGAAGATCGGCACGAAGGGGGCCAGGATGCGCACGAAGGTGACGATCTCGGCGGTGCTCCGGCCGTGGGACACGAGCGGCGCGAGCTCGGGAGCCGCGACATAGAGGGCGATCCCGAGGAGGCACGAGAAGACGAAGACGGGTACGAGGGCCAAGGGGAGGAGCCGTCGGACGTCGCGAACCCGCCCCTCGGCCCGCAGCTTCGGCAACGTGCGGTTGAGTCCCCAGTCGGCCCCCGCCTCGCCCACCGCACAGGCGATCGAGAAGAGGGCGAGCGCCGAGAAGAACACACCCGAGCCCCGCGCCTTGAAGAGGTGGCCCACGGCGAGCGAGAAACCGAAGGCGAGGAGGGAGCTCGCGAACTGGCCCACCAGCCCGAGCGACCCCGCCCGGGCGAGCAGGTTCATCTCGGAGTGGAGCTCCCGGCTGTGCTGTCGGGGAGGGGCCGACGCCGGGCTCTGGTAGGTCTCGGCGAGCGGCGCCAGGCCGGGCCACGTCCTCGGGGTGGGACCGCCCGGCGGCGTCACCACCGAGTGGACGGGGCGCGAGGGCGAGAGTCCCGCCAGCTCCGGCCCAGCCGGCGGGAGGCCGTCCGTCTCCGGACCATTGGTCGAACGCGGCGCCGACTGGGCCGCGGCCGCCCTTGCTTCATCGAGGGCGGGGTACCAGTCGGGCGGGGGGAAGCCACCGAGCGAGTAGCCCGGCGGCTTGCCGGGGTCGGGACGCAGCTCGCGCTCAGCCATGGCTGGAAAAGGTGGCCCGCCCGCCCCCTGCGGCTTCGGCTGGCCCATGACCCGCCGTGAGGAGGCCTTCGGCGTGCACGATCCTCCTCGGAGCCGACGTCCCAAACCGACGATGCTGGGTTCTCACGATGAGCCGGTCCGTAGATGCTAACGCACCGGGCTCGTCGCCCCGGGACTGGCGAACGTGACGGCCGGGCGAACAGATGGTGACGGCCGGCGGACCGGGTGAGCGTCGGCCGGGCCCGCTGACCAGGTCTTTCGGAAGGTCGGGGCCGGGCGGCCGGGTAGGCTCTACGTGTGGTGGACGCTCTGAGCGCCGTCTTCAAGGCCTACGACATCCGCGGCACGGTGCCCGACCAACTCGACGCGCCGCTGTGCCGAGCGATCGGCGCGGCCACGGCCCGCTTCACCGGAGCCGAGCGACTGCTCATGGCCCGCGACATGCGGCCGTCTGGCGTCGAGCTGAGCGCGGCGTTCGCCGAGGGGGCCCGGTCTCTCGGCACGGCGGTCACGGATCTCGGCCTGGCCTCGACCGACTTCTTGTACTTCGCCTCCGGCCGCCTCGACGCCCCCGGGGCGATGTTCACCGCTTCGCACAACCCCGCGGGCTACAACGGCATCAAGCTGTGCCTCGCCGGGGCCCGGCCGATCGGCCGGGACACCGGGCTGGCCGAGATCGAGGCCCTGACCGCCGAGTACCTCGCCCGGCCCCCCGAGGGCCCCTTGGCCCCGCTCGACCACGCCGACCTCCTCCACGAGTACGCCGAGCACGTCCGCTCGTTCGTGGACGTCGACGCCCTGCAGCCCCTCCGCGTGGTGGCCGACACGGCGAACGGCATGGGCGGTCTGGTCGTGCCGCTCGTGACCGAGGGGCTGCCGTTCGAGATGGAGCTCCTCTTCCCCGAGCTCGACGGCTCGTTCCCGAATCATCCGGCCGACCCGATCCAACCGGCCAACCTGGTTGACCTCCAGGCCGCGGTGCTCGAGGGCAAGGCCGACGTCGGCCTGGCCTTCGACGGCGACGCCGACCGGGTCTTCCTCATCGACGAGCAGGCCGAACCGGTCTCGGGTTCGCTCACCACCGCCCTCGTGGCGGTGGCCATGCTGGAGCGACACCCGGGCGCCACGATCCTCTACAACCTGATCTGCTCCCACGTCGTGCCGGAGGTGATCGCCGAGCACGGCGGCGTCGGGATCCGCACGCGTGTGGGCCATTCCTTCATCAAGCAGGTGATGGCCGAGACCGGGGCCGTCTTCGGCGGCGAGCACTCGGGTCACTACTACTTCAAGGACAACTACCGGGCCGACTCGGGCATCATCACCGCCCTCGTCGTCCTCGAGCTCCTGAGCAAGAGCGGCGGCACCTTGTCGGAGCTGCTCCTGCCCTACCGTCGCTACGCCGACTCGGGCGAGATCAACACCGAGGTGGCCGACCCCGTCGCCGCCGTCGAGGCGCTGGCCACCCGATTGGCGGACGAGGGCGCGGCCGTCGACCGCCTCGACGGACTGACCGTCGACCACGGCAGCTGGTGGTTCAACGTCCGCCCCTCGAACACCGAGCCGCTCCTGCGGCTGAACGTCGAAGCGGCCACGGCCGAGGAATGTGACCGCCGCGTCGCCGAGGTGCAGGCGCTGATCGCCTCCCTGCCCGCCGCCGGTTGAGGCGCCCGCGCGGGCCCCGGCGGCTGTTGCGGGTGGATCGTGCTATGACCCTTTCGCTCGGCGATCCGACGAGGAGGACACGATGTCGCTCGACCCGCTCCTGATCGAGGTGCTGGCCTGTCCCACGGACAAAGGCCCGCTCCTCTACTTCGAGGACGAAGAGCTCCTCTACAACCCCCGTCTCCAGCGGGCCTACGAGATCCACGACGGGGTGCCGGTGCTCCTCGTGGACGAGGCCCGGACCGTCGACGCCGCCGAGCATCAGCGACTCACGAAGAAGGCCGAGGGTGGGGCGGCCGTCGAGACCGGTCACGGAGCGGAGACCCCGTCGACCGGGTCGTGACCCCTTCGCCCCTCCCCGTCGACAGCCTGGACGTGTGGGGGGCCACGGCGTCGCTCCCCGAGCAGGTCGCCGAGGCGGCCGAACAGGCCCGGGAGGCGGTCGCCGGTATGGAGGTCGGGGAGTGCACCGACGCCGTCGTGCTGGGCACGGGCACGGCCGGCCTGGCGGGCGACCTCCTTGCCGCTCTCGCCGCCGGCGCGGCGCCCGTGCCGGTCGGCGTGGTCAAGGGCTTCGACCTCCCGGTCCACGTCGGCCCGCGCACGCTCGTGTTCGCCGTGTCGGCCTCCGGCGACGATGCCGAGACGGTGTCGAGCGCCGCCGCGGCCTACGACCGGGGCGCCCGCGTGCTGACCGTGGCCGGCGGCGGCGAACTGGGCCGGCTGGCCGAGGCCCGGGGCGGGTGGCTCCTCCACGTCCCCCCGGTGCGGCCGGTCCGGGCCGCCCTCGGCTGGCTCACGGTGCCCGTCCTCGTGGCGGCGGGCGAGCTCGGTCTGCTCGCCGACGTGCCCGGCCACCTGGAGGACGCGAGACACCAGCTGCGCCGGCGCCGGGACCAGCTCGTCGGCGACGACAGCCCGGCCGCGGCGTCCGCCCGCCGGATCGGCCGCACGATGCTGCTCGTCCACGGGGCCCAACCGGTCGCCGCGGTGGCGGCGCGTCGGTGGAAGAGCCAGGTGAACGAGAACGCCAAGGCTCCCGCCTTTGCCTCGTCGCAGCCCGAGCTCTCCCACGACGAGGTCAGCGGCTGGGGGCAGTTCGGCGACGTCACCCGGCAGGTGTTCACCCTCGTCCTCCTGCGCACCGAGGACGAACACCCCGCGGTGGCCCGTCGCATCACCGCGGTGGCCGAGCTCATGGACGAGGTGGTGGCGGCCACCATCGAGGTACGGGCGGAGGGCCGAGGGGATCTGGCCCGCTTCTTCGACCTGGCCCTCGTGGGGGACTTCGTCTCGCTCCACCTGGCCGGGCGTGACGGCGTCGATCCCGGTCCGGTGCCGTCCATCGACGACGTGGCTCGCCAGGCGGCGAGCCCCTGACGCTGACCGACGTCAGCCGGTGCCGTTGGGGGGTGGTCGTCCGCGGCGTTGCTCCATGGTGGTGTGGACTCGTCGACCCGCCTGGCGCAGCGCCGATGCCGCCTGGTGTCCGAATTTCCGCGCCGCCGTCACTGGGGCCCGCGTGCGCTGCAACTGTGCGCTCAGGTCGCCGATGCGCTCCGCCCGCCCGACGAGGCGCCCGATCTCACCGAGCAGCGCCAGCTCGATATCGGGTAACGGCGGCAGGTCGGCGGGCACCACCGACGCGTAGCCGAACTGCTCGAAGTCGACCCGGTAGGCCCGGTCGACCGCCTGCACGGCGGCGTCGGAGAGGAACCGGGCGGTGAGGGGGAGCGGTGTCTCGTTCTCGGCGTGCGGCTCGAAACTCCCGGCCCAACCGAGCTCGCGCAGATGGAGCGTGAAGACCTCGCGGGTGGCGCGGAACTCCTCGAGTCGCCCCACGTGCGTGAAGGGCACGGCACGCGTGTCCACCTGGACGCTCTGGAGGCGCCAGTGCATGTCGGCGTCGACGAGTCCGGGCTCCTCGACCAGGGCCGTGGTGAAGCGGGCGAAGTCCTCCCTCACCTCGTCGAGCGAGTGGGGCACCCGCGGGAACCACACGCGGTCGCCGAAGCGGGCCACGAAGAACGCCTCCCGGAGGAGCAGCTTGGACTGCCAGGCCGACCACAGCCGGGTCATCGGGTTACGGACGACGGCGAAGATCAACCAGCCGTTCTCGGGCGAGATCTCCTCGAGCTCGTGGTCGCTCAGGTCCTCCAGCCGGGGCGTGCGGCGCCAGAGCCGGCGGTCGTGGATGTTCTGGGCCCGGGTGGCCCGAGCGCCCTCCGCCGTCCGGAAGCGGCCGAGGTCCTCGCCCTGGACCTCGGCCACCATCCACTTGAGGCTGGTGGCGCCGGCCTTCGGCGTCGGCACGTAGACGGTCTTCCACCGGGGCAGGACGAAGCTCCGGCGGAGCGTGCCCCGGGGGAGCTGGTCTCGTCGCATCGGCGGGCGAGCCCGGGCTCAGCTGAGGCGTTCGACCACCATGGCCATGCCCTGGCCACCGCCGACGCACATGGACTCGAGGCCGATCGTCTGGTTGGCGTCCTCCAACCCGTTGAGCAGCGTCGTCATGATCCGGGCACCGGTCTGGCCGAACGGGTGGCCGAGGGCGATGGCCCCGCCGTGCACGTTGAGCTTGTCCCACTCGATGCCGAGATGGCGGGCGGACGGGATCACCTGCGCGGCGAACGCCTCGTTGATCTCGACGAGGTCGACATCTTCGATCGTCATGCCGGCCCGCTTGAGTGTCTGGCGGCAGGCCTCGACGGGTCCGAGGCCCATGATCTCGGGATTGAGGCCTGACACCCCACTGGCCACAATGCGGGCGAGCGGCTCGACCCCGAGCTCACGGGCTCGGGTGTCGCTCATGACGACCACGGCCGCCGCGCCGTCGTTCAACGGGCAGGCGTTGCCGGCGGTCACGGTGCCGCCCTCGCGGAACACCGGCTGCAGGTTGGCCAGGCCCTCGAGCGTGGTGTTCGGCCGGGGGCCGTCGTCCTTCGTGACGACCGTGCCGTCGGGTCGGGTCACCGGGATGATCTCGCGCTCGAAGAAGCCGTTCTCCTGCGAGGCCACGGCCCGCTCCTGGGACAGGAGGGCGAAGCGGTCCATCTCCTCCCTCGTCACGCCCTCGTACTCGGCGACGTTCTCGGCGGTCTGGCCCATGGCGATGTAGATGTCCGGGAGTCCCGGCGCCGGGCTCCAGGGCTCGGTGACCTTCGGGGCCCGGGCGGCGGTCCGCGCCCCGGCCTCGGCGAAGAGCGGGTTGTGGGGGCCCGTGTCCGAGGCGCCGAAGCCGTAGCGGCTCACGGTCTCCACGCCTGCGGCCACGAAGATGTCCCCCTCGCCGGCCTTGATGGCGTGGGCGGCCATGCGGATGGTCTGGAGGGACGAGGAGCAGTAGCGGTTGACGGTGACGCCGGGCACGTCGTCGAGCCCGGTCATGAGCGCCACCACCCGGGCGACGTTGTAGCCGGCCTCACCCGCCGGCTGGGCGCAGCCGACGATCACGTCTTCGACCATCGCCGGCTCGACCTGTGGCACCTTCTCGAGGACGGTCTTCACGACGAGGGCGGCCAGGTCGTCGGGGCGGCAGTCGACGAGCGAGCCCTTCACGGCTCGTCCGATCGGGGTGCGTCCGGTGGCGACAATGACTGCTTCGGCCATGGCTCAGCTCCTCTTTCTCGACGGGCCCCGTCGGCGTCAGCCGTCCTGTCTGGCGTGACCTCGTGCCGGGCGCTCCTGCCCCGGCGCAGGCCGACGATTTGGCGGTCCCGGGCAGGCTACCGGTCGGGACGCGTCTCGGTGGCCGGTCCGCTGCCCCCGAGCGTCGTCGGACGCCAGCCGAGGCGGGTGACCACCTCGACGAGCCGGTGACCGTCGGGCAGGAGGAGCTGGTTCGGACTCTTCCGGGGCGGCCCGAACACGCCGTAGCCGGCAGGCACCTCGCTCAGGCCGCCGAGGAACACCTCGGCCAGGATCGGGGGACGGAAGTCCTCGATGACCCGGCGAGCACCGGCGAGGACCCGGCCCTCGGCGCCTTCGACGTCCATCTTGATGAAGTCCACACGGGTGAGGCCCTCCCATTCGACGAGCCGGTCGAGGTCGACGGTGAGAACGGTGAACGACGGGGCGCCCGAGCTGCGCTCGGGCACGAGGCTGAAGGAGTTGGGCTTCCGGTGGTGCTCGTAAAAGGCAAGGGGCGCGCAGCTGTCGGACGCCGCGAGGCCGCGGAGCCGAACGTTGCCCAGCCGGTTCCGCCGCACATTGCGGTCGAGAACCTCGAGCATTTGGGGATTGGGCTCGAGGCTCACCACCATGCCCTCCGGGCCGACCCGGCGAGCGGCGAGCAGGGTGTAGACGCCGCTGTTGGCCCCGATGTCGAAGACGACGTCGCCCGGCGAGAGGAGGGAGTCGATGATGCCGAGCTCGGGCTCGAGCGCCTCGCCGTAGACGAAGATGCCCCGACCGCCCCAGCCCCGCCGGTTGGGTCCGACGAACACGAGGCCGTTCGACAGCTGGCGCCGGAGCGGCACCTGGGGCGGCAGCAGGGCGCAGATCACCATCCGTCCGAGGTGGGGGTCGCGTAGCCGCTCGGCGAGGCGCGTCACCTGGTCTCCGAGCCGGCGCGCCTTGGCCGGCGCCGGGCGTCGACGCCGAGGTGGATGGACATCCGTGCTGGTCTCCTTGGCTCCGTCTGGCTCGGTCGGCCGGCTTTCTGCCCTCGAACGGCCGGGTCGCTCCGCCCATCTTCGAGTCGGTCGGGCCGGCGCAGCGGCCGGTCGATCGACCCGGCAGGCTACCGGCCGCCCTCATCCGCCGACAGCGGTCCGCCCCGCCGAGCCCCGACTCGCCGGTGGTGGGCCCAGCGGCGTCTCTGTAACGTGTTCCAGGCTGTCGGCGGCCGAGGGGCGGCCGCCGTCGGGAGGCGCGATGCAGATCGGCTACAGCGAAGAGCAGGAGGCCCTCCGCCAGGAGCTCCGGGCCTACTACCAGCGGCTGCTCACGCCCGAGGTCGAGGCGGGGCTCGCCGAGGGCGAGGGCGTGGGGCCGGTCTCGAAGCAGGTCGTCCGCCAGATGGGCAAAGACGGCTGGCTCGGCATCGGCTGGCCGAAGGAGTACGGCGGTCAGGGGCGCTCGGCCATCGAGCAGTTCATCTTCTTCGACGAGTCGATGCGCTCGGGGGCACCCGTGCCCATGCTCACGATCAACACGGTCGGCCCGACGATCATGGAGTTCGGCACGGACGAGCAGAAGCAGTTCTTCCTGCCGAAGATCCTCGGCGGCGAGATCCACTTCTGCATCGGCTACAGCGAGCCCAACGCCGGCACCGACCTGGCGGCGCTCACCACCCGGGCCGTGCGTGACGGCGAGGAGTACGTCATCAACGGCCAGAAGCTCTTCACCAGCCTGGCCAGGGGGGCCGACTACGTGTGGCTGGCCACGCGCACCGACCCGGAGGCGCCGAAGCACGCCGGGATCTCGATCTTCGTCGTCCCGATGGACACACCGGGCATCCGGGTGGTGCCCATGCACCTCCTCAGCACCCACAACATCAACTACGTCTTCTACGAGGACGTGCGGGTGCCGGCCACCGCCCTCGTGGGTGGGGAGAACAACGGCTGGAACCTCATCACGAGCCAGCTCAACCGGGAGCGGGTCACGCTGTGCGCGCCCGGGATCATCGAGCGGCTCCTGCACGACGTCCGGGCGTGGGCCCAGGCCACGAAGCTCCCCGACGGGCGCCGGGTGGTCGACCAGGAGTGGGTGCGCGAGCACCTCGCCCGGGTCCACGCCGAGCTCGAGTACCTGCGCCTCCTCAACTGGAAGGTCGCATGGATGGCCACCCAGGGGAAGCTCGACGTGGCCGACGCCTCGAGCATCAAGGTCTTCGGCACCGAGTTCTACCTCCGGGCGTTCCGGGCCCTGGCCGAGATCATCGGACCGGCGGCCTACCTCCAGCGCGGCTCACCGGCCGCGGTGCTCGCCGGCCGGATCGAGACCTACCGCCGCTCGATGATCATCCTCACCTTCGGGGGCGGGACGAACGAGATCCAGCGCGACCTGATCGCCATCTTCGGCCTGGGCATGCCCCGGTCGCTCCGCTGAGCGCCGGGACGAGGGAGAGAGCGTCATGGACTTCGAGTACAGCGAGGAGCAAGAGGCCGTCCGGCAGCTGGCCGAGCAGATCTTCGGCGATCGGGCCAGTCACGAGCGGCTGAAGGAGGTCGAGGCAGCGGCCGGCGAGGAAGGGCCCTTCGACCAAGAGCTCTGGTCGTCGCTCGCCGAGTCCGGCCTCCTCGGCATAGGTCTCCAGGAGGACGTCGGCGGCGCCGGTCTCGACTTCGTGGCCGTGGGCCTCGTGCTCGAGGCGGCGGGGCGCACGGCGGCCCACGTCCCGGTGGCCGAGACGATGGCCTTCGCCGGACCGACCCTCGACCGCTTCGGCACGGCCGAGCAACGACAGGCCTGGCTGCCGGGGGCGGCCCGGGGCGACGCCGTGCTGACCGCGGCGCTCGCCGAGCTCGTAGGCGACGTCGTCGTGAGCGGCGGGTCCGACCCGGCCACGACGGCCACCCGCTCGGACCCGGGCACATGGCGCCTCGACGGGACGAAGGCCTGCGTGCCGGCGGGGCTCGTGGCCGACCTCTTCCTCGTCCCGGCGTCGCTCGCCGTGGACGGCGGGGAACCCGCCGGGAGGGCCGTCTTCTTGGTGCCGGCCAGCGCGCCGGGCCTCACTCGCACCCGCCAGGACGGCCCGCTGCGGCCCGAGGCCCTGGTCGAGCTGTCCGGCGTCGAGGTGAAGGACGACGACATCCTCGGCGGGCCGTCGGCCGACGCCGCGGCGGTCCTGCAGCATCTAAGCGAGCACGCCGTCGCCGGTCTGTGCGTCGTCGAAGCCGGGGCCTGCCAGGCCACGGTGAGGCTGATCGCCGAGTACACGAAGACCCGCGAGCAGTTCGGCAAGCCCATCGCCACGTTCCAGGCGGTGGGGCAGCAGGCCGCCGACGCCTACGTCGACGCCGAGGCCGTCCGCCTCACGGCCTGGCAGGCGGCCTGGCGCCTCTCGGCCGGACTCCCGGCCGTGGCCGAGGTGGCGACCGCCAAGTTCTGGGCGGCCGACGGCGGCCAGCGGGTGGTCCACGCGGCGGCCCACCTCCACGGGGGGGTGGGCGTCGACCGTGACTACCCGCTACACCGCTACTTCCTCCTCACCGAGCAGATCGAGCTCACCCTGGGCGGGGCCACCGAGAGCCTGCTGCGCCTGGGCGCCCTCCTCGCCAACGACCCCGCCTGAGGCCCGACCCTCGACTGCCGGTGCGTCACCCGACGACCGGTTCGCCGCCGTGAACCGGGGACGGGTCGACCGGCGGGCCGGGGTCCTCGCCCCGCTCCTCGTCCTGACCCTCGTCGCCGCGGCCTGTGGCCGCGGCTCGACGCCGCCGGCCCAGGTCGAACGGGTGTCCGGTGGGCCGACCGGCAGCTACGTCGTGAACCCGGGCGTGCACAAGATCAAGCACATCATCGTGATCATGCAGGAGAACCGGTCGTTCGACTCCTACTTCGGCACCTTCCCCGGGGCCGACGGCATCCCGATGCAGGGCGGCGTGCCCACGGCGTGCGTCACCGACCCGGCGTCGGGCACGTGCGTCGCGCCCTACGTCGACCACGCCGACGTGAACGGAGGCGGCCCCCACTCGGCACCGAACGCGGTTGCCGACGTCAATGGTGGCCAGATGAACGGCTTCATCGGCCAGGCCGAGCTGGGGCGCAGGGGCTGCCTCGTGCCGACCGATCCGGCCTGCACCAACTCGGCCAAGCCCGATGTCATGGGCTACCACGTTGAGAGCGACATCCCGAACTACTGGACCTACGCCAAGGACTTCGTCCTGCAGGACCACCTGTTCGAGCCGAACGCCTCGTGGAGCCTCCCGGCCCACCTGTTCTTGGTGTCGGAGTGGTCCGCCTATTGCACGGAGGCCGACAACCCGTCGAGCTGTGTGAACGCCCTCCAGACGAGGCCGGCCGAGCGGCCCCCGAGCGCGCCGGCGGTCTACGGCGGCGAGGCCGGCCCCAAGAACGGTGGCGGCAACCCCAAGCACGCCAACCGGCGACGGGCCGCCGGGCAGCCCATCTACGCCTGGACCGACCTCACGTACCTGCTCGACAAGCACCACGTCAGCTGGGCCTACTACGTGGTGAGCGGAACCGAGCCCGACTGTGAGAACCCGGCGGCCGAGACGTGCGCCCCGGTCGACCAGAACGCCAACACGCCGGGGATATGGAACCCCTTGCCCTGGTTCGACACCGTGCAGGCCGACCACCAGCTCGGCAACATCCAGTCGGTCGACCGCTTCTACGAGGCGGCCAAGAAGGGGACGCTGCCGGCGGTCTCGTGGGTGACCCCTTCGGGAGAGGTGAGCGAGCACCCACCGGCGCCGGTCAGCTACGGGCAGAGCTACGTGACCAGCCTGATCGACGCGGTGATGCGCAGCCCGGACTGGGACTCGAGCGCCATCTTCTTGGCCTGGGACGACTGGGGCGGCTTCTACGACCATGTCGTGCCGCCGACGGTGGACGTGAACGGCTACGGGCTGCGGGTCCCCGGCATCGTGATCAGCCCCTACGCCAAGCGGGGCTACGTCGACCACCAGACGCTCAGCTTCGACGCCTACGACAAGTTCATCGAGGACGACTTCCTCGGCGGCCAGCGCCTCGACCCGGCGACCGACGGCCGGCCCGACCCGCGCCCGACCGTCCGCGAGAACGTGAAGATCCTCGGCAACCTGGCGGCGGACTTCAACTTCGACCAGCCGCCGCGCCCCCCGGTGCTCCTCCCGGTCCATCCGAGGACCACGCTCACCGGCACCCCGGACCCGAGCCAGCTGTCGGCGGCGGCGAAGGCACCCGATCCCGACGGCTGACGCCGGACCGAGCACGATCGATCCCCGTTCGACTATGACTGGGGCGGCCCGCGCCTCTGCGCCCACCGGTCGCCGCGGGCCCTTCGGGGGGACGATGGCAGATCCGAGTTCGGAGGGCCTCCGGGTCGAACGGGTCACCGTCCGGTTCGGCGGACTCACGGCACTCGACGAGGTGTCGTTCGAGGCCCGCCGGGGCGAGATCGTGGGGGTCATCGGGCCGAACGGCGCCGGCAAAACCACCGTCTTCAACGTGATCTGCGGCTTTCTCCGTCCGACGTCGGGGAGCATCTGGCTCGACGGCCGCCGCCTCCAGCACCACCACCCCCACGACCTCACCAGGCTCGGCATCGCCCGGACCCTGCAAGGTGTGGGCCTGTGCGCCGGGCTGAGCACCGTAGAGAACGTGATGACGGGGGCCCAGGCGAGGGTCCGGGCCGACCTGGTCTCGGGGTTGCTGGGGGCCTGGCGCTCGAGCCGCGAGGAGACGACGCTGCGGGAGCGGGCGCACGAGCTTCTCGACCGGCTGCACATCGCCCGTTACGCCGACGCCTATCCGTCCATGCTCCCCTACGGCATCCGCAAACGCGCCGCGCTGGCCCGGGCGCTCTTCTCGGAGCCCACGATGCTGCTCCTCGACGAGCCGGCGAGCGGGCTGTCTTCCGACGACATGGACGAGCTCAGCGAGCTCCTCCGGTCGCTCCGTTCGACGACGGGCGTGGTCCTCGTCGAGCACCACATGGACCTCGTGATGTCGCTGTGCGACCGCCTCGTGGTGCTCGACTTCGGCCGGGTCATCGCCGCCGGCCCGCCCGACGAGATCCGGGACGACCCCGAGGTGACGACGGCCTATCTGGGCGAAGCGGTGCAGGAACTGCCGAGCGAGACGACAGCGGGCGGCGACGTTGCTTGAGGTCGATGACGTCTCGGTCAGCTACGGGGCGGTCCAGGCGCTCTCCGACGTGTCGATGTCGGCCGAACCGGGGGCGGTCACCGCGGTGCTCGGGGCCAACGGCGCCGGGAAGACCACCCTCCTGCGGGCCATCACCGGCCTCGTCCGCCCGCGCTCGGGCACCGTCCGCTTCAACTCGCGCCAGCTGACCGGGCGCTCGGTCGAGGACATCGTCCGGAGCGGCGTGTCCCACGTCCCCGAGGGCGGCTCGGTCATCGCCGAGCTCACCGTCGAGGAGAACCTCCGGCTCGGGGCGCTCTGGCGCTTCGGCCGGCGGGAGCGCCAGCAGGAGCTCGAGCGGATCTACGAGCTCTTCCCGGCGCTGTCGCGCCGGTCGGGGCAGATGGCCTCGACGCTGTCGGGCGGGGAGCGCCAGATGCTGGCCATCGGGCGGGCCCTCGTGGCCCGTCCGGCGCTCCTCCTCCTCGACGAGCCGTCGCTCGGCCTCGCCCCCCTGGTGACGGCCCAGCTCATGGGGGTCCTCCACCAGCTCACCGTCGACTCCGACCTCACCGTGGTGCTCGTGGAACAGAACGCCCGCAGTGCCCTGTCCATCGCCACCTGGGCGATCGTGATCAACCTCGGCCGGATCGTGGTGGCCGACGAGGCGGCCCGGGTGGCCGCCGACAGCGACCTGCGCCACCACTTCCTCGGCTTCTGAGAGGGCCCGTGCAACTCTTCGTCAACATCACGCTGGGCGGGGTGGCCAACGGCATGATCTTCGCCTCGGTGGCGCTCGCCCTCGTGCTGATCTTCCGATCCACCAACATCGTGAACTTCGCCCAGGGCGCGATGGCGATGCTCACGACGTTCATCGCCTTCAGTGTGCTCTCTGGCGGCGGGAGCTACTGGGTGGCCTTCGTCGTCGCCTTGGCCTGTGGCTTCGTCCTCGGCGGTGTGGTCCAGCTCGTGTTCATTCGACCGGTGCAGGAAAAGCCGCCGCTCAACGCCGTCATCATCACGTTCGGGCTACTGATCCTGCTCGAAGGGATCGCCGGCGCGGTCTGGGGCAACACCAACCGGGGCTTCCCCGCAGCCGTCTCCCAGGCGGGCATCCAGATCGGGAGCACGAAGGTGGCCTTCTCCCACTTCGACCTCTTCATCGTCGGCGCCGTCCTCGTCCTCATGGTCCTCATGCTCGTGCTGTTCCGCTTCACGAACCTGGGGCTGCGCATGCGGGCTTCGGCCTTCGCCCCCGAGATCGCCCGGCTGCTCGGGGTGCGGGTCCAGCGGCTGCTCACGCTGGGCTGGGCGTTGGCCGCCGTAGCCGGGTCGCTCGCCGGGCTCCTCGTCGCCCCCACGAGCTCGTTCTCCCCCTATTACATGGACCTCGTCCTCGTCTACGCCTTCACCGCGGCGGTGATCGGGGGGCTCGACAGCCCGTTCGGGGCACTGGTCGGCGGGCTGGTGACGGGCCTCGTCCTCGCCTACGTCGGCGGCTACATCGGGAGCGGCCTCGAGCCGATCGCCGCCCTGCTCCTCGTCATCGTGACGCTGATGCTCCGGCCCCAGGGCCTCTTCTCCCGGCCCCGGGCCCGGAGGGTGTGAGGACCGTGGCCCGGCTCCCGACCCCGCCGCCGTGGCTGCGCCTGCCGCGCCAGCCGCTCTTCCGGCACCTCCTCGTGGCCGGCCTCGGTGCGGTCGTCCTCTTCGTGCTGAGCCTCCTCTTCAGCTCGTTCAACAACTACGAGCTCGGGCTCGTTGCCACCTACGCCGCGGCCATCGCCGGGTTGAGCGTGCTCACCGGGGTGAGCGGCCAGATCTCGCTCGGCCAGGGGGCCTTCATGGCCGTGGGCGCCTACACGCTGGCCGAGCTGCAGACCCACACCTCGTACAACCTCGTCGTGGAGCTGCTCATCGCCGTGGCGCTGAGCGCGGTGGCCGGACTCGTGATCGGCATCCCGGCCACCCGGCTCCAGGGTCCCTACCTGGCCGGCCTGACGCTGATGTTCGCCCTGGCCCTGCCGTTCCTCTCGGACCAGTACGCCAGCTTCTTCGGCGGCGACCAGGGGTTGAGCACGCTCCCGCCCAGCCCACCGGGCTCGATCGACCCGCAGCGCTGGCTGACCTGGATCGAGCTCTTGGGGGCGCTGATCGTCATGGTCCTCCTGGCCAACCTCCTCTCGAGCCGCTTCGGGCGGGCCTTCCGGGCCGTCCGCGACGACGAGGTGGCGGCCGAGCTCTCCGGGATCCACGTGGCCCGGACCAAGGTCATCGCCTTTGTCGTCTCAGCCGCCTGTGCCGGGCTGGCCGGGGCCTTCCTCGCCCTCTCGACCGGGGTCGTCAACACCGGCGAGTTCCCGGTGTCCCTCTCGATCTTCCTCCTGGCCGGGATGGTCCTCGGCGGGTCGGGGACACTCCTCGGGGCCTGGTGGGGGGCGGTCCTCGTCGTCTACCTGCCCACGAGCTGGTCGCACCGGCTGGCCAGCCTCTTCCACCTGAACCCCTTGGTCAGCGCCAACCTGGCCGTCATCGTCTTCGGGGCCTTCCTCATCGTGATGATGCTGGTGGCACCCTCGGGGATCCAAGGTGGCGTCCGCTGGGTCGGGCGGCGGCTGCTGGCCGCCCGGGCTCCCGGACCACCCGGACAAGGTGATGTTACGGTTACGAACACGTGAGGAACCCCACAAGGTGTGTGACGGTTCCGAGGTGACCGAGCGACGGTGGGGCGCTCGGGGTGGCTGGTCGGCGTGCCCGCCGGGCACCGACGAAAGGGGGCAGGGCCGTGGTGCGTGACTCGAGACGCTCGGTGGTCGCCGTGAGCCGGCTGGCCGCGGTAGGGGTGGTCGTGGCCATGGTGGCCGGTTTCAGCTCCGACGTGGGGGCGGCGTCATCGACCGGGGTCACCTCGAACAGCATCAGCATCGGGGCGACGGTGCCCCTCACCGGTGTGGCCGCGCCGGGCTACGACGAGATCGCGCCGGCCATGAACGCCGTCTTCGCCTGGGCCAACGCCCACGGCGGCATCAACGGGCGCAAGATCACCTACAACTACGTCGACGACGGCTACAACCCGGCCAACACGGCCACGTTGACCCGCCAGCTCGTCCTGCAGAACGGGGTCTTCGGCACGGTGGGCTCCCTCGGCACGCCGACCCAGGCCGCCGTCCAGCCCTACCTGAACGCCCGCCAGATCCCGCAGACCTTCGTCGAGTCGGGCTGCAACTGCTGGAGCAACCCCAAGTACCCGTGGACCACCGGCTGGCAGCCGCCGTACACGGTCGACGGCAAGATCCTCGGCTACTACATCAAGACCCACTTCGCCGGGCAGAAGGTCGGCTACCTCTACCAGGACGACGAGTTCGGCCAGGACGTCGTGAAGGGCCTCGACATGCAGATCCCGTCCTCGCAGGTCGTCTCCCGCCAGACCTACAACGTGGCCACGCTGGCCGGACCGCTCACCACCCAGATCTCGGCCCTGCAGGCGGCCGGGGCCAAGGTCGTGGTCCTGGCCACGGTGCCGGCGGCCACGGCCCTCGCCCTGCTGCCGGCCTTCGTGATCGGCTACAAGCCCCAGTTCGTGGTGGACGCGGTCGGCGCCGACCCGCCGACGGTGGGGCCGCTGCTCTCGTCGTTCACCCAGAAGGGCGGCGGCAGCTCGGCCCAGGCCGCGGGGGCCGTGAGCCTCCTGAACGGGGTCATCACCAACGCCTACCTGCCCCCCGAGAACGCCACGGCCAACCCGTGGATCAAGGCCACCAAGCAGGTGCTGCAGAAGTACGCCCCCTCGGTGTGGTCCAAGTACGGCCTCGACGGGAACACCGAGTACGGCGTGGCCCTCGCCCTCACGTACGTGCAGGCCCTCCGGGCAGCCGGCAAGAACCTGACCCGACAGAGCCTCGTGGCGGCCATCGCCAAGTACGGGCACAAGTTCGTCACCCCGGGCCTCGTCCCGCTCAGCTACTCGGCCACCGTGCACTTCGGCTTCGAGGGTGGCCAGGTCGTGCAGATCTCGTCGTCGGCCCCACCCATCGTCACGCCGACCGGCTCGTTCCCTGGTACGACGGGGCTCTCGCCCATCTACACGACGAGCCCGGGAGCCGGTCCTGTGAAGCTCTCCAACGGCACGTCCAGCCGGCCACCCTCCAACCTGTAGTCGCCAGAGCAGCGACGGCACCGCCGTCCGCGGCGGGCCGTCGGTCCTGAGCGAGGGCAGGAGGTCCCGGCGACGGGGCACGATGGAGCCATGAGCCGCGGGCCGACGACGAGGAGCGGGGCCGGGTGTCCCTGGTGAGCGGTCGAAGGGTGGTCGTCGTCGGCGGGGTGGCCGGGGGGATGTCCGCCGCGGCCCGGCTGCGCCGGCTCGACGAGTCGGCCGTCATCACCGTGCTCGAGCGATCCGGCCACGTCTCCTACGCCAACTGCGGCCTGCCCTACTTCGTCGGCGGGGTCATCGAGGACGAGGACGACCTCTTGCTGCAGACGCCGCAGCGGCTCTTCGAGCGCTTCCGCCTCGACGTCAGGGTCGACGCCGAGGTCGTGGCCATCGACCCGGCGGGCCACGAAGTCACGGTCCGTTCCACGCTCGACGGCAGCACCGCGTCGCTGCCCTACGACACGCTCATCCTGAGCCCCGGGGCCCGGCCGATCCGGCCCCCGCTGCCGGGATTCGACCGGGTGCGGATGCTGCGGACGGTCGAGGACGCCGAAGGGCTGGCCGAAGTGGTCCGGGGCGAACCGGCGACCGCCGTGGTCATCGGCGCCGGGTTCATCGGTCTCGAGACGGCCGAGAACCTGGCCCGCCGGTCGATCGCCGTGACGATCGTCGAGGCCGCCGACCAGGTCCTCACGCCCCTCGACCCCGAGATGGCCATCCTGGTGGCGGCGGAGCTGGCGAGGAGCGGGGTGACCGTCGAGACCGGTGCCGGGGTGACCGAGGTGACCGAGGCGGGGGTCGTCCTGGCCGACGGCCGGGAGATCGCCGGCGACCTCGTGGTGGGGGCGATCGGCGTGAGGCCGGACGTCGCGCTGGCCGAACTGGCCGGGCTGGCCCTCGGTCCGAACGGCGGGATCGCGGTCGACAGCGACGGCGCGACGAGCGTCGCCGACATCTACGCGGTCGGCGACGCGGTCGAGAAGGCCGACTCGGTCGGCGGCGGCTCGTCGCTCATCGCCCTCGCCAACATCGCCAACCGGCAGGGTCGCCGGGCGGCCGACGCCGTCTGCGGTCACCCGGTCCGGCCCTCGCCCTCCCTCGGTACGGCCATCGTCCAGGTCTTCGGGGTCACGGCCGCCATGACCGGGTGGAACGAGCGGCGCCTCCGGGCCGCCGGCCGACGGTTCCGGGCCGTCCACTCGCACCCCATGAGCCACGCCGGCTACTACCCGGGGGCCGAGCCCCTCTCGCTCAAGCTGCTGTTCGACGCGGACGACGGGACCATCCTCGGCGCGCAGGCGGTCGGAGGCGCAGGGGTCGACAAACGGATCGACGTCCTCGCCACGGCGGCCGCGGCGGGGTTGAAGGCCGACGCCCTGGCCGACCTCGAGCTCGCCTACGCCCCGCAGTTCTCGTCGGCCAAGGACCCGGTCAACATGCTCGGCTACATGGCGGAGAACGTACTCAGCGGGGACTGCGACGTGGTCGGGCCGGACGAGCTGGACGAGGTGGTGGCCGCCGGCGCCACCCTCCTCGACGTTCGGGCGCCGACCGAGCACGCCAGCGGGGCCATACCGGGCAGCCGCAACGTGCCGCTCGACGAGCTCCGTGAGCACCTCGGCGACCTCGGCCCCGGTCCCTTCGTCGTCTACTGCGAGGTCGGTCAACGGGCCCACACCGCGGCGTCCCTCCTGCACGAGCTCGGGCTCGAGGCCCGCAACCTCGACGGCGGCTACCGGACCTGGCGGGCGGCCGACGCGGCGAGGGCGGGCGATGCCGGTCGGCTCGTCGGCTCGGAGCGCTGAGGGGCGACGAGCAGTTCAGCCGACGAGCTCGGCCATGGTCCGCAGGAGCTCGGGCGGGCCGTTGACGAGGAGGGTGGTGGCCACCGACTCGCGCCAGGCCTCGAGGTCGTCGCGGATCTTCTCGACCGGTCCGATGAGGGCGGTCTCCTCGACGAGGGCGGTGGGCACGGCCGCCGCGGCCTCGTCCTTCTTCCCGTCGAGGTAGAGGTCCTGGATGCGGCGGGCCTCGCCCTCGTAGCCCATGCGGGCAAAGACGTCGAAGTGGAAGTTGGCCTCCCGGGCCCCCATCCCGCCGATGTAGAGGGCGAGGGAGGGGCGCACCATGTCGGCTGCTTTCTCGAGGTCGTCATGAATCACGGTGTTGGCAAGGGCGATCACCTCGAAGTCCTCGGGGCGGCGACGGGCCCCGGGGCGGGCGAAGCCCTCGGCCAGCGAGGGCTCGAAGGACTTCATGGCCTGGGGCGAGAAGAAGATCGGGAACCAGCCGTCGGCGATCTCGGCCGCCAGCGCCACGTTCTTCGGGCCCTCGGCCCCGAGGATGATCGGCAGGTCGGCCCGCAGCGGGTGGACGATCGAGCGCAGGGGCTTGCCGAGCCCCGTGCCGCCGGGATAGGGGAGCGGGTAGTGGGGCCCGTCGTTCGTGACGGGCGCCTCCCGGGCCAGCACCTGGCGCACGATGTCGACGTACTCGCGGGTACGGGCGAGGGGCTTGGCGAACGGCTGCCCGTACCAGCCCTCGACCACCTGGGGACCCGAGACCCCGAGGCCGAGCACGAAGCGCCCGCCCGAGAGGTGGTCCATGGAGATGGCGGCCATGGCAGTGGCCGTCGGGCTCCTCGCCGAGAGCTGGCAGAGCGACGTGCCGAGGCGGAGGGTGGTCGTCCGGGCGCCCCACCAGGCGAGGGGGGTGAGAGCGTCGGAGCCGTAGGACTCGGCCGTCCAGACCGAGTCGTAGCCGAGGCGCTCGGCCTCGGCGATGAGCTCGGCCGCGCCGACCGGCGGTCCCGCCCCCCAGTAGCCGAGCTGCAGGCCGAGTTTCAGCTGTCCCATCGGTGCTCCTCACCGCGCCGGGCGCCCGGCACTAGGCGAACTTTGCCACAACCCTCTCGGCGAACTTCTCGACGGCGCCGAGGCGGAGGGCCAGGCGGGCCTCGGGCGTGGCGTCGGCCGGGACGGGTATCCCCATCCACGGCGCGCAGATGAGGTCGGTCACCCCGGCCGCCTCGAAGCGCTTGTAGAGGTCGACGTCGGGTGCGGCGGCCACGGAGAGGTAGACGGTGAAGGGCTCGTGCTCCCGTCCCTCGCGCCGGAGATGCTCGCGGAGCGTGGCGAGGTGGGCCCAGGCCTCCTCGACGCTGTAGGCGCCGGCGGCGATCCACCCGTCGGCGAGATCCACTGCTCGGCGGAACGCCGCCTCGGAGTGGCCGCCGATCAGGATGGGCACCGGCTCGCTCGGCGCCGGGTTCATCTGGCAGAGCGGCACGTCGTAGTGGGTGCCGTGGTACTCCACCCAGCCGCCCGACCAAAGGG
>Ga0116216_10000072_pt1 | contig 92520 bp, 97 predicted proteins | sample Sb_taG_11_FD_89696 | JGI IMG/M metagenome (GOLD analysis project Ga0116216, IMG submission 89696) | Peat soil microbial communities from Weissenstadt, Germany - Sb_50d_3_AS metaG | ecosystem: Environmental > Terrestrial > Soil > Wetlands > Peat | place: Germany: Weissenstadt | collected 2010-09-21 | reverse complement strand
TCTGGCGCCAGAACCCTCGAGAGGAGCCCAGTGCGTTAGACGCGCACGCTGGGATCTGCGCGGGGGGCCGTCAGCAATGGCGGTCCCTACCGCGATCAGGTTTTGGGCGCCCCGGACCCGCGCCACCGCCGGCGCCCGCCCCGCGCCACCGCCGGCGCCCGCCCCGCGCCACCGCCGGCGCCTATCCCGGGCTCGCCGCGTGCCGGCGCCGGATCGCCACCAGCGCCGCCGCCGCACCCAGCGCCGCCAGCGCGAAGATCACCACCACGATCACCGTCGGTGAGCTGCTGCTCGAGCCTGACCCGCCGACGCCGGGGACCCCCTTGATGGGATGGCCCGCGGCGGCGGCGAGCTTCGCGACCGCGCCCACCGCGGCGGTGGCCAGCTCGGTGGGGGTCGTGCCCGTCGGCTTCGGGAGGGACGCGGCGGCGCGGGTCGCGGCAGGGTTCATCCCCTGGGTCCCGTATCCGGCGGCCATCACGACGAGCAGCGTCTGCTTGCCCTGGAAGCTGATCTCCTGATCGAGGAAGTCGGCGTACTGCTGCGGCTTGCCGAACAGGTCGGGGATCACGCCGAGATCCACAGGCGCGCCGATCAACGCCACCTTTACCGGGAACCCCGCCTTCTTCGCTGCTGCCGTCGCCGCGTTCAGGGTCTTCTGAGCGGCGGCGGAAGTCAGTGGCGCGTACGGATAGAAGACGTTCTGGCCGAGCAGCACGTCGCTCGCCGGATCGCCGTCCGCGAGGGCGGCCGCGGGGACGAGGGCGGCGGCGAGCAGAGCGGCGGCGAGGGCGGTTGCGATTCGGTAAGCCATCGCGCCTCGAAAGGCCATCGCGCCTCGATAAGCCATCGCCAGCGCAGCCTAGCGCCCGACCTTAAGCGGCTCGCTTATGCTGACGGGACCTTGGCCGGGCAGAAGTCGAAGCGCTCGCGCAAGCGGCGCAAACCGGATGCCGCTCCTCGCGCGGTCGCGTCGCAGCGCCGTGACGAGCGCCAGCAGCGAGACCACACCGCCAGGCGCCAGGACCAGCGTGCCAACCGCCAGCTGGGAACCGAGGGCGAGCGGCCGCCCAGTCCGTTCGGGTTTCCGGTCGCGGAGATCGCGATCTTCGCCGGCATGGTGGCCGTCATCGTGTGGCTGATCGAGGGCGGCACGGCGGTGATCGTCGTCGGACTGACCGTGTGCACGCTCGGCGTGCTCGAGGTCACCGCCCGCGAGCACTTCTCCGGCTACCGCTCGCACACGATGCTGCTCGCGGCGATTCCGGCGGTGGCGATCGGGATCGGGGTGGTGTCGCTGATCGGCGAGCGGAACAACCGGGCGCCGTATCTGATCGCGGTGGCGGCGCCGGTCTTCGCCCTGCTGTTCTGGTTCCTGCGCAAGCGGTTCCTGAGTGCGCGCCAGGCGCGAGTGGCGCGGCCCCCGGCGCCCCCGGCGCCCTAGGCGCGCCCGCCGGCGCCCCCCGGCGACCTAGGCGCGCCCGCGGGAGCCCCCGGCGACCTAGGCGCGCCCGCCGGCGCCCCCCGGCGACCTAGGCGCGCCCCGCCCCGGCGCCCCGTAAGACCTAGGCGCCCCCGTAAGACCTACGCGCGCCGCCGTAACACCTAGGCGTGCGCCGGCGCCTCCGCCGGCGCCCTCGGCTGCTCAGCCGGCGTCGTCGGCAGGTGAAGCGTGAAGATCGCGCCGCCGTCGGGGGCGTTGGCCGCCGACGCCGTGCCGCCGTGCTGCTCGGTCACCTGGCGGACGATCGCCAGGCCGAGGCCGCTGCCCTGCTTGCCGCGTGAGTCGATGCCGCGGAAGAAGCGGTCGAACACCTGGGGGAGATCCTGCTGGTCGATGCCCGGTCCGTGGTCGCGGACGCGGACGCCGTCGGCGTTGACGACGATCTCGACGGTGCCGCCGGGTGGTGAGTGGCGGGCCGCGTTGTCGAGCAGGTTGTTGACGGCGCGGCCGAGGCGCTCGGGCACGCCCTCGACGATCACGGGCGCCAGCTCGGCCTCGAAGTGGATCCGAGGCGAGTTGCGCCGAGCACGCGCCACGGCCTCCTCGACGATCCGGTCAAGGCGCGTGTCCTCGACCGACCCGGCGGGCAGGTCTCCGCGGGCGAGCTCGATCAGGTCGCCGACCAGGCCGGTCAGCTCCTCGCTCTGCTCGACGACGTCGTCGAGCAGGCGCCGGCGTTCCTCGTCGTCGAGCCCCGGGTCGGCGAGCAGGACCTCGATGTTGGTGCGCAGGCTCGTGACCGGCGTTCGCAGCTCGTGCGATGCGTCGGCCACGAGCTGGCGCTGGGCGCGGACGGAATCGTCGAGCGCGGCCCGCGACGCTTCGAGTCGCTCGAGCATCTCGTTGAACCGCATGGCCAGCTGGCCGACCTCGTCGTCGGCGTGAACGACGAGCCGGGCCGAGAGATCGTCGGTCTCGCCGATGCGCTGCGCCGTCTGCGTGACCTCGGAAAGGGGTGCCAGCACCCGGCGCGCCGCGAGGCGCCCGAGCGCCGCCGCGAGCGCGATGCCGCCGAGCAGCACGAGGAACAGGATCAGCCGCAGCATCGAGAGGACGTGGTCGGTCGGCCCGAGCGGCCGTGCGAGCTGTATCGCGACGGTCTCAGACTGTCCGTCGCCGCTGGCCAGCGTCGCGGGAAGGATCAGCTCCCGGAGATGGTTGCCGTCGACCCAGATGTCGCCGAGATAGGTATTCGAGCCGCCGTTGGCCGCGGCGAGTGTGTGCGTGTCGACCGGCAGGAGAAGATTTCCGACCCGGTAGGGCATGGATCCGTCCTGGGCGACGATCTGGACGTACGGGGCCGGACCGCCGGCGCTCGCGGGAATGGTGGGGAACGGCTGACCGAGGGCGCGGAAGCCGCTGGTCTGTACAGCGGCTGCCTGAGCCCTGAGCGCGCTGTCCACCGTTCCCCGCAACTGATCGCGGACGACCAGATAGGCGATCCCCGTGGCGAGCACGACCGCGATCCCTACGGCCGCAGCCGCAACGAGCGAGATCCTCCGTCGCAACGGCATCTCAGTCCCTGAGAACGTAGCCGATGCCGCGGACCGTGTGAAGCAGTCGCGGCTCGTCTCCGGCTTCGGTCTTGCGCCGCAGGTATCCCATGTAGACACCGAGCGCATTGGACGTCGGACCGAAGTCGTATCCCCAGACGTTTTCGAAGATCGTGGAACGGGTGAGCACCTGGCGGGGGTGCCTCATGAACAGCTCGAGGAGCAGGAACTCGGTCTTCGAGAGCTCGATCAGCCGGTCGCCGCGGCGCACCTCGTGGGCGACCGGATCGAGCGCCATGTCGGCGAAGTGGAGCGTGTCGCTCTCTTCGCCGTCGTTCGTGCGGCGCAGCAGGGCGCGCAGGCGCGCCTGGAGCTCGCGCAGCGCGAATGGCTTGACCAGGTAGTCGTCGGCGCCGACATCGAGTCCCTGGACGCGGTCGTCGATCGCGTCGCGCGCGGTGAGCATCAGGATCGGCGTCCGATCGCCGGCGGACCGCATCCGACGGCACACCTCGAGCCCGTCGAGCCGTGGCATCGCGACGTCGAGGATCACGGCGTCCGCGGGAGTCTTGGCCAGCGCGTCGAGCGCCTCCTCGCCGTCGGCGGCGAGCGCGACCTCATAGCTGTCCAATCGCAGCGCCCGCTCGAGCGCCCGCCTCACAGCGGGTTCGTCATCGACAACCAATACGCGCGCCACGATGGGAATAATGCCTGCTGCGCGTAAAAGTTCGTGAAGAAGGTCTCTCATGTACCTTCGGCTGGGATGCGAGACCCGCTCGGCCTGAACGAACGTTTCTTCGCGTTTTTCTACCCGCGCCTGGTCAAGCGCACGGAGAACGCCGGTCAGCGCGAGACGCGCCGCGAGCTGATCTCACAGGCCCGCGGACGCACGCTCGAGGTCGGGGCCGGCAGCGGTCTGAACATGCAGCACTACACCGACGCCGTGACCGAGCTGATCATCACCGAGCCCAGCCCGTACATGCTCGTCCATCTCAGACAGGCCCTCCAGGAGCATCCGCCGAAGCCGGGCTCGTGCAAGCTCGTCCAGGCTGGAGCCGAGGAGCTGCCGTTCGAGAAAGACAGCTTCGACACGGTCGTCTGTACCTACGTCCTGTGCACCGTTCCCGATCCGGCGCGGGGGCTCGACGAGGTGGCGCGTGTCCTAAAACCCGATGGCACCCTCCTGTTCCTCGAGCACGTCCACGCCGGCGACGGGACCGCGCTCGGCCGTTTCCAGGACCTCGTCGAGCTCCCGCACCGCTACGTCGCGGCCGGCTGCCACCCGAACCGCCGCACCGGGGAGTTGCTGGAGGCCTCGCCGCTCGAGGTCCAGCGGCTCGACCACGGCAACCAGCCGCGGGCCCTGCCAACGGTCCGCCCGACGATCATCGGCTCCGCCCGCAAGGCCGCGGCCTGAACCCTGGTGCACTGTCCGGCAATCAGGGCACATGTATCGCGGCCCCGGATGACCGTCATGCTGCGTCCTCGAATCCTCGCGCAGCGCTGCTGCGCGTCGGATTCTGCGTCCTTGTCTGCCGGCCCCCGGGTCTCGCGCTCCATGCACCCTAACTACCGGACAGCACACTAGTGGCACCCAGGGAAAAGCTGTCGAGCTACCGCGCCAAGCGCGACTTCGACACGACGCCGGAGCCGGCGGGCGACGCCGACGGCGACGCGCCGCGACCCGAGCCGCGGTTCGTCGTCCAGGAGCACCACGCCACCCGCTTGCACTGGGACCTGCGCCTCGAGCACGACGGCGCGCTCGCGTCGTGGGCGATTCCCAACGGGATCCCTCCCGATCCGTCCGAGAACCGGCTGGCGGTGCGGACCGAGGACCACCCGCTCCAGTACCTCGAGTTCCACGGCGAGATACCGAAGGGCGAGTACGGCGCCGGGACGATGGAGATCTGGGACCACGGAACCTACGAGACCCACAAGTGGGAGGAGCGCAAGGTCGAGGTCATGTTCCGTGGCGAGCGGCTGAAGGGGCGCTACGGGCTGTTCCCGATCGGCCGCGCCGGCACGGGCGGCAACGAGAACGACTGGATGATCCACAGGATGGATCCGCCCACGGATCCGAACCGGGAGCCGATGCCCGAGCGGATCGTGCCGATGCTGGCGCGGCCCGGCCAGCTCCCTCCCAACCAGGCCGATTGGTCGTTCGAGATCAAGTGGGACGGGGTGCGGGCGATCGCCTATGTCCAGCCCGGCCGGCTGCGCCTGGAGAGCCGCAACCTCAACGAGGTCACCGAGGCCTACCCGGAGGTGCGCGGGCTGCTGCGGGCCATGGGAATGCGCGACGCCGTGTTCGACGGCGAGATCGTCGCCTTCGACGAGGCCGGCAAGCCCAGCTTCGAGCGGCTCCAGCGCAGGATGCACGTGACCTCGCCGTCCTCGGTCCGCAGGCTGGCCACAACTACCCCGGTCGTGTACGCGATCTTCGACCTGCTCTACCTCGACGGCCACCCGCTGGTGGGACTGCGCTACACCGAGCGCCGCGAGCGACTCGAGGCGTTGAACCTCTCCGGCCCGGCATGGCGCGTCCCTGCCGCCCACCCCGGTGAGGGCTCGCGGCTGCTCGAGGCGACCGAGGCGCAGGGGCTCGAGGGAGTCGTCGCCAAGCGTCTCGACTCGCGCTACGAGCCGGGCCGGCGTGGCGGCGCGTGGGTGAAGGTCAAGAACGTGAATCGCGAGGAGCTGGTGATCGGCGGCTGGCTCCCCGGCGAGGGCCGCCGCTCGGAGCGGATCGGCGCGCTGCTGATGGGCTACTACGAGGACGGCCACTTCCGGTACGCCGGCCGCGTCGGCACGGGGTTCACCGAGCGGACGCTCGACGATCTGGCGGCAAAGCTGAAGCCACTGCGCCGGGACACGACTCCGTTCGATCCGTCTCCGAAGCTGCCCCACAACGCGGTGTTCACAGAGCCGGAGCTGGTGGCCGAGGTCGAGTTCCGCGAGTGGACGAACGAGAAGGTGATGCGCGCGCCGTCGTTCAAGGGGCTCCGCGACGACAAGCCCGCGCGCGAAGTCAACCGCGAGGAGGACGACGTCCCCCCGGATTCTCCGCAGGCCCTGTTCGACGAGGTCGAAGAGCTCCCGGACCAAGCGCTCGAGGTCACCACCGCCGGGCGCCGGCTCAAGATCACGAACTGGGACAAGGTGCTGTTCCCGGAGACCGGCTTCACGAAGGGCGATTTGATCGCCTACTACGCGCGGATCGCCGCCGCCGTCGTGCCCCACCTCCGCGACCGCCCGCTGACGCTCAAGCGCTATCCGAACGGCGTCGAGTCGCAGTACTTCTACGAGAAGCAGTCGCCCTCGCACCGCCCCGAGTGGGTGGCGACGAAGCGGATCGGCGACGTCAACTACACGCTCGCCCAGGACCGGCCGACGCTCGTCTGGCTGGGCAACCTCGCCGACGTCGAGCTGCACACCTCGCTGTCGCTCGCCGACACGATCGAGCGGCCGACGATGCTGGTGTTCGACCTCGACCCCGGCGCGCCGGCGACGATCGTCGAGTGCTGCGAGGTGGGCCTGGTGCTGCGCGGTCTGTTCTCGCAGCTGGGGCTGCAGACGGTCGTCAAGACATCCGGCTCCAAGGGCCTCCAGGTGTACGTGCCGCTGAACACCGACGCCACGTACAGGGAGACCAAGCCGTTCGCCCGGCGGGTCGCCGAACTGCTCGAGCAGCGGATGCCCGAGCTCGTCGTCTCGAGGATGACCAAGCGGCTCCGGCCCGGCAAGGTGCTGGTCGACTGGAGCCAGAACGACGCTCACAAGACCACGGTCACCGTCTATTCAGTGCGCGCGCGAGAGCGCCCAACCGTCTCCGCCCCCGTGACCTGGGAGGAGGTCGCCCGCTGCCGCCAAGACGGTGACGCCGAGCTGCTCAGTTTCGACACCGACCAGGTGATCGCCCGCACCGAGGAGCAGGGTGACCTGTTCGCGCCGCTCTTGAGCGTCGCCCAGGAGCTGCCAAAAGGTGGTTAGGATCGCCGCGATGATCGCCGCAGGCGCGCTCCTAACCGGGTGTGGGGGCGGCTCCACCCCGACCGGAACCCAGGCGAGCGGCCCGACGTCGCCATCGGCCGAGGCCTACCTGTCCGCGCTCAGCGCGACTCAGTCGAAGCTCGCCGCCGCCGAACGCGCAATCCCGCGCGGGCCGAAGACGCCCAACGCGCTGGCGCGCGCGATCTCGCTGCTGCAATCCGCGATCGGGAATCTGACGGACAACCTGGCCGCTATCCACCCGCCGGCGTCGGTGGCGGCCCTGCACGCGCAGCTCGTCTCGGTCGTTCGCGACTACGCCGCCAGGCTGGGCCACGCCGCGCGCGTCGCCGGCCAGGCGCAGGGCGAGCTCGCGGCGGTGACGCTGCTGAGCTCCGCCACCGGTCAGGCGACTCACGGCTTCAGCGCCACCGTCGCCAAGATCGATCAGGCGCTGGGAGCGTCGCGATGAGCGGCCCCGGCGCGATCCTGATCACCGGATGCTCATCGGGCATCGGCAAGGCCACGGCCGAGCGCCTGGCGAGTCAGGGCCACACCGTCTACGCGACGGCGCGATCCCTGGAGGGGATGGAGCCACTCGAGGGCGCCGGGTGCAGGACGCTCGTGCTCGACGTCCGCGACAAGGACTCGATGCGCGCCGCGGTCGCGACGGTCGAGGGCGAGCAGGGCGCGGTCGGGACGCTCGTCAACAACGCCGGCTATGCGGTCAGCGGCGCGATCGAGGCGATCTCGATCGACTCGATCCGGGAGGAGTTCGAGACCAACGTGTTCGGCTACGTCCAGATGGCGCAGCTGGTGCTGCCCGGGATGCGCGGCCGGCACACGGGCCGGATCGTCAACGTCAGCTCCGTGGCCGGCCGGGTGACGATGCCGGGAGCGGGCGCCTACGCGGCGTCGAAGTACGCGATTGAGGCCATCAGCGACGCGCTGCGGTTCGAGGTCAGAGGGTTCGGCGTCGACGTGATCGTGATCGAGCCCGGCCCAATCCGGACCGCGTTCACCGAGACCGCCAACGCCGCGATCCCGCAGGACGCGGAGGGACCGTACGGCGCCTACAACGCGGCCGTGGCCAAGGCAGACGCCGAGACCGACGAGAGCTTCCTCGCCGGCAAGCCGGAGCAGGTCGCGAAAACGATCGAGCGCGCGATTACCGCCAGCCGGCCCAAGCCGCGCTACCGCGTCACGCCGATCGCTCGCGTGCTGCCGGTCGTCCGCGGGACGCTCGGCGGTCGCGGATTCGACGCGTTCCTGCGCACTCAGATCAAGCCTCCGGGCGCGAACTAGAACGCGGCGTTAATCCAACGAGAGGCCGCCGAGGGTCGTGCCCTTTTAGGATTGGTGCGCATGGACCCGATCACGCTGCGAAACCGGCTGTTGGTGGCCACCGGCATGTGGCGCGAGGCGACCGGCGAACCGCTCCCGCGGATGGCTCCGGGCGACCCCGCCGATCAGGTCCAGGCGTTCGAGCTGCACCTCGTCGATCGGCTGTGGGAGACCGCCACGCCGGAGAACGCGAGGGAGGTCGCCGACCGCACTTGGGACCTCGTCCACGACCGGGACGACAGAGACCCGGTGAAGCGGCGGGTGATCGAATGCCATGAGGCGCTGGCGCGGATGACCCGGCTGGGAGATTGAGGCGCCGGTGACCGAGAGCCAGTCATCGATGCGCCATGAGCGTCACTACACGCTCGAGCAGGCGAACGCTGTCCGCGGCTGGGTCAGCGAGCGCGTGGACTGGATCCGCGATGCCCGCAACCAGCTCGTCGCCCTAGGAGACCGCGCCACCGAGGCGATCGACGCGCTCGACCCCGAGGACGGCGGTTCCTATCCGGGACGCGACGTGGCTCGCTCGCTCGTCGAGCTCAGCCGAGCGGTGGGCGAGCTCGAGGCCGTCGACGTCGTGCTGCGCGACGTCGACCGGGGCCTGGTCGACTTCCCGTCGTTGCGCGACGGCGAAGAGGTGTACCTGTGCTGGCTCGTCGACGAGGGCGAGATCGGGTTCTGGCACGTGCCCGAAGCCGGCTTCGCCGGCCGCCAGCCGCTGTAGGCCGGGGTCAGGGAAGGCTCGGCTCGAGCTCGGGGACCGCGGCCGGATCACGCGGCAGGCCCGCGGCTGCGTAGGCGTCGGCCTCGTCGAGCGTCTCGCGGTCGAGCAGCGCGGCGACGAGCGAATCGAGGTTGTCCCGATGTGAGCGCAGCAGGTCGGTCACCTCGGCGTACGCCGTGTCGACGATCCGCCGCACCTCCTCGTCGACCATCCGCGCCGTCGCCTCAGAGGTCTCCGAGACCCCGGGCAGCAGTGGCCCCATCCCGTCCATGGGGATCACCGCGATCGGCCCGATCGCGGGGCTCATCCCCCAGCGGCCGACCATCTGGCGGGCGATCCGCGTCAGCTGCTGGATATCGGACTCGGCGCCCGTCGTCAGGTCATTGAACACGATCTCCTCGGCAGCGCGCCCGCCCAGCGCGACCTTGATCTGGCCGACCAGGTGGCGCTGGTCGAAGTTGAACCGATCGGCGTCCGGCGCGGAGAACGTCACCCCGAGCGCGCGCCCGCGCGGGATGATGGACACCTTGCGGACCGGGTCGGCGCCCAGCGTGAGCATCCCGACGATCGCGTGGCCGGACTCGTGATAGGCCGTGCGCCGGCGGTCGTCGTAGCTCAGCATGACCTTGCGCTCGGCGCCGAGCACGATCCGCTCGAGCGCGTCGGAGAGGTCCTCCGGGGTGACCGCGTCGTGGTTGCGGCGGGCGGCGAGGAGCGCGGCCTCGTTGACGAGGTTGGCGAGGTCGGCGCCGACCATTCCCGGCGTGGAGGCGGCCAGCGCGCCGAGGTCGACCTCTGGCGAAAGCGGAACCGAGCGTGTGTGGACGCGCAGGATCGCCTCCCGGCCGGCGCGATCGGGCGGCGAAACGGTGACGCGGCGGTCGAAGCGGCCTGGGCGGAGCAGTGCCGGGTCGAGGATCTCGGGCCGGTTCGTCGCTCCGAGGACGATCACGCCCGTCCGCGGGTCGAAACCATCCATCTCGGTCAGGATCTGGTTGAGCGTCTGCTCGCGCTCGTCGTGGCCGCCCGAGATGTTGGCGCCGCCGGCCGATCGCGCGCGGCCGATCGCGTCGAGCTCGTCGATGAAGATGATCGCGGGCGCGGCCTCCTTCGCCTGCTGGAACAGGTCACGCACGCGCGAGGCGCCGACGCCGACGATCATCTCGACGAATTCCGACGCAGACATCTGGAAGAACGGGACGCTCGCCTCGCCGGCGACCGCCCGGGCCAGCAGCGTCTTGCCCGTCCCGGGCGGGCCGCTCAGCAGCACGCCGCGCGGGATCCGGCCGCCGAGCCGCAGGTACTTGTCCGGGTTGCGCAGGAAGTCGACGATCTCCGTCAGTTCCTCCTTCGCCTCGTCGATGCCGGCGACGTCCTCGAAGGTGACCGGTTGATCGGCCCCCTCGACACGGCGCGCGCGTGAGCGTCCGAACGACATCAGCCCGCCCGCGCCGCCGGCGCTCGTCGCCGCCCGGCGGATGATGAAGATGAACAGCGCCACCAGCAGCAGCGTCGGCCCGAACCCGAAGATCAGGCTCTCGAGCAGGGAGGGACCGGTGTCCGGGTTGTTCGCGTCGATCGTGACGTTGTGCCCCTCCAGCAGCTGGGAGAGATCGTTGCCATTGGCGAACGACGGCACCTGGGTCGCGAAGTCCGTGGTCGCGGGCACAGTCGGCTCGTTCTCCGGGTACTTCACGGCCTTGTAGAACGTGCCCTGGATCGAGTCGCTGGTCGAGGAGATCTCCTTGACGTTGTTGTCCTTGACCTGGGTGAGGAACGTCGGGCTGTAGGGGATCCGCACGCGCGCGTTGGGCTTCAGCGCCTGCGTCGAGATCCACAGGTTCAGCCCCAGCAGCGCCCCGATCAGCAGGAGGACGAGCCAGCGCGGATTCGGTCCCTTCGACGGCGTGCCCGGCTTAGAGCTCTGGCCGCCACGGCCGTCCGGGGCGGGCGTCACCCGCCAGCCGGAGGTGATCCGCACAGGCGGCTCATCGTGCCGCCTGCGGGAAGAAGCTGGGCTCCGCGTCGGCTGTTCGGCCATGACGAGATTGTCGCAAGCCAGACTACTCGTCTTATAAGAGTTGGCCTAAACGGAGTCGATCCGGAGCCGGAACGATTCCGCGCCCAGCACGCCGGCGCCCGTGGCCGCGGCCCGATCAGCCAGCCACCGGTCCGAGGTCACGACCATCACATTGGTCGGATCGCGGTCGGCGCGCAGCCGCCGGATGATCTCGTCGTCGGCGGCGTTGCGCTTGGGCTTGGGCGCGTGCGCCACCTCAATAACCGTCGAGCGGATCGGCGGCGAGGGCGGGCGCTCGAACACCACCGTGACGTCCTCTCCCTCGGCGGCGGCCCACCGTTCGAGCAGGTCGACGAGGCGCAGCATCGCGCCGTCGCGGTCCCGCCACCAGGCGTCCGGCCGGGTCCCGATCACGTTCATCCCGTCGACGATCCAGCGCATCGTCCCGAGGCTAGCCGTCGTCGACGGGCCGGCGCCGGGCCCGCTTGCGCTCGGCCTGCCGGCGCTTGCTCTCCAGCCGCCGCCGGCGCGCCGCCTCGCTCGGCCGCGTGGGGCGGCGCTGACGGGGGACGGCGAGGGCGCTCTCCATGCGGCGGCGCAGGCGCTCGAGCGCGAGCTCGCGGTTGCGCGCCTGGCTGCGCGCGTCCTGGGCGACCGCGACGACTCTCGGCCCGCAGCGGGCGATGATCCGCCGTTTCTGCTCGTCGGTGAGGGCGGCCGAGGCCTCGACGTCGAAGACGGCCTCGATCCGGGATGCGGTCACGTTCGCGTGCTGGCCGCCGGGTCCGGATGAGCGCGATGCGCGGATCGTCACCTCGCTGAGCGGGATGGCGCCGTGACGGCCGAGCTGCATCGGATCGTCCATTGCTCACAAGGATGACCTGTTTTCAGGTGGTGAACGAGTGTCCGCCGGTGTGGCCCTCCGCCGAGAGCCGTGATAGCGTGCGCCGCCGTAAGGCCGCTAAAGACGCGGCGCAAGTAGGTGCAGGCCCCGGGGTACGTGCAGAGCATCCTCCGCGGAAGCACTTCGAGCTACGGAGGAGCAACTCCACATGCCAACAGGAACAGTCAAGTGGTTCAGCGACGAGAAGGGGTTCGGCTTCATCACGCCCGATGAGGGCAGCCGGGATCTCTTCGTCCACCACTCGAGCATCAACTCCGACGGATACCGGTCTCTCGCCGAGGGCGCGAAGGTGTCCTACGAAGAGGAAGCCGGGCCCAAGGGCCCGAAGGCCATAAACGTCCAGAAGGTCTAACTGAAGGTGTTGACGGGGCCGCATGCGGCCCCGTCCGCCGGGGCGCATGCGCCCCGGCGCGGATCGGTGCATGCACCGATCCGGTCCTGAATACGGCGTATGGCGGACTGGGCAACGATCTCCTCGCTCGCGATCGCCGGCGGCACGCTCGTGCTGGCGGTGGCGACGTTCGGGGCGGTCAAGTCCGGCAACCGCTCCGCGCGCGTCGCCGAGCGCTCGCTGCTGGCGGGGCTGCGGCCGCGCACGATCCCGCCTACGAAGAGCTGCGCGCCGCCGCTGAGAACGGGCAGCACGTGATGGTCGACCTGCTCTACGGGGACCGCGAGGGCGGGCAGCGGACGATCACCAGGTTCGGGATCAACCGCGGCGGTGAAACCGGCGACCGGGCCGAGGTGCTCAGATACTGGAACGTCGATCGAGATGATCTGCGATAGGGCGAAACGAATCGGCGATCGTGCCGTTAAGTGTTAGTGGCGTCTTCGTGACGGTTGTCAAGGGCAATCCGGCACGCGGCGTACAATCGGACCGTAGGCTTCTTGTGCGGGTACACAGGGCGCACCAACAAGGACTGAAGTGACTAAGACGGTCGAAGAGCGCGAGCGAGTCGTGGTTCGCTTCGCGGGTGACTCTGGGGACGGCATGCAGCTCGTCGGCAGCCGGTTCACGGACGCCACCGCGGTGGTCGGCAACGACCTGGCCACCCTGCCGAACTTCCCCGCCGAGATCCGGGCGCCGGCCGGGACGCTCGCCGGCGTCTCGGCGTTCCAGATCCACTTCGCCTCCCGGGACATCCTGACCCCCGGCGACGCCCCGAACGTGCTCGTCGCGATGAACCCGGCCGCGCTGCGGGCCAACCTCCCGGAGCTCGAACGCAGCGCGACGATCATCGTCAACGAGGATGCGTTCACGAAGCGCAATCTGGAGAAGGCCGGGTACGACTCCAACCCGCTCGAGGACGGGTCGCTCGGCAGCTACCGGGTCCACCGGATCCCGATGACGACGCTCACGCAGCGCGCCGTCGAGGGCGTCGAGGACGCCTCGACGCGCGACGCCGGCCGCGCCAAGAACCTGTTCGCGCTCGGCGTCCTATCGTGGCTCTACGGGCGGCCGGTCGACGTGACCCAGAAGTGGATCGAGCAGAAGTTCGCGCGCAAGCCCGCAGTGCTGCAGGCCAACCTCGCGGCCTTCAACGCCGGGTGGTCGTTCGGCGAAACCACCGAGCTGCTCGACGTCCAGTACCGCGTGCCTGCGGCGACCGACGTCGCGCCCGGGGTGTATCGCAACATCAACGGGACGACCGCTCTGTCGCTGGGGCTGGTCGCCGCGAGCGTCCGCAGCCGGCTGCCGCTCGTGCTCGCGAGCTACCCGATCACACCGGCCTCCGAGCTGCTACACGAGCTCTCGCGCCACGCCAAGTTCGGCGTGAGCACGATCCAGGCCGAGGACGAGATCGCGGCCGCGGGGATGGCGCTCGGCGCCGCGTTCGGCGGCCGCCTCGGCGTGACCGCCACCAGCGGACCGGGGATGGATCTGAAGGCCGAGACGGTCGGGCTGGCGGTGGCGCTGGAGCTGCCGATGATCATCGTCGACGTACAGCGCGCCGGACCCTCTACGGGGATGCCGACGAAGACCGAGCAGTCCGACCTGCTGATGGCGCTTTACGGCCGCCACGGCGAGTCGCCGCTGCCGGTGATCGCCCCGAGCACGCCGGGCAACTGCTTCGACGTGGCGTTCGAGGCCGCGAGAATCGCGATTCGCTACCGGACCCCGGTGATCGTGCTCTCGGACACGTTCCTGGCCTCGTCCTCGGAGCCGTGGATGGTCCCGGCGGTGGCCGATCTGCCCGAGATCGATCCCGGCTTCGCGGTGGCGGACGGCGGCTCGGCCGCGGAGGAGTTCCTCCCCTACGCCCGGGACGAGCGGCTGGCGCGCCCGTGGGCGCTGCCGGGCACGCCCGGGCTCCAGCACCGGATCGGCGGTCTCGAGAAGGCTGACGGCAGCGGCAACATCTCCTACGACCCGGCCAACCACGCGCGGATGACCGAGCTGCGGGCGGCGAAGGTCGCGGGAATCGCGGACGAGATTCCGGCACTGGTGGTCGACTCCGAGCCCGACGCGCGGCTGCTGGTGCTGGGCTGGGGCTCGAGCGAGGGCGCGATCCGCGCCGGCGTGCGCCGGGCCCGGCTGGCGGGCCACAAGGTGGCGTCTGCGCAGCTGCGCCATCTGAATCCGCTGCCCTCGAACGTCGGCGGCGTGCTGCGCTCGTTTGACCGGGTGCTGGCGCCGGAGATGAACACCGGCCAGCTGGCACAGGTCCTGCGGGCGAAGTTCCTGGTGGACGTGGAGTCGTTCTCGAAAGTCCAGGGGCAGCCGATATTCGCCGGCGAGATCGAGCAACAGATCGCGGAGCGGCAATGAGCGTGGTCACGAAAAACGGGAACGGCGGAGCGCCCGAGGCGCTCACAAAGGCCGATTTCCAGTCAGACCAGGAGACCCGCTGGTGCCCGGGCTGCGGCGACTACGCCGTGCTCTCGGCGGTCCAGCAGTTCATGCCCGAGCTGGGGATCCCGCCCGAGAAGATCGTGTTCATCACCGGGATCGGCTGCGCGGGGCGGTTCGCGTACTACATGAACACCTACGGGATGCACGGCATCCACGGTCGTGCGCCGGCGCTCGCCACCGGCCTTGCCACCGCGCGCGAGGACCTATCGATCTGGGTCGTGACCGGCGACGGCGACTCGTTGTCGATCGGCGGCAATCATCTGATCCACGCGCTGCGCCGCAACGTGCCCGTGAAGATCCTGCTGTTCAACAACCAGATCTACGGGCTGACCAAGGGACAGGCCTCGCCCACCTCCGAGCTGGGCAAGATCACCAAGTCGACGCCGTTCGGGGTCGCTGATCACCCGTTCAACCCGGTGGCGCTGGCGCTGGGGGCCGAGGCGACTTTCGTGGCGCGGACGATCGACCGCGACCGGAGGCACCTGACCGAGGTCCTGCGGGCCGCCGCTGAGCACGAGGGCTCGGCGCTGGTCGAGATCTACCAGAACTGCCCCGTGTTCAACGATGGCGCGTTCGCGGCGCTGACCGAGAAGGAAGTCAAGGACGTGAACCAGATCAGGCTCGAGGCGGGCAAGCCGATCCGCTTCGGGGTTGACGATGAGCGAGGCGTGTCGCGCAGCGCCGACGGTGGGCTGTCGATCGTTTCTGTGGAGGAAGTGGGCGAGGAGGCGCTGCTCGTCCACGATCCCACGCGCCTGGACTCGGGGCTGGCGTTCTCGCTGGCCAAGCTGGCCGAGGATCCGACCGGCCCGACCCCGATCGGCATCTTCCGTGACGTCGAGCGCCCGGTGTACGGGCGGACCGGGAGGGTGGCGCCGGAGCCGGCGTCGACTGAGGAGCTTGGCGAGCTGTTGCTCAGTAGCGACACCTGGACGGTGGGGTAGCTTCGGTTACTCGGTCGCTGGTGCGGCGGGCGGGGGCGGTGGCGCGGTGAACGGCGGGCGAGGGCGGTGGCGCGGCGAACAGCTGCTGGGGAAGGAGCGGCTGGGATGCGGTCGCGGGCGGGATTGTGGTCGCGGGCGACTTGCGAGCTCATGCGCGTCCCAGAAGGTGCATAACGCGCCAAGTTCGCCGTGGACGGCGAGCCGTGGCGCGCTGAGCACACTCCTCGTGCACAGCACGCCAGGGCTCGGGATTCCGGGCGGTCGTGGCGCGTTAAACACCATTTGACTCCCTCTTCGGTGCCCTCACCTGGCAGACCGGACCGTGAGGACCGTCGGCGCAGCCCAGGCGCCAGCCGAACACACGCCGCGGCATAGCCCCGGCGCCGGCGCTCAGTGCTCCGCCACGTACCCGTCCGCCGGATCCAGCGGCAGTTGCGCCGCCTCCCACGCGAGCAGGCCCCCGACCATGTTGTGGGCGTCGAATCCGGCGCCTCGGAGCGCCTCGGCGGCCATCGCCGAGCGGGCGCCGCTGCGGCAGTAGAAGACGACGGGGCGCGTGGGGTCGAGCGAGTCGACCTCGGCGCCGAGCGCCACCAGCTCGATCAGTATGTCACCGGCGATCCGGCCGGCCTCGTGCTCGTAGCTCTGGCGGACATCGATCAGCTGGATCTCGCCGTCCGCGAGCAGCTCGGCGACCTGCTGGGGCGTGTAATCGGCCATGATCGGAGCGTAGCGGGGGCCGGCCGGCGCGGTTCTGCAGCCGGTGCAACGGGACCTGCAGGGGGGTAGTGGTGACATACATCCTGCAAGTCATGTAGGCTGCGCGCCGAATTAAAAGACCCAGCCGAATCCCCGTGGCGCCGAGCGTCCGGGGAGCGGGGAACCCAAAGGGGCCATTTGGCTCCGCGGGGCGAATCGCCGGAACCCCGGCGTAGCGCGATCTCTTTCAGCGCGAGCCCGACAGCTAACCCCGTAGGCGACGAAAGAGAAGGGGTTAGTGGTGACCTATAAAGGATTTCCACGAGGCGGACGCGGTGCCGTTATTGCGGCGCTCACGGCTGGCTTGACGCTCGCGCTCGTGGCTTCCGCCTCCGCGGCGGGAACGCAACCGCCGGCGAGCGGCGGAGCGGCACTGTTCGGCACGCCGTCAGTATCGATCAGCGGCGGTCACCACCGTTATAAGGGTGATTCGATCCACATGGGCGACCGGATCATCCGGCCCGGCATGACGGGTCACGACGTCCGGGTGCTCCAGGCGTTCCTCAGCATGGCCGGGTTCCCGACGGCCGTCGACGGCCAGGACGGCCCGACCACCGTCTCGAACGTGATCGCCTTCCAGCGCTCCCGCGGCCTGAGGCCGAACGGGATCGTCACCTGGCAGGTCTCGCAGAGCCTGCGGCTGGTCGTGGCGGAGATCGCCACCAGCGAACCGCCGGTCCGCCGCGCGAGGCTCGTCGGCGGCCTGGCCATCGCGCCCTCGGACGCTCCGGCAGCGGTCCAGGAAGTAATCGCCGCGGCCAACCGGATCGCGTTCAAGCCCTACATCTACGGAGGCGGCCACGGCAGCTGGAACTCGGCCGGCTACGACTGCTCGGGCTCGGTCAGCTACGCGCTGCACGGCGGCGATCTGCTGAAGGAGACCGAGGACTCGACCCAGCTCGAGTCCTACGGCGACGCCGGTCAGGGCCGATGGATCACGATCTGGGCCAACGGCGGTCACGCCTACATGTACATCGCGGGCCTGCGGTTCGACACCGCCGCCCAGGGCTCGACCGGCGGCTCGCGCTGGACCTCGGCGCGCACCTCGAACGCAGGCTTCGTCGAGCGTCACCCCACTCTCTACTAGACCATCTGTAGGGCGGTGTGTCAGCGGCGCCATGACCCGGATCGCCGCTGACACGCCCTGCGGGTGCTCTCAGGTGGAGGCGAACTCCCGCACCTGAGTCAGCCGGAGGCTGTTGCCTGAGGGGTCGCGGAAGCCTGAGTCGATCCCGTAGGGCCGCTCCTCGGGCGCCTCGGTGAACTCGACGCCGCGGCCCTTGAGCTCCGCGTAGGCGGCCCGGCAGTCGTCGGTGGTCAGGAACACCGTCCCGGCGAACCCCTTCGACATCAGAGTCCGCACCTGCTCGCCGGTGTCGGTGTCCATCACCGGCGGGCCGGGAATCGCCATCAGCACGATCGAGATGTCCGGCTGGTCGACGGGACCGACGGTCAGCCAGCGGAAGTTGCCCATCTCGGGAAGCGTGGCGTCGGAGCGCACCTCCATGCCGAGCTTCTCGGTGTAGAAGGCGAGCGCCTCGTCCTGGTCGTGGACCCAGAGCTGCGCCGTGGCGATCTTGTACATGCTTGTCCTCCTTGGGAGTCGTGAAGTGATCGCCCGCGACACTAGTCCGGTGTCGAACCGTTGTCTTCTCGAAACGTGCGGCGTTGCGGGCGGCCGTAAAACCGCACCACGCACGAGGGGACCATCGCCTGGTCGGCGGCCGGCGGGAACGCCGCGCGGTAGGCGGTCGGGGACATGCCGTACGTGCGGGTGAACGACGTTGTGAACGAGCCGAGGCTCTGGAGGCCGACCGAGAAGCAGATGTCGGCGACCGAGTGATCGGTGTTGCGCAGCAGGGCGGCCGCGCGCTCCAGCCGCCGCGTCAGCAGGTAGGCATGGGGTGACTCGCCGAAGGCGCGCCGGAACTCACGGCTGAAATGGGCCCGCGAGAGCCCGGCGGCGCCGGAGAGATCGTCGACGTCGAGGGGCTCGAAGTAGCGCGCGTCGGCCAGGTCCTTGGCTCGCAGGAGATGGCGGGCCGGAGGGACGAAGACCATGCAGCTAAGTATGCCGCCGGCGCCGCGGGTCGCCCCGGGGCTAGTTAAGCCGCTCGATCAGCATCGCCTGGCCCATCCCGCCGGCGACACACATCGACTCGATGCCGTACGTGCCGTCGAGCGTCCGCAGATCGTTGATCAGCGTCGTCATGATCCGTGCGCCGGTCATCCCGAACGGGTGGCCGAGGGCGATCGCGCCGCCGAACGGATTGAGCTTGTCGTCGGGGATTTCCAGCTCGTCCTTGCACGGCACGATCTGGGCCGCGAACGCCTCGTTGATCTCGACGACGTCGATCTCGTCGATCTTCATACCGGCCTCCTTGAGCAGCGCCTGGATCGCCGGGATCGGGCCGAGGCCCATGATCTCCGGGCGGACCGCAGCGACGGTCGAGGCCAGGATCCGCGCCTTCGGCTGCAACCCGAGCCGCTTGGCCTTCTCCTCGGACATGACCAGGACGGCAGCGGCGCCGTCGTTGAGCGGACACGAGTTGCCGGCGGTCACCGTCCCGTCCTCCCGGAACGCCGGCTTCAGCGTGGCCAGCACGTCGATCGTCGTTCCCGGGCGCGGGCCGTCGTCCGCGTCGACGACCGTCTCGGCCACGTCGAGCTCGTTGCCCTCCCTGTCCACGTCCTTGTGGGCCGGGACCGTGACCGGGACGATCTCGGCGGCGAAGTGGCCTGAGTCGCGGGCCTCGACTGCCCGATTCTGGGAGATCACCGCCCACTCGTCCTGCTGCTCGCGGGTGACATGGCACCGGGCGGCCACGTTCTCGGCCGTCAGCCCCATCGGGATGTAGACGTCGTACGCGGAGCCCTCGGACCCGTTCAGCTGCGGGTGCTTGGCCTCCTCCATCATCCCCGCGCCGAGCCCGGCGCGCGAGACCGCCTCCACCCCGGCGGCGATGTACTGCTCGCCCTCGCCCACCTTGATCGCATGGAAGGCCATCCGCAGCGTCTGCAGCGAGGAAGCGCAGAAGCGGTTGACGGTGCACGCCGGCACGTGGTGATCGACGCCCGCGAGCAGTGACGCGTTACGGCCGACGTTGTAGCCCTGCTCGCCGATGGAGGAGGCCGCGCCCATCATCACGTCGGTGGTCTCGGAGAAGTTGACGTCCGGGTTGCGCTCGATCAGGGCGCGGAGCGGGGTCGCGGCGAGCTCGTCCGCGCGGACGGTCTTCAGCGAGCCCTTGATGGCACGCCCGATCGGGGTGCGGATTGCGTCGACGATCACTGCCTCTGGCATTCGGTTTCGGCCTCCTGAAGGATTCTTGGGAAGGTGGATGCTACGGGTGCGAAGGCTTCAGAGTCCGAGCCCGCGCACGCCGTTCTCGTTCCACCCGAGGTGGTGGGCCAGCTCGTGCCGGACCGTGCGGGTGACCTGGGCCTTGAGCAGCTCGGGGTCGCGCCCGAAGTCGCGCAGCAGGGTGTCGCGGAAGATCACGATCCGGTCGTGGAAGAAGTCTCGGGCCACGGTGTCGCCCTGGTAGAGGCCGTATGCCCGCTGCTGGCGGCCACCATCGGAGACGACCACGGCGACGTGCTCGAGCGCGCGGTGAAACTCGAGTGGGAGGTCATCGATCGCCGAGCGGACGAGCACCTTGAAGTCGTCTTCGTCGTAGGGATCGAACAGATCCTCGTCGTCATCCTCGTCGTCGCCCTCGTAGTCCTCGCTGTCGCCCCACGAGTCCTCGGCCGCGAGCCGCTCGGCGCGCTGCACCAGCGCCTCGAAGTCCTCCTCCGACTCCGGGTCCTTCCAGCCGGCGAGCCGGATCATCACGAGCACTGCGGCGCCGCCGATGATCACCGCCCCCGAGCCGAAGATCGCCAGCGCCTGGAGCAGCCTCAGCGGGAACGAGTCGCTGAACCCGGCAATCAGGCTGGCGGCGCCGAGCCCGATCGTCAGCGCAGCCAGAGCCGAGAGCAGGATGCGGCGGGCCGTGGGCTGCGAATCGCTCATCCGCTACCTCATGGTCCGGGCGATCACGAGCCGCTGGATCTCGTTCGTGCCCTCGTAGATTTGGGTGATCTTGGCGTCGCGGAGCATGCGTTCGACCGGGTATTCCTTGACATAACCGTAGCCGCCGAGGATTTGAACGGCCTCGACTGTGACGGCCATCGCCGCGTCGGAGCAGAACAGCTTCGCCATCGCCGAGTACTTGCCGAGGTCCGCATCGCCACGGTCGATCTTGGTGCACGCCTGGTACAGGAGCTCACGGCCGGCCGCGCACTTCGTCTCCATGTCGGCGAGCTTGAACTGGATCGCCTGGAAGGAGTTGATCGGCTTGCCGAACTGCTTGCGCTCCCGAGCGTAGGAGGCGGCGTAGTCGGTCGCGCCCTGGGCGATTCCGAGCGCTTGCGCGGCCACACCCAGGCGCGAACGATCGAGCGTCGACATCGCAACCTTGAACCCCTGGTTCGCCTCCCCGATCACGTTGGCGCCGGGCACGCGGACACCGTCGAAGATCGGCTGGCCGGTCGGCGAGCCCCGGATCCCGAGCTTGTGCTCGAGCTTGCCGACGCTGAAGCCGGGCCGGTCGGCCTCGACGACGAACGCGGTGATTCCCCGGGAGTGGCCGGCCTCGCGGTCGGTGACCGCGAACACCACATAGAAATCGGCGATCCCCAGGTTCGTGATCCAGTTCTTGGTGCCGTCGATCACCCACTCGTCCCCGTCCCGGACCGCGCGAGTGAGCATGCCGCCGGGATCAGAGCCGGCATCCGGCTCTGAGAGCGCGAACGCGGGGCTCCACTCCCCGGAGGCGCACCGCGGGAGGAACCGGCCCTTCAGCTCCTCGGAGCCGAACAGCTTGATCGGCAGCGTGCCGAGCTCCTGGATCATCAGAATCAGCGCCGTGGAGGCGCACGCCTTGGCGATCTCCTCGACGGCCATGTTCAGCATCAGCGTCCCGGTGCCGGTCCCTCCGTGCTCGGTGTCGAACGGAAGGCCGAGCACGTCCTGCTCGGCGAGCAGCCGGCGCAGGTCGTGGGGGTACTCGGCCTGCTCGTCGATCTCCGCGGCGCGCGGCGCGATCCGCTCCTGCGCGATCCGGCGGATCGTGTCGCGGAAATCGAGGTGCTCCTGCGGGATCGTGTACAGCTCGGCGAGTGCTGACATCGCCAATGGATCGTACGTGACCGGTGTTCCCGGCGGCAGGGCCGGTCAGGTGATCGCGCTCGGAAGCTCGGCGAGCGTTGCACCGACCGCCATGCTGACCGGCCCCCGCTCCGCCGCGAGCGAGGAGCGATCGGCCGCGGAGCGCTCGTCGATCACCTCGGCGGCATCCGCAGGGCGCCGTCGAGCCGGATCACCTCGCCGTTGAGCATCTCGTTCTCGACGATGTGAACCGCGAGTGCGGCGAACTCGTTCGGGCTGCCGAGCCGGCGGGGAAACGGGACCGCCTGCGCGAGCGCCTCGCGCGCGTCCTCGGGCAACCCGGCCAGCAGCTGCGTGTCGAACGTGCCCGGAGCGATCGCGCAGACCCGGATCCCGGCGGTGGCCAGATCGCGCGCGGCCGGCAGCGTCATCCCAACGACCGCGCCCTTCGAGGCCGAGTACGCGACCTGTCCGATCTGCCCGTCGAAGGCGGCGATCGAAGCGGTGTTGACGCACACGCCGCGCTCGCCCGCGCTCGTCGGCTCGCCCGCCAGCATCGCCGCGGCGGCCAGCCGCAGGACGTTGAAGGTCCCGATCAGGTTGACCGTGATCACGGTTTCGAACGGCTCGGAGCTGTGCGGCCCGCGCCTGCCCGCGATCCGCTCGGCCCAGCCAATCCCGGCGGAGCAGACGGAGATCCGCAAATTGCCCTGCTCGACGGCCGTGCTGACGGCGGCCTGCACGGTGTCGGCGTCGGTCACGTCCGCGCGCACGAACTGTGCGCCCTCGCCGAGCTCGGCGGCGAGGGCGTTGCCGTGGTCCTCGTTGAGGTCGGCGATCGTGATATGGGCGCCCAGGGCGTGGAACCTGCGGGCCGTCGCCTCTCCCAGTCCGGAGGCGCCGCCGGCGATCAGCGCACCGCTGCCTTCGATCTGCATCGTCGGAACCCTACTGTCCGCGGGGCGGGCGGCGGTCAGGCGCGGCGGCCCACCGACAGGGCGAACAGCTCGTCGTCGTCGGTGTACCACTGCTCGACCGCGAGCCCGGCCGCGTCGTAGTCCGCCTCGATCCGCGGACGGGTGAACTTGGCGCTGATCTCGGTCCGCAGCTCCTCGCCGGCGGCAAACTCGATGCGGAGGTCGAGGTCGGCGATCAGGACCGTGCACGGCCGCCTGGCCCGGAGCCGCATCTCTACCCACTCGTGCCGGCGGTCGAAGAACGCGATGTGGTCGAAGGACTCCGGCGTGAAGTCGGCGTCGAGCTCACGGTTGATGACGTGCAGGAGGTTGCGGTTGAACTCGGCCGTAACGCCGTCGGAATCGTCGTAGGCGGCCTCGATCACGTCGGGGTCCTTGACGAGATCTGTGCCGAGCAGCAGCCTGTCCTGCTCGCGCAGCAGCGAGGCGACCTTGCGCAGCAGGCCGCGCCGGGTCCCCGGCGGGAAGTTGCCGATCGTCCCGCCGAGCAGCGCGACGATCCGGGGGACGCAGTCGGGCGCCGGAATCCGCTCGAGGTGGCGCTCGAAGTCGCCGATCACGCCGTGGACCTGGAGACCGTCGTACTCCTCGACCAGCTGGCGGGCGGCGTCCTCGACCACGGTCTCCGAAACGTCCAGGGGCACGTAGCGCTTCAGCGTGTCGGCGGCGGCCATCGCGTCGAGCAGGATCCTCGCCTTGTCCGCGGCGCCCGACCCGAGCTCGACGAGCTCGCCCGCGCCGGTGGCGTCGACGATCTCCCGGGCCCGCTGGCGGAGGATGGAGGTCTCGGTCCGGGTCGGGTAGTACTCGGGGAGCTCGCAGATCCGCTCGAACAGCTCCGACCCGCGGGCGTCGTAGAAGTGCTTCGGAGGCAGCTCCTTGAACGGTCGGGTGAGCCCGTCGAGCACGTCGTTGGCGAGCGAGCGCTCGTCGGTCTCCGAGAGCCACGACTCGATGCGGATGTCGGCGGAATTAAGGACCGCCCTCATCGCACGTCGCTCGCGAGGCGCAATCCGGCAAAGATCTGACGGCGGCGGGGGTAGTCCCAGTTGCGGAACCTCGGGTTGGCAACCCGCGCGCGTGTAGCCCACGAGCCGCCCCGCAGCACCTTGTACTCGTCGCCGAAGAACACCTCCGAGTACTCCCGGTACGGAAACGGGACGAAGCCGGGGTAGCCACCGAGGTCGCTGGACGTCCATTCCCACACGTCCCCGATCATGCCCAGACAGCCGTAGGGTGAAGCACCGTCCGGATGGGCGGGCGCTGGAGCCGGGCCACAGCCGAAGTGGTCCACGTTGGCATGGACGCCGGGGACAGGTGGATCGCTCCCCCACGGGAAGCGCCGGGCGGTTTGCTGCTCCTGGTCCCAGGTCGCCGCCTTCTCCCACTCGAGCTCAGTGGGGAGGCGGGCGCCGTGTGCTCTGGCGAAGGCGTCGGCCTCGAACCAGGAGACATGGACGACGGGCTGCTGCGGGTCAAGCCGGTCGAGCCCCCCGAGGCGCCACTCGGCACCCAGGTCCGCCGTCCAACCTCCAGGTCGAGTGATGTCGTACTGCTCCTTCCAAGCCCACCCCTCGTCGGACCACCATTCACGACGCTGGTAGCCGCCGCCCTCGACGAACGTCAGGTACGTAGCGTTCGTGATCGGGGCGCGGGCGATCCGGTACTCGCGGATGTCGGTGCGGTGGCGGGGGCGCTCGTTGTCGTAGGCGAACTCGTCAGCGGGCGCGCCGATCGTGCATTCGCCTCCGGGGATCAAGACAAGCTCGAGGCCGGTCAGGGCGGGGCCGTACAGCGGCGCAGAAGGCCGTCGCTGGGCCGGCTCGTAGTCGGTCAGCCGCGCCAGCTGGAGCGTCTGGAGCATCGTCTCATCGTGCTGATGCTCGTGGCGGATCACCATCTCGTGCAGCAGGCCGTCCCCGACGCCGCGCTCGTCGATCACCTCGAGCGTGCGCGCCCGGACCTCGGCGAGGTACTCGCGCGCCTCGTCGGGGCGCAAGAACGGGAGGTCGCCGCGCTCCGCTCGAGGCGTCTCGAACGCGTCGTAGACATCGGCGAGATCATCGTGCAGCAGCGGCCGAGCGCCGTACCGGTGGACGAGCCACAGGTCCTCGAACGCGGCGATGTGGCCGAGGTCCCACACCAGCGGGCTCATCAGAGTCGAGTGGACCCGCTCGAGGTCGTCGTCGGAGACGGACTGCACGAGCGCGAGCGTCCGCGCGCGGGCCTCGGTGAGGGCGGCGATGGTCTCGTCGACCGCCACGGTGGCGCTGGCTGGGGAGCTGCTCGCCATCGTCTGATTGTGGCATCCCCGGACGATCGGCAATCGGGGCTCCGCCGCGAGCGCTTCAGTGCAGGGCGTAGCGCACGTAGAGCGAGTCGCCGCGCTCGAGCATCCACGCGATCCGGGCCTGCGCCGGATCGGCGAGCTGCGAGCCGCCCGAGATCGTCGGGCTCTGGCCGCCGCCGGCGAGCTTCGGCGCGATCGTCAGGAACAGGTCGTCGACGAGGTCCTCCTGCAGGAGCGAGCCGAACACGGTGGGGCCGCCCTCGCACAGAAGCGTCCGCACGGCGTGGAGGTCTCGCAGGTGGCGCATCACGGTGGTGAACGTCAGCTGCGCCGGATCGAGGCTGACGACCTCGACCTCGGCCGCGCAACCGGACACGTCGGGAGTCGCCGCCGAAAAGATGACGACCCGCGCCTCGGGCTCGGCGAACAGCGGGATGTCAGTGGGAATGTCGCCGCTGCGGCTCACGGTTGCCAGGAGCGGCTCCGGCGTCTGACCGCGGTCGATCCGCCGCTGGCGACGCTCCGGCTTGCCCAGCACCCGCCCGTACCGCTCGGCGCGGAGCGTGCCGGTGCCGACCAGCACCGCATCGACCTGCTCGCGCAGGCAGTGGAAGATCGCATGGTCCCCCTCATCGCCGAGGCCACCCGAGCGGCCGTCGATCGTCGCCCGGCCATCGACGCTCATCACGAAGTTGGCGACCGTGAACGGCCGATCGGCAGGAGGCACCGCGTCCTCGGCGAGCGAACCCAGCAGGTCAGCTTCGTCGACGGTGCCGGGCTCCGGCAGCAGCTGAAGGAACTCCATCTGCGGGGCGAACCTAGCAGTTAGGGTTCGTCCCCAGTGCTCGACTGCAACTACCGGGTCCAGATCCCGCACCGGTCGGGCCAGCTGTCGCTGGTGGCCGGCGCGATCGCGAAGGCGGAGGGGCTGATTGGAGACGTCGTGACGATCTCGATCGGGCGCGAGCACTCGGTCCGGGAGATCACCGTCGAGGTGCGCGACACCGCCCAGGCGGAGCGGGTGGCCGAGCTCGTCGACGCGCTCCCCGGCGTGCGCGTGCTGCGGCACCAGGACCGGGCGCTGATCGCCCACGAAGGGGGCAAGCTGCGGATGGACGCGATTCACCCGGTGCGCAGCGTCCAGGAGATGCGCGACGTGTACACGCCCGGGGTTGCGCGCGTGAGCCAGGCGATCGAGGCCGACCCGACGCTGGCCGGTCGCTACACGACGATCTGGCGCAGCGTGGCGATCTGCACGAACGGCACGCGCGTGCTCGGCCTAGGCGACATCGGGCCGGTGGCGGCGATGCCGGTAATGGAGGGGAAGGCGGTGTTCTACCGGCAGTTCGCCGGGATATCGGCGATCCCGATTCTGATTGACGCCGTCGCCGACGACGTGGACGGATTCGTGTCGACCGTCGTGCGGATCGCGCCCACGTTCGGCGGGATCCACCTCGAGGACATCTCCGCGCCGGAGTGCTTCGAGATCGAACGGCGGCTGAGCGAGGCGTTGCCGCGGCCAGTCATGCACGACGATGTGCACGGGACCGCGGTGGTATCGGTGGCGGCGGCGATGGTCGCCTGCCGGCACGCCGGGATCGACCTTGGCTCGGCGACCGTGGGCCAGCTCGGCCTCGGGGCTGCGGGGTTCGGGATCGCGTCGCTGATGGTCGACGGCGGCGCGCGGAGGGTGATCGCGTTCGACCCGTCGCAGGACGCGCAGGCGCGCGCTCGCGGGCGCGGAGTCGAGATCTGCACGATGGAGCAGGTGATGGAGTCGGCCGACCTTGTGGTGGCCACGACCGGCCGGCCCGGTCTGATCCAGCCGTCGATGATCCGTCCCGGCCAGGTGATCCTGGCGCTTTCCAACCCCGATCCCGAGATCGCGCCGGAGGAGGCCGAGCGGGCGGGGGCGGCGTTCGCCGGCGACGGCCGCAGCGTCAACAACGTGCTCGGCTACCCCGGCATCTTCCGTGGCGCTCTGCAGGCGGGCGCCGCGAGGATCAACACGGAGATGAAGCTCGCCGCGGCGCGGGCGATCGCGGCGCTCGCGCCCGAGGACGAACTCGTGCCCAATGCGCTTGACCAGGCCGTCCACGATGCCGTCGCTGGGGCCGTGCGCGGGGCAGCCGAGCGCAGCGGCGTCGCGCGTCCGGAGCTGGCTACGGTGGGCCTGTGAACCGGTTAGGCTCACGGCGATGGACTTCACGCGGCTGGACAGGGGAGAGCTGATCGCGGTCGTGGGCGGAATCGTGCTCGGGGTGTCACTGTTCCTGGCGTGGTACGCGCTGCGCAACAACTTCGCGACGCTGAACACCTGCCGCGGTCCCGACAGCACGTGCACGGGCTGGGAAGCGCTGACGATCCTGCGCTACCTTCTGTTGATCGCAGCGGTCGCCCCGGCCATCCTCGCCTGGATCATCCTTCGCGGGCACGCGCTGTCCTGGCCCCGCGGCGAGCTGACTGCCGTCACCGCGCTCACGGCGCTGACGTTCACCCTGTTCCGTGGCCTGCTGGACAAGCCTGGAGCTCCGCCAAGTGAGATCAGCATCACCTACGGCTGGTGGCTGGCGCTGCTCGGTGGACTGCTGATCCTTGTCGGCTCGATCTGGCGCTCGCAGGAAAGCGCCGCGCGGCGCAAGCCGCCCGGGGTGCTGTGACGGTGTCGGGCACACAGGATCCCCAGCGTCCCGACCGCAACCTGGCGCTCGAGCTCGTGCGCGTGACCGAGGCCGCGGCGCTGGCCGCGGCGAGAATGGTCGGGCGCGGCGACAAGGAGGGCGCCGACCAGGCCGCCGTCGACGCGATGCGCCACGTGCTCGACTCGGTGTCGATGAACGGGACGGTGGTGATCGGCGAGGGAGAGAAGGACGAGGCGCCGATGCTCTACAACGGCGAGCAGATCGGCGACGGCAGCCCGCCCGCCGTCGACGTCGCCGTCGACCCGCTCGAGGGCACGCGGCTGACCGCGCTGGGGATGCCTAGCGCGATCGCGGTCATCGCCCTGTCCGAACGCGGTGCCATGTTCGACCCCGGTCCGTGCGTGTATATGGAGAAGATCGCCGGCGGCCCCGAGGTCGCCGACCTGCTCGACCTCGACCGTCCGCTACCGGAGACGCTGGCGCTGGTCGCGGAGCGCAAGGGGATCGACATCCGCGACGTGATGGTCGTGATGCTCGACCGCGAGCGCCACCACGAGGCGATGCGCGAGGTCCGCGAGGCGGGGGCGCGGGTCAGGCTGATCCTGGACGGCGACGTGTCGGCAGCGATGCTCGCGGTCGGCGACAACTCGCCCGTCGACCTGCTGTGGGGGATCGGCGGAACGCCCGAGGGTGTCATCTCGGCCGCCGCGATCAAGTGCACCGGCGGCCAGCTGCTGGGGCGGCTGTGGCCGCGCACCGATGATGAGCGCCGGGCCGCGCTCGAGGCCGGCTATGACCTCGAGCGAATTCTGAACGCCGACGACCTGGTGGCCGGCGACGACGTGTTCTTCTCCGCCACCGGCGTGACCGACGGCGATGTGCTCCAGGGCGTTCGCTACCAGGGAGACCGGGGGGCGACGACCGAGTCGCTGGTTATGCGCTCGCGGTCGGGGACCGTGCGGCGGATCTCCGCCCGACACGACCGGGCGAAGCTCAGGACGCTGACCGGCGTCCGCTACGGCTGACGCGGCGCGGTGTCCGGCGCGGGTGCGGTCTCGGGCGGGGCGAGCGTCCCGACCTTTGACTCCGCCAGATCGAGCGTCGCCAGCGAGCGCAGGAACGCGTGCGTCACGAGCACGTGGATCGAGGACTGGGTGGCCTCGTACACCGGCGTGCTGAACGAGGCGGCGATCGCAGGGTAGAAGTTCGCGACCTCGACCTCGATCCGGACCTTGACCCATCCGTTGGTGTGCGCGGCGGCTTGCCGTCGCACGTCGAGCGCCAGATATCCGCACCCGCTGCCGCGGTGAGAGACGAGCAGGCCGTCGCGGATCCTCCAGCGGATGTTCCCGTGATCGCCCTCGAACACGTACTGCGGCGCCTCGAACCGCAGAAGCTTGAACGGTCGTGCGAGCAGCACCACCGACCGTTCGTTGTCCCCGTATACGACGCGGATCAGCCCGAGCGTCACACGCGAGAGGAAGCGCCAGTACGTGCGGCCGAGATTCTCGAGGTTGGCCGGATCCCACAGCCGGTCGAGATCGGTGGGCGACATGGTCAGCTCGGCGGACTGAACGGAGTAGACGGCCCCGTCCCGGGCGACGATCGTTGACTTGCGCGGAGAGACGATCACGGCCCGCGCCGGCAGGCGACCGCGGCGTCGCATCCGCACCAACACGAACGTCGCGACCGCGACGAGCGCGACCAGGAACTGAACCACGGCGGGATTCTCCCCTTTTTTCACCGAGTCAGTGCGGGATTTCTTCGAGCGCGACCCGAGCTCCTGCTTCGATCTCCCCCTCGCCCGGCGGGATCATCGCCAGCGCGTCGGCGCCGAGCAGGGAGCTGACGATGTTGGAGCCCTGCGGGCCGTTGGGCACGGCCACGGTGGCGCCGTCTTGGTAATCGAGCCGGACGCGGACGGCCTGTTCGCGACGAGGATTGCGGCGCACGGCGACGCCCAGCCTCGCGTGCCGCCTGGCCGCGGGCGACGCCGTCACTCCTTGCAGGGCCAGGAGTGCCGGGCGCGCGAATAGCGAGAAGGTGACGGCCGCGGACACCGGATTGCCGGGAAGTCCGAACACGAGGCGACCGTCCAGCGTCCCGAACCACGTCGGCTTGCCGGGTTGCAGGGCCACGCCCCAGAAGACCTCCTCGACGCCCAGCGCAGCCAGCGCCGGCTTGACGTGGTCGTGGGGACCGACCGACACGCCGCCGGACACGACGACGACGTCGGAGCGCTCGAGCGAGTCGGCGAGCGATGCCTCGGTGGCGGCGCGATCGTCGCGCAGCCGGGCGCCACCGTCGGCAACTGCGCCGCAGCTGGAGGCGAGCGCCGCGAGCATCGGCGCATTCGAGTTGTGGATCTCGCCGGGACCCAGCGGCTCGCCCGGGGCGCGCAGCTCATCGCCCGTGCAGAGCACGGCGACCCGTGGCCGGCGGGCGACGGACAGCGTCGCCGCGCCCGCGGCGACGGCGGCGCCGAGCTCCACCGCGCCCAGCGCCGTGCCCGCGGTCAACACGATCGATCCCGATGCCATGTCCTCGGCGCGGGGGCGCACATTCTCGCCCTCGGTCGTCGGCGTCATCGCCTCGATCCGCTCGCCGGAGCACTCGACGTCCTCCTGGCGGATGACCGCCGTGGCTCCGCTCGGGACGGCGGCCCCCGTCGAGATCCGGACGGCCTGTCCCTCGGACAGCTCATGCTCGAACGGCGTCCCGGCCCGCGACTCGCCGATCACAGTCAGCGACCGGCGGGCGGCGCCGGCGCGGACGGCGTATCCATCCATCGCCGAGCAGGGGAATGGCGGCACGTCGCCGGTCGCCGCCACGTCCTCGGCGAGGATCCGGTTCAGGGCCGCGAGGATCTCCACGCGCTCGCCGTCGAGCCTCCCAGTCGCCCGCAGGACAAGCTCGCGTGCGTCGTCGACGGTGATCAGCGGCTGAGACATTGGTCGACATTTTGCACGGCGAGGGGTTGTCCGATCGTCCAAACCTCTCCATACCTACTAGGGCGGCGTGATAAAAGAGCCCAATGCAGCATGGCCCGCCACGACGGCGTCGAGCCAGGCCGGTGGGGGATGCCCCGGTCGAGGCATTGCTGCCTCGGGTCGAAGACATCACGAAGGGCTGGCTGCTGGCGGTGCTCGAGCAGGCGCCGCTCGAGGATGCTGCGTCGATCCTGGCCGCCGACCTGGCGCGCGACGGTCCCCGGATCTGCGAGGCGGTCGTCCGTGCGCTGGCCGACGATGACGACCTGCGGCGGCTGGAGCCGGGCGGCGTGCTCGAGCCGCTGGTCTCGCTGACCGGCGAGCTCGCCGGCGCGCAGCTGTCGGAGTCGGTCTCGCGCGCCGTCGACGCGCTTCACGCCGTCGTCTGGAGCGCACTGCGCGGCGAGTTGCCCGGCGCCGATGCGGACGAGATCGCGGCGCTGGCCGAGCGGCTGCAGCTGGTCGTCGAGCTCGTGCGCGCGGCCGCGCTACGGCGCTCGGAGACCGGAGCGGCGACGCGCGAGGGCGTGTATCCGATCAGGGCGACACGCGCTGCGGATCTGCCGACGCCGCCGGCGGGCGAGGCGCAGGAGAGCGAGGGCGCGGCCCAGGCGCCGGACGCGCTTTGGATCGGCGCGGTGGAGGACGAGATCGTCCAGGCCGAGCAGGCCGGGGTGCCGCTCTCGCTGCTGCTCGTCGAGCTGGACGATGCCAGCCGCGTGCAGGCGGCGGAGACGCCGACCGAGGCCTCAGCGACGTTCGGCCGGTTCGCTCAGGCGCTGCGGGGGGTGGTCCGCCGGCGGGACCTGCTCGCGTGCGAGACCGAGAGCCGGGCGTGGATCATCGCGCGCGACACCGGCCGGGTCGGCGCCCAGGCGCTGGCGAGCCGGGCGGCCAGCGCGGTGACAGAGGCCCGGCCGTGGCGCGGCGCGCCGCTGACCGTCAGCGCCGGGCTGGCGGTGCTGGGGGAGGACGGACGGGATTCCGCGAGCTTGATCGAGGTGGCGGAGGAGGCGAAGTTCGCGGCGGCGGCGGCGGGGGTGGCGGTGATCCACGAGCTGCCGCCGAAGGGAGAGGGGGAGACCGGCGGAGCCGGGCCGCGGCTCGTCAGCTAGTGCGGCACTAACGGCGGGGGAGTGAGACTGCGCCGATCGTCGCGGTGCCGGGAATCGCCATTAGCTTGGCCGTCGCCTCCGTGAGGTCCCAGTCGGCGTTGTGGGCGTAGGGCCCCCGGTCGATCACGGGCACGACGATCGTCCGGCCGCCGTAGTCGATCGCCACCGGCGTGCCGCATCTCAGGGTCCGGTTGGCGACTCCCAGCGTCCGCTTGCGCAGGATCACGCCACAGGCCGTCCGCTGGCCGAAGAACCCCGGGCCGTAGTAGGTCGCGAGCGACGGGCGGTAGACCGTGATGGTCAGCGCCGGCGATGACGAGGCGGCGCGGGCGGTCTGACCCCGTTGGACGATGGCGCGGATCGAGAACTGGCCGATGTGGTTCGTTGGCCACACGGCCGAGAAGCTGCCGTCCGACGCGGCGGTCCCGTGCGTGGTCGGCGCCCATGTCCAGCCCGTCTCACGGCCACGGCGCTCGATCTCGATCGTGTCGCCGCCGGCTCCGGTGCCGACGTTGCCGTAGAAACGGGTCGGGCTGCGGAGCATCACGGAGGCCCGCGTCTCGACGGTGATGCCGTCGCCGGTCGCGGTGACGGTGATGTTTCCGGGCTTGACCTGGGCGCCCTGACCGTTGCCGGTTGGGCTCGACCCGCCGGTGGGCGAGGCTCCGCCGGACGCGGCCCGCACCAAGGCGGGAGCGGCCAGCGCGAACCCGCTGATGGCGAGCAGCACGGCGACAGGGGTGTATGCGCGTCGGGTCACGTCAGGCCGGTCCATCTTCTCTTTGCTTCGTGCCTACGGGGTGAGCTGACGGGCTCGCGCTTTGCGTGGCGCTACGGTCTCAAGCGGGACCGATTCGCCCCTGCGAACCTTGCGGCGCGCAAGTGGTTCCCCCGCCGATCGCCCGCGGACGGACGATCGCTCGGCTGGAAGGCGCGGAAGTATACGTAACGCGCGGACGCGCCGCGGCAACGCGCGGACGCGCCGCGGCGGACTACTAGGGGCGCGGGAGCCGCGCCACGGCGCCACGGATCGCCCGGGCGCCGACCGACAGGCCGATCTCGGCGAGCTCCGCGGCCGCCTGCACCGCGGTCCCGAGCACGTCGGAACCGTTCGAGGGGACGGGCCGGCGGTTGCGGGGCCCCGGTGGCGTGCCCGCCGGCTGAGCGGGCTGACGGAGCCGGGACGGCGCCGAGCCGGTGGTGACGCGTCGGGGCGCGGCGGTCGTTGCGTTGGCCAGCTTCGCCTTGGCCGTCTCGGTCTTGGCCGTCTCGGTCTTGGCCGGCTTGGCCTTGGCCGGCTTGGCGTCGGCTTGGGCGTCGGCGGGCGCGTCGATCGTGCGCGTATCGACCGCGGCCGCTCGTGTATCGGCCGCGCGGGTTGCGCGCGGCGGGCGCTTCTGACTGCGGCGGTGCGGCCGCGTACGCGGCAGCGAGCCGAGGACCTCCGAGGGGGGTTCGCCGGTCATCGAGGCCACATGATCGCGCATCGGGGTTCGGCGCGTGGGTTCGCCGGGCAACGGAATCGAGCGGATTGCGCAGTTTGCTGGCCGCAACTTGAAACGGGTAGACCAGTTCTACGTAGTAGTAATCAATAATGGAAGTGCCGCGAGTGCAGCATCGGACGCGTAAACCCCGCCCCGACAGGTCAAGGGACGCATAGGCGGTGCCTTGACTTCAAAAAATATAGTAGCTATGCTCGCATTCGTATGTTTGAGTAGCGGGCGTGCGCCCTCGGCGCTGCGCCCGCTCTCTGATCCCTTGTGCCGGTTGGCTTCCAGCGCCGGCGCATACGACGGAAACGGAAACAGATGTCAGTAGCGGACCTGCAGGAACTCGAAGAGATCAAGGGACTCGTTACGCGTGGACAGCAGCTCGGCGTGCTCACCTACGCCGAGATCGCGGGCGCCGTTTCGGAATTGGATCTCGACGAGGCGGACGTCGAGGAGCTGCACGGCTTCCTCGAGCGGGCCGAGATCGAGCTCGTCGAGGAGGTAGACCCGGCGCTCGCCGCCACTGAGGTGGAGCGCGCGCCGGACAAACGCGGACGGCGCAAGGCGAAGACGACGCTCGACCTCAAGCCGGACATGACGACCGATTCGCTTCAGCTGTTCCTGAAGGACATCGGCAAGGTGCGGCTGCTGACGGCTCAGGAAGAGGTCGATCTCGCCAAGCGCATCGAGCGCGGCGACCTTGACGCCAAGCAAAAGATGGTCGAATCGAACCTCCGTCTGGTCGTCTCAATCGCCAAGAACTACCGCAACCAGGGACTCCCGTTCCTCGACCTGATCCAGGAGGGGACGCTCGGGCTGGTGCGCGCGGCGGAGAAGTTCGACTACCGCAAGGGATTCAAGTTCTCCACGTACGCGACGTGGTGGATCCGCCAGGCGATCGCCCGCGCGCTGGCCGACAAGGCCCGGACGATTCGCATCCCGGTGCATGTCGTCGAAAAGCTCAACAAGATCGGCCGCGCCGAGCGCAAGCTCGTCACCGAGCTCGGTCGCGAGCCCACGGCCGAGGAGATCGCTGAGGTCACCGGGATCGAGCCCGAGGAAGTCGAGTCGATCAAGCGCTCAGCGCAGGCCCCGGTGTCGCTCGAGAAGCCGGTCGGCGACGAGGAGGAGTCCGAGTTCGGGCAGTTCATCGCCGACGAGCGGGCCGAGTCGCCGTACGAGCGGGCTGCCGAGATCCTCACCAAGGAGGCGCTCCGCGAGGCGCTCGAGAACCTCAGCTATCGCGAGCGGCGCGTGCTCGAACTGCGATACGGCCTCGGTGGCGAACACCCGAGGACGCTCGATGAAGTCGGCCGGACGTTCAACGTTACGCGTGAGCGGATTCGGCAAATCGAGAACCAGTCGCTCAAGAAGCTGCAGTCCCTCGCTGAGGCTCAGAAGCTTCGGGACGTCGCTTAGTCGCTTGTAACACGAAGGGCGACTCGCTTTTCGGGACGACGCAGTCCCGAAAAGCGAGCGCCCTCCGTGTTTTGCTTGGGTACTGGTCTAGCTGTCCAGGTGGCGCTCAAGGGTGGTCGCGAAAACGCCGATGCCTGCTGGGATGCTGGATCTGGATGAGGCGCTTCGCTATGTGGTGGAAAAGGAAGGCTCGGATCTGCACCTCAAGGTCCCGTCGCGGCCGCTGGTCAGAATCCACGGGCGCCTAGAGGCGATCGAACACTACGAGCCGCTGATGCCGGCCGAGGCCGAGCGGGTGCTGCGCCAGATGCTGGGCAGCCACCAAGAGAAGCTCAACGAGTTCGACACCGAGGGCGAGGTCGACTTTGCCTACTCGGTCGAATCGCTCGGGCGGTTCCGGATCAACGCGTTCCGCCAGCGAGGCTCGGTCTCGATCGTCGCCAGGTCGATCCCGCTGGCGGTCAAGTCGCTCGACGAGCTGAGACTCCCGACCGTGCTGCACGACATCGCGGACGAGGAGCGCGGTCTGATCCTGCTGACCGGCACGACCGGCTCGGGCAAGTCGACAACGCTGGCGGCCATGATCGACCAGATCAACACGACCAAGCCGCGCCACATCGTCACCATCGAGGATCCGATCGAGTATCTGCACCGCGACCGCGCCTCGATCATCAATCAGCGCGAGGTGGGGAGCGACACCGGCTCGTTCAACCGGGCCATGCGCCGGGTGTTGCGCCAGGACCCCGACGTGATCCTGATCGGGGAGATGCGCGACGAGGAGACCGTGCGCTCGGCCCTGTCCGCGGCGGAAACCGGTCACCTTGTGCTCTCAAGCGTCCACACGATCGACGCCCCCGAGACCGTGAACCGGATCATCGACTTCTTCCCGCCCCACGAGCAGCACCAGGCCCGGGCGATGATGGCCGGCACGCTGAAGGCGATCATCTCGCAGCGGCTCGTGCCCACCCCGACCGGCGACGGCCGGGTCGCGGTCTGCGAGATCCTGCGGATGACCGGACGCGTCCGCGACATGATCATGGACCCCGATGAGACGGGCCGCCTGCGCGAGGTGATTGCCGAGGGCGAGTACTACGGGATGCAGACCTTCGATCAGGCGCTGCTCCGCCACACCCAGGCGGGCCGCGTCTCGATGGAGGACGCGCTCCGGGTCGCCTCGAGCCCGCACGACTTCAAGCTGCTGGTCGCCGCCGACGGCCGGACGTCCACCTCGATGGACGACCTGATCGAGGACAGCCGGGGCTCAGCCGGCCCGGTCACGCTCCAGCGTCCGGTCCCGCCAGAGCAGCAGCAGCGGATCCCCGCCTAGAGTTCGCACGCCGACACCGTCTCGGCCGCGCGCTTCAGTTCGTGAAGCATTGCGCTAGAATCGAACTTCTGATGGGGTCAAACAAAAGTTGTCCGGTCTGCCGTACCGCGGAGGTCGTGTGCGGCAAGTGGACGCTCCTAGTAATTCGGGACCTGGCCGAAGGCCGGTCGCGGTTCTGCGAGCTGGAGCGTTCCCTGCGCGGGATCAGCCCCCGTACGCTGTCGCTGCGCCTGCGCGCGCTCGAGGAGGAAGGCATCGTGGAGCGTCAGACGTTCCCCGAGGTCCCGCCGCGAGTCGAGTACGCGCTGACGCTCAAGGGTCGCGCGCTGGTGCCGCTGATCGAGGACATGCGCACGTACGGTCGCGAGTGGCTCGGCGTCGATTGCGCCGCCGACGATCTCGATAGCGCAGCCGCCGACGAGCGCGAGCCGGCCGTCGCCGCAGCCTGACCCGCGTCGATGCGTGTGGCGCTCGCAGCGGACGAGCTTGCGGGCATCGCCCCAGAGCTGCCTGACGAGCTGCGGCGCCGCGGACACGAGCCGATCCTGCACGGCGCCTACGTCGAGGACGAGCGCTCCGATTGGGCGTGGGCCAGCGAGGCGGCTGCCCGCGACGTCGCCGAGGGCCGAGCGGAGCAGGCGGTGGTGGCGTGCTGGACCGGGACCGGTGCGTCGATCGCTGCCAACAAGGTCACGGGGATCCGCGCGGCGCTGTGCGGCGATGCCCAGACGGCGGACGGCGCCCGGCGGTGGAACAACGCCAACGTGCTGGCTCTGAGCCTCCGCCTGACCTCGAGCGCCGAGCTCGGGGAGATCCTCGACGCGTGGTTTGCCGGCCGGCGCAGCGAGGACGGCGACGACGTCGAGAACGTCGCCCACCTGGGCACGATCGAGCGCACCTGAAGGCCACCCGCCGGCTGCAACCCGCATCTCGCCGTGAAGGATCGCTCGCGACGAGGGCGAAACGGCGGATGTGCGCAACGGCACCCTCCACGAGATCCTCGAGGCCTTCACCTCGGATGCCGCCTGCCAGCTGGCGATGGAGACGGCCCGCGGCGCGGAGGTCCCGTTCGAGGTGATCGAGGAACGCCGCGGCCGCGTTCCGCTGTACTGCTACCGGCCGCTGACGGGGGCCTTCATTCGCGAACGGCTCGGTGTGATCTCGGCGCTGCCGACGTACGCCCCGGCGGCCCGCGCGTTGACCGGGGTCGAGAGCACCCAGAACTACCTTCGCCAGCGGGGCGAGGCGCGGATCCCGGACGAGCCCCGCGAGCGGGCCGACGCGGCGCTGCGCTCGTTCCTGGCCAGCATGTTCGACGAGCGCAGCGCATTCGAGTTCGACCAGACGCGGTTCGAGGCGGCCTACGCGGAGCTCGAGTTGGCGCTCTACGAGGGCATGTGCGTGACCACCGTGATCGCGCCACTGCTGGGGCTGGCGCTGGATCCCGAATCCGACGAGGTTCCGCTCGGGGAGGGGCTGTCGCTCGTCCGCGGCGAGACGCTTTCGGACGCTCCGGCGGACGCGGTCTGGGCCGACGCCGAGGAGCCGAACGTGCTCGCGGTGCTGACCGTCAGCCAGGAGCGCTCGGCCCGTCCGGCGGTGTCGCTCGCGCGGGCCCGCTTTCGCCGGCTGCTGACCGCGCTGCGCCTGTTCGAACCCGGCGGCTACGCGCTTGGCCCGGTGGCGTGGACGCGGACCGACAACGGCCCGTGGCGGCCCGCGCCGCTCGGCTCGAGCGGCCGCGCCAGGCTCGTGACGTTGCTGCCCGCGGCCAACGAGGACGAGCTCCGCGGGTTCTGCAACCTGATCGCCCGGCGGATGCCAAACGGCGGGGAGGTGGCGTGGGCCCTGGGGCGGTTCGAGATGGGGTGCGAACGGCTGACGCCATTCGAGGCGTTGACGGACTATCTGCTGGCGCTGCGCGCGCTGCTCGAACCCGAGGGGCCGAGCAGCGGACGCCTGGCCGGGAGGCTGGCCGCGATCTGCGCTCGCCCGCCCGACCGGGCGGCGCTTGCGGAACGAGTGGCTCACGCGATCTCCTTGGAGCGCGCGGTGATCGCCGGGCTGGCGCCGGCGCAGACCGGCGTCGACGCGCTCGTCGAGGAGGTGGCCAGCCACCTCCGGGCACTGCTGCGAGACGTCCTCTGCGGCCACCTCGATCCCGAGCTTCGCCAACTTGCCGACGAGCTGCTGGCCGAGGCGGCGGACGACGCCGCGACCGGCGAGTTCAGCGCCGGCGGTCACGCCCACGCCCCGAGCCGCTAGGCTGATCTCTAGGCCGCTCCCTACTCGGTCCCGTCAGGGGTCGGGAGTGTTTTGCCGCCAGGCTCAACACGTAAGTCCTGGGGCTCGTTAGAAGTCAGGGGGAGCGCGACCGCAGCTTCGAGCGGGCTCATCGCCCGCTCGTTCTGTGTCCGGACCACGCTGGTCCCGCGGGACGGGCCTGGGGTTCTATCCTGAACCGGTGTCCTGGGCGCACGCCTCACCGGTGACAGCGCCGAATGTCGCCCCCGGCTGCTTCAACCTCCCGCGGGTCAACGACGACGGCTTCGAGGAGCTGTGCCATCTCGTCACCGAGGAAGATCCGGACACGGCGCTGTGCGGCAAGGACGTCACGGACTATCCGTGGAACCCGCCGTGGCCGCGCTGCGAGGCTTGTCTGGCGATTGCTCGCGGCGAGATGAACTGACGGCGCCGAGAGATCTCAGGCTTGCCAGGACGCCCAGCGGCTAGTTTATGGACGCATGAGCACCGAGCCGTTGGTGTGCGTCGTCGAGATCCCCAAGGGGAGCCGCAACAAATACGAGTACGACTCGAAGCTGGGCGCGATCAAGCTCGACCGGTTCGTGTCCGCCTCGGTCGTGTATCCGACCGACTACGGGTACGTCCCGCAGACGGTCGCGCCCGACGGCGACCCGCTCGATGCGCTGGTGTCCGTATCTGAGCCGACGTTCCCGGGGTGGGTCGTCCCGTCTCACTTCTTCGAGGTCTACAAGGACCTCGATCCCGACAGGCACTCCGAGGTCCGCGGGTGGGGGGACGTGGCCGAGGCGTGGGACCGCATCAGGTGGGCGCGCGAGCAGTTCGCCTCCGGGGCGGAGCGATCGATCTGACCGTCCCGACGGTGTTCCACGTCGAGCTCCGTCAGTTCCCGAACGTCGCGCGCTCGTTCAACATGACGCGGACCGAGCTCGATGCGCGGATCCTCGGCCCGTGGGTGGCCGAGCGCCCCGTCGAACTCGACGATCGAAGGTGGTCTCCGGCGAAGGCGCGGCTGACGATCTACGAGGGCCCCGAGCTGCGCTCCGAGGACATGGGCCTGGGGCGGAGCTGGGGCAACGTGACGCGCAGCTGCGCCGACGTGACCGAGCGCGTGCTCGAGGAGGCTGCGGCGGTTGTCGTGCCGGACTCGCCGGCGTCAGTCGAGGCGTTCAAGTCCGAGCTCGCCGGCTACGCCGGGGATCGGGCGCTCGCGCTCCACGAGATCCCTGCGCTGGCCGGCCGGCGCCATCCCGGCGCGCGCGCCAGCGAGCAGCTGGCGCTGGCCGAACGGTCGGTGTGGGAGCTGCTCCATCAGCGCCGGGTGCGAATGCTCCGAGGCGACGCAGAGGTGGGGCAGGACGAGTGGCAGCAGGTCCTGCTCGACTGGCGGACGTGGACCGGCGCGGCCGCGCCGGCGATGACGCTCGCGGCGATCGCCGAGCCCTGATCAGGCGACGAGGTCCGCGATCAGCCGCTCGCGCTCGGCGTCGGAGGCGAACAGATAGCGGTGCATCCGCAGCAGTCCCTCGATGTCATGGACGTCGTCGTCGAGGTGCGGTACCAGCAGCATCGGCCGACCGTCGAGCTCGGTCTCGAGCCGGGCGATGTTGCCCGCGTCGCGGTGGGCGAGCACGTGGTAATCGTGGAAGTTCTCGGCCACACGGCCGGCCAGCTCGGGCCCGAGCGCCTTCTGGAGCGCGGCGTCGAGCTCGTCGGGTTCGGCGTCGCCCAGCATGTCGTGATGGACGCGGTTGACGACGGCGCCGGCGAACGGGAGGCCGCTCTCCTCGAGCGTGCGGCGAAACCAGATCGTCTCCTCGATCGCCTCGGCCTGGGCCGAGGTCACGAGCAGGAACGCGGTCGTATCCGCGGTCAGCATCTCCTGCACCCGGCGGGCCCGCGTGCTGAAGTCATCGGTCATATCGCCGAGCAACTGGAAGAACGTCGAGAGGTCGGCGAGCAGGTCGATGCCGGTGATCCGCCGCATAGCTCCCAACAGCGGCGACGCGCCCCGGCCGAGTACCCGCATCCCGACTCCGGTCGGGCGCATGAACGCCTTCAGTGCCCGACCCTCCAGAAACGAAGTCAGGCGCCCGGGAGCGTCGAGGAAGTCGAGCGCGTTGCGCGACGGGGGGGTGTCGAGCACGAGCAGGTCGAAGTCGGCCTCCTGGTCGAGCTCGTAGAGCTTCGCGATCGCGGTGAATTCCTGCGATCCCGAGACGGCGGTCGAGAGCTCGCCGTACACGCGGTTTGCCTTGATCTCGGCGGCGCGCTCGGCGTCGGGAGCGATCCGCTCGATCAACTCGTCGAAGGTCCGCTTGGGATCGAGCATCATCGCCCAGAGCTCGCCCTCGACGTCGATCGCCTTCAGTCGCTCGGGTTCCACTCGCCGCGGCTCGTTCTCGAGCTCCTGCAGGCCGAGCGCATTAGCCAGCCGCTTGGCCGGGTCGATCGTCACGACGGCGACCTTGGCTCCGCGCGCGGCCATCCCGAGCGCGATCGCAGCCGAGGTGGTCGTCTTGCCCACGCCGCCGGATCCGCCGCAGACGCAGACTCGCTTGCCGTTCAGCAGTTCGGCGACGCTCACCGCCGCGAGTCTATGACCGCTGACGGCCCGGTATCAGCTCGTGCTCGTGCCGGTCAGGTCGAGCAGTTGATCGCCAGCCGTCTCGTCGCGAATCTCGGCCACGCTGACGCCGGGGTCGGGCAGCACCCGTAGCGCATCAGCCGGAAGGGCGACGCTGACCGGCGTTCCCTGGCTGTATGGCAGCTCGCCCCCGTCGTTGCGCACCAGCGTCTGCAGCGCCGCGCCGGTCGCGAGGCGGACGTAGACGTGCGTCGTCGAGCCAAGGAAGACGAGGCGCTCGACCATCCCGGGCACGCGGTTGGCTCCGCCCGTCTCATAGGGGTTCACGTGGATCCGCTCGGGTCGGATCGCGAGCTTGACGGCGCCTGTCGCGTCGAGCTGGCCAGCCTCGGCGTCGAGAATGAAGTCGCCCAGCCGCAGGCGGCAAGGACTTGTGCCGTCGCCGGCCCGCTCGACCTGGGCGTCCATAAGGTTCGAGACACCCAGGAAGTCGGCCACGTAGGCATCGGCGGGCTCGTTGTAGACCTCCTCCGGCGTGCCGAGTTGCACGATCCGTCCATGGTTCATGACAGCCATGCGATCGGACATCGTGAGCGCCTCTTCCTGATCGTGGGTGACGTACAGGAAGGTGATTCCGACTTGCTTCTGCAGCACCCCCAGCTCGACCTGGAGCGTGCGGCGGAGCTTGGCGTCCAGCGCTCCCAGGGGCTCGTCGAGGAGCAGGACCGAGGGGCGCAGCACAAGCGCACGGGCGAGCGCAACGCGCTGCTGCTGGCCGCCCGAGAGCTGGTTGGGGCGACGGTTCTCGTACCCGGACAGCTGGACCAGTTCGAGTGCCTCCGCCACCCGGGTTTTCATCTCCGGCTTGGGCACCGACTTGTACTTCATGCCGAAGGCGACGTTCTCGGCGACGGTCAGGAACGGAAACAGCGCGTAGCTCTGGAAGACCGTATTGACGTTGCGACGGTTGGGCCCCCAGTTTCCGACGTCAACCCCGTCGAGCAGGATGGTTCCGTCGGTCGGCGGCTCAAAGCCCGCGACCATCCGCAGCGTGGTGGTCTTTCCACAGCCGCTCGGCCCCAGCAGGGAGAAGAATTCGCCGGGCTGGATCTCGACCGAGATGTCGTCGACGGCGACGACGTCGCCAAACCGCTTGGTCAGTGACTCCAGCTTGACGTTTCCGCCACTCATTTCCGTCCTCTCACTGTCAGATACCGGCGATGCCGGTGAGTGCCTCGGTGGTGCCCTTCGTCCGTTCGCCCCGGGTCATCCACCGGTAGGCGACGAACCCGATCAGCGCGGCGAGGAGCGAGACGAACAGCATGATCGTGGCCAGGGCGTTGAGCGACGGCCCGCTCAGCCCGCCATGGACGTTGGAGTAGATCAGCACCGACATCGGCTGAGTGTTCGCTGTCGAGGAGAGCTGCTCCACGATCACGAAATCATCGACGGTGCTGGCGAAGACGAGCACCGCGCTGGCGAAGATGGCCGGCATCAGCAGCGGAATCAGCACCCGGTAGATAGCCCCCATTCGCGATGCGCCGAGATCGGCGGCCGCCTCTTCGTAGGTCCGCCCGATACTCGCCAGCCGCGCCCGCACGATGATCGCGGGCCAGCTTATGTTCCATACGACCAGCCCCGCCACCTCGGCCGGAGTTCCCAGCCGGATGAACGTCAGGGCCTGCGTGACAAGCAAAAACAGCGCCACCGCGAGCAGCAGCTCCGGGATCACGAACGAGAAGATCATCACGAAGTTCAGCCCGTTCGAGGTCCGGCTATGCCAGCGATCGATGCCGATCGCAAAACCGACCCCGATCGGGACGCAGATCGCCGTGGTCAGTCCCCCCAGAACCAGCGTCTGGATCACGGCGTGATGCAGGCTGGGATTGTGCAGCACGGAGGTGACCTGGCTGCCGACGTACCACTTGGTGGAGAACCCCTGCCACGTGGCCTGTGACGCGCCCTTGTTGAACGAGAACAGCACCGCGATCGCGATCGGAACGATCGACCAGATGATGTACAGCCAGGTGAAGCCCTCCATCGCCCAGGGCCGCCGCCACGGGTTTCCCCGGGGGCGGGACCGCCAGGCGACGGGCTCGAGGTGTGAAGCGCCGGATACCGGCGTTTCTACGGTGCTGGCCATCAGGCCATCTCCCGCGAGGTTCGGGCGGTGCTGACCACGTAGTAGATCATCGGGATCAGCAGGACGACGAGCAGCATCAGCGCCAGCACGGCCCCCTGTCCGGTCTGGCCGGGCGACTCGAGCTGGCCCTCGATCGCGTTGCCGATCATCGTCGTCGAGGGCGCCCCGGACATCAGCTGGTTGGTGAAGTAGTCGCCCAGCATCGGCAACACCGTGATGAACGTCCCGGCGATGATCGCCGGCTTGCTCAGCGGAACGGTCACGCTCCAGAACGTGCGCCACTTGCTGAGCCCCAGATCCCTGGCCGCCTCGATCAGGCTCTGATCGATCCGGTCGAGGAAGGCGTACAGGACCAGGATCAGGTACGGGATGTACCCGTACACCAGGCCCATGATCACGGTCACGGACTTGCCGCCAAGCCAGTCGGTGTTGCCGGGCAGGCCTACGAACGACAACGCACGATTGAAGAAGCCGCCCTGCTGGAGCAGATCGATCCACGCCAGCATGCGCATCATGTAGCTGACCCAGAACGGCGCGATCAGCAGGACGAGGAACAGTGTCTTGCGCCTGCCCGCATACCGCGAGACGAAATAGGCCACCGGATACGCGATCGCCAGCGAGATCACTGTCGCGATCGCCGTGTACAGCACGGTGCGGAGCGCCGGCGGGCCGAGAAACGAACCGGGCCCGACGATGTCGTGCCAGACCGCGGTCAGGTTGGCGCTCGACCACTGCAGCGGATTCCAGATCGGGACCGCCGTCTGGAAGAACGAGTTGACGCTCCCCCCGGCGACCGACAGCATCACGTAGAACGGCGCCACGAACAGCACCAGCAGCCAGATGGCTCCCGGCGCTGCGAGCCCGATCCACAGCCAACGGTTACGGCGGTCGTAGGTGTCCTGCCGCCGGCCCATCGTCCTACCCTACAGCCCGTTGGAGAACGTGTTCCACGTGTCCTCCCAGACGGTGTTGGCGGCCGGAGGCAGCTCGAGCTGGAATACGCCCTGGCGGAAGTACTCCGGGAGCACGACCGTCGATGTCAACTGCGGAGGTAACAGCTTCTCGGCTATCAGCCGGCTCGGAGTCACCTGGTTCAACGGCTGCATGTACCCGACGTAGCTGTAGTTCTCGAGCGCGTTGGTCACGTCGAGCAGATAATTGATGAACTTGTGGGCCAGCACCGGGTTCTGGCCGCTGGTCAGATTGACCATTATGTCGTTGGCGACCGGGCCCTTCTTGTTGGGTGGGAACCAGTATCCGAGGGTGTTGATCGAGGTGCCCTGGGGCAGATACTGGTAGGAGGAGGCCATGTCACCCGACCAGGCATGGTGGATCCAGGTCTTCCCGGTGGGGACGTCGGTGTAATCGTTGTTGTCGATCCGCACGTTGGTCAGATGCGCAAGCTGCTGGAGCGCCTTGCCGGCGGCCTGGATCTGGGGCGTGCTGGTCGTGTTGACGTCCAGATTCCCGGCCCGCAGCAGCGCCAGACTGATCGTTTCTCGGTAGTCGTCCAGAACCGCGACCTTGCCCTTGTAAGGCGCTCCCTGCCACGGCATGTTCCAGGACGGGGCGAGGTTCACCTTGTCCTTGCGCCAGGCCATCCCCGTGGTGTAGATCGAGTACGGCGTCGTGTACTGCCAGCCCTGGTCATAGAACGGATTGTGATAGTCGGGCCAGGTGTTGGCCATATTGGGGATGTAGCTTTGGTTGAGCGGCCTGATCATCTTGGCGGCGACCAGCTGACCGAGCACATCGACGGTCGGGAAGAAGACGTCGAACTTCAGCTGCCCGCTGCCGAGCTTGGCCATCGCCTCTTCCATCTCGTTGAACGTCGTCAGCGCGTAGTTGCAGTTATTCGCCTTGCAGAAGTCCTTGACGACCTTCTCGTTGATGTATGCGACCCAGTTGTAGATCTGTAGCGTGGCGCCCTGCTCAGGTGCAAGCCCCGAGGCGATCGCCTTGTTGTCGGAGTAGATCGGCCACTTGACCGGGTTGTCTTGACGGGGCAGCGTGATGCCGCCGCTGCTCGAGGCACCGCCGGAGCTCGAGCCCGATCCGCCGCAGCCCGCCAGTACGCCGCCGAGCGCGAGCCCGGCGCCTGCTGCGAGCAGTTGGCGACGGGAGATCGCTGTGTCGACCGGTTCGGGTGTGCGCCGGATCCCTCCTTCAGACCATCCCTCACGTGGATGCATGCAACCTCACCTCTTCAAGAATGCGTCGGGGTCGATCGGGCGATCGGCCGGATCCTGTGCGGCACGCCACCCTCTTTGTGCCGCTCGATCGAGCTGTCGTCGCGATCGATGCTCATCGCGTTGCTCGTGTCGGCTTCTCAGATTTCTCGTCGCCCCTGGGCTGCCGCAGGTCGCAGCCGAGTTCGCTCGATGCCAGCGTAAGGCAGCGGTCGACCATCCGAGCCGGTGTCACGTCGGGCTGGCCCAGCGTGACCTGGACGCCTAGGCCGTCGAGAAGACCGCTCAGTACGAGCGCAAAATCGTCCGGATCGACATCGGCGCGGAACTCGCCCGCCTCCTGACCATCGCGGACGATGTCGGCGATCAGCGCACGCTGGCGACGGTCCAGCCGGAAGTAGGACCGCCTCACTGTCGGGTCGCGCCGAGCACGGACCCAGATCTCCATCCACAGGGTGTAGTCGTTCAGTCCGCCGGGACCGAGGCTCGTCTCCTCGATCAGGTGTACGAGCTTGTCGCTCGCTCGCTCATACTGATCTTGGCCGTCGGACTGCCGTTCGTAGAACTGACGGTCGGCGTACTCCACGGCCTCCTCGAGCAGCCGGTCCTTGGACTCGAAGTAGTAGAGGATCGTTGGCGAGCTCGTGCCGGCACGTTCGGCGATATCCCCGATGCGGGTGTCGAACAGCCCTCGCTCGTAAAGGACCTCGGCGGCGGCGGCGATGATCTGCGGCTTGCGCAGGTGATCGACTTTGGGGCGGGGACTCATCTCTCCTCGAACTGCTCCCAGGCTTGCCCTTGCCTGTATCCTGAATGGCGGTTCAGAAAACTACCACGAAGCGTCGCGCTGTCAAGCGAGGAGCGTCAGGAGGGAGTTGTCCATGGCCGACGTCGCAGTGCTCGGGGCCGGGTTGGCGGGGCTCTCGGCGGCGCGTGACCTCGATCGCGCCGGTGCTGACGTGGTCGTGCTCGAGGCGCGCGAGCGGCCCGGTGGTCGCGTCGAGGCGGTCGCGCTGCCCGATGGCCGTATCGTGCAGGCTGGGGGTGAGGTCTTCGGCCGTGAGCACACCTCCTACCGCGAGCTCGTCACCGAGCTGGGACTTGCGATCGAGGACAGCTATGTCGCCGAACCCGGCGAGATGAGCTGGGGCCTGAACGAGGGCGTCTACATCGGTGACGACGCCCCATGGATGACCGAGCGCGAGCGGGCCGAGGCCGAGCGATTGAACCGAGATTTCGCCGCGCTGGCGGCGACCGTCGACCCCGACGATCCGTGGAGCCATCCGCAGGCCCGTCGGCTCGATCAGTTGAGCCTCGGCGCGTGGCTGCGAGAGCAGGGCGCTCCTGGAGCCGTCTCGCGCCGCCACGAGCTCGCCTCGCTGTCGCTGTCGTGTGACGGTCCCGAGCGAACCTCGGTCCTGGGAGAGCTGCGCAAGCACGCCACGCTCGCCGGCGAGGGCTTCTACGACCTTGAACAGTGGGAGGGGCTGCGGGTCGCCGAGGGGTCGGCCGCGGTTGCGTTGCAGATGGCGTCGGAACTCGGGACGCGCCTCCGGCTCGGAGCGGTGGTCACGGAGATCGACGTCGCCCACGGCGGCGTCACGGTAACGCTCGCCGACGGCGAACGCCTCGAGGCGGAGGCCGTGATCTGCGCGATCCCGGCTGGGCCGCTGCGCGCGGTGGCGATCACCGGCCTCAGCGATGTGCGCCTCGCCTCGCTGCGCTCGCAGCGCCACGCGCTTGCGGCCAAGGTCGTGGTCGCCTACCGGGAATCCTTCTGGCAGCGCCAGGGGCAGAACGGTCTCGCCGAGACCGAGTGGCTGTTCGGCTCGACCTGGCCCCAGGGCGGGGGCGTGCTGTCGCTGTTGGTGCCGCCGGAGCGGTTCGCACCGTTCGTCGCGGCCCCGCCTGGGGCGCGTCGCCAGACCGTGCTCGACGGACTCGCGGCGCTGTACGGGGAGCGCGCTCGCGAGCCGGCAGCGATGCTCGAGCGCGCGTGGGGTGCCGACCCTTACACGCTTGGCTACATCGCCTCCTGGGCGCCCGGGGACTTGATGCGCGTCGGTCCGCTGCTCGGCACGCACGAGCCGCCGTTCTACGTGGCGGGTTCAGATCACTGGGTCGCCGGGTACATGGAGGGCGCGGTCAAGACTGGGCGAGCCGCGGCCGCCGCGGCGCTCGGGGCGCGCTCGCCGGCGTAGGCGGCCGGGCGGTGGCGATACACAGCGCCGCCCGCTCCAATCCCTCGAGGCAGAGCCCCTCGTGGTCCCCTGGTTGGCGATCGGCTCGATAAACGGAGCTGGGGAAGGGGTGGGTGAGGGCGCCGGGGCACTTTGGGCGCTCATGCGGGTCTTCGTGGCGAGTTTGTGCCGGGGTGTGTCGAGAGTGTCACGGGGATGGTGCATGGCGCGTCGACACCGGCGCCAGGTCCGAGCCGTGGCGTATTGAGCCCACACACTCCTCGTGCACAGCACGCCACGCCTCGGGATTCGGAGCGAGATTGGCGCACTGTGCATCATCGAGAGGCCGCGATGGCGGCGATCCCACCCCTCGCTGCCAAATACCGAGCCGACCACCGTTCAACGCCGCGGGCGCGCAGCGCCTGCAAGCTCTGAGTCGACAGCCATCGAGCAAACGACCCTCGACCGCCAACGGACCGAGCGCGAAAGCCACCCCCCCAGGGCGCGGCCCCAAGGCGCGCCCATCCTAAGAGCTATTACCCGCCGGCGCGTCCCGTCGTGCGTTGCGCGTCCCGGGTGGCGTCGTGCCCGGACCCGGGCGCCGGGAGCCGTTCGCCGAGGCCCAGATCGCGGGCGAGAGCGGACTCCACCGTCCGCCGCGCGCGCTCGAGCGTGATCGAGCTGTCGCCGATCAGGTTGCGGATCCCGAGTCCGTCGAGCATCGCCACGGTGCGGTCGGCGACCTCGTCGGGGTCGCAGCGCGCGAATTCACCGTCCGCGACGCCCGACGCGATTTCGTCGGCGAACCAACGATGGAGGCGCGCGTAGAGCTCCTCCGCGACCGGTTGCAGTTCGGGATGGCGTACCGCCCGGAGCCACAGCTCGACCCACAGCACCCAATCTTCGCGCAGCGACTCGGTGCTCGGCAGGCACTGACCGATCATCGACCGCAGGCGCTCGGCGTGTGAGGCGCCGACGGGCTCGCCATCGCTGATCCGCGCGTCGCCGGCGCGGGTGTAGGAGTAGTCGAGCGCCTCCGCGAGCAGGTCCTCGCGACTGGCGAAGTGGTAGTGCACGAGCGCGGGCGAGACGCCCGCGTCCATCGCGATCCGCGCGATCCGGACCCCGTCTATTCCCTCGCTGGCGATCCGCCGCACCGCGGCGGCGAGGATCCGTTCTCGCGCCCCTTCCCTGGTGCGCCGCGGGCTCACGCGGAGCCGTCGCCGCCTGACGCCTGGGGGAGATCGGCCCGGATGCGGTCAGCGAACCAGGCCACGCCCCGCTCGCGACGGGACAGTGGTCCGCACCGGTACCCGCGGGTCTGGAGACCCTGCTGGACGTTGTCGACGAGGTCGATGTCCTCGTCGAGGACCAGCGTGTTCAGTCGCCCGTTGACCCACTGGACGAGCCGGGTGCGCGGACCGCTGCCCGGCGGCCGGTAGCAGCCGTAGTAGTCGACCGTGCTGCCCACGCCGTCAGGGAGCAGCTGCCACGTGGTGACCTGGTCGGGGTAAAGGTCGATCGTCGTGTTGGGGTAGATGAACGCGTAGCGCCAGATCGCGCTGTCGGCTTCCCCGAGGCCCGGCATTGGTGTGACCAGCCGGGCGTAGAGGCGCTCGAGTTGGTTGCTGCTCGGCCTGGAGCGCATCGGAGCGTCGAACCAGACGTAGTTGTCGTATACCTCGACGTCGTAGTTCTTGTAGTCGAGCATCCGCATCAGGCCGGGGTGCGCGATGGGGATGTGGTAGCCCTCGAGATAGTTGTCGACGACGGCCTTCCAGTTGGCGGGCTGCTTCCCGTCGCCGGCGCCGAATGTCTCGAGTGTCTCGAGCCTATATGGCGCCAGCCGTTGCGGCAGGTCACCGACAAGGTCGGCGAGTGGCGTCGCGTCGGGATCGAGGTTGACGAACACCAGCCCGCACATCACCTCGACCCGAGCCGGCATCAATCCGAACTTGGACTTGTCGATCTTCTCCTCGAACGACAGGCCCTCCGGGACGCCGATCAACGATCCGTCGAGCCGGTAGGTCCAGCCGTGGTACCGGCAGCGGATCGCCGCCTTGCACTGGCCCGAGCCGCTCAGCAGCCGGGAACCCCGGTGGCGGCACACGTTCTTGAACGCCCGCAGCTCGTTGTCCTGGTCGCGGACCACCAGCACCGGCTGCGACCCGGCGCGCGTTGTCACGTAGCTTCCCGCGTTGGGCAGCGCGGAGACGTGGCCGGCGAGCTGCCAAGTGCGCTCGAAGATCGACTGCTGCTCGACGTCGAGCAGGCCGGGCTCGGTGTAGAAGCGGGGCTCGAGCGCGGTGCCGACGGCGATTGCGGGCGCCGGGGCGCCGTTCAGCGGGACGGCAGTTTCCATATCAGACCTCATCCTGACTTTGTGATCAGTTACACTTTACTGCCATGGTCAAGCGCGCGTCCTGGCTGTCGGTGACGCCAGAACCCGAGCGCGAGCTCCCCGACGCGGTCGCGACCCTCGCCGCCGGGCGCCGCGCGGACGGTCAGGCAGTCGCGCGCGAGCGCGAGCTGATCGAGCGCCTCGTGCTGCGCGGCAGCCAGCGGCGATGGCTCGACTACCTGCACCACGTGGTGGCGCTGATCGACGCGAGCGCCGGCCTCGACGATCCCGACGTGGCCCGCGCGCGTACACGCGCGGCTGCCGTGATCGCCAATCACCACAATCTTCTCCTCGCGCTACCGGGAAGCGGCGCGGCCCGCACGGCTGGCGATCGCGCCGCCCTGGCACGCCTGGAGCAAGGCGAGGAACTCAACAACAACCACAGCGACCACAGAGGAACCGGATGACCACGACGACCACCGCCCCCAACGAGCTGACCACCGAGCAGCAAGACCTCCGCGACCGCGCCCGCAGGTTCGTCGAGGACGTCCTGATGCCGCTCGAGAACGAGGCCGAGGAGCGCGGCGGCGCGCTGCCCGAGAACACCATCGACGAGATCAGGCAGGCCGCGATCGCGGCGCGGCTGCACGGCGGCCGGGTCCCGGTCGAGCACGGCGGCCAGGGGTGGTCGATGTTCGAGTGGTTCCTCGTCAACGAGCAGTTCGGGCGCGTCACCAACGGCCTGCACTGGCACGTCCCGAACGTCTACAACGTGCTGCTCGAGGGCACCCCGGACCAGATCGAGAGCTATATCGCTCCGGCGTTGCGCGGCGAGGGCGGCGACGCATACGCCGTCACCGAGGCCGAGGCCGGCTCAGATCCCGCTGGGATCGCGTCGATCGCGGTCGCGACCGGCGGCGGCTGGAGGCTCAACGGCGAGAAGTGGTTCGTCACCTCCGGTGACGTTGCCCGCGTGCTGATCGTGATGGCCAACGTCCTCGACGGTGCCGAGCGGCTGCCGACGCTGTTCCTGGTGGCGCCGGACGCGCCGGGCGTCGAGTTCGTCGAGAACCCGAAGTTCACCCACAACTACCCGCACGGCCATCCGACGATTCGTTTCACCGACGTCGAGCTCGACGCCGACGCAGTGGTCGGCGGGGTCGGCAACGGCGAGGAGCTCCAGCGCGGCTGGTTCACCGAGGAACGGCTCGGGATCGCCACGCACGGCCTCGGCGCGATGTGGCGGCTGCTCGAGGAGACGACGAGCTGGGCGCTGACCCGCCAGCAGGGCGGACGGCGGATCATGGATTACCAGGGAATCTCGTTCCCGCTCGCGGACTCGGCGACCGACGCCGCGCTCGGCCGCCTGTTGGCCGTGCAGATCTGCACGATGGTCGACTCCGGCGCGGACCCGAAGCTGATTCACGCCAAGGCGTCGATGGCGAAGCTGTTCGTCTCCGAGGCGGCCGGACGCTGCGCCGACCGCGCCGTACAGGCGTTTGGCGGCCGCGGTTACATGCGCAGCTACGTCGCCGAGCGGTTCCTGCGCGAGCTGCGCGTCGATCGGATCTGGGAAGGGACGAGCGAGATCCAGCGGCTGATCATCGCCCGCGCGCTGGAGCGGCGCGGCGTCGAGGCAACGATCCATTGACCGCCGTCGGGACCGGGGCGACCGTGGACCTGAGGCGCCTCATGCATCCGAGTTCGATCGCGGTCGTCGGCGCGACTGACCGGCCCGGGAGCTACGCCGCGCAGGTGCTGCTCAACATCGACACGATCGGCTTCGAGGGGGACGTGTGGGGTGTCAATCCGAGCCGTGACGAGGTCCTCGGCCGCCCGTGCCTGCCGAGCATCGCCGAGCTGCCAGTCGCGGTCGACTCGCTTGTGGTCGCAATCCCGGCGGCTGGGGTCCCCGAGGTGATCGAGCAGGGCGGGGCTCGTGGATGCGGCGGCGCGGTCGTGATCGGCGCGGGCTTCGGCGAGATCGCCGAGGGCGTCGAGCGAAACGACGCGCTCGTCGCGGCGGCGACGCGGCACGGCCTGCCGGTGTGCGGGCCCAACTGCAACGGGATCGTGTCGCCGGCGACACGCACCGCGCTCTGGGGCGACGCCCTGGCGCCGGCGCAGGCAGGGCCGGTCGCGCTCGTCTCCCAGAGCGGGAACGTCGCGGTCAACGCGCTCGCGACGCGCCGCGGGCTTCGGTTCCACACCGTGATCGCGAGCGGCAATCAGGCCGTCCTCGACGCCGCCGACTATCTCGAGTTTCTCGCCACCGAGGAGGGGATCGGTGCGGTCGCTCTGTATCTCGAGGACGACGGCGGACCGAGGTTCTGCGAGGGGCTGGTCGCGTGCGCCGAGGCCGACGTCCCCGTCGTCGTGTTGAAGGTCGGACAGTCGCGCGCCGGGGCCAGGGCCGCGGCCGCGCACAGTGCTGCGCTGGCGGGCGACCAGCGGGTGTTCCGAAGCCTGGTCAAGGAGGCGGGCGCGGTTTGGGCCGACGACGTCCACGACCTGCTGGAGCTCGCCAAGACGATCGCCGTGTCCCGGCCGCGAACCGCTTTGGTGCAGGGAGACGGCGTGGCGGTGATGACCTGCTCGGGCGGCGATTCGGCCCAGGCCGCCGACGAGGCCGAGCGGATCGGACTCGAGCTGCCGCCGCTGGTGTCAGCCACCGAGCAGCGGCTGCGTGATCTGCTCCCGGCCGCCGCGACGGTGGCCAACCCGCTCGACTACACGGCGATGATCTGGGGCGATCGCGAGGCGCTCGCGGAGCTGGTCAGAGCGCTCGGCGAGGATCCGGCGATCGGCGGCGTGCTCGTCTTCTACGACCAGCCGTATGGCCTGACCGGCGCCTCCGAGGAGTCCTGGCGCGCGGTCCGGGAGGGCATCATCGCCGGCGCCGCGCGCAGCCCGGTCCCGACGCTCGTCTCATCGACCCTGCCCGAGCTGCTCGACGACGAGTCCGCGTGGGAGTTCGCTTGCGCCGGCGTTGCCGCCGCGGCCGGGCTGCGCACCGGGATTCGTTGCGCCGCCGAGCGCTCCGCGACGACGGCCGATCCCGATCGCTTGAGAGCGATTGCCGCGCTCGCCCGGACCGCGTGCGAGCGCGGCGACGGCCGGTGGCTCGCCGAGCACGAGGCCAAGGCGTTGTTGCGAGAGCATGGAATCGCGGTGCCCAGCGGGCGAGTGGTGTCCGGCGAGGACGACGCAGTGGCGGCGCTCGACGAGCTGGGCGGGGACGTGGCACTGAAACTGAGCTCGGCCGGCGTGCAGCACAAGTCCGAGCTCGGTGGCGTCGCGGTCGGGCTGCACTCGGCCGACGAGGTGCGGGCCGCCTACCGCCGACTGGCCGAACTGGCGGCGGCGCACGATGGCTGTGTGCTCGCCGAGCGGATGGCCCCACCCGGCACCGAGCTGATGATCGCCGTCCGCACCGATGCGATCGTGCCCGCGCTGGTGCTCGCGCTCGGCGGGATCTGGACCGAGCTGCTTGACGACGTCGCGATCGTGCCGTTGCCGGCCGACGTGGTACGGATCGAGTCCGCGCTGCGTTCGCTGCGGGGCGCGCCGCTGCTGTTCGGTGGGCGCGGCGGCGAACCCGTCGATCTTGGGGCCGCCGCGAGGCTGGCCGCGGACCTGGCGGCGCTGCTGGTCGAGCATGGTTTGGCGGAGGTCGAGTGCAACCCGGTGCTCGTGGGTCCGCCTGGCCAGGGCGCGGTCGCGGTTGACGCGGTTGTGCGGGTGAGTAGCTGATGCACGACGTGGTGATCGTGGGTGGGGGGTTCGCTGGCGTCACGGCGGCGCGCGAGTGCGCGCTGCGCGGACGCAAGACCGTGCTGCTCGAGGGGCGCGAGCGGCTCGGCGGACGGACCTGGAGCACCGACTGGGCCGGCACCCGGATCGAGCTCGGCGGCGCCTGGGTCCACTGGCATCAGCCGCACACCTTCTCCGAGTTGACCCGGGCCGGACTGGCCGTGCGGTTCGGACGCGACGCCGAGCACGCAAGCTGGTACGTCGGTCAGGAGCGGCGCTCGGGCACGATCGCCGAGCGCGACCAGATCGCCCGCCGCGGCTGGGACTCGTTCGTCGAAGGGGTCACCGAGGCGCTTCCGCTTCCGCACGCCCCGCTCCATGCGCTGCCGGAGCTCGCGCGCTTTGACCGGCTGACGATCGCGCAGCGGCTCGACCAGCTCGAGCTCAACGACGAGGAACGCGCGGTGATCAGCGCCGAGCTCGAATCGCTCGCACACGCACCGCTTGACCAGGCCGGCGCAGTATCGGTCCTGCGGTGGCACGCGCTGTCGGGCTACAGCCTCGCGCTGACCCAGGAGACCGGCGGCCGGGCGACGATCATCGGCGGCACCGGCGCGCTACTGGACGCGATCGCGAGTGCGGCGCCATTTGACGTCCGGCTCGGGTCGCCCGTCGCGGGGATCGCTGCACGTAACGGGCACGTGGAGGTCAGCACCCGCGACGGCCGCGGATATGCGGCGCGCGCGGCGGTCGTGGCGGTGCCGCTGAACGCGCTCGGGGCGATCGAGTTCACGCCGGAGCTCGCCGAGGACAAGCGCCGCGCGATCGCACTCGGTCAGGCTTCGCGCGGGATCAAGGTGATGATCCGCGCCCGCGGCGAGGCGTCGATGCAGAACGCGATCAGGCCCGGTCACCCGTTCGGCTATCTCGACACCGAGGAGCTGTTCGACGACGGCACGCAGCTGCTGATCGGCTTCGGACCCGACGCGGAGAACTGCGACGTCTCGGAGCTGGCGGCTGTGCAGCGCCACGTGGACACGATCCTCCCGGGCTACGAGGCGCTCGAGGCGACCGCGCACGACTGGCTCGCCGACGAGTTCTCGCGCGGCACGTGGGCGATCCATCGGCCCGGCTGGTACGAGCACTACCACGCCGCGATGCGCCGGCCCGAGGGCCCGGTGCTGCTCGCCGGCTCGGACCTTGCCGACGGCTGGGCCGGGTTCATCGATGGCGCGATTGAGTCGGGCTTGCGCGCCGGGATCGGCGCGTCTTTGCTGAGTTCTTGAACAGACCCGCTTCGAGCGCGTCTGCCAGCAGTGTCAGCTCGGGCTGGCCGATCTGTTCCGCGAACAGGTAGGGAAGTTCGACCAGCTCTAGGCCGAGACCGTCGCTTAGCCGGTCGCGCTGCTCGCGCTGCGCGAGGCCGCGCGCGTGCTCGGAGAGCGCGGCGTTGACTGCCCCTCGGCCCAGCTTCGATCGCGTGCGCTTCAGCGCCTCGGCGAGCACCGTGACCTCGTCCTCGTCGAAGCGCGCCGGGTAGACGGCGTTGACGATCACGGCGCTGAGGATGAGCCCGTCATCGGTGATCGCGTCCTGAAGGGCCATCGTCTCGTTGACCGGCATCTCCTCGGCGGTGGCCACCGCGACCACCGCGGTGAACTCCGCGTCCGCGATCGTCGCGGCGATCGTGCGGCCCTGGTGCGCGATCGGCCCGACGCGGGCGATCTCGGCGAACGTCTTCGGCGTGCGCAGGATGCCGACGCCGTGGCCGGTGGCTGGGGCGTCGACGATCACGAGGTCGTAGGGGGCGGCGCCGCGGGTGCGCCGCCGCAGCTGTGCGAGCTCCCAGACCTTTCCCATGCTGAGCAGCTCGCGCATCCCCGGCGTGGCCATCGCGAACGCGTGGAACAGGCGGCTCGAGCCGAGCGCCTGCCCGACCTTTCCCGTCTTGACCTGCAGGTACTCCTCCATCGCGTGCTGGGGATCGATCGACATCGTGAACAGGCGCGGGGCGATCTGGAGCTCCTGGAACTGGTTGCCGCGATGGTCGAAGCTCCGTTGCACCCGCTCCTGATTGCCGAGCTCGGCCACGATCGTGCGCAGACCGCGGCGGGCCGCGAGCAGCCCGAGCGCGGTGGCGACGGTGGACTTGCCGACGCCGCCTTTGCCGGTGACGAAGATCAGGCGGTGGTCGAAGAGGCGCGGCACGGGGGGTGACGATAGTTGGGAGGCGACTGGCTGGCGCCGCGGTGGCGCGGGCGGGCTTGCGCCACGGGGGCGGGGGCGGGCTTGCGCCACGGTGGCGGGGACGGGCTTGCGCCGCGGTGGCGGGGGCGGGCTTGCGCCGCGGTGGCGGGGGCGGGCTTGCGCCGCGGTGTCCTGGGGGAGGTTGTCCGATAAGTGGCGCTATACGCCACTTTTTGATCACCCTCAGGTGTTGTGATCCGAAAGCGCCGGTGATTCGGGTGCTGCTGGCCCCAGTGCGCGGAGGATTCTGCTCCGCGCCTGCGAATACAGGCGCGTATGAGTTCCCCGAAGCATCGGAGACGCCCGTGCCCCTCAAGGTGATTGCGTTCGCCAACCAGAAGGGTGGCGTCGCCAAGACCACGACCACGCTCAACCTCGCCGTGGCCTTCGCCGAGGAGGGACATCGCGTGCTGTGCTGCGACATGGATCCGCAGGGAAACCTGACGATGTCGCAGGGGATCGATCCCGACACGCTCGAGAAGTCGATGTACGACGTGCTCGTCCACCACGTCTCGATCCGCGAGGTGATCCGCAAGCGCGAGGTCGACGTCGCCTGCGCATCGATCGACCTCGCCGGGGCGGAGATCGCCATGTCGACGATGATCGGACGGGAGCGCTCGCTGCAGAAGGCGCTCAAGGAGGTGGATGAGGACTACGACTTCGTCTTCATCGACACGCCGCCCAGCCTGGGGCTGCTGACGATCAACGCTCTGACAGCCGCGGACAAAGTAATCGTCCCCGTCCAATGCGAGTATCTGTCCATGCGCGGATTGATCCAGCTCCAGAACACGCTGGCGATGATCCGCGAGAACCTGAACCCGGACGTGGACATCGAGGGGATCCTGCCGACGCTGGTCGACTCGCGGACGCTCCACGCCAAGGAGGCAATCGAGTTGTTAGAGGAGAACTTCGGGGACCGCGTCTTTGCGTCAAGAATCCGCAAGACCGTGCGTTTTGCGGAAGCGCCTGTGAAAGGCATGTCAGTCCTGAAGTACGATCCGGACGGTATCGCCGCGCACTCCTACAGGCAGCTCGCGAAGGAGGTCCTCTCAAATGCCAACCGGTAAGCGCGCAAGCATGCGCGAGGGCCCGCTCGCTGCACTTTTCCGCAAGACGGCGGAGGACACGAAGTCGCCTGAGGAGGACACCGGACAGGCGCAGGCCCCGCCACCGGCCGCGGAGCCAGCGGCAGCGCACCCACCGGCAGCGCGGCCACCGGCAGCGCAGCCACCGGCAGCGCGGCAGCCTGCGCCGGCGCAGCCCGAGGCGCGGATGCCGGCGCCGGACGAGTATCGAGCGGTCGAGGAGCCGCCGGAGCCGGTCGTCGAGGAACGGCACGTACCGAGCGCGCAGGAGCGACTGCGCCACGCGTTCTCCGCGGACATCCCCCAGAGTCTCATGGACCCGCCGGGGAGGCGTGTTCCCCCGCCGTCGCAGCGCCACCGGGAGGACGTCTACGCACGTCAGGAGCGCACCGGCGACGCGTTCACCCCGCCGGCGCCGCTCGGCGGACCAGTCCTGCGCGTGGTCGGCGTCGGCGGCGCCGGCGTGAACGCCATCAACCGGATGGTCGAGGCGGAGATCGAGGGCGTCGAGTTCCTGGCGATCAACACCGACCTGCAGTCGCTGCAGCAGTGCGCCGCCCACGAGACGCTCCACATCGGCGACTCGATCACCCGCGGGCTCGGCTCGGGCTCCAATCCCGACCTCGGCCGGCAGGCGGCCCACGAGGAGTACGACCGGATCAAGGCGCTGCTGCGTGGCTCGGACATGGTCTTCATCGCCGCCGGCGCCGGTGGCGGGACCGGGACGGGCGCCGCGCCGGTCGTCGCCCAGATCGCGCGGGAAGTGGGTGCCCTGACCGTGGGCATCGTGACGCGGCCGTTCCAGTTCGAAGGCACCCGTCGGCGCGAGCAGGCGGAAGCCGGGATCGCGGCGCTCGCAGACGAGGTCGACACGCTGATCGTCGTGCCGAACAACCGGCTGCTGTCGGTTCTCGACCGCAACATCTCGATGGTCGACGCCTTCCGCGTCGCCGACGACGTGCTACGCCAGGGCGTCCAGGGCGTCTCCGACCTGGTGACGCTGCCGGGGCTGATCAACCTCGACTTCGCCGACGTCCGGACGATCATGGCCGACGCGGGCAACGCGCTGCTCGGGATCGGGATGGGAACCGGGGAGCGGCGTGCGATCGATGCCGCCGAGCAAGCGGTGGCCTCACCGCTGCTCGAGACCAGCATGGAGGGCGCCCGCTCGATCCTGCTGTCGATCACCGGCGGCAAGGACCTCTCGCTGTGGGAGGTCAACGAGTCCGCGAAGGCGGTGGCCGAGGCTGCGCACCCCGACGCCAACATCATCTTCGGCGCGATGGTCGACGAGAAGCTCGACGACCAGGTGTGGGTGACGGTCGTGGCGACCGGCTTCGGCAACGGTCGGCCGGCGCGGCGCGAGATCGACAGACCCGGGATGCGGGAGCGGGGGATGGCCGAGTCGACGCCGGCGCTGCGGGAGCCGACAGGCGAGCCGCGCGTCAGCCGCGTACGGCGACCGGTGGTCGAACTCGACGTACCAGAGTTCATCCCCCGGCGCTGACGGTCTATAACCTGCGCCTGGCGGCGTCCTCGGTCGCTCGCGTGCAGAGCACGCCACGCGGACCACGGGCTTCGCACGCGGTGCCCCGTCCTAGCCATGCTTGGTTCTAGCCCGTCACGGCCCGGCGCTTCGAAGCCGCAGCTCGGCGTCGTCGCTGCCGGCCATCCGACCACGGCTCGGACCGGTGCCGACGTGCTGCGGCACGGAGGCAACGCGGTCGACGCCGCGATCGCGGCGATGGTCGCGTCGTTCGCGTGCGAGCCGTTGCTCAACGCACTCGGGGCGGGCGGCTACATGCTGGTCGTCGGACCCGGACGCGAACCGGCGCTGCTCGACTTCTTCGTCGAAGCTCCGGGTCGGGGCGCTGATCCGTCGAAGCGGGCCGAGCTGGTTCCGATCAGCGTCTCGTTCGGCGACGCCGTGCAGATCTTCAACATCGGGGCGGCATCGGTCGGGACCTACGGCCTCCCGCTCGGTCTGACCGAAGCCTCGCGCCGGTTCGGCCGGGTTCCGCTGGCCGAGCTCGTCAAGCCGGCCATCGCGCTCGCCCGCGACGGGGTCGAGCTCAACCCGCAGCAGGCCTACGTGGTCGAGATCCTGGCCGGGATCGTCACCTCGACTCCCGAGTCCTCGGCGCTGTTCGCACCCGGCGGGAAGCTCGTGGCCGCCGGCGACGCGCTCCGCCAGCCGGAGCTCGCGGACGCGCTCGAGCGGCTTGGGACCGAGGGGGCGGCGCCGTTCTACACCGGCGATATCGCCGCGGCGATCGTACGCTGGGTCACGGATCGGGGCGGGATGCTGACCGCCGAGGACCTGGCTGCCTACGAGGTCGTCGACCGCTCACCGGTGTGCGTCTCCTATCGCGGCCGCGAAGTCGTCACCAACCCCCCGCCTTCAGCCGGCGGGATCCTGATCGCCCGCGCGCTCGGGTTCCTCGACGCGCAGCCCGGCCCGCCGGATGTCGCCGAGATCGTGGACGTCATGGAGGAGACGCAGGCCGCTCGCACCCCGGAGTTCCTCGACGGCCTCGACAACCCGGCGTTCGTGGAGGCGTTCCTCCGCGGCCCGCTCGGCTCGACCACCCACATCTCGGTGATCGACGCGGACGGCTGGGCCTGCTCGGTCACCTGCTCGGACGGATCGTGCTCTGGCATGATCGTTCCCGGCACGGGCGTTCACCTGAACAACATGCTCGGTGAGCAGGACCTGAATCCCCTCGGTTTTCACCGCTTCCCGCCCGGCCGGCGCCTGCCGAGCATGATGTCTCCGACGATCGTGTTGCGCGACGGCGTTCCCGAGCTCGTGCTCGGCAGCGCCGGCTCGAACCGGATCCGCTCGGCGATCCTGCAGACGATCATCCGCGTCGTCGACGACGGCCTCCGCGCGGCCGACGCCGTGAAGGCGCCGCGGGTCCACTTCGAGGACGGGATCGTCTACACCGAGCCCGGGGTCGACACGGCGAGGCTGGAGGCGGCCGGGAGGGCGATTTCCCGCTTCCGGGACCTCAACCTGTTCTTCGGCGGCGTCCAGGCGGCGCAGCGCGATCCGAGCGGCGGGTTCTGGGGCGGCGGCGATCCCCGGCGTGGCGGGAACGCAATCGTGGTGCAATCAACCGTGTGAGGAGATCGCTCCACCTCGTCCCGCTGTTAGCCCTCGTGCTCGTGCTCGCCGGTTGCGGCCTGGAGATCCAGGAACCCGACCTGTTCCTGCTCACCCGGACCGGCGAGGGCAAGACGCTGACGCTGCTGGTCAACGACTCCGGCACGATCAGCTGCAACGGCGGCAAGACGAAGATGCTGGCCGACCCGCTGCTGATCCAGGCGCGGGATCTGGCGCAGAACCTGGACGGCGACGCGAAGGCCAAGCTCAAGATCGCACGGACCCCGGACAGCGTCTACTTCTACACGATCAGGCTTGCCGACGGCACGATCGAGTTCCCCGACACCGCGGGTTCTCGCCAGCAATACCTCGCCCAGGCCGAGCTGTTCGCGGTCCAGACCGCCCAGCAGGCGTGCGGCCTGCCGGGCTAGGCGGGTAGCGAAGCCTGGCCGGCCGGCTAGACCTTCGTGAGAAAGGCCTCATCCCCGGGCGGGCGTCTTAGCACCGACTTACCGGCCTGGGTACCCTCTCGCTCCGTGCTTGCAGTTGCATCCAGCCTGATCACCACCTGGCAGGCGATTGTCCTCGGGGCGCTCCAGGGCGTCTCCGAGCTGTTCCCGGTCTCCAGCCTCGGCCACACCGTGCTGTTCCCGAACCTCTTCGGGTGGAGCAACATCGTCGCCTGGCAATCGCAGACCGAGTCGCCCTGGTTGGCGTTCATCGTGATGCTCCATGTCGGCAGCGCGATCGGCCTACTGATCTACTTCTGGAAGGACTGGGTGCTGATCATCAAGGCTTTCTTCACGTCGCTGCGCAAGCGACGGGCCGACACGCCGATGGAGCGGCTGGCGTGGCTGATCATCTGCGCGACGATCCCGACGGGAATAATCGGCATCCTGCTCGAGCACACCGCCCGCGTGGCCACGGCCAAACCGGAGGTGGCGGCGATCTTCCTGATGATCAACGGGCTGATCCTGCTCGGCGCCGAGTGGCTTCGCCGCCAGCAGGAGGTGAGGGCCCTGGCCGCCCGAGAGGGGATGAAGGCCGACGGCGGCCGCAAGCTCGAGACGCTCGAGTACAAGGAGGCCGGGATGGTCGGCATAGCGCAGTCGGCCGGCCTGATCGCGGGGATCAGCCGCGACGGCATGTGCATGGCGGCAGGACTCGCGCGCGGGCTCGACAACTACGACGCCGGCCGCTTCGGCTTCCTGCTGGCGACGCCGATCATCCTCGCCGCCGGCGTCTTCAAGGTCGGCGACCTGCTCGGCCCCAACGGCAACGGGATCCGTGGCGAAGCCGTGATCGCGGCGATCTCTGCGGCGATCTTCGCGATCCTGTGCGTCCATTTCCTGCTGCGCTACTTCAAGCGAGGCAACCTGATCCCGTTCGGGATCTACTGCCTGGTGTTCGGTGGCGCGATGGTCATCTACAACGCCTGAGCGCCGCCGCCTTCAGCCGAACCGCACCTTGCCGTTGGAGCGGGCCCGCGCCTCGGCGCGGTCGACGAAGTCCAGCCGCTTAATCGCCGCCCGGAACAGGCGGGCCACGAGTCGCAGCCGGGCGTTCTCGGAGCGCAGATCGAGCAACCCCTGCTTGGCGTCGAGCCCGAAGGCGACGGTCGCGGCCATCGCGTACGCACTCATCTCCGCGAGCTCGTCCTTGTCCGGATCGCGGTCGGTGGCGCGGCGGACGAGCTCCGCGTAGGCCTCGTGGGCGTCGGTGAGGAGCTGCGGCTCGATCTCCTCGGAGCGGTCCGCGACGAACTCGACGACGCCGGCGGGGTATGCCAGATGGCTCTGGCGCTCGACGACCCGGAACGGCCGCGTGCCGCGCGCGAGCAGGTTCATCCGTCCATCCTCGAGGCGCTCGAGCACGCGATCGATCTCGCACGCGCAGCCGATCTCTCGCAGCCCGTCCTCCGACAGCCACACGATCCCGAACTCCTTCTCGTCGCGCAGGCACTCGTTCATCATCGTCTTGTAGCGCTGCTCGAAGATGTGCAGCGGGATCAGCTCCCCGGGCACTGCGACGAGCCCCAGGGGGAAGAGTGGAAAGTCGCGCGTGAGCCGGTCCGGCATCACGGCGGAGTCTACGAGCGGGCCGGCATGGTCGGCCGCTAGCGTCGCCGCGCCGTGGCGCTCTCAGAGCGCGGGGAGCGCGCTAAGCGGCAGACACGCGCGCCCCCCGGGAGGGACATCCGTGTCCCTCCGGGTCAATGTTTCTAAGGTGATCCTCGCCCGCGGAAGCTCAGCCCGCTGGCCGTGCGATACCGGCTAGGAGTCGGTTGGGCACCCTAGCGCGCGCCGCACATGGCGTCGATGCGGAATTTTCCACATAGTTGATCGACGCCGTCTGCGGATCTCCCAATATCTGGCCGCTACGCATGGGCGCATGAGCGCTGGCCCGAGCCGCGGTGGGCTGTGGAGCTTGACCCGTGGCAACTCGCTCCGGATTGGTCGGGGAGCGCGAGCCCGGCGAGTCGAGCGGGCCTGCCACGCGGGTTCCGGGCCGCCACGACGGGCCTGGTTTTGCGCGGCTTCAGAGCGCGCAAGCCGCTTCAGGCAATGCCCAAAGCCGCTAGGCGGCTACCGCCCGGTCCGGAACGGGTTGCTTCTCGTCCTGTTCCGCCACTACCGCCACGCGGTCGACATGCCTGTAGCGGTGGATCGTCCTCCGTCGCTCAGGGTTGTGGACGATCGCGTCGGCTGCCCTCTGCGGGGGCGCTGTCAATCGGAGCAGGAAACGCATCAGGAGGTGCAGCGAAGTCATCTCTCCCTCCAATCAGTTTCGCCACGTCAGCCTCTCGCCTCAAACAACGGCGGACCGGATCCAAATCGTCCGCGGAGTGCCAGCGATTCCGCTTCCGCATCGGGCTGAGGGTGTCGCGCAAAGCCCGCCGGGGCGCTATTGGTTGTCGAGAGTTGAGAACCGCTCGCGTCGCGCGGGTGGAGGGATCGCGTCCTGAAGGACGGTCGCGACTCCGGCCAGTCCGATCAGAGGGGTGGCTGCGAAACCGGCCGTATGTTCGTATGTTCCGGTTTTACGCCCAGCCTCCGATTCGGACCTCGCACGGAGCACGCCGCCGACTGATGCGTTGCGGATGGAGGGCGCTGTTGCTATTAGCCGAGGGTGTCGCACGAACCCCGGACCTTGTCCGAAGGTGACAAACCTGGGCGCGACGCGCCAAGCGGCGTCCGCGGACCCGGTGCTCGACGCCGCCGACTGAGATGCCGTGATCTACGTCCAGTGCCGGACCGACGCCCTTGTTGCGCAGGTAGTGGGCGACTCGGGTACGCCCGGGAGGCGCGTCCCGCCCATCCGGGCCGCTGCCGGCCCGTGGCGGGAACCAGCCGAGCGCGAAGACGAGGGGCTGCATCTACGCCCGTGCCGAGTCCCGCACCGCGTCGTTCTGGGCCTTCGAGGCGTCGATCTGCCCTCGCACCAGCCGAAGCTCCTTCTCCGTGGTGTCCCTCAGCGCGTCGATCTGATCCTGCGCGCTCTTCTTCATCGTCGTGACTGATCACGCGCGGCCTTCATCTGGACCCCGCCGAACGCCGCCAACACGATGGTCGCGAGAGCGGCACCGATCCCGCCTGCGGCGACCTACTTAGTTTTTCCCCGCCGCGCGCTGACGAGCAGGTTGTAGAAGATCGCCGGCGGGAGCAGCGGCTCGAACACCCGCTCGTCGAGCCGCTGGAGCAGCAGGTACCCTCGGAACGCGTACTGGCGCCAGAGCATCGGTACGTCGTCGGGCTTGGCCGTCGCCTCGAGCGCCCGGTTGAACCACCCGAACCAGTTGGCGACGAGCTCCTCGCCGCGGACGCGAACATCGACGAACCCGGCGCGGCGCGCGTGGCGGGCGAGGTCACCGGGCGAGAATGCGTGGATGTCCACGCACCGCTCGAGGTCGTGGTCGACTCCGTCCGAGCTCCCGGGAGCCGCCGGGGGCGGAGCGGCATCGGCCCGCAGCAACGCGCGCCAGCCCGGCGCTAGCCGCTGCGCTCCGGACTTCGGGATCGCCGCGAGGCGGTCGCCGAACCGCGAGGGCTCGCCCGCGAACACGATCCGTCCGCCGGGGGCCAGCACGCGGTGGAACTCGTCGAACGCCCGCTCGAGATCCGGGAGGTGGTGAAGCACCGCGTGGCCCAGCACCAGGTCAAAGCTCGAGTCCGCGAACGGGAGCGACTCCGCATCGGCGCGGGCAGTGCGCACTCGCAGCCCCAGCCGTTCCGCGTTGGCGCCCAGCGTGCCGAGCATTCCCGGTGAGATGTCGGTGCAGGTGGCCTCGCTGACGAGGCCGGCCTGGAGCAGGTTCAGGCTGAAGTAGCCGGTGCCGGCACCGATCTCGAGCGAGCGGCCGTAACCCCCGTCGAGCTCTGACCCGAGCAGCTTGCGCAGCTTGCCGATCACCTGCGCCTGTCCGACCTCGCCGAAGTCGATCCCCCACTTGGAGTCGTAGCTGGCCGCGGCGACGTCGTGGTAGCGCGTGTTGACGTCGCGGATCTCGTCGGCGTTGAGCGTCGCAGTCGCGGTCGGTGCCTCCATGGCGGCCGTCACATTACCCTGTCGACCTTGCCAGTGAACGTCTATGTTCAGCAGAACCAGCCGCCTGGGGTGCCGCCCCTGGAGCTGACCGGAGAGCGGACGCTCCCCGACGTTCCCGCCGAGAACTACTGGTTTCGCCGGCACCTGGCGGTCTACGACTGGATCGCCGGGCGGATCGCCGGCAAGCGCGTGATCGACATGGCGTGCGGCGAGGGGTATGGCTCGGAGTGGCTGGCCCGGCGGGCGTTGCAGGTCGTCGCGGTCGACGCCAATCCCGAGGCCCACGAGCACGCCCGGCTCCGTTATGTGCGGGCAAACCTGCGCTTCGAGCGAGGGCTCGTCGAGACCTACGGCGAGCCCGGCGCCTTCGACGCTGTCGTATTCCTGCAGACGATCGAGCACGTCCACGATCCGGTTGCCGTGCTGGAGCACATGCGCGGGCTGCTGGCTCCGGGCGGAACCGCCTACATCTCGACCCCGAACGTCCTTACCCTCGCCCCGCCGGGCGCCGAGCGGTCGGGCAATCCCTGGCACCTGACGGAGTACCGGGCGGATGAGTTTCGCGCGCTGTGCGCGTCGGTCTTCGGCTCGGTCGAGCTGCTCGGGCTGTTCCACGCCCGCAAGCTGCGAATCCACGAGCACGCGCTGCGGCTGGGCTGGGACGCTGTCCACGCCCGGCTGGGGATCACCAAGCGCTTCTACGACTGGTTTACGCCGGCGATCGCGATCTCCGACTTCTCGCTCAGTCCCGATAGGCTCGACCGGGCGCTGGATTTCCTGGCCGTGTGCAGGGCGTAACAGCGGGCGCCAGATTCAAAAGATCACGCAACGGTGCGATTGACCGGGGGCCCCGGTATGTCCACGATCAAGCCCCGGGCTCGAGGGGAGAGCCCAAGGCGGCCGTGGCGTCCAGCGCTTTGTTCCCTCTTTAGCGCAAGGAATGGGCGCTGCGGCCACCTGGGCGCACACTGGGGAACCGATCATCGTCGGGGACCCTAATAGCCTCCAGTCGATGAAGCCACGTGGCGAACTCGCGATCGTGCTCCATACGCACATGCCCTACGTGGAGGGGTTCGGGACCTGGCCGTTCGGCGAGGAGTGGCTGTGGGAGGCGGTGGCGACCTCGTACCTGCCGCTGCTCGACGTGCTCGAGCGGGCGCCGATCACGCTGTCGTTGACGCCTGTCCTGTGCGACCAGCTGGAGGCGCCCGGCGCGCTCGCACGGTGCTCGACGTTCCTGACCGAGATCAGACCCGAGTCACACCGCCGGGACATCGAGGGATTCCGCCGTGACGGCGAGGTCAAGTTGGTCAGCGAGCTCGAGCGCTCGGCGGCGGAGTACGCGGCAGCCGCGGAGCGGCTCCGAGGGCTGCCGGGCGGGCTGCTGGCCGCGCTCGGGGAGCACGCGACCTGGACGTCCGCCGCCACCCATGCGGTTCTCCCGCTGCTGGCCAGCGACACGGCGATCTCGCTCCAAGTTCAGACGGGGATCGCATCGCACAGGCGGCGGTTCGGCGAGTGGGCCGGGGGCTTCTGGCTGCCCGAGTGCGCATACGCCCCGTGGCTCGAGCCGCTGCTCGAGGAGGCGGGGGTCCGGAGCACCTGCGTCGAGCTGACGGACCGCTTCGGGCTCGGCGATGAGCGCCACCTGCGAGCACTGGCGACCGCCGCCGGACCCGTGCTGTGGCCGATCGACCGGGCAACGATGGCGCTTGTGTGGAGCGAGCACGGCTACCCGGCAAGCCCGGCGTACCGCAACTACCATGCGCTGACCACCCACCATCACCACGCCTGGCGCAACGACGGGGCGCCCTACGACCACGCCGCGGCGCTGGCGCTCGTTGCCGAGCACGCGCGTGACTTCGTCGCCCGCGCCGGCGAGCGCGTGGCCGGAGGGGGAGTGTGCGTGTGTGCGCTCGACACCGAGCTGCTCGGGCACTGGTGGTACGAGGGCGCCGCCTGGCTCGGGGCCGTGGTCGACGAGGCGGCGGGGCAGGGGCTCGCGCTGACGCGGCTCGACGATGCGCTCGAGCGGCACGGAGCGGTTCCCGCACCGCCCGATCTCGGCGTGAGCAGCTGGGGGGAGGGGGGCGATCTGCGAACGTGGAGCAGCCCAGCGGTCGCCGACCTCGCCTGGCTTGCGCGGTCGGCCGAGCTGAAGCTGCTCGCGCTCGGTGGCAGGCCCGGCGAGCGGGCGCTGCGGGAGCTGCTCGCGCTACAGGCGAGCGACTGGTCGTTCATGGTGGCGCGCGAGCTCGCCGGCGACTACCCGCGGGAGCGGGCCCGCGACCACGCGAGCGCGCTCGAGGCGGCGCTGGCCGGAGCGCAGCTCGATCCCAAGCTACGGAACCTGGCGCCCGAGCTCGCCGGCTGGGGCGGATAACCCGTCGTCAGTCCCAGCGGAACGTCTGCGGCGCACTGCGCATGCGGATGACGCGGGCCGGGATGCCACCGACCACGGCGTTGTCCGGAACATCGCAAGTCACGACGGAGCTCGTCCCGATGACGGAGTTGTCGCCGACGGCGACTCCGCGCAGCAGGCACGCTCCGTAGCCGATCCAGACGTTGTGGCCGACGTCGACGTTGCGCTTGTAGATCCCCTGCTCGCGGATCGGCCGCTCGACCTCGACCATGCCGTGATCGAAGTCGATCATCATCACGCGGTCGGCGACGATGCACTCGCGGCCGATCGACACGTGCTGGAAGGCGGAGATCGTGCACTCCTGCCCGAGCACGGACTTGGCGCCGATCGACACCTCGCCCTCGTGCGCCCGGACCTTGGTGCCGTGGCCGATCCACGACCACCGTCCGAGCGTGACCGTGGCGTCCGGGCCGATCTCGAACTTCACGTTCGGGCACACGAAGCACAGGCCATCGGTCTTCAGGCGACCGCGCCACCGCACCTTCAGCCACAGCCAGCGGACCGCGAGCACAAGGTAACCCACGGTCAGCATGTGGTTGCGCCGGGCGAACTTCAGGAACGTCAGCGGGCCGCCTCCCAGCGGCGGCGGACCCGAGCGGACGAAGCGAGGAACACGCGCGGGCGCCAGTTTCTTTTCGATCTGCTGCGTCGTCGCCGACTGCACGCGGGGATCGTAATGGTCCGGGGATGCGCTAGCCGCGTTTTCCGCGGTTACCGCGGAAAACGCGGCTAGCCGTCGTCGATCAGGCCCTGCAGGGTCCCCGAGCAGCCTTCGCGACCTGCGCGAGACGCCGGGCAGAGCGAGCAGACGATGCGTGGGCGTTGCTCCCGCGCGCCGACGTTCCAGCTGCTCGGCGGCGATCGGCCGCCAGTGCTCGTCGACGAGGACGTGCGGCTCGAGGCCGGCGACCGGCGGCTCATCCAGCTCGAGGTGCTCGGTCCAGAGTCGTACCCGGGTGTGCCGGGCGAGCTCCGGGTCGTCCGTCGCCACGTTGCACTCGGTGTCGTTCAGCAGGGAGTGGGCGTTGATGTGGATGCTGCGTTGCTGCGTTGCGCCTGTTGCATCGCGTCGGCCATCGCCGGCAGCGCCTCGGCGCCGTCGATCAGCACGTCGAGCTCGCAGCCTTCGCGTGGGACCGGGTCGCCCGCCGCCCACAAGCCCCCGTCCGGCTCGAGCGCCCGCTGCCATCCCAGGCGCCGGAGCCGCAGACGGTGCTTGGCCTTGACCGCCGCCTCGACGCCATCGCCCACGAGCGAATCGAGCCGACCGCCGACCGACCCGGTCACCCCTGGCATGATTGCTCGCCGTCGTGGCCGACACCGATAACACCCTCGCCCAGCGCCTGCTCGAAGGCGATAAGCGGGCCCTGGCCCGCGCGATCACGCTCGTCGAGAACGACGATCCCGAGGGCTGGGAGCTCGTCCGGGAGGTCTACCCGCGCACCGGGAACGCCGCGGTGATCGGCTTCACCGGGCCGCCGGGCGTCGGCAAGTCGACCCTGCTGGGAGCCTTGACCAAGCTCGAGCGTGAACGCGGACGCACAGTCGCCGTGCTCTCGATCGACCCGTCCTCGCCGTTCACCAAGGGGGCGCTGCTTGGAGACCGGATCCGGCTCAGCGATCACTTCCTGGACCCTGGCGTGTTCATACGATCGATGGCCAACCGCGGGGCACTCGGAGGACTGAGCGAGGCGACGCTCCAGGCGGCGCTCCTGATGGACGCATCGGGGCGTGACGTGATCCTGCTCGAGACCGTCGGTGTCGGCCAGGCGGAGGTCGACATCATCGACCACGCCGACACCGTGGTGCTGGTGCTGATGCCAGGCTCGGGCGACTCGATCCAGGCGCTCAAGGCCGGTGTGATGGAGATCCCCGACGTGATCGTCGTCAACAAGGCCGACCACCCGCTGACCGACACCATGATCCGCGAGATCAAGGGCGTGCTCGCGCTCGGGCCGCGGGAGGGCTGGCAGGTCCCGATCGTGCGCGCCGAGGCCGTCCGGGGCGAGGGCACGGAGGAGCTGGCCGACAAGCTCGCCGAGCACCGGGCGTACATCGAGTCCGAGGGGACGCTGTCGCAACGCCGGCGACGGAACCTGATGAACGAGGTTCTCGCGATCGCGACGTTCCGGATGCGGCGCGAGCTCGAGGCATCCATCCGCGAGGATCCCGACGTCCAGGAGCTGCTGGACCGCGTCGTCTCGCGCGAGCTCGATCCGGCCAGCGCAGCAACCCGGATCCTCGAGGAACGGGTCAGCCAGTGACCGCATGGCAGCAGCACTGACCGCACCGTTTGCCGTCGCCGCCGTGGTCCTGTGCGCCGCCGGGCTGGCGAAGCTGCGTGCACCGAACGGTGCCGTGCGAGCGCTCATGGTCACGGGTCTACCCGCGCGGGCCGGTTTTGTGCGGGCGCTCGCGGTCGGCGAGCTGGTAATCGGCGGCCTCGCGCTCGTCCGTCCCTCGCCGCTGCTCGCCGGTGGGGTCGCGGCGCTGTACGCCGGGTTCTGTGCGGTTTCGCTGGCCCTGGCGCGCCGGCACGCTGCGTGCGGTTGCTTCGGGGAGGGCGACGCGCCCGCCTCGGTCGTCCAGTCGGCCCTGAGCGCGGCGCTGTGCCTGGTGGCGATCGGCGCCGCGATCCCGCCGGCGCACGGAATCGGGTGGATTCTGGGCGCCGGGGCCCCACAGGCGAGCGCGCTGGTCATCGGGATCGCCGGCGCTGCGTACGCGACGATCGCCGCCTACACCGAGCTGCCGCAGGCGCTCGCGGCGTGGAGCGGGCGGTGAGGCTCAGCGAGCGGATAGCGACCGCGGTGGGCTCGGCGCTCGAGCGCCGGATCTCGCGTCGTGGCGCGGTCACCCGGGCCGCGGTCGCCGGATCGGCGTTGGCGGTCGCCCCGCTGCGCTATCTGTTGCGCCCCGGCACAGCGTGGGCGGTGATCAGGCCGGGCGACTGCGGGTCTGGCCTGTGCACGGACGGTTACACCGCGTTCTGCTGCGAGCTGGAGCATGGGCACAACCGCTGTCCGGCAGGCACCTACGTCGCCGGGTGGTGGAAGTGCACCGACTACCGCGGCGGGGGCCTGTGCCACAAGGAAGGGGTCCGCTACTACCTGGACTGCAACCGGACTCCCGGCGCCGTCTTCCCCGGCGGGTGCCAATGCGCCAAGGGCGACTGCGGGAACCGCCGCGTCGACTGCAACCACTTCCGCTACGGCCAGTGCAACGCCCAGGTGAGCGGGATCACCGAGGTCGTGTGCCGGCTGGTGATCTGCCAGCAACCGGCGGGTGCGCAGCTGGGCTGTAACGACACGCTGATGATCGACAACAGGACCTGCACGCACGAGGCCCACTGTTTGAAGGGCCTCACCGTTCAGCTTCCGGGAGGTGGCGGGGCATGACCGCACTGGTGTCCGTCGAGACGGTGCTGTTGGTGCTGCTGATCGTGCTCGTGATCGGGTTGCTGCGCAGCCATGCCGAGCTGCTGCGCCGACTCGGCCCCGCCGACGGGGCCCGGGGCGGTCCGGCGACGTCGGCCGGGCCGCCGGCGCCCCAGCGGGAGCCGGGGGCGGGCGCACCCCCGCTGACCGGGACCACGCCGGCCGGCGACGCGGTGAGCCTGTCGTTCGGGGATGGATCGTCGACGCTGCTCGCATTCCTGACGACCGGCTGCACGACGTGCGCCGGGTTCTGGGAGACGCTCGGCGAGCGGCGGCTGCCCGACGGGATCCAGACCGTGATCGTCGCGCACGGCGCCGAGCGCGAACAGCCGGCGCGGCTGCGCAGGCTGGCTCCGGCCGGGGTTCCCGTGGTGATGTCCTCGGCGGCCTGGGAGGACTACGAGGTTCTCGGCGCCCCGTACTTCGTGCTGGTCGACGGCGGGATTCGCGGCGAGGGGGTCGCCACCAGCTGGCACGCGCTCAGCTCGCTGGTCGGCGACGCGATCGAGGATCAGCGGCTTGCGTCCGAGTCGCCCAGCGGCGCGGCGCCGGGCGGTCCGGCGGGCGGTCCGCGGGGCGGGCGAAGCGTGGACGAGACGCTCGCGGCCGCCGGGATCGGCCCGGATCATCCCAGCCTGTACCCGGCGGGTAAGGATCGGCCGTGACCGAGCTGGTCGTCCTCGGTTGCGTGGCGGCGGTGATCGGCGCCGTCGCCTCCGCCTGGTCGCCCTGAGGCGAGTCGATGCTCGCGAGCATCACTCCGCTCGGGGAGCGGGGCCGGCAGTCGACATGGGGGATCACGGTAGGAGCGTTCCTGCTGGCGGCGCTCGGCGCCGGCGCGCTCGCCGGTGCGGCGCTCGGCGTGGTCGGCTCGCTCGTGCTCACGGGCATCGGCGCCGACGCGAGGTTGGCGATCCTGGCCGGCGGGGCGCTGGTCGCGCTGTCGCTTGACGTGCTGCCGCTGAGGGTGCCGGGGCCGAGACGGCAGGTCGACGAGCGGTGGCGCACGCAGTTCCGCGGCTGGGTTTGGGGCGGCGGCTACGGCGCTCAACTCGGCGTCGGAGTCAGCACCGTCGTCCAGAGCGCGGCCACCTACGTGGCGCTGTGGGCTGCGTTGCTGGCAGGTGGCGCGCCCCGGGGCGCGTTGATCGTCGGGGTGTTCGGTTTGGCACGTGGGCTGCAGCCGTTCGCGACGTGGCGCGTTCGCCGCCCCGACACGCTGGTCAGCTTCCACGCCCGGCTCGGGCAATGGGCAGGCGCCGTGCATACGGCCGGATGCGCGCTCCTTGCGGGGATCGTCGTGGTCGCCCTCGCCGGGATCGTGGCGTGATCCTGGAGGCTCACGGCGTCCGTGTCGAGCTGCCCCGCGGCTGGAGCGGGCGGGTCTTCGCGCGCGAGGGCGGGATCGCCACGCTGCACGCCGGGAGCTTCCCGATCACCCTGGACGACGGCGAATTCGGCGACCGCAGCACCGGGCTGATGCCAGCTCACGGTTCATTCCTGGCGCTGACCGAGTACCGGCCCGGCGCCGGTCTGGAGCCCGGCGAGGGTCTGTTCGCGCCGGGCCGGATCCCCCGCCGTCTGGACCCGACCCGCTTTGCCAGCACGGGCCTCGCGCATCCGCGGCCGGGACAGGTCGGAATGCAGCACTTCTTCACGTCGGCGCGCCGGCCGTTCTGTCTGTATGTGGTGATCGCCGGCGGCAGGACAACGCGTCGCCACCAGCTCGCCGTGATCGACCACGTGCTCGGAACGGTGCAGATCTCGTCGCGCAGGTAGACGCCCGCTCGCTTCTGTGAGAGGGTGGCCCCGAGATGGGGGAAGCAACGAAGGGGGATCAGCCGCTCGCCAGGCGCGAGTTCCTGGCCGCCGCCGGGGTGGCCGGGCTCTCGCTGGCGCTGCCGGGCTGTGGGGAGGTCGCGGCGATCGCGGCCAACCGCACGTTCGGGATCCGCAATGCAGCCATGTCGCGCGCCCGGTCCGCGCCGATCAGCGGCCTTCAGCGCGTGATGCGCGGTCACGTGTTCGCACGCGGCGCGCCCGGGTTCGCGGCCGTCTCCCACGTCTACAACGAGCGGTTCGACTCGGAGTCGCCGCTCGCCGTCGCCCGGCCGATCAACGCCGCCGACGTCCAGGCCGCCGTTCGGTGGGCCGTCAGTCACGGGGTTCCGCTGCGCGCCCGGTCGGGCGGCCACAGCTACGCCGGTTATTCGACCCTCTCGAACGGACTGGTCCTCGATCTGCGCAAGATGAACGGGATCTCGGTCAATCGCGGCGCGGGAACGGCGACGATCGGAGCCGGCGCCCAGCTGATCGACGTCTACACCGGCCTCAGCCGCCGAGGGGCGACGATCCCCGGCGGCTCGTGCCCGTCCGTCGGGATCACCGGAGTCACGCTCGGGGGCGGGATGGGACTGGCCGGCCGGGCGTATGGGCTGACCGCCGACAACCTCGTCGGCGCGAAGATCGTGACCGCCGACGGTCGGCTTCGCACCGTGAGCCGCAACAGCAATCCAGACCTTCTGTGGGCCCTGCGTGGGGGTGGGGGCGGCAACTTCGGGGTGGTCACACAGCTCACGTTCAAGGTCCACAAACTCCCCCGGAGCGCCGCGTACTTCTTTGTCTCCTGGCCGTGGTCCGAGGCGGCGGACGCGCTCGCGGCATGGCAGAACTGGGCTCCCCACGCACGGGATCAGCTGACCTCGATCTTCCACCTCAACGCCGGCGCCGGGGCCGCGTCGGTCGACGTGACCGGCCAGTACCTCGGCCCGAGCCAGGATCTCGGCGGGCTGCTCGCCCCGCTGCGGTCAGTGCGGGGCGCCTCGGTCCAGACCGGGTCGATGAACTACCTGTCGCTGCAGCTCGTGTGGGCAGGGTGCGAGCACAAGTCGGTGGCTGCCTGCCACACGGTCGGCGCCGCTCCGGGCGGGACGCTGCCGCGCGAGCTGTTCTGGGCCAAGTCCGATTATGTGAGCAAACCGCTGCCCGCAGCCGCGCGGAACGCCTTGACCCAGGCCGTCGAGAGCCGGGCCTCGCAACCGGGGTCGGGCGCGATCGTGTTCGACTCCTACGGTGGCGCGATCAACCGTGTCGCCCCGGGCGCCACCGCGTTCGTGCATCGCCATCAGCTGTTCTGCATGCAGTACCTGAGCTACAACGGCGGGGCCGCCTGGCTCGGTCAGACGTACGGACGGATGCGTCCGTACGTCTCGGGTCAGGCGTACCAGAACTACATCGACGCCCAGCTGCGCACGTGGCGCCAGGCCTACTACGGCTCGAACTACGGACGACTGAAGTCGGTCCGCCGGACGTACGACCCGCACCACTTCTTCAACTTCCCGCAGGCGATCGGGCGCTGAGGGCGCCGGCGTGGGGCCGGTGGTCGCGAGCGCGCTCCCCGAGACCTCGCGGCACCGCCCGGCCGTCAGAGGACCAGGCCGCCGTGATACACGGCTGCGTCGTGCGCCGGTGGCGCCACGCACCGCGTCAGGTTGGTGCGCTTGCGGTTCACGTACGTGGCGCGGACCCGTGTGGCGATCGAGACGCCGTCGGCCCCGCCGGTGGCGGTGACCTTAACGCGGATGGTGAACGGCACGGACTGTCCCGTGGCGACCGTGCGCGGCCCGCATCGCAGCGGGGCGTAGAAGCGCCCCTTGCCCTCGTACCTGTTCACGCCGGTGAGGTGGAGCACGAGCTGGTCGGTTCCCGCCGCGCGCTGGCGGGTGAGCGCGACCCGCCGGCACGGTCCCGCCGGGCACAGCGGTGTGAACGTCCACGTCCGAGTCACGATTTCCCCGGCGTACTCGCCGAGCACGTGGCGCGCGACCGTGACCTGCCCGGTCATCTGGAACTGGCCCTCGAGTCGGGCGGTGCTGGCGAGTCGCGAGCGCGCCGAGGCCGCGGCCGCCGGCACGAGTGTGGCCACGAGTGCCCCCGCCCCGAGGGTGGCCGCGAGGACGAGCAGGCCGGCGACCGAGCGCAACCTCATGGACCCGCCCACGGTTTCAGGCCCCGAGGGCGCGAGCGATCACCATCTGCTGAACCTCGTCGGTGCCCTCGCCGATCGTGAGGATCTTGGCGTCGCGGTAGAAGCGGCAGACGGGGTATTCCTCGATGTAGCCGTAGCCGCCGTGGATCTGGACGGCCTCGTCGGCCGTGCGGACCGCGATCCGTCCGCTCTTGAGCTTGGCCTGCGCCGCCGTGAGGGTGAAGTTGCGGCCCAGGTCCTTCAGCCAGGCGGCCTTGTAGACGAGCAATCGGGTGGCCTCGATCTCGGTCGAGAGGTCCGCGAGCTTGGCCTGGATCGACTGAAACTTGGAGATCGGCTTGCCGAATGCCTGGCGCTCCTTGGCGTAAGCGAGCGCCTGATCGAGCGCGCCCTGCGCGAGGCCGACGCCCATCGCGGCCACACCGATCCGGCCGATGTCGAGGGTGTGGAAGAACTGCCGCAGCCCGGCGCCGCGCTGGCCGAGGAGGTTCTCGGCGGGGACGCGGCAGTCGGTGAACGACAGCGGCCGCGTGTCTGAGGCGTTCCAGCCCATCTTGCGGTACGGCTCGCCCGGCTCATAGCCGGGGGTTCCGTTCTCGACGAGGATGTTGGAGATCTCCCGCTCGCCGCCGTCGCTGTTCGTGACCGCGGTGATCACGACCAGCGCCGAGATGTCGGTGCCAGCGTTGGTGATGAACTGCTTGGCGCCGTTGATCACCCATTCGCCGTGCTCGAGGACTGCGCGCGTCTTGGTGTTGCCGGCGTCCGAGCCGGCCTCGGGCTCGGTCAGCCCGAACGCGCCGAGACGCTCGCCGCTGCACAGCAGCGGCAGCCATGTCCGCTTCTGTTCCTCGGAGCCGAACAGGTAGATGGGCTGGGTGCCGAGCGAAGTGTGGGCGCACACGGTGATCGCCACCGATGAGTCGACCCGGGCCAGCTCCTCGACGGCGATCGCATACGCCAGCGAATCGCCGCCGCCGCCCCCGTATTCGGTCGGGAACGGGATGCCCATCAGGTCGAGCTCGCCGAGGCGCTTTACGATCTCGTAGGGAAACGCCTTGGTGCGGTCGAGCTCCTCGGCGACCGGCCCGATCTCCTTCTCAGCGAACTCGCGGACGGTGTCGCGGAGCATGCGGTGGTGGTCTGCGAAGTCGAACTCCATGACGTGATTGTCACACGGACCCTACGATCAAGGGGTGGCTCGGGAGCGCCCCACGACGGCGGAGGGCCCACATCCGCGGCCGCCGGAGATGAAGCTCGGCACGGTCGCCCAAGGCGGCCTGGCGCCGGCGATCCTGGCCGTGGTCGAGCGCGGCGCCAGCCAGGGGATCTGGTCAGCCTGATGGTCGCTCCGCTGGTGCGGGGCGTGCCCAGTCCGATGCGGGCGCGGGGGAGGGCCGCGATCGGGCTCGTGGCGCTTCGGCGGGTACGGATCGAGGGCCCGCTCGCCTTGATGCGGCGCTTCTTGAGCTTGATCAGGATCTAGTGTGGGCGAGGGGGTCTAGGCCTGGCTCTCCGCGTACGCGACCAGCAGCCGGACGCCAAACCCGGTGGCGCCCTTGCCGACGAAGTAGGGGCGGGGAACGTCGTAGGCGGTGCCGGCGATGTCGAGGTGGGCCCACGGGGTGTCGCCGGCGAAGTGGTGCAGCAACTCGGCGGCGGTGATCGGCATCGCCTCGCGCCGCTCGGTGCGGTTGGTGAGCTGGGCATAGCGGCCCTTGACCATCTCCGCGAAGTCCTCGTGGAGCGGCAACCGCCACAGGAGCTCGCCGGTCCGCTCGCCGCACTCGACGATCCGCGCCGCCAGCTCGTCGTCGTTGGACATCACGCCGGCGTAGGTCGAGCCGAGGACCGAGTCGATGATCGTCAGCGTCGCGAGATCGACGATCTGATCGCACCCCTCGCGCCGGGCGTAGGTGATGCAGTCGGCCAGCACCAGGCGTCCCTCCGCATCGGTGTTGTTGATCTCGATCGTCGTGCCGTCGAGCGCGCGGACGATGTCCCCGGACTTGACCGCCGTCCCGCTGGGGAGGTTCTCGGTGGCGCCGACGATTCCGCGGACCCGGACGGGCGCCCCGAGCTCCGCGAGCGCCGCCACGGCCTCGATCACCGCCGCGCCGCCGGCCATGTCGAACTTCATCTCGATCTGCGAGGGTCCGGGCTTGATCCACAGCCCTCCGGAGTCGAACGTGATCCCCTTGCCGATGAACGCCAGCTCCGGCGCCGCCGCCGACGCCGTTCCCTCGTAGGCCAGCTGGATCAGCCGGGCGTCGGCCGCCGATCCCTGCGCCACCGCGGCGAATGCGCCCATTCCGGCGTCGCGGATCGCCGCCTCGTCCAGAGATGTCACGGACAGGGCCGGGAGCCGCTCGGCGAGCCCGCGAGCGTACGCGTCCAGGTCCGCGGGGGTCATGTCGTTGGGCGGCGTGTTGCCGAGGTCACGGGCGCGGTTCTGGGCCCTGGTCAGAGTCGCCGCCCGCGAGACCACGCCCGCGATGTCGTGATGGGCGCTGACGATCAGGCGCTCGAGCCGGCCCGCGGGATCGGGTCGTTTGTAGCGCTCGAAACGGTAGGCGTGCAGCACGGTGCCCTCGACCAGCCCGGCGACGACGGCGTCGCCGACGTGGTGGGGGACCTCCCAGCAGACGGTCCGCGCCCCGAGCTCCCGCGCGCGCCCCTCGGCCACCGCCGCCACGACCCGGGCCCGCTCGCCGTCGAACCGGTCCCGCGCGCCGAGCCCGACGAGGATGAACCGCCGGTTCTCGGCGTGGAGCACTGCCAGCCGCTTCAGCTCGTGCCGGGCCTCGCCCGCCTCGATCAGCTTGCCGAGCGGCTGGCCGGGCAGGTCGTGGGCGACGTCCTCGCCCTCGAACACGCCCACCACGAGGGTGTCGGCGCCGGTCTCGAGCGGGCTGGAGGTGGTGCCTTCGACCTGCATCGCCCGCAACCTACCAATGACGCGGACGCGGGCGCCGATTACGATTGGTGGTCCGCCACCGAACCCGGAGAGCTACAGACCGATGCCCAAGACCGTGATCCTATCCGCCGCCCGCACGCCGATCGGAAAGCTTGGCGGTGGCCTCTCGACCGTCGACGCCACCGAGCTCGGCGGCACCGCGATCAAGGCCGCGCTCGAGCGCGCCGAGGTGGCGCCCGAGGAGGTGCAGCACGTCGTGATGGGCCAGGTGATCCAGGCCGGCCAGGGCCAGATCCCGTCCCGGCAGGCGCAGATCAAGGGCGGAATCCCCAACGACGTGCCGTCGGAGACGATCAACAAGGTCTGCGCATCGGGGATCCGGGCCGCGGGTCTGCTCGACGCGGCGATCCGCGCCGGCGACATCGAGCTGGGCGTCGGCGGCGGGATGGAGTCGATGTCGAACGCGCCCTACCTACTCCAGGAGGCGCGCTTCGGCTTCCGCATGGGCGACGGCAAGGCGATCGACGCGATGATCAAGGACGGCCTCACGAACCCGTTCTCGGGCAAGCACATGGCTCAGGAGGCGAGCGAGGTTGCGGCCGAGCTCGAGCTGACCCGTCCCGACATGGACCGCTGGGCGCTGCGCTCGCACGAGCTGGCGATCAGGGCGACCGACGAGGGCCGCCTGCCGGAGGAGATCGTGCCGGTCACGATCAAGGGCAGGAAGGGGGACACGGTCGTCGATGTGGACGAGGGTCCGCGCCGCGACACGAACCTCGAGACGCTCGCCAAGCTCCCGCCGATCTTCCTCAAGGACGGCTCGCACACCGCGGGCAACTCCCCCGGCGTCAACGACGGCGGGGGCGCCATGGTCCTGGCCAGCGACGAGTGGGCCAAACGCAACGGCAAGCCGGCGCTGGCGACGATCCTCGCCCAGGCGCAGGTCGCGGACGACTTCGCCTACCTGGCGCGGACGCCGGCCAGGGCTGCGCAGAAGGCGCTGGAGCGCGCGGGGCTGACGGCGGACGACATCGACCTCTGGGAGATCAACGAGGCGTTCGCGTCGGTCACGATCAACTCGATCCGGATGCTCGGCATCGACCAGGACAAGGTGAACGTCAACGGCGGTGCGGTCGCGCTCGGCCACCCGATCGGCGCCTCCGGGGCGCGGATCCTGGGGGCGCTCGTGTACGAGCTCCGTCGCCGCGGCGGCGGGCTGGGATGCGCCGCGATCTGCTCGGGCGGAGGCCAGGGCGACGCCGTGATCGTGGAGGTGAACGGCAGCTGACCGCCGGCCGCGTCCCGTCCGCGAGCGCTGCCGCCGCCTTCTTCGATCTCGACCGGACGCTGATGGAGGGCTCCTCGGCCTTCCAGTTCGGGCGTGCCGCGTACAAGGCGGGGCTGCTGAGCCGCCGCCAGCTGGCGGCCGATGCCTGGGCGAACATCCGCTTCCGGCTTCGCGGCTCCACCGACGAGGACACCCATGCGCTGCGCAACAGGATCTCGGCGTCGTTGGAGGGCACGCGGGTACGCGACCTCGAGCGCCTCGGCGCCGACGTGCTCGCCGGCGTCCTGCCGCGCATCTATCCGCAGATGCTGGCGGTGGCGCACGAGCACCAGAACGTGGGCCGGCGGGTCTACATCGTGACCGCGGCGTCGCAGGAGCTCGCGTCGCTGTTGGCGCACGTGCTGGTGTTCGACGGCGCAATCGGGTCGGATTTCTCCGAGGTCAAGGACGGCGTGTACACGGGCAAGCCGATCGGCCTGTTCGTGTATCGAAGCGACAAGGCGCGGGCGATCCGCCGGCTCGCCGAGCGCGAGGGCATCGACCTCGAAGCCTCCTACGCCTACTCGGACTCGGAGTCCGATCTGCCGATGCTCGAGGCGGTCGGACACCCGGTCGCGGTCAACCCGGACCGGGAGCTGGCGCGGGTCGCGCGTGAGCAGGGGTGGGAGGTGCTCCGCTTCGACCGGCTCGGGCGGAGGCTGAAGGCGGCGATCGCGCTGGCCGGGGCGGCGGTTGCCGGCGGCGCGGGCAGTGCCGCGCTCGCGATGCGCGGGAGACGGGCCGCGCGACTGCGCAAGACCCGGCGGATGGCCTCGAAGCTCAGTTGATCATCGAGGCGGCTACCGAGCCGTCACGGCCCAGACGCCGTCCTCCTCGTAATTGCCGGTGAAGGTCTTCGGCAGTAGCGGGAACAGGATCACCCCGAAGTTTGTAGGCGTGGACGCCACGGCCGCCACCCCGGAAGCCCCGATTAGGTTCTCGCCGTAAAGGCAGAGCTGCCCCGCTGCAGCGGTCGGATTGGCAAACGATCCGGGGCAGTTCGAGGTTGCCAGACTGCCAGGGGCGACGTAGTTCAGCGCCGGCGGCGTGGCGAGCGGGATCTGAAACGTGATGCCTTCCTCCTGGACGAAATTCCCGGCCGCATCCTCGTGCCCCCCCATCCCAAACGTCCCCCTGAGGGTCTGGCCGGATGCGAGCGGGCCGGCCAGCCCGCTCGCATCGCGCGAGATGTCGGCGCTGCTGGCGCTGTCGGCACTGCTCGCTTGGCTTGCCGCAGGCACGGTTCCCAGTTGAGCGAGGTCGATCTGCTTCCCGGTGATCGTGCTCTTGGCGATCTTCGCCCCCGTGACGGCGCCGTTCGCGATCTTCTTCGTCGTCACCGCGTTCTTGCGGAGCTGCCGGGAGCCGACGCTGTTCCTGGGCACGCTGAAGGCCGCATAGCTGGTACCGCCGAGCGCCAAGATGAGCGCGATGATCGAAACGACAAGCGCTGGACTCGGCCGGCCCAACCGGAACGTCCTCATTGACCCTTCCTCCTGTGTGATGTTCTGACTCCGACGACCGCTCAAGCCTCGACGTGCCTTCCCCCTTCGGGCGCGCCTTCCGCATTCCTCCGCCCGCGTAAGAGGATAGGCATTTCCGGCCCTAGAATTCGCACATGGCCATTCGTCCGATACCGGGTGAGATCGAGCGCTGGACGCATGAGCGGTTCGAGCGGGCGCCAGAACGCGACGCGCCGTTCTCGACGATCTCGGGCGAGCCGATCAAACCGCTGTACACGGAGGGCGACCTCCCGGAGGATCTCGAGGCGGCGATCGGGCTGCCCGGCGAGTTTCCGTACACCCGCGGGGTGTACCCGTCGATGTATCGCGGGCGGCTGTGGACGATGCGGCAGTTCGCAGGGTTCGGGACGGCGGAGGAGACCAACAAGCGGTTCCGCTACCTGCTCGATCACGGGCAGACCGGTCTCTCGACCGCGTTCGACATGCCCTCGCTGATGGGCCACGACTCCGATCACCCGCGGTCGCTGGGGGAGGTGGGACGCGAGGGCGTCGCGGTCGACACGCTCCAGGACATGGAGGCGCTGTTCGCGAGGATCCCGCTCGACGAGGTCAGCGTGTCGATGACGATCAACGCGCCGGCGCCGATCATGCTTGCGTTCTACGTCGTCGCCGCCGAGCGGCAGGGGGTCGCCTCGGACCGCCTGGCGGGGACCATCCAGACGGACATCCTCAAGGAGTACATCGCCCAGAAGGAGTGGTGCTTCCCGGTCGACCCCGCGATGCGGCTGGTCACCGACATGATCGAGTGGTGCTCTGAGCACATGCCGCGGTGGCATCCGATCTCGATCTCGGGCTACCACATCCGAGAGGCCGGCTCGACCGCTGCCCAGGAGCTGGCGTTCACGCTCAAGGACGGCCTGACCTACGTCGAGCACGCGGTGGCGCGGGGGCTCGACGTGGACGCGTTCGCGCCCCGGCTGAGCTTCTTCTTCAACGCCCACATCGACTTCTTCGAGGAGATCGCCAAGTACCGGGCGGCGCGGCGGATATGGGCGCGCGAGGTGCGCGACACGTTCGGGGCCCGGGACGAGCGCTCGCTGCTGATGCGCTTCCACACGCAGACGGCCGGCGTATCGCTGACCGCCCAGCAGCCGCTGAACAACGTCGTGCGCACGGCGATCGAGGCGCTGGCCGGGGTGCTCGGCGGGACCCAGTCGTTGCACACCAACAGCTTCGACGAGGCGCTGGCGCTCCCGACCGAGGAGGCGGTGCGGCTGGCCCTGCGCACGCAGCAGATCATCGCCGAGGAGACTGGCGTGGCCAACACGATCGACCCGCTCGGCGGCAGCTATTTCGTCGAGGCGCTGACCGATCGCCTCGAGGAGCAGGCGTACGAGTACTTCGCCAAGATCGACGAGCTCGGCGGGATGGTCGAGGCGGTCAAGCGCGGCTTCCCCCAGCGGGAGATCGCCGATGCCGCTTTCCGCTACCAGCAGGAGGTCGAGTCCGGGATGCGCAAGGTCGTCGGGGTCAACGCGTACGCCGAGGGCGACGACCATCAGACGGCGCTCCTCAGGATCGACCCGGCGTTCGAGTCCCACCAGGTGGACCAGGTCCGCGAGGTGCGCGCGCGTCGTGACCAAGTGGCCGCAGACGCCGCGCTCGCGGCGCTCGAGGCGGCCGCGCGCGAGCCCGATCGGAACCTGATGCCGCTGCTGCTCGACGCGACCCGCGCCGAGGCCACCGAGGGCGAGATGGTCCAGACGCTCCAGCGCGTGTTCGGGACGTACCGGGAGGTGCCGGTCTTCTAGGTGGTGTTCGGGGTGGCGCATGCGCCACCCCGCCGGCGCCGCATGCGGCGCCGGGGCAAGGCCGCATGCGGCCTTGCCATCTAGACTGGGCCGACTCGGATGTCTAACTCCTCAGAGAAGAAGATTCGGGTCGTCGTCGCAAAGCCCGGGCTCGACGGCCACGACCGCGGCGCGAAGATCATCGCTCGCGCGCTTCGGGACGCCGGGATGGAGGTCATCTACACCGGCCTGCACCAGACTCCCGAGCAGATCGTCGAGACCGTGATCCAGGAGGACGCCGACGCGGTCGGTCTGTCGATCCTGTCCGGCGCGCACATGACGCTCGTCCCGCGGATCATGGAGCTACTCAAGGCGCAAGGCATCGACGACGTCGTCGTGACGGTCGGGGGGACGATCCCTGACGACGACGTGCAGGAGCTGAAAACGCTCGGCGTCGCCGAGGTTTTCACGCCCGGAGCCCCGACCCAGCAGGCGATCGATTTCATCCGCAGCGCGGTGCGCGCGTAGCGGTCCCCGCGATGTTTTCCTACTTGCGCGTAGGTAACCGATTGACTCGTCAGTCAACCGGGTAATATCTGGCACCGTTTCAAGGAATTAGGAGGTCCTGTTGAAGATTTGCGTCCTGGTCAAAGAGGTCCCGGACGCCGCCGTCGAGAAGCGCATCGATCCCTCGACGGGGCGCATGGACCGATCAGGTGAGAAGAACCTGAACCCCTACGACACGCACGCCATCGAGGCCGCGATGCAGATCCGCGAAGGCGGAGCCGTCCAGGTGGACGAGATCGTGGCTGTGACGATGGGCCCCGAGTCGGCGGTGCGCGCGCTGCACAAGGCCGTGTCGCTGGGCGCGGATCGCTCGCTGCACCTCGCCGACGACGCGCTCGCCGGCTCCGACGTCGCCGCGACCGGATATGCGCTGGCGAAGGCGCTCGAGTCCGAGCAGCCCGACCTCGTGCTGCTCGGCCAGCAGTCCGACGACGGCGAGTGCTACACGATCGGCGCGGTCGTCGCCGACCACCTGAAGATGCCGTCGCTGACGCAGGTGATCAAGATCGACACCGAGGACGGCGCGCTGCGCTGCGAGCGCCAGGCCGAGTATGGCTACGACACGGTCCAGGTCGGGCTTCCGGCGGTGATCTCCGTCGGCGACGCGATCAACGAGCCGCGCTACCCGTCGCTGAAGGCGATCATGGGCGCCAAGAAGAAGCCGCTCGAGAAGGTCGGCGCCGGCGACGTCGGGATCGACGTATCGCTGGTCGGCGGGGAGGGGTCGCGCGTGCACTGCGGCGATTTCCACGACCCGCCGGCGAAGTCGGCCGGCCAGATCATCGAGGACGAGGACACGAACGACACGGTCGAGAAGATCGTCGCCTGGCTCGAGGAAAGGAAGCTGATTTAGCGATGCCTGATGTCCTTACCTACGTCCTGCATTACGAGGGCCAGTTCAACAAGAACTCTCTCAGCGCGGTGTCCGAGGGGGCCTCGCGCGCCTCGGAGATCGGTGGCGAGTGCCACGCGGTCGTCGTCGGCGGCGACGATCTGACCGACGAGTTGTGCCAGTCGCTGGGCGCGTACGGCGCGACCAAGGTGTTCCGGGCCCAGGGGACCGAGGGCCTCGCGCAACCCGTCATCGACGTGATGGCGAAGGTGATCGATGAGCACGGCCACTCGTACGCCCTGTTCGGCGGAGGCCTGCTCGGGTTCGAGATCGGCGCGGGCCTGGCCGCCCGTAAGCAGGCCGGCGTGACGATGGAGGTCACCGCGGTCCGCGCCGAGGACGGCAAGCTCGTCGCCGAGCGGCCGATCCTCCAGGACTCAAAGATCTCGGTCTCCCACTACAAGGGCGACCTCGGGATCATCATCGGGCGGATCAACGCGTTCGAGATCGCCCAGCGCGACGGCGGCTCGGCGGAGGTGGTCGACGTGGACGTCGAGTACTCGCCTTGGTCAAACCAGGCGAAGATGGTCCAGCGCGGCGAGCAGCGCGGCGCCGACGTCGACATCGAGGGCGCCGACATCCTCGTCGCCGGCGGTCGCGGGCTCGGCAAGGCCGAGAACTTCAAGCTCGCGGAGGAGCTCGCGGCGGCGTTCGGCGGCAACACGGCGGTGGCGGCCACGCGTGCGGTCGTCGATGCCGGCTGGTACCCGTACGCGGCCCAGATCGGGCAGACGGGTAAGACGGTCTCGCCGAAGCTGTACCTCGCCGCCGGGATCTCCGGCGCGATCCAGCACAAGGTCGGGATGCAGTCCTCGGAGAACATCGTCGCGATTAACAAGGACTCGAACGCGCCGATCTTCGAGTTCTCCGACCTCGGCATCGTCGGCGATCTGAACAAGATCCTGCCCAAGCTCACCGACGCGATAAAGGCCAAGAAGGGAGGCTGATTGACCCGATGTCCTCCTCGAACGGCAAGGTCTCACCAAGCGAGTTCCCCCCGCCTGTCGACTCCGTCAAGGAGTTCATCAAGCGCGAACTCGACGGCGAGGACGAGCGGATCGAGGTCGGCGTCGCGATCGTCGGCGGCGGCACGGCCGGCCTGGCGTGTGCCAACCGGCTGCTCCAGCTGCTTGGCGACGACCCCGAGACGATGGAGAAACTCGGCGAGGTGCCGGTCGCCGTCATCGAGAAGGCCAAGACCTGCGGCGGGCACAACCTGTCCGGCGCGGTCATGCGCCCGGGGCCGCTCCAGGGGCTGTTTCCCGAGCTGAGCCGGGAGGACTGGCGCAAGGAGCGCTTTGCCTTCGGCGAGGTCACGAAGGAATCGGTTTACATGCTCACCGGCCCCAAGACCAAGCTGCGGATCCCAATCCCGGCCGTGCCGAACTTCAAGAACCACGGCAACGAGGTGGTCTCGGTGTCCGCGCTGGCGCGCTACCAGCAGCGGCAGGCCGAGGAGGGTGGGGCGTACGTGCTGACCGAGACCTCGGCGACCCAGCTGATCGTGCAGGACGGCAAGGTCGTCGGCGCGCGCTCGGGCGACAAGGGTCGGGGCAAGGACGGCGAGCCGCTGCGCAACTTCGAGCCCGGCACCGACATCAAAGCTCGGGTCACGGTGCTGGCCGAGGGCTGCTGGGGCCATCTGACCGGTGCCGCGATCAAGGAGTTCGGGCTTGCCGATGGTCGCGAGCCGCAGGTGTGGGAGCTCGGGGTCAAGGAGGTTTGGAAGGTCAAGAAGCCGCTGGACCGGGTGATCCACACGTTTGTGCAGCCGTGGCCGCTGAAGGTGGCGGCAAAGTACGGCCAGCTGGGCGGCACCTGGATGTACCCGATGAAGGACGAGAAGTCAGGTGACGACCTGGTGTCGATCGGGTTTGTCGTCGACCTCAACTACCGCGATGCGACGACGTCGGCCCACGACCTGCTGCAGGCGTTCAAGACGCACCCCCTGGTCAAGGACGTCCTCGACGGCGGCGAGCGGGTCGCCTGGGGCGCGAAGGCGCTCCCAGGTGGCGGTTACTGGTCGATGCCGAAGCTGTCGATGCCCGGCGCCGTCATCGTGGGCGACTCGGGCGGGATGGTCGACACGGCGGCGCTCAAGGGCGTCCACCACTGCATCACGTCCGGGATCCTCGCTGCCGAGGCGATCTATGCCTCGCTCAAGGACGGCAAGCCACTCTCGGACTACGAGGAGGCGATCGAGCACTCGACCGTCGGCAAGGAGCTCTACCAGGTGCGCAACACCCGGCAGGCGTTCCAGAAGGGCTTCCTCGTCGGCAGCCTGCTCGCGGGGCCGTCGATCATCTCGAAGGGCAAGGTGCCACCGGGCCGGCAGGCGTGGCATCGCGACGACGTCGAGCCGATGTTCGTCGGCGACACGAAGGACCGCTACCCGAAGCCGGACGGCAAGTACATATTCGACAAGCTCTCGTCGGTCTACATCTCGGGTAACTCGACCCGTGACGACGCCCCGAACCACATCCGGGTACACCGCGAGGTTCCGCGCGAGATCGCCGAGACGTGGCTGTGGATGTGTCCCGCCGGTGTCTACGAGCTCCCCGACGACGCCCCCGAGTCCGGGCCGGTCGACGTGATCGTCAACTACACCAACTGCGTGCAGTGCGGCGCGATCACGGCCAAGGGCGGCCGGCTGACGCCTCCCGAGGGCGGCGACGGTCCGCTGTATACGGTTACGTAGGTATTCGTCGGTTTCGGGCCTTTGCGGCGCGCGACGGGGTCGGTGGTGAGGAACTTCTGGCGGTCCCAGTTGTTGGTTAGGGCATGAGGCGATTCGTGGTCGCAGGCTTGATCGCGCTCGCTGCCGGCAGCGGAGCGGTGGCGCTGGCGGAGGCGGATGCCCCTCACGCCCGGCTGACCTCGTACGTCTGCCAGACGGCGCTCGATCCCGCGTCGCGCGCGATCTCGATCACCGCGGTGATGCGCCCGATCACGGGGACCGAGAAGATGGCGATGCGCTTCCAGTTGCTGAAGCGCACCAAGCGCTGGAGCCGGCCGGTGGCGCTCACCGGAACCGACCTCAACACGTGGCTGACCCCGAAGAACCCGACGCTCGGCAGCCGCCCCGGCGACCGCTGGGTCGTCAAGCATCCGGTCGTCGACCTCGCCGGGCCCGACTTCTACCGGTTCAAGGTCGCCTTCCGGTGGACCGACGCCTCGGGCAACGTGATCGGCAAGACGACCCGGTCCAGCGCGATGTGCTTCCAGCCGGAGCGGCGCCCCGACCTGGAGGTGGCCCAGATCCGGGTCGCCCCCGCGCCACAGCATGCCGGAGAGGACCTGTATCTCGCCACGATCCGCAACGTGGGCAAGACGATCTCGGAGCCGTTCACCGTCCAGTTCTCAGACGGCTCGTCGGTGACGTCGCCGCCGAAGTCCGAGGGCCCGCTGCGCGCGCACCAGGCCAGGAACGTCCGCTTCGTCGAGCTGCCGTGCAGCGCGTCGGCGCCGGCGACGATCACCGTATATCCGCAGAATCCCGTCGACGACGCGAATCCGAGCAACAACTCGGCGATGACGACCTGCCCTAGCACCGCGCAGTCGCTCGAGCCCTCCAATCAGCCGCTCCGGCGATCGCATCAGCCCCTCGAGCCCTGATCGGGGCTCGCTAAACTCAATGTTGCTATGAAGACCGATATCCATCCTGAGTACGTCGACGCACACGTCCGCTGCACCTGCGGCAACGAGTTCATGACCCGCTCGACTCAGTCCGAGATCCATGTCGAGATCTGCTCGGCCTGCCATCCGTTCTACACGGGGCGCCAGAAGCTGATCGACACCGGTGGTCGAGTGGAGCGGTTCCAGCGCCGTGTCGCCAAGGGCCGACGCTCGGCGCGTGCCGACGCCTAGCCAGTGAGCGAGGGGGGCGGCGAGGCGGGGCTGACCGCGTCGCGCGATGCACCCGTGGGCGGCCAGGCCGTCCTCGAGGGCGTGATGATGCGCGGGGTCTCGACGTGGGCGGTGGCGGTGCGGAAGACTTTGCCCGACGCTTCTGACGCCTCTGCGGTCGATCCGTCCGCGCTACCGGAGGTGCCGGAGCACGTTGTGCCGGCCGAGGTCGGCGCGATCGACGTCCACACGTTTCCCCTGATCGCCTGGAGCAAGCGCCGGCGGGTCTACCGTTGGCCGGTGATCCGTGGCGTCGTGGCGCTGGCGGAATCGCTCGGCATCGGCCTGCGCGCGCTGAGCATCTCGGCCAACGCGCAGCTGCCCGAGGAGGAGCAGGAGATCTCCGGCGGGGTGTGGGCGGGGACGGTCGTGATCGCGCTGCTGTTTGCCATCGGCCTGTTCTTCGTGGTGCCGGTCGGGCTGACCAGCCTGATCAGGCACCAGTTGGGTTCGCCCGTCCTGTTCTGGGCGGTCGAGGGCGTTGTGCGCACGGGGATCTTTCTCGGGTACCTGTGGCTGCTCTCGCGTATGCGCGACCTGCGCCGCGTGCTCGAGTACCACGGCGCCGAGCACAAGACGATCTCCTGCTACGAGGCCGACGACGAGCTGGTCCCGGAGCGCGCGAAGCTGTACTCGCGTCTGCACCCGCGGTGCGGCACGAGCTTCCTGCTGGTCGTGATGATCATGGCGATCTTCGTGTTCGCGCCGATCGGCCTGCCGGCGTGGTGGATCCTGGTGATCACGCGGATCCTGGGCGTGCCGCTGATCGCGGGTCTGTCGTTCGAGGTGATCAAGTGGGCCGGCCGCAACCGGCGCCGGCGCTGGGTCCGGGCGATCATGTACCCGGGCATGCAGCTCCAGAAGCTCACCACGCGCGAGCCCGATCTCGATCAGCTCGCGGTGGCGATCGCCGCGCTGGACGCGGTGCTGAAGGTCGAGACGCCGGGCGCGGCCTCAGCTGCCGACATGGTCGGCCTCGAGGTCGTGGCGTAACCGCCCGCCCTCCTAAACTCGACTCACCATGATCGACGAGTTGGTCTCTCAGATCGAGACACGCTTTGCTGAGCTCGAGCGCGAGCTCTCCGATCCACTAGTAATCGGGGACCGTGAGCGATTCACCTCGGTCAGCAAGGCGTACAGGGAACTCGAGCCGGCGGCCAAGCTGGCCGCCGAGTATCGCCGTGCCGTCGACGACTTCGAGGGCGCCCGCGAGCTGCTCGTCGAAGACTCGGGCGATCCAGAGCTCCGCGCCCTGCTCGAGTCCTCGCGCGAGCGGATCGACGCGCTCGAGGAGGAGATCCGCCTGGCGATGGTCGAGCGCGACCCCAACGACGACAAGAACGTGATCGTCGAGATCCGGCCGGGTGCCGGCGGCGACGAGGCCGCGCTGTGGGCCGGCGACCTGTTCCGGATGCTCACGCGCTACGCGGAGCGGCGGGGGTTCACGGTCGAGCTGCTGAACATCGGGGATGGCACGCACACATTCGCCGTCAAGGGCGACGGCGCGTACTCGGTGTTCAAGTTCGAGGGCGGGACCCACCGGGTGCAGCGGGTTCCCGAGACCGAGTCGCAGGGACGGATCCACACCTCGACCGCGACCGTGGCCGTGCTTCCGGAGGCCGACGAGGTGGAGATCGAGGTCGATCCGGGCGATCTCCAGATCGACGTCTACCGCAGCTCGGGCCCCGGCGGCCAGTCCGTCAACACGACCGATTCAGCGGTCCGGATCACCCACAAGCCGAGCGGAATCGTCGTCTCGATGCAGGACGAGAAGTCCCAGTTGCAGAACCGCGAGCGGGCGATGCGGGTGCTGCGGGCGCGGCTGTACGAGCGGGCACTGGCCGAGCAGCAGGCCTCGATGTCGGCCTCGCGCCAGGCGCAGGTGGGGACCGGCAATCGCGCGGAGAAGATCCGCACGTACAACTTCCCCGAGCGGCGCGTGACCGACCACCGCATCGGATTGCGCCTGCACAGTCTCGACTCGATCCTGATGGGCGACCTGGACGAGCTGACCGCGGCGCTGCAGGACGACGAGAAGCGGCGGAGGCTGGCGGAGAAGGCGGTTGCCTGAGACCGGCGCCGTTCTGGAGTCGACGGTCTCCGGGGCGGTGCGGGCCGGGGCGGGGCGGCTGGCGGAGGCGGGATGCGAAACGCCCCGGCTGGACGCGGAGGTGCTGCTGGCGTGGCTGCTCGGCGTGGGCCGTGAGCGGCTTGTGATCGACGGGGGATCGCGGCTTGGTGCCGAGGACGCGGCGCGGTACGCGCGACTTCTCGCCCGGCGGGCGGCACGCGAGCCGGTGGCGTACATCACGGGGGTTAAGGACTTCCGGCGGATCTCGGTGGCGGTCGACCGGCGCGTTCTGATCCCCCGGCCGGAGACCGAGCTGCTGGTCGAGGTCGGGCTGTCGTTGGGGGCCGGTGCCCGCGTTGTGGATGTCGGGACGGGGAGCGGAGCGGTGGCGCTCGCGCTGGCGGACGAGCGGCCGGACTTGGTCGTGACCGGAGTCGATGTGAGCGGTGATGCGATCGAGGTGGCGCGATCGAACGCTCTGCGTCTCGGACTCGATGTTTCGTTCCTCTGCGGTGATCTGCTGGGAGGTCCCAGCGGGGCTTTTGACGCTGTGCTCGCGAACCTTCCCTACGTCGCCGAGGGGGTGTCGCTGCCGCCGGAGGTGGTGCGATACGAGCCGCGTGGGGCGCTGTTCGCGGGTCCGGACGGGCTCGATCAAATCCGGCGCCTGGTGGCTGGTGTCGGTGGGGTGCCGCTGGTTGCCCTGGAGATCGGGAGCGATCAGGGGGAGGCGGTGGCGTCGCTGGTGAGTGGGGCGGGCTTTGGCTCGGTCGAGGTGGTGGCGGATCTGGCGGGTCACGACCGCGTGGTCGTGGGGCGCCGGTGAGCGACGCGGAGGCGTTTGAGCGCTGCGTGGCTGTCGGCGGTCTCGCCGTGTTCCCGGCCGACACGGTCTACGGGTTGGCATGCGACCCGGAGAACCGGTTCGCCGTCGAGCGCCTGTACCTGCTCAAGCGCCGGGACACGGACAAGCCCTCGGCGGTGATGTTCTTCGATCTGGAGCTGGCGCTGTGGGCACTTCCGGAGCTCGGCGAGCGGTTGCGCGAGGCGCTGCGGCGGCTGCTGCCGGGCAGCGTCACGGTACTGGTGCCGAACCCCGCCGGGCGGTTCGCGCTGGCGTGCGGCGCCGATCGCGAGAAGCTGGGGCTACGGGTGCCGTCCGTGCCTCGGCTGACGGGCGTGCGCCGACCAGTTCTGCAGTCGAGCGCCAACCGCGCCGGCGGGGCCGATCCGCGGCGGGTTTCGGAGGTACCGGAGCTGATTCGGAGCGCCGTGGATCTGGTGATCGACGGGGGAGAGCTGCCGGGCACCCCGTCCACCGTCGTGGACCTGACGGCCTTTGAGGAGACCGGACGCTGGGAGGTGATCCGCGCTGGCGCCGTTTCTCAGGATGTGCTCGCCGGCGCGCTGGACTGGCAGTACCACTTCGACCCGGCGGCGTACCTGGAGATGATGCGCTCCGAGCTGCCCGACTACGACCTCCTCCAGGACAGGCTCGCCTCGGTGAGCGGCGGTGGCGCCCAGCGCATCCTCGAGCTGGGCACGGGCACCGGGGTTACGGCCGCCCGGCTACTGGACCGCCACCGGGACGCATCGCTGGTCGGGGTCGACACGAGCGAGGAGATGCTGGCGGTGGCGCGGTCGGTGCTGCCGGCCGAGCGGGTATCGCTACGGGTCGGGCGCCTGGAGGACGAGCTCCCGGCCGGCCCGTTCGACCTCGTCGCCAGCGCGCTCTGCATCCACCACCTCGACGCCGTTGAGAAACGGGACCTGTTTGGGCGCGTGCGGGCGATCCTGGCGCCGGGTGGGCGGTTCGTGATCGCCGACGTGATCGAGCCCGTCGACCCGGACGACGCGCGAATCCCGCTGACGCCGGGGTTCGACAAGCCCAGCCCGCTGCGATTGCAGCTCGAGTGGCTTGCCGACGCCGGCTTCGAGGCTGATGCGAGCTGGGTGGAGGGCGACCTCGCGGTTATGGTCGCCACGCTTCCGGGGTGATGGCGGTGGCGCGGTCGCGGTCGCCGTGGTTCTCGTTTGACCGCCACCGCCACTGGTATCGTCGCTCGTCGTGAACGTCGAGTTGCCGCCCGATTTCTTCAACCGGCCGCTGGCCGACGTCGACCCTGAGATCGCCGACGTCCTGGCAAAGGAGCTCGAGCGCCAGCAGGGGACGCTCGAGATGATCGCCTCTGAGAACTTCGTCCCGGTCTCGGTGCTGGAGTGCCAGGGGTCAGTTTTGACCAACAAGTACGCCGAGGGGTATCCGGGCAAGCGCTACTACGGTGGCTGCGAGTACGTCGATATCGCCGAGCAGCTGGCGATCGACCGCGCGATGGCTCTGTTCGGCGCCGAGCATGCCAACGTCCAGCCGCACTCCGGCGCGCAGGCCAACGCTGCCGCGTATCACGCGCTGCTGCAGCCGGGCGACACGATGATGGGGCTTGAGCTCGCGCACGGCGGCCATCTGACCCACGGGATGCCGATCAACCTGTCCGGCCGCCTGTACGACATCGCGGCCTACCACGTCGACCGCGAGACCAGCCTGATCGATATGGACGAGGTCCAGCAGATCGCGGAGGAGCGTCGTCCTAAGGTGATCCTCGCCGGCTGGTCCGCCTATCCGCGGGTGCTCGACTTCGTCCGCTTCCGCGAGATCGCCGATTCCGTCGGCGCCTGCCTGGTCGTCGACATGGCCCACTTCGCCGGGCTGGTGGCGGCGGGCCTGCACCCGAGCCCGGTGCCATTTGCGGACGTCGTGACGACCACGATCCACAAGACGATCGGCGGCGGCCGCGGCGGGATGATCCTCTGCAAGGAGGAGTACGCGAAGAAGATCAACTCGGCGGTGTTCCCCGGTCAGCAGGGCGGCCCGCTCGAGCACGTGATCGCCGGCAAGGCCGTGTCGCTGCGGATCGCCATGTCCGAGCCGTTCCGCGAGCGCCAGGAGCGGACGCTCGCCGGCGCGCGGGCGGTGGCGCACGAGCTGCTCGGCGCCGGCGGCGGAGTCAATGTGCTGACGGGTGGCACCGACGTGCACCTCGTCCTGTGCGATCTGCGCGAGTCCGAGCTCGACGGCAAGCAGGCCGAGGATCGCCTGGCAACGATCGGGATCACCGTGAATCGGAACGCGGTGCCGTTCGATCCGCGGCCGCCGGCGGTGTCGTCAGGGCTGCGGATCGGGACGCCGGCGCTGGCGACCCGGGGCCTGGGCGTCGAGGACTTCGTCGAGGTCGGGAAGATCATCGCGACGGCGCTTCAGCCGGGCGAGTTCGAGGCGCGGCGGGTGGAACTGGCGGAGCGGGTACAGGCGATCGTCGAGCGGTACCCGCTGTATGTGGGGCTTGGGGCGTCGGTGGCGGTGTAG